>Ga0207007_1273_pt2 | contig 11925 bp, 14 predicted proteins | sample Alteio_BWMinCont_85_FD_153487 | JGI IMG/M metagenome (GOLD analysis project Ga0207007, IMG submission 153487) | Enriched cells from forest soil in Barre Woods Harvard Forest LTER site, Petersham, Massachusetts, United States -... | ecosystem: Environmental > Terrestrial > Soil > Temperate forest >...
AAGGGCTTCGAAACTAATCGAATCCGTAATCATAGGGCTGCCCGTTCCACAAATCTTTCTTTACGAGGAGAGCCGGAACAAATTCCTCGTCATAGATGGTCAACAGCGGCTTATGTCGCTTTACTATTTCATTAAAGGCAGGTTTCCGCGCAAGGAGAAGAGAGTACAGCTGCGGGAGATATTTGACGAACAGAGCAGGATTCCGGACTCAATACTGGAGGACGACACGTTCTTTGGTAAGTTCAACCTCCAGCTCCCGCATCAACCGCCGGGCCAACCGAATAAACTGAATGGACTCAACTACGCAACGCTGGAAGACTACAAAACGACGTTTGATCTGAGAACTATCAGAAACGTAATCATCAAACAGAACGTGCCCGAAGGCGACAATTCTTCCATCTTCGAAATCTTTAACCGCCTCAATTCAGGTGGCATGAACCTGACTCCCCAGGAAATTCGCATCAGTCTGTACCATTCACCGTTTTACGAAATGCTACAACGACTGAATCTGAATCCAAGTTGGAGGCACATTTTGGGCCTTCCGCAACCTGATTTACACATGAAAGACCTCGAAATCGTCCTCAGGGGGTTCGCGATGTTCATGGAGGGGCACAATTATCGCCCATCGATGGCAAGTTTTCTAAATAGGTTTTCAAGCCAATGCAGAGCTACCTCCGGCGAAAGGCTCACCGAACTCAAGGGCATTTTCGAGAAGTTCGTAGATTCCTGCTCCTCCTTGCCCCCTAGAGCGTTTTATGGCAAGTCCTCTGGAAAGTTCAACATTTTATTGTTCGAGTCAGTCTTCGCTGCACAAGCACGCTCTCTACACGACGGAACTGGAAGGCAGATTGAGCCGTCGAGGCTTGATAGGCTTAAAGAGGACAACGATTTCGTTGCGGCTACGCAAAAGTCAACGACGGACAAGGCGAATGTCCTAATGAGACTGGAAAGAGCCCAGGAGCTTGTAATCGGATAGACTTATGGCCGACACAATCATCGATAGAGCCTATGAAGATACCGCGAGTCTCATCGCCTATCTGTCCGAGAGAAACGAACTCTCGCTCCTCCGAACCGTCGATGATTCATTTCGTAAGACTCTCGTACTTTCTGCGGCGAGCCTGTTTGAGCATCAAATTTCCGATGCCATACACAGCTACTGTGATCGAAAGAGCGGCTCTAACCCGTGCGTGCTAGCCTTGATCCGAATCAAGGCACTGAAGCGACAGTATTTTTCGTATTTCGATTGGGAAAACAGGAGAGCAGGTCCCTTTTTCAGTTTGCTCGGAGAAGATATAGGCGAAAGACTTAAGGCTGAATCGAAGGCTGACCCTCTCAAATCTTCAGTTGAAGCTTTCTTGGAACTGGGCTTCCTACGGAACTGTCTTGTCCATCAGAATTTTGCAGGCTATGCTTTTGAAAAGACTAACGACGAAGTATACGCCTTATACCGACAGGCTTCTATCTTTGTGGATTGGGTACTTCTGGCACTCGGTTGAGCCGAGCGAAAGTGCGTTAGCCTTTTTAGGCATTGAGCGTCGGAGGGTCATCTTGCTAGAACCAGATCGAGGGACGGAATGAAGGATCAAAGGCTCCAGATCGCCGACATCATTCGACACATAGACGATGCGACTTTGGGCAGTCTAAACGTCCCGGAATTCCAACGGAAATACGTTTGGCGAGCCTCCAAAGTCGTTGACCTAGTGGACTCCTTGTGGCGCGGTTATCCTGTTGGCACGCTTCTTCTCTGGGAGTCCGCCTATGATTCCCCACGAACGGCGCTGGGAACCCAAGGCCCCAAGTTGTGGATAGTCGACGGTCAGCAACGGGTAACTTCCCTCGCTCTGCTGTTTGGAAAGAAGCCCTACTGGTGGTCAGACGCTAGTCAATGGAACAGATACTATGAGAAATACGATGTTCTGGCTAACGTTGCGAGAGACATGGAAGACCTGGAGTTTGGACTTATAAACCCTGTTCGCAGGAAGTCCAATGAGTGGCTGTCCGTGCGGCGCGTACTCCACTCGGCCAGTCTCTCTGAGCTTGCCGCCGAAACTGCCGAAAAGCTCGGCGGTGTCAAACGCTTCGCGGAAATTCACGAGAAACTTCAATCCATCAAGAAAATCGAAACCGCCCCATTGTACGAGATCATAGTTGAACACGAGCTGGAAGATGTTGCCGAGATTTTTGGCAGGTTGAACATCGCCGGAACAAGAATCCGTGAGAGTGACATTGTGGTCGCTCTCGTGGCCGCGAAACAACCAGGCTGGATAAGGCAGAAGTTCGACCCTTTTATGAAGGACCTTGAAAATAAAGGCTTCGAGTTCGATCCAGGCGTTGTAGTCAGGACCCTAGCTATCATCGGGCACGGGAGTGCAAGGCTCAAGGACGTTCCGCAATCGTTCTGGACGCCTTCCGATGAATTTGACGAGTTCTGGCGGAAAACGAAAGAGGCAATCTCCTCGGTTATCAAGAATCTCATGGAGTACGGGGTGCTTTCGAGCGACCTTTTGCCGTCGTTAAATGCGCTCATACCAGTTTTTGTGATGAGAGCTTCCTTTCCCCAGGATTTCCATTTTGGCAAAGCATTCAGCTGGCTGCTGATCGCGACAAGGGATGGTAGGTACAGCGGTTCAGCAACGACTGTTCTTGACCGCGACACAAAACAGATCAGAGCGAAGAAGTCTTTCGCCGAGACCATCGACGATCTAAACGCACTCCTATCGGCTCCTCGCGTATTTACAGCCGACGACTTCCGCGAGGAGTACACGGATAAGTTCCTCAGGCTCGTTCTCTATTTGACGGTCTTCAACAGCAGAGCCAAAGACTGGATTAATCAGGACGTCCGAATCGGTTTTGACAAGGAAGACAATGAGATTAACGAGGGTTTCAAACCGGAATGGCATCACGTCTTCCCCAGGAAAGTCGTCAAGGATTCCTTTGACAGCAGTTTGGTAGACTCCATAGCAAACATTGCTGTGCTCAACGAGAAGGCGAACAGGTCGTTCAGTGGCAAAGCCCCGCAGCAATACTTGAAGGAACACAAAGTCAAACTGGAGAGACTGGATGAACAGGCCATTCCCACTGACGGGCTTCTCGACGTGAGTAAGTTCGAGGAGTTCCTCAAGGTGCGCGCGGAAAAGTTGGCGGAGCGTGCGACGACGTACCTGCAGGAGCTCGCTAAGTAGTAGGCTCAGGCCGAGCGGTTCCGGTAGTACAATCTCGTCATGTCCCTCCACAACAACACAGTCCCGCAAGTCCTCTACAACACTCCAGACCCACATTCGCAGCCGTCCGAGTTATACAAGATCAACGGCACCGTTCTTGCGACCGCAACTGACCCCGTGAGGTGTTGGGTTATCCACGAAGAGCACGGCGTTTGGGACGAGGCGACGAAGGCGTTTGAGAACAGGGCTACAACTCTGTTGCCGAATGAGCCGCGGCACTGCCTCTCACTTGACGACCTTCACGATGAGATCAAGAAGCAGGTCATGGTGCGGGTTCGAAGCGGGTTCAAGTATCAGATGGAGTGGTACCCCTATGAGCCGCCGTTTTTTCGCAAGTACGAAATTGCACCAGACGGAACGAGGAAACGGTATCTGTAGTTCGGAGGAAGATTGTATGGCAGTTCCACCACCCACAACCAAATGCGAAATCTGCGGCACGCCAACCAGCACTAGTTTCGGTTCTATTGGGAACCTGCACTACTACTGCAAAGAACACAGGGATGCACTGTTCATACAGGTGACTGGAAGAGCGCCCAAGAAAACACCGGAACCTGAGAAGTAGTTTGGCGACAGTGCTCACATTCATGTGTCAAGCGCGCGATTGCAAGAATAGCCTCCGTGTACCCGGCGTGTACCTCAGTTGGGCGCATCAGGCGTTTTTGACGTTTTTCGCGTTTAATGGAATCAATAACTTACGCACTTTCAACGTCGCTTTTAGTTCGATCCCCACCGCCCCTACCAACCTAACTGTGTAAGAGCCGGCCATGACATGTTTGCCGGACAATTGCGGACCTTCAGCTGACGATGCCGGTCAATAAACAGCGACCTGCTCCAGGAGGCTTACATGGGCGATGCACATCAGGAAGCGGCTAGGACAACAGAAAAGAGTCATGAAGGAACTGTGATCGTCCGTGGCAGTGCCAATGGCTTTGCACAGGAAATTGTTGCCGGTTCACATCGGATGGCTTCCGACGAACCAGTGTCTGAAGGCGGCACGGATACAGGACTCTCGCCGTACGATCTTCTCCTCGCCGCCTTAGGGGCCTGTACTTCGATGACCGTTGCAATGTACGCCCGCCGGAAAGGATGGCCGCTCAAGGAAGTTAGTGTCAACCTGCGTCACTCGAAGATCCACGCATCCGATTGCGCCGACTGCGAAACCAAAGAAGGAATGCTCGATCGGATTGAGCGAGACATCCACTTTGTGGGATCGTTGACGACCGAACAGCATTCCAAGCTGCTCGAGATTGCGAATAAATGTCCGGTTCATCGAACGCTTACGTCAGAGATTGACATCAAGACCCGAGCGGTCTAGCGAGATAGCGATAGTAGGCGCTCCGCAATATTCTTCTCGCTCTCACAAGGCTTAGCCCTTAGGCCGGGGCCTCTGCTAACGGGAGCCAGACTTGAAAACGCGTGTCACCGGGCTGAGAACTAACCTGAATAATTCCCTGGTGCTTCTTCACAATTCGCTGCACGGTGTCCAAGCCGAGACCCGTGCCTTCTCCAACTCCTTTAGTTGTGAAAAAAGGCTCAAAGATGTGGGGCAGCAGCTCGCTCGAAATTCCCGGACCGTTATCGCCAATCTCGACTACAGCGCAACGGTCGTCGCGGTAGGTCCGAACGCGAAGTTCGCCCTTTCCGTGCATCGCGTCAATCGCGTTATCAATGATGTTCGTCCAGACCTGGTTGAGCTCGCTGCCAAACGAATTCACGAGAAGGGGACCGCGAAGATAGTCTCGTTGCACCGCAACTCCTTGTTTCAGCTTGTAATTCAGGATTGTAAGCGTGGTTTCCAGGCTCTTCACGATGTCCACGTTTTGCACCGGCGCCTGGTCCATGTGGGTGTATTCCTTGATCGCGCCGACCAAATCCGATATTCGCGAGGTGCTGCTTTCGATTTCGTTTAGCAAGCCGGCGACCTCCGCCGAGGCGGCGATCCTGACCAGAGCGGCTCTCGCGGTGTCCCCATCGAGGTTCGCGAACAACGATTCGAGCACCTCCGGCTTGATGTTGCGTCGCGCGAGGTCGGCCGCCAGTTGCCACAAGTCGTTCTGTCCATGACTGCGCAGCAGCGAATCAATCTGATCTTCCAGGTCGCTGACGGTGAGCGCATCCGGGGGAATCATATCCTGCTGCGTAAAGGAAGCTTCCAGCTTTTCGATTTCCGATTTCTGGGCGGGCGTTAGATCGCGCCTGCCAAGCTCGAGGCTGGCGCTTTTGATTTTCTTTAGAATATCGCGCAACTGGCTGGTCGCGCGTTTCGCAGCCGAAGCCGGATTATTGAGTTCGTGCGCAAGTCCCGCCGAGAGTTTCCCCAGCGAAGCCAGCCGATCCCGCTGTTGTTCGAAGCGGGTGGTTTCGCGGATCCGGTCAGACATCAAACCTACCAAGCGCGTGGTCAACTCCGGCATCTTAAGCACAAGTTCTGGGAACGAAGAAGTCGGGAATCTCAGAACGCGGCCGTCGGTGACAGCACGACCGGTTACGGTGAACTGCTTCATTCGGGAAAAAGGCAGCACGCCAGTTACGTCGCCCGGCTTTGCGGAAGCTACAACGGTGTCGCCGCCGAATTCGCCGCGCCACTGAAATTGCCCTTCGAGAATTACGAACATCGAGTCCGCCGGATCGCCCTGACGCACGTATATATCTCCGGCAACCACATGTATTTCCTGCGAATTGCCGAGGAACCAGGAGATCTGATCGTCGGGCAAATCGGCGAAAGCGGGAACGCGAAGTAATTCCGATTTTTCGACCATATTATGTTTTTATACCTTGCTTAAATACTGATGGATGAATTGCACCGCCACCGATCCTTCTCCAACACTGGAAGCCACCCGTTTTATGGAACCGTGGCGCACGTCGCCCACGGCAAAGATGCCGGGAACATTGGTCTCGAGCAGGAAGGGATCCCGGTCGAGATTCCACCCCTTCGGGCGCTGCTCGTCACGTATAAGGTCAGGGCCCGTCAAGAGGAACCCGTGCTGGTCCCGCTCGACGACGTTCGCCAGCCAGTCCGTCCGAGGCAGCGCCCCGATAAAGACGAACATCGCACTGGCCGGCACGCGCTCAACCTTGTTGGTATCGGAACAAAGCACCGAAATCTCCTCCAGATGTGTTTCGCCATGCGCCTCGGCCACGCTGGCATGCGTCCAGAGCTGGATGTTGGGCGTCTCTTGAATCTGGTCGATCAAGTATCGCGACATGGTGCTGGAGAGCGATTCGCCGCGCACAAGGATGACGACACGCTCTGCGTATCTAGCGATGTTCATCGCCGCTTGACCCGCCGAGTTCGCGCCGCCCACGACATAGACGATCTCACCCTTATAGGAAAGAGCCTCTGTGGCGCCCCCACCATAGTAAACTCCCGCACCTTGCAACTTGGCTATCCCGGGAACTTCCAGGCGCCGCCACTGCACCCCAGTCGCGATCATCAGCGCGTGACACGAAATCTCGTTCCCATCCGCCAGCTTAATGATTCGGTAAGACGCTTCCGTTCGGACTCCAACAGCCTCTTGCGGCGCTAGGATTTCCACTCCGAAACGCTGGGCTTGCACGACGGCCCGCCGGGCCAGATCGCCGCCGCTGAGCCCGCTGGGAAATCCAAGATAGTTTTCGATGCGAGAGCTCATTCCCGCCTGACCGCCGGGCGCTTCCCGCTCAATCATCACTGTGTGCAGACCTTCGGAGGCTGCATAAACGGCAGCGGCCAAACCGGCGGGTCCTCCACCCACAATCGCCAAATCGTAGAAGCTCGTTTGGGCGCGCGTCCGCAGCCCTACTTTTTGTGCCACGTCAGCAGGTACACTATCAAGAAGCTTCGTCCCGTCGGGAAAAAGTACCACGGGGAGGCTGGTTGCCTCCGGCCCCAGAGCTTCCAGGAGGCGCTTGGTTTCCGGATCATTTGCCGATACCTCCACGTCGATCCATTGATACGGGACATGGTTGCGCGCCAGGAAGTCCCGCAGCTCGTATGATCGGGGCGACCAGCGGGTGCCCAGCACCCGAATTCCTTGAAATGTCGGACGGTAGGAGGCTTGCCAGTCATCGAGCAAATCATCCAATTGCGGAAAGAGATGTTCCGTGGGAGGATCCCACGGTTTCAAGAAGAAATAGTTGATGCCGGCGTCATTGATGGCGCTGATCGCGGCGTTCGTGTCGGCGTAAGCTGTGAGCAAAGCCCGCTTGGCGCCAGGGAAGATCTCCATGGCTTCTCGCAGAAATTCCACCCCGTCCATACGCGGCATGCGCTGGTCGGCAAGCAGCAAAGCCACGCTATCATTGCGCACCTTCAACTGCTTCAGGAGATTGAGCGCACCCTCCGGCGAATCGCTCCCTATAACCCGGTATTCAGCGCCATATTGCGAACGAAGGTCGCGCTCTATCGCCCGCAAAACATCGGAATCGTCATCCACACTCAGCAATATTGGCTTGCCCATCGTTGATCTCGTTTCGACCTTTCGGGCAAAAAGATTATTACAAACTTTTAGGTTGCCCGGCGGTTTCGCAGAAGCGGCTTAGCATCACCGGCGGCACCGAGAACCTTGGGAGACCACCCTAATATACGGACGCCAACGTAGGCAAGACTCCGGTCGCTCAACTGCTCGAATGGCGAAATCTCGCCGCAGCCCGCGTCATTCACGGCGACATCGAGGCTCCCGAACGCGTCCACCGCCACCTGCAGGGCTGCATAACATCCTCTATCCATTTTCTGAAACGGCAATGCGAGTGCGAAGCTCCGTTTCTGCCCGAAGCCAATCGGTCTCCGGCGAAACGTTCTGGCGAGCTTCCCAATACGAATAAGCCAAGCGGGCGATGTCTTCGTGATTGATCAACGGCTGCGCGACGCTTGCGTTCACTCTATTCTGTTCCTTCTTCTTAGCGGTTGCGGGCATTTTGTTCTCCTTTGTGGTTGCAGATAATCGCATTCTTCAGGTATGGGCTCCCTTCTTACCTCCCGCGATGAAATATGTAACCCTGTCATTGCAATCGTTTGATTCGCGTTCATTCATGCGCTGCATCAGCAAGTTCCTGCATCTTGTTTTTGTCAAATTTCAAATCAGCCGCGGCGACGTTTTCTTCGAGGTGTTCGACGCTGGAAGTGCCGGGGATCGGCAGAATGACTGGAGATCGTGCAAGTAGCCATGCGAGAGCCACCTGTGATGGCGTACCTTTCCATTGCCCCGCCACACGGCGGATTGGACTGTCTCCACCGGATAGTTGACCAGCCCCCAGCGGGAACCACGGAATAAAGGCCATGTTCTCTTTTTCGCAATAGTCCAGAACATCTTCCGATCCACGGTCGGCCACGCTGTAGCGATTCTGTGCGCTGACAATCGGAACAATTGTTTGCGCTTGCTGAATCTGCCGCACGGTCACTTCCGATAGACCGATGTGTTTGATCTTGCCTTCCGCCTGCAGATATTTGAGAGCGCCGAGTTGCTCCTCGACCGGGACCTTTGGGTCGATTCGGTGCAACTGATACAGATCAATCCGGTCCAAGCGCAGCCGGCGGAGGCTTCCTTCGCAGGAGGATCTCAGGTGCTGCGGCGTTCCGTTTTCGACCCATCGGTCGGGACCCGGCCGCTCGAAACCACCCTTTGTGGCAATCACCAGGTTGGGCGGATAGGGATGCAGAGCCTCGGCTATGATCTCTTCACTCACACCCGGGCCATAAGAGTCCGCGGTGTCGATGAAATTGATTCCCAATTCGACAGCCCGCCGCAAGACACGGACGGCCTCGACGCGATCCGCGGGCTCGCCCCAAATTCCCTTTCCCGTGAGTCGCATTGTTCCGAATCCCATCCTCGTTACACGGAGATCATTTCCAATCAGGAACTCGCCGGCCTGCGCGGCCAGTCCCTGTCCTTGATACATTGCGGGTTTGGTGCCTTCCATGTTGTTCCTCCCACTCTGTCGATGTACAAATGCGCGCCGAGAACCGGCGTCGCAAGACTCATTGTTCCCCAATTCGATGACTGGGCTTCGGCATCAGACTCAGGCGCTAGGTCGCCGGTTCAAGGGTTTTCTTGAACTCCAGAATCATGCGAACCACAGCCTCATCGCCAACCACGGTATTGATCATGGTGTGGTAAATCGCGCGGTTGGGCCATTCCACGCCAAAATATTTCTGGATGAAATCGGCGCGCTCCCGATCGACAGAATCCACAAGCTGTTCGGCTTCGGCCTGACTTTTGCCGCGAGCCATCACGCGCCGCACTTTAATTTCTTTGGGGGCGTAAAGAAACACACGCAGCGTGTCGGGGCGGTCCCTGAGAAAATGCTGCGAGCCTCTTCCGACGATGACAGAGTCCCCTCTCTTAGCGGCGTGCTGAACGACCAGTTCGGTAAGTTTCAAGATGCTTTCGCTATCGACTAAATTGAGCTTGTGCGCATTGAGGCTGCCTTCGTAGCTTCCGCGCAAAAAGGATTTGAAGAGGCGGTAGTAGAGCGGGTCGGTGCGTTCCTCGCGAACTTCGACGGCGGCTTTGGGGCAATTCGCAAGCCTGGCGATCTCCTCGGTCAGTAACTGATCCCAAAGCTTCCATCCCAGCCGCGTCGCAAGTACTTGAGCGATCTCGCCTCCGCCGCTTCCGTATTCGCGTTCAATTGTGACGATTTTGATCATGTAAGTCCCCACGCCGACGACTGGCTGCACGCCGTCCTATTTGTATGTCGGTTCGCCTAATCCACTGGGTTCAATCCACCGCCACTCTACCGCCGCCACCGGGATCATTTTTCTTTAGAGCAAAAGTCAGTAAAAACATGATCGCCGCGCCCACGCAAAGGACCATAAAGGTATCGATATACGCCAGACTTGCTGCCTGCGCCTGCAAGCCTCTGTAGATACTGGCATAAGCCCGCGCTTGCGCCTCATGGGTGCTCAATCCGGAGTGAGCGAAGTACTGAGCGAGGCCGTTAGCCGAATTCTGGAAATTAGGGTTGTCGGGTCCGGCGTACTGGACCAGTCTTCCTTGATGGAATTGCGAGCGCCGCGCAATCAACGTGGTGACAAGGGACGTTCCCACGCTGCTTCCCATATTGCGCATGAAGTTGACGATCCCGGCGACCGCGTTGTTCTTCTCCGGCGCAATTCCGATGTACGCCACCAGTGTAATCGGCACGAACAGGAACCCCAAACCAATCACCTGGACGATGCGCAGCAATACGGCGGCCTGGAAGCTAATCTGCAGGTCAATCCGCTTCGTCGAATAGAACATGGCAATGGACAAGGCCAGCCACCCAAAGGCGATCAGATAGCGTGCCTGAAGCTTGGTCGTCAGTTGGCCCATGATGGGCATTTCAATCAGCAGCACAACACCTCCAGCTGAAAGCGCAAGCCCGGCCAATTGAGAGGTGTATCCCAAAAGCGTCTGGAGGAATTGAGGCATCAGGACCAGGCTGCTGAACAACAAGATTCCCAAGGTGAACATCATCAAGCACGAACTGGCGAAGTTAAAACTTTTGAACATGCGGACATCAATGATCGGAGCCTTTTGAAACCACTCCCAGACAACCAGCGAGATCAGGCATACGGCCGCCACGACGACTAAAGTCGTTATGAAGTGCGACCCAAACCAATCGTCTTCCTGCCCTTTGTCGAGCAGCACTTGTAAGGCCCCGATACCCAGAGCCAGAAAAGCGATGCCAATGTAGTCCAACTTGACCCCAGCCGCCTTGAGCCGACTTAGATAGGGAGGATCTTCGACAAAGCGCCGCACCAGAAACCATGTCGCTATACCGACCGGGATATTGATGAAAAATATCCACCGCCAGGAATAGTTGAAGGTGATCCATCCGCCCAGAGTTGGTCCGATCGTGGGCGCCATGATCGCGGTAATGCCATAGAGTGCGAACGCCAAGCCTCGCTCCTGCGGCGGAAATGTGTCCGCCAGAATGGCTTGCGCCATCGGCTGCAGCCCGCCGCCACCTGCACCTTGCAACACGCGAAAAAGAAGAAGAACCTCTAGACTTGGCGCCACCCCGCAAAGCAAGGAACTCACGGTAAAAATGCCCAAACAGGCCATGAAGAAGCGCTTCCGTCCCAAGGTGCCGGCGAGCCAGCCGCTGATCGGCAGAATGATGGCATTCGAGACCAGATACGAGGTAAGGACCCAGGTACTCTGGTCATTGCTCGCCCCCAGACTCCCGGCCATGTAGGGCAATGCCACATTGGCGATGCTGGTGTCGAGGACCTCCATGAAGGCCGCCAGCGCCACAACGACAGCAATCAGCCATGGATTGTATTTCGGCCGCCAAATGTCCTGATCGAGTGTGAGGGCAGAGGAACTCATCGTAGGTCTACGTCCGGCACGACGTTCATGCCGGGCCGAAGCTGACGATCCCGGTTCTCGCCCGGCTCGAGAACGATCTTTACCGGAACCCTTTGCACAATCTTGACGTAGTTACCGGTGGCATTCTCCGGTGGAAGCAAACTGAAGAGGGGGCCCGTTGCACCCGCAATACTGTCTACATGGCCCTTCAGGGTCCGGCCAGACGAATCCACGTGGATTTCCGCCTTCTGTCCAACGCGCATGTTTCTGAGCTGCGACTCCTTGAAATTGGCGGTTACCCAGACTTCGTCGAGCGGCACGATAGTGAGGAGTTGCTGTCCAGGTTGAACGTTCAGCCCGACAACAACCGATTTATTCACTTCACCGGTGACTGGCGCTACGATTTTGGTGTATTGGAGGTTGAGCTCGGC
>Ga0207007_1280_pt1 | contig 11922 bp, 12 predicted proteins | sample Alteio_BWMinCont_85_FD_153487 | JGI IMG/M metagenome (GOLD analysis project Ga0207007, IMG submission 153487) | Enriched cells from forest soil in Barre Woods Harvard Forest LTER site, Petersham, Massachusetts, United States -... | ecosystem: Environmental > Terrestrial > Soil > Temperate forest >...
GGCCTGATCGCTACCCTTATAACGTTCGGTAATCGTCACAGGCTCCAGCTTGCCGAACTGCACCAGCGCGGCATTCTTGTCGCCTTCGATTTCGCTCTTGTCGCGTGCGGTCAAAGCCGCATGGCTCCGCTCAGCCAATTCACCGGCGGCATCGGCAGCGCCCATGCGTTGTTCTGCATGAATCTGCGCGCGCAAAGCTTCGGGATCGGAGGGGCTAATCGCCACGGCGCGTTGCGCATAAATCAACGACTCATAAACCTTGCCATTGGCATCCGCCGCATCGGCGGCAAGCACCAAAATCTTCAAGCGATTGCCATGCACCTTCAAATCGTCTTCGGCAATTTTCTGAGCTTCCGCCGTACGCTTCATATCGATCATTGAGCCGACAACGCCCGCCGTCAAAGCCTCGTCCGCTGGCGCCACAGCATGCCCGTGTTGATACGCAGCCAAAGCCGCGGGGAAATCTTTCAGATTACGATAAGAATGCCCAACAGCCGCCAGCACAAAACCCGGCAACGGACCCTTGCCGTAAGCCCGATAAGCGCGCGCCGCTTCGGCATCGCGTCCGGCCCAGCTCAACTCCACAAGATAATCCTGCTTCAGCGAAACATTGTCCGGATTGGCTTTCATCAATGGCGTCAGAATAGCCAGCGCCTCATTATACTTCCCTGCACGGGCCAGCTCGGCTGCCTGCTCCTGCTGAGCCTTCAAGGCATCCAGCGCTTCTTCTTCCTGCGAACGCTTCACGGCTTCCTGCGCCGAGATATCCGGATGCATACCCATGGAGCCAGCCAGCGTCGCGGCCTCGTCCTTACGTCCCGCATCGATCAAGCTGTTAATTTCGCCGGTCAAAAAATCCCGGTTGGATGGATAACGCAGCAAAGCCTCATGATAAAGCGCAGCCGCTTCCGATGGCTGGTTCGTGTTGCGATACGCCTTGCCAATAGCGGCATAAACATAATCCGGCTGATCTCCCGCAGGTAAAGTCTGGTACAACGCCAAAGCATCCTTATCGTTGCCGCTCCACGAAAGCACGGCGATATAATCATGCGTAATCCGCATATCGTTCGGATAGCTCTCATGCTGGCTGGCCAGAATTTGCAAAGCTTCCGTATAACGGCCTTCGCGCGCTTCCGACACGGCATAAACATGCCGCGCTTCTTCAACAACGGTATTCAGTTCCTGAGATTTTTGCGACTTCACCAGCGCGTCATTCGAAACCTGCGCCGCTTCCATCAGCTTGCCGCTATCCAGCAGCGTGCGAATTTGACCGACGGAAAAATGCGGATCTTCCGGATAAAGCGCCGCACCCTTACGATAAATTTCCGCGGCCTTATCCTGTTGCCCCAACATGCGATACGCATGTCCTGCAGCCAGCAAAACATAATCCGGTTCCTGATCGTCCGGCAAACTGCTGTAAAGCGCCGGGATAGGAGCATCATTTCCGCTCCAGTCGAGAACCGTAATGTAATCGCGCGTCACATCCAGATCGGCCGGATGCTCTTTCTTCAATCGTTCCAAAACCGGCAAAGAATCTTCGTAATTTCCTGCGCGCGCCAATTTCATCGCTTCGCCCAGATCGGAACGCCACGCTTCGCTATCCGCCGCTTGCGCAGTAGCAACAAAAGGCAAATTCGCATTCAGGGTGCACACGGCAAACAAAGCTACCGCGCAGAGAGCAATTTTATTGGCCATATTTGTACGAGTCACTATGACATTCCTCAGTATGGGTGATTTTGAATTTCGACGCACAATTCCAAAAAAATGACATATAAGTCAATAAGTTAATTTGGTTTTCTTCATTTTGCACATGCAGCAAAATCGGCCAAATAATCTTAATCAAGCTAAAACAATGACTTGGGATTCGATGCCAACCGAATTCATGATAAAAGTGTGCTTTTCGGGTTACGCCAAACCCCGTATCATCCGCTTCGCTTTTTGGCGCTGCCCGTTCGGCAAACGGGGCGCTCCCTCGGCATCCAGAAGCTGTGCCGAAGACTGAAGCGTCTCCAAAGACTGCATACCCTTAAATGTCTCCTCAATCCCCGCATGAAGATCCAGCACATAAACCTCGCGCTCTTCTATCTTCAGATAATGGGCGAGAATTTTTCCATCTTCATAAGTCTCCCCCAGCTCGTTAGCGCGGTCCTTAAAATACTCTTCCAGATTTCTCGCGCTCCACTGGGTAACCCGCATCTCGGTCAGCCTATAAACCTTATCGCTGATATTGCCCTTATCGTCGGTCAGAAAGCCTTCCTTCCGCGCATAATCGAAAACCTCGTCAACGACGCCAGCCGCCTGCCCCACCCACGCATCCAGATATTTTCCCGGCGACTGTCCGCTAGCTTTCCAGTCAACCAAAGCCTTGATACCGCCGCACTGGCTATGCCCCGTCACGACAGCCTCCCGAACGCCCAAAGAATGCGCATGCTCCGTCAAAGCCCAAACCGGATGCGGAATCTTGTTCGCCACAATATCCTTATAAGGCGGCACAATCGCCGCAATCACATTGGCATCCAGAAATTCCCCAGGCTGGGCGCAATAAAGATGCCCATGCCCCGCACGCGAGTCACAGCACGAACAAGCCAAAGCCTGCAGCGGCCCCTTATAAAGATCCAAATTCCCAATCCGCTTTTCGCTGCTCGAGCGCCACATCTCCGCAAGATCGCCATGCGAATGAACTTCCAGAACGCCGCTCTCCATATCCAGATAGCAGCGAGTCACTTTCTTACCGACAACCTCTTCCAGAATTTTCGCGTTCCGCCCCAACAAGGCCAAAGCGATAATGCGGTTCTTCTCCTCGACATCGTCGTTCATGCCGACCTGCGCGGCAAAAGCTTCAGCTTCCTTGACTACCGAACCCCAAACATCCATCCACGGCGCCATTAACGGCCCCATCTGATGCTCGCCCCGCATATAGGCGCTCAAAGGCCCGTTACTGGTAATAACCATAACGTGCTTTTCAACGCCCAGATTTTGCGTGGCATAGGATGCAGCCGCCAGAAAAGGATAAATCGAAGCGCAATCGCCAATTTCGTCGGGATCGCGAAGAATAAGCGGGAAAGCCCCCACGCAAAAAGCCGTGCCCGGAGGAAGATTCAACAACGCAGCCGGGTCGACAGCCCCGTTATGATAAATGATCATCGAGGGCTTCTGCCCGTTCCTCGCCGCATCATGCAATTCCTGATGATCTTTATTCCATAGCCGATGCTGCGCCACACCCTGCGCCAGCCGAACCTTCAACGAAACCGTATGATCCTCCTTAGTGCTCACGGCTTTCCTCTTCGAACATCAGACATGGAGCAGCGTAAACGCTGTCTTTATATTCTCTATTCTCTATTGTCTTTGATTGCCGCCGGGCGTTCCTGTCTCACTGCGGAAACATAACACCTCTTAGATAGCGTCTTTTTGTGACGAACTTAAGGCCTTGCGATACAAGAAGAGGTCCAAACCGTCAAACAGGAAATTATTTTCTCGCAATATTTCACGGACAAATCAATTAGAATCAATGAGATGACCCGGAGCCCTCTTTTGAGCATTAACGAAGATCAAACGGCCAAGTCTCGATATTCCCCTCTGCAGAGATTCGAATATTTGGAAAGAATACATAAGAATATATATCCCCCTTAAGCTGTTCCTCTTCGGCCCCGAATGAGCTACTAATACCCAACTTACACACGGGAGAGAAAAATGACACCACACGCCCACAAAGCCAACGGTTCCGAAGATCTGGTCTCTCACCTGGAGCACGCCGCAGAAAACGCCGGACGTTACGCGCGCAAAGTTTTTGAGGAAACCACCGATGGAACAAACGACCTGACGGACGCCATTCGCGAAAAGCCCGTGAAAGCCGCCCTGATCGCCCTCGGCATCGGCGTCGTCCTCGGCGCACTTCTCCGCCGCTAAAGCTTCATCCAAATACAAGGTTCGATTATGCTAGAAAAAATCCTGGGCATCGCATCGATTGGCGGAATCCTGTCCGGCCTCACGCTGACGAAAAAATTCATCGTCAGTGCCGTGATGATCGTAGCCCTGGCCGTCATGGGCGCAATCATCGCCGCGGCTTTGATCATCTTCGGCCTTTATTCGTCTTACGAATGCTTCATCCGCCACGGCACGGACCCAGACATGGCGGCATTGTATTCTCTCGGCATAGGCCTCGTCGCCCTGCTGATCGTCGTCGGCTGCGTCGCCTGCAAAGTCAAAAAACTCCAAGCCATCCCCGTCTGCTCCTCCACCGCCAGCATCGCCGGCTCATCGGTAATGGCAATGCTCCACGGCTTCTACCGCGGCGTAACCCAACCCCCGCCGCCGCCGCCTCGCCCGCGGGCATAAGGCATATAATTCACAGCAAGAGCGATGAAGTTCCCCTCCCCTTGCGGGAGGGGCTAGGGGCGGGGTTGGCGATAGCCGCAAACCCAAATGCTGAATATGAGAATAGACTGACGCCCAACTAAGATTCAGACAGCAAAAGCACCCTTCCCCTCTTTACTTTTATATTTTATCTTCACGCCCTTCGATCCCGCTACCGAGCGATATTAAAAAGGAACCCATTATGAACAAGAACACAAAAAACACGACCCAGACGATCAAGACTTATCTTGATATCAGCAAACACCCCGCGTCATGGGCTGTCGGCATGGTAGCAATCGGAGCCGTCGTGGCCGTCTGCATCATCCCCTTTGTCCCACCCGTCGCCCCCGCCCAAACTCCGGCAACAACAAAGATCGCCAAAGACGAAACCTGCGGCGAAGTCAAAGTGGTGGATTCCAAGGATGCGCATAACAGGCCAATCAGAACGGTCACTGTCCGTGCGCCCGCACCCTGCACCTTAGCGGTCAACTAGCCTCTTTTTCTTCCCGGTGCCTAATCGAAACTATTCCGACCGCACCGCCAGAAAATTCTCAGATTGGTGCTGATCGATGTAAATGCGATAGCCATAGTTACGAAAGTGAGCTGCACATGCAGTTTGCTCATAGCCGGTTAAATGGGCGTATTCGAGATAAACAACTCGTGGACGATAGTCGTTTAAAGAGAGTTGGCGCGTGACCATCCAATCCGCGCCCTCGACATCAACCACCATAAGATCTATTTTTGTTATGTTATGCTTAGCCAAGAGCGTATCGAGCCGACAGCAGGTCACTTCTATCGTCTTTGTGTTTTGTCGGACGAGATTGGCTATCTCTTGAGAAATTCCCTTGCCGCCGATTTTCCCTCGATCGGGCATCAAGGTCGAAGTGCCGAAAGCCCCAGCCGCAAAAACACCCTCCGGCACTGTCGCGGGGTCCAGAAAAGACATTTCAATGTGACCGTCGAAATCAGCAATCGCTGTTTCAACAAAAACAAGCCCCTCACAATTCGCATAATTATCACGTAGCCTTTTATTGAGATAGGGGATCGGCTCAACCAAAAGCCCCCGCCAACCCAGGCCTCTAACAAATTTGGAGATCGGGTCGTATGTGACCCCGTCCATCGCACCAATTTGTACAAAAAAGACATCACTTCCTAAGCCTTGGAAGGTAGCGTCGAGATCATCGGGAGAAAATTTACCGTCAAATGAGATCATTTCCCACTCCCCCTTACCCACTCCAAATAATCCGCACTCCCCGCCACAACGGGCCAAGCCACAATGCACGGGCATTCGTAAGAATGAAGCTCCTTAACCCGAGCCTCCAACGCCGCAAATCCCTCCGCCGTAGTCTTGATCACGAGCGCACATTCTTCCGCCCGTTCAACCTTCCCCTGCCACCGATAAACCGACTGCACGCCCGGAAAAATATTCGCACAAGCCGCGAGCCTTTCTTCCACAACCGCGTTCGCAATCGTCTCAGCCTCGCCGCGAGATGCCGCCGTCACATAAACCGACAGCACCCCCGTCATCACAAAGCCTTCAAAAACGCATCGATATCTTCCGGCGAAGACAAAGACAAAGCCGTAACTTCCTTATCAATCCGCTTGGTCATGCCAGCCAGCACGGCACCCGCCCCGCATTCCACCAGCTGCGACACGCCCTGTTCCTTCATAAACAAAACAGACTCGCGCCACCGCACGGCACCCGTCACCTGCTCCACCAGCAACTCGCGAATTTCCGCCGCATCGCTAACCGCCCGCGCCGTCACATTGGCAACCAAAGGCACAGCGGGATTCTTAATTTTAACTTCCGCCAAAGCCCGTCGCATAACATCCGCCGCAGGCTTCATCAACGAACAATGAAACGGCGCGCTAACCGGCAATTTCACGCTGCGCTTAAACCCGCGCTCCGCTGCAATCGCAATCGCGCGATCAACAGCCGCCACATGCCCGCTGATAACCACCTGCCCCGGCGCATTATCATTAGCGGCAGTGCAAACTTCCCCCTGAGCCGCCGCCGTCGCAATATCCTGCGCCGCAGGCAAATCAACGCCAATCAAAGCCGCCATCGTACCAATCCCAACCGGCACCGCCTGCTGCATCGCCAGCCCGCGCTTCTTCAGCAACCGGGCAGTGTCGGACAAAGCTAAACTCCCGGCAGCGCACAAAGCCGAATATTCCCCCAAACTATGCCCCGCCACAAACTTCGCCGCCTGCGGCAACCGGAAATTGCCCTGCCTATCCAAAACCCGTATCACGGCCATACTCACGGCCATAAGGGCAGGCTGCGCATTTTCGGTGAGCTTCAAATCGTCGCCCGGCCCCTCAAACATCAATTTGCTCAAATTCTGGCTCAAGGCGCTATCGACTTCCTCAAAAACCTCGCGAGCCTCGGCAAAAGCCCCAGCCAGCGCCTGCCCCATACCCACAGCCTGACTCCCCTGCCCCGGAAAAACCAACGCACGCACCATATCGAATCTCCTGAAAATGAACTAAAACCACCCCAATCAACGCACTTGTCAAAATTAAGTCAAGCGGCTCTATTATCTCCCGTCATTCCCGCGAAAGCGGGAATCCAGCGCCGCGCGTCCGCGAGCCAAGAGCCATATGGCGCGCGGACATGCTTTCTGGATTCCGGCTTTCACCGGAATGACGAAGTTTTAAACTTCCCTCGCCCCCACTGGGGGAGAGGGCGGAAAAACTTAGATTTATTTTGTCCTTCACAAAATAAGTCTTAGTTTTTCCGGGTGAGGGGGAGTGATGAATGTCATGAACCCCTCTCGCCCCTCGCCGATAAAGACCAAGTCCATAATTTTCTTCAAGGAACACCCCATGTCCGATCTCGCCTCCCGCCTCGACCAGTTCATCGACCGCCGCGTCCTCTGCGTCGGCGACCTGATGCTCGACCGCTATGTCTACGGCCAGGTCGAACGCATCTCGCCCGAAGCCCCCATTCCCGTCCTCCACACGCAGCGCGAAACCGCAACGCTCGGCGGCGCCGGAAACGTAGTCCGCAACATCGCCGCTCTCGGCGGGCGCGTCGATGTCATCGGCGTCATCGGCCAAGACCAAACCGGAGCCGACATCACAAAAATCTTCGCCGAACTCCCCTCCGTCACCACGCACCTCCTCGCCGACCCCTCACGCCCCACCACACAAAAAACCCGCTACGTCGCCGGAGGCCAACAATTGCTGCGCGCCGATCATGAAAGCGCAAAACCCATCACCGCCGACATCGAACAAAAAATCATCCACGCCATCTCCACGGCAATAGAAGCCAGCAATGTCATCATCCTCTCCGACTACGCCAAAGGCGTGCTAACGCCCAAAGTCGTATCCCAAGCGATAGCCCTCGCGCGAGCCACCGGAAAAATAATCATCATCGACCCCAAAGGCCGCGATTTCGGCCGCTATAACGGCGCGACCTACCTGACGCCGAACCGCAAAGAACTCTCCGAAGCGATTGGCCGAAACGTCACCACCGTCGCCGAAGCCGAAACCGCCGCCCGCCATTTGATGCAAGAATTCCAAATCGAAAACATTCTGGTCAAACTGGGCTCCGAGGGCGTCTGCCTCGTCCGCAAAGACAAACCCGCTTTGCACCTCCACACCAAAGCTCGCGAAGTCTTCGACGTCTCCGGCGCAGGCGACACCGTCGCCGCAACTCTAGCCCTCGCATTGGCCAGCGAATTCACCCCCGAACAAGCGGCAGAACTCGCCAACATCGCCGGCTCCATAGTCGTCGGCAAAGTCGGCACGGCGTCGGTCTCGCGCGACGAAATAGAACGCGAACTCATGCACGGCTCCGCCCAACTCGGCGAAGAAAAAGTAGTCGGCTTCGCCACAATCGCCGACATAGCCGAACGCTGGCGCAAACAAGGACTCAAAGTCGGCTTCACTAACGGCGTCTTTGACCTGCTGCACCCCGGCCACATCTCACTCATCCGCCAAGCCCGCGCCGCCTGCGACAAACTGGTCGTCGGCATCAACAGCGACGCGTCCGTCAAACGCCTCAAAGGCGAAACCCGCCCCGTCCAAAACGAAGCCGCCCGCAGCGCCGTCCTCTCCTCCCTCGCCGACATCGACCAAGTCGTAATCTTCGGCGAAGACACTCCCCTAGAGCTAATAAAAACCATCCGCCCCGATGTCTTAGTCAAAGGAGCCGACTACACCGTCGACAAAGTAGTAGGCGGCACCGAAGTAAAAAGCTGGGGCGGCAAAGTAATCCTCGCCACCCTAATCGACGGCCAAAGCACCACCAAAACCATCGCCAAAATGGCAAAATAATCCCCTCCCCGTCATTCCGGAAAATTTTCTCTTCGCGCCCTCGCGCGAAAGAAAATTTATCCGGAACCCAGTCAGCATCTCCAAAAGAACAGTTTTCCAAATAAAGAAAATCGTCATACCGGCGAAAGCCGGTATCCAGATTGAAATCTTTTGTTTATTTCACTGCGAAATTCGCATGTTGGTTATTCAGTTTTCGCCGGTTAGGTTGGCCCAATCAAGTCCCCCACCTATCTCCCTCATTTCCGTTCCCCGTTAACCATAACGAAAATCTTTGATTGGTTTTATCTTAAACCAAAATGGGGTTATGTTGTTTTTGTGCTAGACTTACGGCCATCCCTGAAATTACAATCCACACGCGAGAAAATTTGAATTTATATATCAGCTAACTATTGGGAGAAATTCATGTTCGAATTTATGAAAAAGAAAGTAATTGCTAAATTACCGGAAGAATTGCCAGAAGATGTTGTAAGGCGAAAAGAAGCCGAGGCTGTCAACCGTCGCGAGTTTTTGGAGAAGGCGCGTCGCGCTGCTGCCAAAGAAATGCTTTCGCAGATTCGCCAGCTTGCGGAACGCAACGGTAATAAATTTACAGCGGAAATAACAGCGGAAATAAAAGATCGGCCTCGTATCGTTACGACGGTTAAAAACTATTTGGGACTTCGTACTTACATTGACGTTGAATCGCGCTTGGACGACGTCTCCTATGAGATAGGTAATCTATACTACGAAAAAGGGGACGACTACTTTGTTCATGGCTGTCCAACCTACCATAAGACCGCTCGCGAGGCGATCATTGCATTCGCCAGCCGTGCACGTGACGGAAGATATATTCCCTAGCCGCCGCAACTGTTTCCCAGACCCGGCGTAGCCTCTTGGCGAAGACGGGCCGGAACCCAGTCAGCATCTCCACAAGCGCAATTGCTTCAAACAAAAGAAACCTCGTCATACCGGCGAAAGCCGGTATCCAGATTGAAATCTTTTGTTCTCTTGCCGCTAGAGTCATGCGTCGCGCAGACGCGCTCCGCTGGATTCCGGCTTTCGCCGGAATGACGATGAAGCTCACATATGCACAACCCGCCCAAACGCATCCAACACCGACTCATGCATCGCTTCCGACAAAGTAGGATGCGGGAAAACAGTATGCATCAACTCGGCTTCCGTCGTCTCCAGCGTCCGCCCAATCACATACCCCTGAATCAATTCCGTCACTTCCGGCCCAATCATATGCGCGCCTAGCAACTCGCCCGTCTTCGCATCAAACACGGTCTTCACAAACCCTTCCGGCTCGCCCAAAGCAATCGCCTTCCCATTCCCAATAAAACTAAACCGCCCAACCTTCACCTGCCGCCCGGCCTCTTTCGCCTTGGCCTCGGTCATCCCTACACTCGCCACCTGCGGCGAACAATAAGTGCACCCCGGAATATTCCCCACATCCAACGGATGCACACCCTTCACGCCCGCAATCCGCTCAACCGCAATTACACCCTCATGGCTCGCTTTGTGCGCCAGCCAAGGCGGCCCCGCTACATCGCCAATCGCATACAATCCCGGCTCGCCCGTCTCGCTCCACTGATTAATCACCACATGCCCGTGATCAACCTTGGCCTTCGTATTCTCCAACCCGATGTTTTCAACATTCCCCGTAATGCCGACCGCCATAATCACGCGATCCACAGTCACCGTCGAAACATTCCCGCCCTGCTCAATCGTCGCCGTCACATTATTCGCGCCGCCACTTTGATTTTTTACGAGTTTCTTCACCGACGCGCCCGTCAAAATCTTCATCCCCTCCTTCTCAAACGCCTTGCGCGCAAAGGTCGAAACCTCTTCATCTTCCACCGGCAGAATCCGCGGCATAACCTCAACCACAGTCACCTCCGCCCCCAAAGTGCGGAAGAAACTCGCAAACTCAATCCCAATAGCCCCCGACCCAACCACGAGCAAAGATTTAGGCATTACATCAGGTTGCAAAGCTTCCCTATAAGTCCAGATCAACTTCCCATCCGGCTCCAGCCCCGGAAACACCCGCGCCCTCGCGCCACTCGCCAAAATAATATTCTTCGCCTCAAGCTGCGACAATTTCCCGTCGGCAGCCGTCACCTCAATCTTGCCCTTACCCAGCAAAACCGCGCGCCCCTCAACCACCTCAACCTTGTTCTTCTTCATCAGAAATTTCACGCCACCCGTCAGCTGCGCCGAAACTTTCCGCGACCGCTCGACAATCTTCTTCAAATCAAAACTGAAATCCTTCACCGTAATGCCAAACGCATCCGCATGCTTGATCAGATTCAAAATCTCGGATGACCGCAACAAAGCCTTGGTCGGAATACATCCCCAATTCAAACAAATCCCGCCCAACTGTTCCCGCTCCACCAGCGTAACCTTCAACCCAAGCTGCGCCGCGCGTATAGCCGCAACGTAACCGCCCGGCCCGCCGCCGATGATGATGAGATCAGTTTGTGCCATGATTAGATTCCGTGTTGCTTGGGGTTTGATTGATTCAGCGACAGGTTCTTGCGACGCAAATCATCAGGGTCTAGTTCATAATCGTACCTATTGCCTGTCGTCCCGTCCGGCCATTGCGTGGACACTATGTCTTTTAAAACAAAACCATTACGCATTATGGCTCTTTGGGAAACTTCATTGCCTTCTCGATGGCAAGTAACAACTTTTTTCCAATCTTTCATTTCAAGCGCCAGCGCGGTTCGGGCTTTGAACAACATGTCGGACAGTCTGCGCCCACGATATTCGGGTTTAATATAAGAGGCAATAAAATGGCCTGTGGCAGGGCATTCCCTATCCGTCATCATGGCGGTAAAGCCAATAGGTTGTTTGCCGTCAGAAAGTACAAATATGGCTTTCAGATGAGGGTGAAGCCATTCCATCCATTGCTGCGCCGAATAGCGGGATTCTTCTGCGAAAGCTCCACCAAATACGCGGGGTGATTCCTGAAGCGCCTCAAGGCGAAGCGAGGAATAAATTTTCCAATCTTCCGGTTTCGCTTCACGTATCGATATCGCGCTGGTCATATAACCTACACAACCAGATTATACGGCTTCTCAATCAGCGGCTTGAATGCGGCCAAAAATTCCGCCCCAACAGACCCGTCAACCGCGCGATGATCAACCGACAAAGTGCAGGTCATCACCGTCGCAATCGCCAATTGCCCGTCCTTCACAACCGCGCGCTGCTCACCCGCGCCAATCGCCAGAATGCAAGATTGCGGCGGATTGATAATCGCCGAAAATTCCTTCACCCCGAACATGCCGAGGTTAGAGATCGAAA
>Ga0207007_1281_pt1 | contig 11899 bp, 10 predicted proteins | sample Alteio_BWMinCont_85_FD_153487 | JGI IMG/M metagenome (GOLD analysis project Ga0207007, IMG submission 153487) | Enriched cells from forest soil in Barre Woods Harvard Forest LTER site, Petersham, Massachusetts, United States -... | ecosystem: Environmental > Terrestrial > Soil > Temperate forest >...
CATGTTACAGTGTCCACCTTAATGCGCAGGCTCGTGTAGCATATATAGATTCTGAATACATACTTGACCAGATGCCTGATTACCGCTCCGCTCAAAAGCAGCTTGATGCCCTGGCACAAGGGTGGAAAGATGAAATCCAAAGACAGGCTGATGAGATAGATAAGCTTTATAAAGATTACCAGGCCCAATGGGTTTTGTTGCCTGAAGACCAGCGTAAAAAGAAAGAAGACGACATAACGGCAAAAGAAAAAGTACTGACCCAATACAAGAAAGACAAATTTGGTCCGGATGGTGAACTGGACAAAAAACGTCAAACCCTGATCAAACCCATCCAGGACAAAGTTTTTGACGCTGTTCAGCAACTCGCCAAACAAAGCGCTATTGACATGATATTTGACAAAGCAGGCGCTGTAACCATGATGTACACCAATGCAAAATATGATCGTAGCGATGATGTATTAGCACTTTTAGGTATAAATAAAAAAGATAAATAAAAAACACACAAATGAACGTTCTGAAGAAACTTGCCCTTGCTCTACTATTAATGGTTCCCGCCTTTTCATTTGCACAAACCAAAATAGGCATTGTGAATACCCAAAAGGTATTGGAAATCATGCCGGATGTGAAGGCTGCGAATGCACAGCTTGATACCGTAAATAAAACGTACCAGGCACAAATGAAAGCCCTCCTTGATGAATATCAAAAACAGGAGCAAGACCTGAGTGATCCAACCAAAAAATACCCTGAACCAGTATTGCAGGACAAACAAAAGGCATTCAAGGCTTTACAGGAAAGAATACAAGCGTTCAGGGAAGATGCCAACCAGGATATCCAGAAAAAACAGGATGAACTTATGGCACCAATCCGCAAGAAAATATCTGACGGCATCTCTGCGGTTTCCAAAGAACAGAAATTAGATGTGGTGCTTGATAGCAGCCAGCAAGGTGTTGTCTTGTATGCATCTGAAACAATAGATGTTACGGATGCTGTGATGAAGAAATTAGGCCTTAAACAATAAAAATTTAGCCAATGCCTGATAACAGGCCCATTGGTATATTTGATTCAGGTATCGGGGGGCTTACCATAGCCCGCTCTGTATCTGAATTAATGCCTGACGAACAAATCCTCTTTTTTGGGGATACGGCTCACTTACCTTATGGCGACAAATCTGCTGAAGCAATCAAGAGCTATGTGAAGCGCATTGCAGAGTATTTTGTTGACAACAATTGCAAGATCATCTTGCTTGCATGTAACTCCGCATCTGCGGCAGCCTATTCGTTAATACATAAGCTGCATAGCGGAAAAGTGCCTGTGTTAAATGTTATTGACCCAAATGTAGAATACGTTTGCCGCAAAAAGTACAAAACAGTTGGGATTATAGGTACCAAAGCTACCGTCACTTCCAGGGCTTATAATCGTAAATTTGCAACAGCAAACCCCGATTTAACAGTAAAATCTATTGCTACTCCCCTTCTTGCGCCAATGATTGAAGAAGGTTTTTTTAATAATAATATCAGCCAGACGATCATCAACTCCTATCTATCCAATAAAAACCTTAAGGGTATTGAAGCCCTTGTACTGGCATGTACACATTACCCGTTGATCAAAGCTGAAATTGAAAAATTCTATGCGCTGCAGAAATCAAAAATAGAGGTCATAGATTCAACTGATGTTATTTCTGACTACACCAAAAAATTCATGCACAAACACAGGATGCTTGCCACCCCAGGCAACAAGCCCGAGCAGTTGTTTTGTGTTTCTGATTTCACTGCCTCATTCCAGAAAACCACAAATATATTCTATGGCGAAGCCGTAAAACTGAAGCACGTGGCTATTTGGGGATGAAGGGAGGGCGGGGAGCGAAAGAGCAGAGAGCGATGGAAAGGGCGAACAACATGATTCAGCCCTGAAAGGGCGGAATATATCAGCGAGGAGTGTAGCCCCTCGGGCGGAGAAACCTACTCAACAAATACCGACTCATCCCGTTCCGGTCCCGTAGATACCAAGGCGATTTTTACCTCAGAATGTGATTCTACAAACCTGATATATTCCTGGAGCTTTGGCGGAAAATCACTTGCGCTATTCACTTGGGTCAGACTGCATTTCCAGCCTTCCAGTTCTTTATATACCGGCTCTATGGTTTCTCCAAAACTAAGTCCGGCGAAATGTTTTTCTGCCCCATTTGAAGTGTAACCTGTGCATATATTAATCGTATCCAATTCATTTAGTACATCTCCTTTCATCATGATGAGCTTGGTAACACCGTTGATCATGATGGCATAATTGAGCGCTTCGAGATCAAGCCACCCACAACGTCTTTTTCGACCGGTCACAGAACCAAACTCGCGACCTGTTTCGCAGATATAATCGCCAATTTTATCGAACAGCTCTGTCGGGAATGGTCCGCCACCAACACGAGTGGTATATGCTTTAAAAATACCGTAAACAGTCCTTATCTGGCTTGGAGCAATACCCAAACCGATACAGGCCGAAGCTGTGATGGTATTTGAAGAAGTAACGTACGGATAGGTCCCGAAATCAATATCCAGAAGGGTACCCTGTGCACCTTCCGCAAGGATATTTTTCCCGGCCTTCAAAGCTTCGTTGATATAATACTCCGCATCAATCAATTGAAGTTGTTTGACATACTCAAGCGCCTCAAACCATTCTTTGTCATCAACTTCCTCGTTGCAACCAAGAGCTTTTAACAGTTTAATATGTAATGCTTTAGCAGATTCATAATGTTTCATGAAATCAGGCATTCCTACCTGTCCAATCCTGATTCCAAACCTCCCGGTTTTATCCTGGTATGCCGGTCCGATTCCTTTTAGCGTTGAACCGATTTTGCCTTCTTCGCTCCTGCCTTCATAAAATTTGTCAAGAAGTCTATGAGTAGGAAGTATCAGATTTGCTTTTCGTGAAATAAGCAATCGGCTTTTTAATTCGATTCCATTGGCTTCAAGGTTTTCTATTTCCTGTTTCAGAACAATAGGATCAAGTACAACCCCATTGCCAATGATATTGATTACATTATCACGGATCACACCGGAAGGTATTTGCCTGAGGACAAATTTTTTGCCTTTGATAATGATGGTATGTCCCGCATTTGGACCACCCTGAAACCGCGCAATAATCGGGTAATCCTTGCTCAGCAGGTCAACAATCTTTCCTTTTCCTTCATCGCCCCATTGGAGGCCAAGTATTACATCAACAGGCATTTAATAGTATTTAGTATAATTTGCAACAGGGCAATTATGGTTTAAAACAAGAGGATAATAAATTAAGCAAGGTTCTTTCCGCAATTTGTGCAATTCCCTTCGGCATCGGCCTCCGGTTTGCCCTGCAAAGTTAAAGAATGCCCCGAAACATTAAAGTGCAATATTTCACCCATCTTGGATGTGACCTGCTGTAGTCTGGGATCGCAAAACTCATATACTTTATCACAATGGTTGCAAATAAGATGGTCGTGTTGGCGGTACCCGTGAGACCGTTCGTATTTGGCTACATTATTGCCAAACTGGTGTTTTACCACGAGACCGGATTGCAGCAAAAGATCAAGGGTATTATAAACCGTTGCCCTGCTGACATGATAATTTTTGTTCTTCATTTGCAGGTACAGCATTTCCACATCAAAATGGTCATTACGGCCATATATCTCCTCCAGGATCGCAAAACGTTCCGGCGTTTTGCGTTGCTTGTTTTCGTCCAGGTAGTCGCGGAAAATAACTTTTACTTCGTCGTAGGCAATCATAATTTCAGTCATCAGTCATCAGTTAGCAGTCATCAGTAAAGAGTGATTGCGCATATGACGTTATGTAGGTGCAAAGATACAGAATGTTCCTTGTCTTATATAAACTGGCAAAATAGAACTCATCCTTACATTATGTCGCGCAAACACTTGTGCGCCAGCCTCCCCCTTTGACAGGGGGCAGGGGGATGAAAGCGTAAGAGCATTCATCAAAAGAATACACGGCTTTCGAATTACTTGTTTCAGCATGATTGTTTTCAAGTGTTTCCATCTGATTATCATCCCCCTACCCCCTTCACAGGGGGAGGCTGACGCAAGATTGTTCAAAATGAATTATTTCCATGTGCCTCAATCTGAGTATCATCCCTCCTGTCCCAGTTAAAGGGGGAGGCTGACGCATGATCGTTAAACAGAATGATTGCTTTCATGTGTTCTCGTCTGAGTATCATCCCCCTGCCCCCTTTAAAGGGGGAGGCTGACGCAAGATTGTTCAAAATGAATTATTTCCATGTGCTTCAATCCGAGTATCATCCCCTGGCCCCCTTCAAAGGGGGAGGCTGACGCAAGATTGTTCAATAGAATGTGTTTAAATTGCAATTAGAATTTTGAACCTCTGTGTCCAAAACTCACAATCTCTCCTATCTTTGATCAAACTAAAAAAAACAAAACCTATGAAAAAGAAAATCCTGGTCGTATCGCTAGCAGTAAATATCATTGCCGGGGCATTTGTATTTTATTCCTTTACATCCAAAATGAAGAATGTGAATGATGGGGGCGGGTATATCATCATGAGCGCTGTTCGTGGTTCGGGAATTTCAATAACAGATGGTATTTCAACTCTTGAAAGTGAGAAAATAGAATTAGCATTAAGTAGACAAAATCTGTTGGAGTTTCAACAAAAGGTTGCTCAAAAATTAAATGAATTAAAAAGCAAAGGATATGAACTCATTTCTTCAAATGGTGGTGACCAAAATACAGTTTATGTTTTTGTCAAGAAATAAGAAACCTTTTAATTCTTTACTGTTGACTGATGACTGAAACCTGTTGACTGTAACTACTCCACCACCCCTGTCAGTGCCTCTTCCACATGAAAGCGTGATACATTGTCAATACCTTTGATCTCTTTGATTTTTTCGATCAATGTTTCGAGGTGAGACAAGTCATTTATCATGAGAATAATAGAACCCTCAAACGCACCTGCTATAGAGGATACCGTGATCGATTGAATATTTACCTGCAACTCTTTGGAAATAATATCTGTGATGCCGCTCACGATGCCGATACTGTCAATGCCAATCAACTTGATACCTGCAGGGAAAGTCCTGATTTCCTTTAATGTATCGTTTGCCCATTTGGCACGGATGATCCGATAACCATAATTTGACATCAGCCTGATCCCGTTGGGACAATTGGTACGGTGAATTTTTATTCCTTCAGATACCGTCACAAAACCAAAAATATCATCGCCCGGTATGGCATTACAGCATTTTGCAAATGAATAGCTTAGATCGGTTTCATCTCCAACCACAACCATATCAGGTTGCTTAACAGCTACTTTTTTACCGTTTATTGGCGTTTCAGGTTTGTGGCCATTTGGGGTTTTACCAACCTTATCGCTTAATTCAAAAAACTTAATGGCAATACTGACCTCGTTTTTGTCAATCACTCCCGCACCGATATTGAAATAGAGTTCTACGCTGGTTCTGAGTTTAAAATAATGAACCATTCGCTGGATATTTGAATTGGTCCATCCAAAATCAGCATTTCTGAATTTGCGTGTCAGTATCTCTTTACCTTCTAAAGCTACTTTCCGTTTTTCATCCTTCAGGCTGGCTTTGATCCTTGATTTTGCTTTGGCTGTTACCACATAATTGAGCCAGTCTTCAGTAGGTTTTTGCTTTTTGGAGGTGATGATCTCTACCTGGTCACCGTTTTTTAATTTATAGCTCAGTGGCACCAGGCGGTGATTTACTTTTGCTCCCAGACAATGTGTACCGACCTGAGTATGAATGTCAAAAGCAAAATCAAGCGCCGTAGCCATAGCTGGCAAGGTTATCAGGTCTCCCTTTGGCGTAAAAATAAAGACTTCGTCAGAAAACAGGTTTAGTTTAAAATCGTCCATAAAATCTATGGCATTCGATTCCGGATTTTCCAGAAGCTCACGTATCTTCTTTATCCATTCTTCAAGATTTGTATCTACGCCGGTAAAAGACTCACCCTTATATTTCCAATGCGCCGCATATCCTTTTTCGGCCACATCGTCCATCCTTACACTACGTATCTGTACCTCAACCCATTTGCCCTGCTGCCCCATGACAGTCGTATGTAATGATTCATACCCATTCCCTTTAGGCACGGATATCCAGTCACGAAGCCGCTCAGGATTAGGCTTATAGAAGTCAGTAATAATAGAATATACCCTCCAGCAGTCCGATTTTTCATTATCCGGCGTTGAATTCACAATGATCCTGATGGCAAACAAGTCATATACCTCTTCAAAAGGGATATCCTGTTTTTTCATCTTATTATAAATAGAAAAGATAGACTTCGGTCTGCTCTTTATTTCATATTCAAGTCCCAATTCAGTAATAGACTCCTGTATCGGCTCAATAAACCTCCGGATATATTTATTTCTCTGCGCTTTAGATTGTTGAAGCTTGTGTGTTATCTCCTTATAAACAATAGGTTCCGTGTATTTCAGGCTCAGGTCTTCGAGCTCATTTTTGATACTGTATAAACCAAGCCTATGCGCAAGCGGTGCAAAAAGCACCAGCGTTTCTGAAGCTATTTTCAATTGATTGTTGCGGCCCATTGCCTCGAGCGTCCGCATATTATGCAGACGGTCAGCCAGTTTTATCAGGATCACGCGCACATCATCGGCAAGGGTGAGCAGGATTTTTCTGAAATTTTCGGCCTGGATGGAATTTGTTTTCCCTACTACTCCTTCAATTTTGGTAAGGCCGTCAATAATATTGGCAACACCATGACCAAATTTACTTTCAATATCCTCAAGCGTTACATCCGTATCTTCCACCACATCATGAAGAAGGGCACAAATAATAGCTGTCTTTCCCAATCCAATTTCCTTTGCGCAAATATTGGCAACCTCCAGTGGATGAAATATATACGCTTCACCTGATTTGCGCCGCATACCATTATGGGCTTCCATCGCAAGCGCGAAAGCCTCACGAATTTCCTTCTTATCACCCGGCTCCAGGTTTGGCCTGAGCGCTTTAAGAAGGTTCCGGTATTCTTTTACGAGCTGTTTCTTCTCGAGCTCCGGGTCTATTACTTGCATAATCCTCTCCTTGATCTGTGCTTCGCTACCAAGATAGGCAATATTAGCCTCTTTTCCAAATATTTTATACAATATCTCATATTCTTTAATATTAAACGCAAAATATGCTCCATGTTTACGACCTTTGCCCTTCCATTGATTTTTGCGGATGTGGTGGAATTGGTAGACACGCCAGACTTAGGATCTGGTGCCGAAAGGTGTGCGGGTTCGAGTCCCTCCTTCCGCACGGCGAAAAGAGAGCGAAGAGCGAAGGATGGGAAATGCGTTCCTTTTCGCTCGTCGCTCTTTTTAGTCCCTTAAATATTCAGCATCAATGCTGTTTCAATTTTTTTGATCTGGCTTTTGGAAACTCCCGCTTCTTTACCATAACCTTTCCACCCGGAAACCCCGGAAACTATCTGACCAATAATTTCATCCGGCTTTTTAATGTTCATTGCTTTGGCTACTGCTGTCAGGTCTGTTTTGGTGATGCCATCTGTTTTTCCATTAATGCTCATTTGATGGGCATGCATCCATTTGTTGGCTGGGTCATAAGCATAAGTAACATCATAAGCCGGAGAAAGCCGCCATCCGCCCCCCTCATCCATCAAAAAAGAAATATTCTTGGTATGGTCATCCTGGTTCCGTGCTACAACATTAAAGACCATCCTTCGGTAGAGTTCTTCACTATCATGATAAGGCAAACCTAATTGCCGCCCAACCTGAAATGCCTGCTCATAAGAATATGTCCCCGCCAGGTTATAATCAAAATGCGCAATGGCACACAAAGATTGCATGTGCAGTTTTTTATTCCCTTGCCTGTCAAACCTTTTTGCCATGAAATGTACCCGGCCATTTTCAGGTAGCAATTTGCATTCCGGCAACTGAATACCGCAGTCCTTTGCCATCAGGTGATAGGCATATTCTATATTGCAGTACCCTTCCGGGTCCCCCAACTGCCTGTTGGTCGCTCCGTCAAACTTAATTATCCAGTATTCATACCCCTTCAACCCATCTATCTGCCCTGACCTTACTTCGCCCGTTTTTTCATTATAGGCGATGATCGCTTTAGCCCTTGCACCGCCCGCAGAAGTGCCTACCTTTATTATTTCAAGAAGGCCTTTGTCAGGTCTTTCATGGATATTGATGTGCAGTTTCGCTTTTTCAGAAAACACGTCCCTGATAAGATGAACCAATTGTTCTATTTCGAGTGGGGCGGATGTATCTGAGGCCGAAACTATTACAGGTTCATATTCTATTGCCCCCATCCCCCTTTTGCCAGTATAGCAGAGGCGTTCCACCGGGTTAAAACTATTTGGCTGCCTGCCTTGCATGGCCAGCCAGGCATCTATGAGCGTGTGACCGAATTTATCTGGGAGACTGTCTGCCAATAAGCCCGGCAAGCCATGATACGTCTCATTGTTCAGTTCTGGAAAAGCAAATATCCTGCTGTTGTCCCTCGCCTTGGCAAGGGGCATTTTTATGGGTGACAGGTCGAGGTTTTTTTTCAAAAAAGCAGTTTCAAATTCAAAGCTGGCATACCTACGGGCTTCGTTCCATGCCACCGCACCAGCCATCATGCCCCATATATTTACTTTTGCTACGGTATTCATATAATATCGCTATCAGGCTTTTGAAATGGTTTGCGTTTGTGGGATGCATATTTTTTCTGGTGTTCCTGCTCCCTGAGCAATTGCAATGGACTCCTTTCCTGTTCCCATATCAAGGAACTGAGCATGTGCAATTCGTTCAGGGCTCGCAATACCTGTACCAGGGTAAGCAAGGTAGCCGCCCGCCCCGCCTCTGTGCGGCTGATGGTGGTACGGTCTAAACCGGCTTTGTCAGCGAGTTGCTGCTGAGACATGTTCTTATAGAGCCGTAACCTTTGCAGGCTTTTACCTATTTCTTTTACAATGGCCGGATCGGAAACCGCAGGATTAAGTATATTGTAGCTATTAGACATCATTTAATTCAATTATTAATAAATTTGATGCTTATAAGAAGCAAATATACGTTTTTATTTTATCGTTTCCAAATTTTAATAAAAAGATGTTTATAAGCATCAATTAAGGTAAAATATTCCATATATGATGCTTATAAACATCCTATTGTTAAATGAACCGCCAAGCATAATATCAAAGTGTACATCAAAAAAAGTCCGAAAGCCGTATAAAGGCAGATACGGTATAGAAAAACAGCTATTTCAGCCGTTCCCTCACAAATTTCAAACAATTTGCCGTTTCATCGCAAGAATCAACCGGCAAATTTGAGAAATAAGGGCTGTCTGCATTCATAACTGAATTATATATTTTGCCTTTGTCGTAGATTTTCAAAGTCGCTTCCCTTACCTGTTCAAAATAAAATTTTTGCAGCCAGGTCCTTTTTAATTTAAGATTGGCCGCGCTATCAGCTATCTGATCTTCTTTCAGCTTGCCGGCAACAGTCTTCGCGTCCTTATATTTTTTCTTGTAGACTTTCTTTTTTTGAATCAGGGTCAAAGAAGTAGCTTTTTGAGCAGAATCAACCCTGTCCTGAACCTGCGGCGGAATGGGGAGACTGTCCACGACACTCCAAACATGAATATATGCCGTAGTACATTTTTTCTGGGCAAAGCATGTAAAAGGGATAGCAAATAGCAGGGCTAAAATATATTTCATTTTCCGGTATGTTCTTGTAGCAAAGATAACGAGGAAAGGTGAAAATAATTGCAAAGCACAACCCAGAGTTGGTATCAATGGTAAATAGAATCCAGCTGAATTATCTTTTTAACAATCAGTTTATCATCCAATTGGAAAAGAATAAAATACATGGCGGGGCGGGTTTTCCATAGCGTCGCATCAAAATAAGTATTGTATTCCCCCGAACTGAGTTGTTTGTCGACCAGGACTCCGATCCGTTTTCCTATCTCGTCCGATAATGAAATTTTTACATGAGCGGGATGATCCAGAATATAGTTAATATCAGTTTGCAATTGGAAAGGATTTGGACCGACTTTAAGTGAAAATGGTTCGTCTATAACGAGTGATACAGTGTCATTTTCAAGGCAGAAACCTGGTTGAAAAAAGGTCAGGATTACATTATATTTCCCGTTTGCCGAATACGTATGAGAAACAGAATACCCCGATAAAGTATCAGGCCTCCCATTGATACTATCGCCAAAATTCCAATGGTACAAGTACGGTGGATATTTCTGGTTTTTGACTGTAAACGAATATTCGAACCCATTGATATGGTTGGTATTAAAGCTAAGGTCGGGCTGCTGAACTATTGTTACCCATACACTGTCTGAATCAGTGCAACCTGACGCATTCACAGTTTCTTTCAGGTAAAATATTGTCAGTTGTTTTGGAGTGTCAACCGGATTGCTTATATTGGAATGGAATCCGGGTGGATTCGAACTCCAGAGATAAGTTATTCCCGAATCTGCTGGCGCGCCCAATTGTATGGCCATGCCTCCGCAAATTACCTGGCTCATTCCGGGCTTTAGTTTAGGTTTTGGGTTTACGCTAATTACTACCGAATCAAAATTCTTACAGCCACTTGCATTTGTAACGGTTAAAAAATAAGAAGTGGTTGTGTCAGGTTTTACAACCGCAAAAGGAAAGGCAGACTTAAATCCCATTGGAGCAGATGTCCAGTCATAAATATCCCCGGCAAAGCTCTGTGAACCAATGGGTACCGAGTCCCCGGCACAGATAGTCTGGTTGCTGCCCGCGTTTGCTATGGGCGCTTTGGAAGCGCTTGGTTTCACAGTAGTAGAATCCTTGTTCGAGCACCCTGTAACTGTATTTTTAACGGTCAGGTAGTAAACCGTATTGGTTACCGGCATCACAACAGGATTTGATAAAGTTGAAGTAAAACCTTTTGGGTTTGAAGTCCAGGAATAAACAATATTCACCACGTCATTTCCACCTATTTTAATTCGTTCCCCGTTACATATTTGAAAAACACTTTGTCCAACATTGGCAGATGGCAACAGATTAACTGTGATGAATACAGTAGCTGTGTTGGTACAACCTGTGCTTCTGTCTGTTACTTTAAGCATGTATTGGGTAGAACTATGAGGTGAAATACCTGGCTTTGAAATAGATGAGCTAAAACCTGATGGTGTGGATGACCAGGTATAAAGGTATCCGCCGATGATTGGCCCGCCAATAGTGGTGCTATCTCCCTTACAGATAGATTTGGCAAGTCCCGTATTTGCGAAAGGCAATTGGTTTACGGTTATAACGACAGAATCTTTTTTGGAACAGCCTGCTGAATTATCACTATCAGTTAGGTAATAGGTTGTAGTAACAGGCGGGCTTACAGTCGGGTTTGACTGTGTCGAACTAAAGCCTGCCGGATCTGATGTCCACAAATAAGCATCACCTGGTGTAGGTGGGCCGCCAATATTAACTGAAGTATTTGCACAGATCGTTTTATCGGGGCCGGCATTGGCTTTAGGGTGAGCGGTCATAATAATGACTGCTGTAGATGAATCATTTCCCGGTACCGAATCAATAAAACCATTTGGATAAGATGTCCATGATTTTACAATATCCACTCCGGTGGAAAACAAAAATTTTCCGAGGACGACCTGGGTTGAACTGTCAGGTAAAAGTTGACCTCTCCAATAGTAGACCGGCTTTAATATTCCATTGATTGACAGGTTAATATTAACATTGCCCAAAGTATTCTCGCCAAAATTATGAAGCTGAACAACCACTGTTTGACTATCACCGCATGAAGTGCCTGACGGGCTTAGTATTTTGCTGATCCCCGCATCATAAAATGTCTTGACAAATTTCGCAAGGAAGGCGTTATACCCTGTGCCTGAATAATCAGGTTTAAAAGAACCTTTTGTTGCTATGTTTGTGGTGCTTTTAGTGACT
>Ga0207007_1282_pt1 | contig 11859 bp, 3 predicted proteins | sample Alteio_BWMinCont_85_FD_153487 | JGI IMG/M metagenome (GOLD analysis project Ga0207007, IMG submission 153487) | Enriched cells from forest soil in Barre Woods Harvard Forest LTER site, Petersham, Massachusetts, United States -... | ecosystem: Environmental > Terrestrial > Soil > Temperate forest >...
GATGCAGTCGATTTCTGGAAACTGGTAAATTGTGGTCAAAGGTGTGCTGATCCGAATTTCTGGAAATTCAGCGAAATTGATTTTTTGTGACGCGGGGATTTTTTAGTGATTTTTAAATTTTGAGGTTTTCACCGGCTTGGTGGAATTTTCTGTTTTTACGAAATCAACGCAAAATCGGTGAAGTACGCGAACTCATGATTTCACAACATCATCGGTCGGTGACGTCAACTCTAAGTCAAAGGTAGCTTTAATCCGTTGCAAGGTTTTATTTTGATCAAAGCCTTTTTCCTGTTGATACGAATTCGCGACATGCCTAGCCAAGTCGCTAAGCATGATGCCCCAAGCAGCGGGATCATCCCATACATCGGTTCGTAAACTTACATGTTGCCCTTGATGTGCAATCCACACGCGCAGCAACTCGAACGACTCTGAGTCTCCCTCTGCCACCGCTGGAATCTGCAATTGATTAGTGCCGCTCATAATTTACCTTTTTAAATTATCGGCCAATTCTTCACGCCGATGTGAATAGTGTTTCCGATTTTGGAACGAAACATTAGTCAATTTTTTTTGATGAAGCAGCGGCGTAAGATCGCCGTCAATGACATTTGTAGATTCATAAAACAATACAGATTCCAACTCGGTCAATCTTTCTAAGGGCTTTAAGGATTCGATATCACCATCGTTATTTAAATGCAATTTACGAAGATGAGCTAACGCACCAATTTCTGTGATTGAACCGATAGAACGGCATGTCTGCACTTCCAATTCTACGAGCTTCGACAACTTCTCAATGCCTGCCAATGATTTGAGTCGTTTTAGATTACCTAACCTCAAAGATAGAAGCCCTTGCAGCGAACTTATCCCATGCAAACTTTCCACTGGAGCATTCAGTACCGCTAAACTTTCAAGATTTACTAACTTTGCAAATGCAATGAAGTCTTTTCCAGTATAACGATTTATAAAAAGGCTTTTTAGAGACGCACATTCAAATAACGAAACAGCTTTGGGACGCCACTCCAATGCACATACCTCAAGCTTAGGAAATGCTGTGAATCGGATTTCAGTCTTGCAATAGGTAATTATCTCAAGGACTTTAAGCTCACGCAAAAAGTGAATTGGCTCAATGGATGGAATTTTTAAATCTATTATTTTGAACGATTGCAACTGCGGAAGATCAGCCAAGAAAGAAATATCATCGCCCCTCCACCCCTTTCCATCGTTAAGCTCAAGTTCAACAATCCCCTGAGCTAAGAGATAAGGAAGCATTTCCATAGACCATTTGGAGGTAAGCACGGCTTTACGGCCGTACTGTCCATTTTCAAGTTGAATGCCGTTCATCATGGCGGACCCGGCATTAAATATTGGCGAGCTGGCCCAATCGGATTTATGACATTCTCTAAATTCGGCAAACCACCCATGAGATTTATTCTAATTTGTTCAGCTACTTCTCTTGCAGTCTTGCCACCCTGTACATCAATGGCCACCACACTTTTTATGTCGTTTACAAGCAACTTGCCAGAATTCAAATGCTGCTGAAGACGCGCAGCAACATTTACAGATTGGCCAATGTAAGGTTTTCCAGAGGCAGCAGTGAATTGATAAATTCCTTCTGTTACTCCATTGGCTGCTGATTTTGCCAATGAGTCGGCCTTAGCAATTTTATTTCCAGTTATTACGACCGTTGCTACCTCGTCTGCCTCAATTGCCCCCCTAACTATACCGAATGCACCAATTGCAGCGCCTTCCATAGGATTTATCTTGGCAGTCTCATCAATTGCGTCGCCAACAAAATCCTTTACATTACCCCATGCACGCTGCCAAAACGTTTGAGGGGCTTGAGGGGCTTGAGGCGTGCTGCCCGGGATCATATCTGAGTGATCTACACTGTTTGCCGCGTCAACAGTTGTTTGCACTGAATCTACCGCACTCATTTGAGTTAGGGTGTTTGTCGTGACTGTTTGAGCACCGGAACCAAATACAGTGTTGGATTGAACACCGGGACTAAATCCAGTGGCGGTTTGAGCACCAAATCCATTGAAGGACTGATTCCCAGAACGACCAAATCCACAAATATAACCTACAGGACAACCTCCTCGGAGTGAGTTTGGACCCATATCAGTTTGGCTTTCATTGCCATCAAATCCAGTCGGGTCAGTCATATTCATCGGATTGTTCAACACATAGGCATACCGATTATAATTTTGCCCATTCATTGGATCGGTGACATGCGGATCACCGCTCAGGAATTTTCCAATTAATGGATCGTAGACCCTACCATTGAGATGCACCAGCTCCAGACTGTCGATTTGTTCCTGCCCGGTATAGCCCTTGTCATCCGTATTCTCTGTAATCTGCGTACTTCCATACGCAACCGGCGGTGCCCCAACAGCATTACGTCGACTTCCCCATGCATCAAATCCCAGCGCCTCCTTCAGATTTCCATCTACATCCGTAATCGCAACGATGCTACCCAGATTATCAGTGTGTGTCCAATCCAATTCACTACCTGCCTGTCCAGGTCGATCTATTTCCACACCAAGTCCATGTGGCCAGTAAGTTTTAATCGAGACAACCTGACCCGCATTCATTTGTACTTCTTGCGCACCACCATAATAAATCATGGCACCACTGCTTTGACTTTGGGTACGGCGCTCGTGATTCGGGCCGTACGTAAACTGACTTGTACTGCCGTTATAAGTGAGGCTCAACGGCATATCAAAGCTGGTCCACGTATCGGTGCGACCATTGCCTGTCAACTGATTGCCATTGATATCGTAGCTAAAGCTGCCTGGAATATCTGCAATGGTTTTGACTGCATGTGGCCCACCGCTGGTGCCACCTGTGTAGATATAAGCACCTTCACCAGTTTTAGCCGTCAGACTACCATCGACACTATAGAAAAATGATTGTTGCGCCTGCCCACTTACGGTGCTGGTATAGATACGGTTTAAGCCATCGTAAGTAAATCCTTCACTGAAGTTTTGGCTTACTACTGCTCCCGTAATGCCCTGATTCCAGGCTTCACTGCGTTGTGTCACGTTACCTAATACATCAAAGAAATAACCCTCCATGAACGTCGCAACTGAAGAGGCAACACCACATAGCGTACTGTTGGCAACCGTTGCCGTCGTCGCATAATCTAATCGTCCGGTATTAGCGTCATAACAGCGGGTAGCAATTAACCCTTCATTTGCACCGATTGGATTCGCTAATTGCGCCGTCACTACCCGATTCGCAGCATCTTGCGTCAGCGCTTGCCATAAATTTAAACCGCTGCGTTGAATACTTTGCAGGTAACCCATATTGTTATAGCGCAGATCGAATACTTTTGGCGGATCTAAATTTGCACCAGTTGTACCGTGCTGATAAAGCTGCGTAATCGGACGGCTCCACGCATCGTAGTCTGTTTCGCTATAAAACACGTTAAATGTGGTCGGATCCAAAATCAATGTATTGTTGGACGGGCGACCTATGCTGTCGTAGTTATAGGTGGTGTCGGTATCCTTAGTATTACTAACATTATTGGTTGCGCCGACATTGCCATTGGTTGCGGGCGCGGTATAACTTTCAACTAACTTACCGCAACTGTGATTGGTTTGACAGTTGGTGAATTGAGTTGACGTCAATGGCGCGCCAGTCGCACCAGCGACATCGTAAATAAAATAACTATTCAGATCCGGTTCAATGCGGCTGATCATCCTGTCCAGCATATCGTACTGGAACGTGGTGGCCTGACTGGCAGCATTTTCTTTCGGGCTTACCTGTTTCCAGATTCTTCCCAACGGATCAACGCTGTAATTGATGATGCCCAGATCAGGGTCGTTCAGCTGGATTTTATGTCCCATGGCATCATAGGTCACATACACGCGATTCAATGCAGGATCCGCTGTTTGCGTCAAATTACCAAACGGGTCGTGCGCGAAATAGGTGATAGTGGCAAGCGCATTATTGATTGCCGAGGTGGCCACATTCATCATTTGACCCAGCACATCACGCGTTTCGGTGCGGGTTTCGGAAGCCGGGTTTTGAATAGTGAGTACCGCACCTGCATAGGTGGTGATGGTATTGAGCACAGTCCCACCCGTATCCAGTGTTTCAGATTCGGTGGTGCGATTTAAGTTGTCGACGACACTGCGCTGCATGGCAATAACGCCCGATTCATATTCAGCACTTGGCCCGCTTACAAATACGGGTTGGTAGTCCGCGAGTTGTCGTGCCTGCGCATCAAAGCTGTGATCTGTCGCTATCGGTCTTCCGTCAAAACCATAGCTCATCGTACGAATAACTTGACCTAATGGATTGGCATAGCCTAATTCAGGCACGCCGTTTTGGTTAGCCGTATTGAAATTGCTGAATGTTTTGATGGTGACCGTGGTCGCGTTTGCAGGACAGTCGCCTTCGCATTGGTTGTAGTTCCACGACGTGATATTGCCATCCGGAGTCGATTGAGCCACTACGCGACCGAGTCCGTCAACATTCCATTGGTAGTACAACTTATTTGCGTCAAACAGTTCAGTTTTTACACCGGTCGCTGAGTCATATGCATAACTTTCAGTTTGCATCCCAGTATTTTGATCCATCGCATTGGTACTGGTCGCGGGAAAACGTCCATCGCTGCTGTACGTCATTGATGTAGTTCGATTCAGTGTTGTGGCACTCACTGGGTCAAGCCAGCTTTGATTTTTTGTTAGCACGTTGCCGTAACCATCTCGGGTATAGGTGTTGGTGATTTGTAGATTATCCAATGGTAATGTGGTGTGAGTTGGCTCTAAGATTTCCGTCTGCAGCAACCCTGTGGCGAAATAGCTATTCGATGCAGTGTGGGTTATTGATGCGCCGCTTTCGTTGCCTAAGTAACCTGCAGTTTCATTGGTCTTGGTCACCGTGGTAGTGCATAGTTTGCCGATGATATAGCTGGCACCGTGACTTGCCACACAGGTACCGGTGTCGTTGTCCCAGGTGTTGGTGGTCGTCGTCGTAAAATAAGTGCCAGCCGGATCTGCAGCCAATCTGCTTTGCACCATGTTGCTCGACTGATTGCCGAACGGGTCGTAACCTATCGTTGTTGTGACAGTGCCGAGATCTTGCCCACCTAAATCCCATTTTTCTGTGATTCCCATTTGCAGATATGGGAAACAAATAATACAAGTTGCTGTCTCTGTGCCACCTACGATTGACGGATTATTCGCATAATAGGGGGAACTGATCGATGGTGATAGCACGGTGTAACTATTCGCCGTACTTGAAATTTGCTGACTGCCATTCAATGTCGCAATGGTTGCTGAAGCCGTTGCAAGGCCTGTGTAAGGCCAAGTTTGACTATAACTCGTTGCTGTATACAAGCCGTTCTGCACATTTTCAGAAACTGTATTCGAAAATCCCAACGATCCACGACCGGTGGCATCAGTTAATTGACTCGTATAGTTGTAGATTGTTTCAATCGATCCGTTTTGACCGTTGGAATCATAAAAAGCAGAAACCAGATATCCCGGATTTGCTACACTTTGTTGGGGATATACCGGAAAACCAGCGCTGGAATATTGAGTATAGACAGAAGGTTGGCCACCCTGCGTGTAAGTAACGCTGCTGGTGCGACCTAACCCGTTCGTAACGCCAGTTAATTTGTCGGCAGCTAAATTCGTATTGGGAGCCAGGGTATAAGGAGTCCAGGCTTTTCCAACTGAAACAAAATTACTATGAAGGCTGCCCGAAGTATCGATGCTTTGGTTGTAGGCCAATAAATTTAACGTACCATCATTTAAGAATCCGCCAAATACGATGACCGGATTTGGCAAACCGTTGGAAGGAAAAGGATACGCTGCCATTGTTGGACCGCCAGATACGGTTTGGCAGTTTAAGGCACTGTTATTTTGTATTAAACAGGTGCGCCATGCCCCTGAAGTAAGCCATTCTCCTGATGTCCATGTAATATTGTATTCATAGGAAAGTGTTTTAACGGTTCCATCACTATCAATGGAACCGACATGCTGAACGACCGAATCAGTCCCTGTAGCAGTGAGCGAATGACAATCAAAATTTATTCCTGTTGAATAGCAAATGGCTACGCCGCTACCGCTGCCATATATTGCTCCTGGTTCGGCGCCTGTGAGTAAAATGTCCGATAATCCATCCCCGTTCACATCGGCGACAGTGGAAACCCCTAGCACAGGAGCGGTACTCTCGCAGCCACCTTGGGTAGTGATGTTACAGACTGCTGCGGGAAATGCCCCCCAGTTCCCGCAGCTAAAACCTATTGTTCCACTGGTGCAGACTTCTAAAAATACACTTCCCACTCCCGTTGATGGCACTTCTTGCCTATACAAGTCCTGACGCCCATCGCCATTGAAATCACCGATGCTATTAGTGATCCAAACACCGTTGCCAGCGCTTGCTGAATTATAGAAATTTGGATAGTTTTTATTTTCTGTACCAGTGATCGCGTAATTTGTACCTGCGTACACGCCACAGGTAAACGCGAAGCCACCGGTTAAGGATGCCACGCAACGCGTTCCATCTGCATACTGGCCATTGCGCATTAAAATATCGTCGTGGCCCGAACCTGTCGTGTCCATCACCAAATAATCATATACATTCCAACTCACCAAACTTGCGCCTAAGCCACTTGTCGCTGTTGTGTTGGTTCCTGTATCGGTGCATGTAAAAGCATTAGCTGCCGTCGGCGATGTTTTTAACTGCGAGAGGCAAACATAGCCGCCGAATAAAAACAAATCACTAGAACCATCGCCGTCAAAGTCACCCACTAATCCCCAAGCCTGGAGAGAGGGATTAGGGGCAACTCCAGCGCGGTAGGGATACGGTGCAGCCTGTTCCACCGTTAACCGCGCTGCAATCGTAGACGCTATTGCAGTGGGTACTGTCCAAACAATCGGCGCTGCAAAACCGCCGCCAGATTGAGCCAAATAAATATTATATTGAAATGGAGATTTTGACGTATCAACTACCAACGCGTCTAATTTACCATCGCCATTAAAATCGCCCCAGATAATTTGGGTAGGGTCATCTGTGGAAGTGTAATTATTATATGGAGCCACCGGCCCACTTACCGCCCCTGCCGCGACTTCCGTAAATGCAGGTGCTGCACTTACCCCCCAGTTGAACGAGGTGGCCGGAAAGACCGCCATTAAATTTGATTGTGGATTCAACGCTTGCATTTGCACGGACTGAATCATGCTGCGTCCGCTTGATGCGCTCGTTGTGTAGTTAATGTCATACTCACGCACTTTGGTGGCTGTACCGCCAACGGTATAAATTCCTGTATACGCTTGAACATTGGCTAGCAAACTCACCATGTCGTTATGAGAACCAGCGACATAGCGAATAGTGTTATCTGTTCGTGTTGTGATGTAATTGAACACCACCGACAAATGCGGCGCTAGTCCAGTTGTCAGGTTGCCGCCGTAATTGATCTGCGTTGGCAAATACTCGCCCGTGCTGCCGTTATTGCTGTAGCTAATCGTATAGTAATTGCCCGATAAATCCTGCACTTGCCCTAGCGCCCAGAGTTGGGCAATACCCGGCTTTCCTTGCGCGGTGATAAAACTGGATCCATCACCTTGATCGCCATAGTAAAGAACACGTCCAGCTTTGGATTCGACTTTAAACGCCAATCCATTAGTACCAGTGTATGAAGTAATGCGACTAAAATTAGCCACTTCCGTACTGTATGTTGCACCTACTGCCCAATAATCGGCATCTGCATTTCCTGAAGTCGGTGATGTCACTAAAATCAGGCGAAGTCCATCCAGACACAATCGATCGGTATTAGTAAAACTCACTCCATTAGTTGAACCGTCTTGCGCTATCGTTTTATTACAGCGATGAATTTGCGATAAACCACCCAATGACCAACCCATACCTAACATGCCGTTACCGGATTGACTACTGTAGTTCAAGATCAAACTCGGTGCTAATCCTGCCACACCTGGCGGGATGCCTAAAGGCATACTGTACGTTGCTGCGCCGCTTGCACTCACACCTAAACTACCAGGTAACGATCCGGCGACCGGATTGTTCAATGATGGCGCAGTAATCGCAACGGGTATCGGCGTCGCACTACTAATCGGCGTACCGGTACCGGTACCCACCGTCAACGTGATCGACCCAGAAGTGGTAGTGACGCCGGACGTACTGGTCAAGGCAACTGCATAGATCGAATAACTACCTGTAGCTAATCCGCCGGTTGCAGTATAAGAATACGGCGCGGTGGTTGACGTGCCAATCAACGTGCCGCCACCAGCACTGGTGTAATAACTCACACCATTCAGAGTCCCGCCCGATGCATTTGCTGTGAACGTGATGCTGCTGGATGCGGCAACCGTGGTGCCATCAGCCGGACCAGAAATACTGATGGTCGGTGGTGCATAGACAGTAAAGGTATTCACGCTTTGCACCGCCGCTGCGACGTTGGCGTTACCGGACTGATTGGCATTGATCGTACACGTGCCAACCGCAACTATAGTGACCATCGATCCGGAAACGGTACAAGTTCCCGTGGTGCTGGAAGTGAGCGCAACAGTTAAACCCACTGTGCTGGTAGCAGACACGGTAAATGGTGCTGCTCCTATGGTTGTAGCGGGCAAGGCCGCAAAGGTAATCGATTGCGCTTGTGTTGCCACCGTAAACGATTTCACCGCCTGAGGTGCTGCACTGTAATTAGTGTTGCCTGTCTGATTTGCGTTGATCGTGCAGGTTCCAGCCGCGACGATGGACACCGTCGATCCAGAGACCGTACAAACCGAGGTGGTGGTTGAACTAAATGCCGTCACAGCTAAACCCGACGTGCTGGTCGCGGACACCGTAAATGGCGCAGCGCCGTAGGCCACCGCCGGCACCGCCGCAAAGGTAATTGTTTGCGCTTCCGCGGCTACCGCAAACGATAGGGCTGCCTGTGGTGCAGCACTGTAGTTGGCATTACCTGCCTGGTTCGCGTCTATCGTACAGGTCCCTGCTCCTACCAAGGTAACCGTAGAACCGGAGACCGTACAAACCGTTGTCGTAGCTGAGCTAAATGCCGTCACAGCCAAGCCGGATGTGCTGGTTGCAGACACCGTAAATGGCGCGGTGCCGTAGGTGGTCGCAGACACTGCTGCAATAGTAATCATTTGCGCTGCTGGCGCTACGGTAAAGGATGTCGCCACCTGAGTTGCGGCGCTGTAATTGGCGTTACCTGCCTGGTTCGCCTCTAGCGTACAGGTCCCTGCTCCGACTATCGTTACGGTAGAACCGGATACTGTACAAACCGATGGTGTGGTCGAACTAAATGTCACCGCCAAACCGGATGTGCTGGTCGCAGAAACAGAAAACGGCGGCGTACCAAACGTCTTGCCAGCTACTGTTGGAAATGTAATCGTTTGCGCAGCTTGTGTGACGGCAAACGAGGTAGGGACTTGCGGTGCGGCGAGATAATTCGTATTGCCGCTCTGGTTCAGGTCTATCGTACATGTACCAATCGTGACTAATGTAATTGATGTGCCGGATACAGTACAAATAGATGGAGTTGCCGAAGTTGCAGTCACTGCCAACAGTGAGGTACTACTCGCCGAAATCGCAACAGGTGCCGTGCTAAAGGCTGTCGTTGGAATCGTAGTGACTGTGATTGTCTGCGTTGCCTGTGCTACAGAAAACGATTGTGTCACCTGAGGCGCCGCGCTGTAATTTGCGGTTCCGCCCTGATTCGCGTTAATCGTACACGTTCCTGCCCCGACTACGTTCACCGTGGAACCAGAGACCTGACAAACTGTCGTGGTACTGGAAGTGAAAATCACAGCCAAACCAGATGTGCTGGCGGCAGAAAGAGTAAATGGCGCAACGCCAAAGGTATTTGCAGGCAGCGCCGCAAAGGTAATTGATTGCGCCGCTTTGGCTACAGTTATCGACGCCGCCACCTGCGGTGCTGCACTGTAATTGGCGTTGCCGGCCTGGTTCGCATCAAGCGTACATGTGCCTGCTCCGACGATAGACACCGTGGAACCCGAGACCGTACACACCGATGTCGTGGCTGAACTAAATGCCGTCACCGCTAAACCAGACGTACTGGTGGCAGATACGGTAAATGGCGCTGCACCGAAGGTTGGTGTCGGCAATGCGCCAAAGGTAATCGATTGCGACTTAGGCGCCACTGAAAACGATCCCGCCACCTGAGGAGCGGCGCTGTAATTGGCATTACCTGCCTGGTTCGCGTAAAGCAAGCATGATCCAGCCCCAACAATAGACACAGTCGAACCGGAGACCGTACAAATCGATGGTGTGGCTGAGCTAAATGCCGTAACAGCCAATCCCGATGTGCTGCTGGCAGACACAGTAAATGGCGCAGCGCCGTAGGTTAGTGAAGGCAATGCCCCAAAGGTAATCGATTGCGCTGCACTATTTACCGCAAAAGATTGCACGACAGGTGTAGCTGCATTGTAATTCGCGGATCCGCCCTGGGTGGCGGTAATCGAACAGGTACCAGTGCCTGCAATGCTCACCGTTGTGGCGCTTGCCATGTTACACACGTTGGAGGGAGAGGCCGCGAATGACACACCTAATCCAGCCGTACTGGTCGCTGAAACAGTAAAATTGGGGTTGAGATAAGTTTGGTTGCCCAGCGCGCCAAACGTAATAGTTTGTGATCCAGGTAAGACCGTAAAAGTGACCGTGCCAGTCGCCGGAAGCCATATACTATTGCCCGCTTGGTACGCACTAAGCTCACAACTGCCAGCATTGATCAGAGTAACTGTATTACCTGAAACGGTACAAATTGAGTAGGTCAGTGAGCTATAGGAAGTAATTGCATATCCAGTGGTGGCTGTGGCACTTACGGCAAAGGGGGCATTGCCCAAGGTTTGTGTTGCTATCGCTGTGAAGTGCACCGATTGCGTGTTGTTGCCGCCAGGATTCACTGCATATGCTTGCTGTGCAAACAAGTTCAATAAAACAATCAAACACCAGCCCACCAGCGCGTGAAAACGCGTCGTCAATACTTTCTGCATGACTTCCCCTAATATTTATATTTTTTTTCGACTTATATTCCGTCGTTTACTTATTGTGCATCGCAATATGTACAGCGCAATCAACACCATCGGCTACCGGCTTACGATTCGCAAAAAAAATTGGTGTTGAAGAAAATTGGCAAACGGAGGGAATCTACAGACTTAGTCAACAACTGGCTATGCCCTATTTAGGGCATTTTGAAGGCTTCGTTGTATTTCGGAAACGTTCCCCCCTTTACAAAACAAATGTAGGTAGGATGGGAATCTTTTTGTTTTAGACAGGCATAGTTGTGTAATTCGTTTTGTGATTTTTTGTGTGTTGCAGCTCCGGTTCCTGTCACTCAAATTGAAAGCCGCATTCATTAATGGAGAGTGAATAAGGGACGTTGAAGGCGCTTGGGCGCCACTGGATTCCCACCTTCGTGGTAATGACGGCCGGCGGGTAGCAATCGAAATTTTGCAGACGTAGGCTGTCAGGTTTATCGCGCCGGCCTGCCACCTATGCTGGTCACGGTAAGCTCAACAAATTTGGACCCATCGTGATTGTCGGGTGAATAGGCGACATGATATCCGCCCAGATTCAGGTTCAGGCCATCCATGACTTCGATCAATTTCTCCCGAGTCAAATTTTTACCGGCGCGTTTTAAGCCTTCTATCATTACCCGCGACATCATATAGCCCTCCAGTCCGCTATATGAAAATGCAGCAGTCTTGTCTTCTGCCGTCATCAGGTTCTGATAGCTGCGCACGACCGGTATGCTGCTGTCCCAGGGATATGGCATCACCTGAGAAATACCGATACCACGTCCGTTGACACCCAGCAGTTGCGTCAGTTGTTCAGTGCCGACCGTGGACACTGCCAGAAATT
>Ga0207007_1283_pt1 | contig 11833 bp, 11 predicted proteins | sample Alteio_BWMinCont_85_FD_153487 | JGI IMG/M metagenome (GOLD analysis project Ga0207007, IMG submission 153487) | Enriched cells from forest soil in Barre Woods Harvard Forest LTER site, Petersham, Massachusetts, United States -... | ecosystem: Environmental > Terrestrial > Soil > Temperate forest >...
ACTCCTCTTGAGTGAGTTCCTTCAACGTCCCGGCTGCCTGGCGCTCTCTCGGCTTCCAAAACCCAACTCGGCCAGTTGCTTGGGTGACGAACAGGAGTTTCCATTCTATTGCAGATTGCGGCTCAAGTAACAGAAGTCGAAACAGGCGAGAAGTTGAAGCGCCAACACCAGGCCCTCTTCGCCGGCGCCTCGGAAATAAATACGGGGGAGTCGGACCATCAGCGGATGCCTGCCTGGCAGCAGGACCGCAGCGAACTGGAGATAGGTTCAGGTCATCGCCTGAAAAGACGACTCAGCAGTGGAGAACAGGTCGATTTGATCGCGGAGCGAATGCGGCCTCTCAATTCACGCTTCGAAGGCCGCTTTCGAATTAACGAAACATTGCAGACGCGGCGTGGAGCTTTGCTTGCGCAGTGATCACCGCCAGTTTTTCTCCTGGCAACTTGCATTCATCTGAAACGCTCACGGTAGCCACGTGGTTTTGGGGAGTCACTGAAACGCGTGGATCCGCGACGATTCCGACCGTAAGAATCACCTTATGCCCGCTCTGGATTCTGTCACGAAGAAGGCTCTCTTCGTTGTGGCCGTGAAACGACCTCTTCCAGAAACCCTTCTCGGTGACCACACACCACCCTGAAGGCTGGCCGACCAGAGAGGCGTAACGGTTTGGATCCTTGGTTATCATCTCGTAAGCTTCTCGACGGCACCGCTCCGCTTCTCTCACTGCCGCAGGAACTTCTTCATTCATCATTATCGTCAAAATTACCTCCGTGCGGGGAACATGCGTCCGCGCAATCCCAATTCAATTTCGTCAGCTTTGAGGGAAACAGTGTTGCAAGGAAGAGGTGTCTTCTCTGATAAGGATTGGGGCTGCATTTAGCCTGGATACTTGATCCCGATTTAGCTCAGCTATTGATTCCGGAATGCGCATACTCAATCGGGAATCTTTATGAGCCCGTATCCTTCGTTTTGTAACTGCACCAAGGTATTGACGTCATTCTAACATTTCGTTCATAAATGGCAAGGGCCTTTCCAGGCACCATAGGATTCGAACCAGCGACCTCTTCCGTGTCAAAAGTGGGTCGAATCCACAACTCATTCATTCTAAAGCACACTGCTGGCTCAGAAAGCGCACAAAAGCACCCATTTTGAGACTTCAGAATCCTAGTCGAACCCAAAATATTGACCGAAAGGATTCCAGCGCAAAGTATCCCAAAAGTATCACCAAGAAAACCTGTGGCCGTCTCAACCGCGAGCACATGCCCACAGACCACATCTCAGCCGATCGGTTCGTCCCCTTGATTCTGGGCCAAGTCCGATTCCCCGGGGATCGTTTCAATCAACCGCTCTCAGCCGGGGCGCTTCATAGGATGGGACCAGGAGGCTAGTTTCCTATCGGGGTTGCGCGATGCAGAACACGACATTGCCGCATTGGCGGGCGACGATCCCACGCGCGCCGCCTCCCTGTACGAAACCTTTATCATCGCCTGCAACTTGAAGGCCGATGAGATTGACTCGGAATGAGAGTTCGAGAATTTTGTCGCCGGCCTCGCCTGCGGATGGATTCAGGCGCGTCAGGCAGCGGGTGCCGATCCTGAAATGAGAGCGAAGACCCTTTTGTCATGGATGGACTTGGACGACTACGGCTTTTTCAACGAACTTGGTTCCGATGCGGTCAAGGTTCTGGACCGGGCGGGCCTGACGGCCTTCGAGCGCGAGGTAGAAGGCCTCTTCGAAGTCGAATGCAGGAAGCGGGAAGAGCGTGTCGGCAACTCCTTCGGGGATGAGTGGGGCAGGATCCTGAGGTGCATCTATGCGCAGCAACGCCACGTCGAGAAGTACCTCGATATTGTTGCGCGGACCGGCCTCACACAGGCCGATTGCGCCACAATTGCCGCTGTCCTGCAGGCAAAGCGCAAACTCAACGATGCACTTACCTGGATTGAGCGCGGCATCAAAATGGAGAAGGCGGACTCGTTCCAGACAAGCACGAAGCGCGATCTGCCGGGACGCGGCGCGTTTTGCTGGTGAAGCCGGGGCGCGGACGTGAAGCGTTAGAATCGGCCTGGACCGAATACCAGGCGCGCCCGAGCCCGTTCAACCTATCCAGAGCTGCTTGGCTTTGTTCCGAACGCCGAACGCCGTGCATGGCACGAGAAGGCGATGGACGCGGCCAAGAACGGCAATTTGGCATCGCTCATCGAATTATTGTTCGAGGTGAAGGAAGCCAGAGGGTTGACGGAACGCCTAAACCGCGCCAGCGATGGCGAGTTGGAGGGACTGAGTCACTTTTTTGTAACGGAACCGGCGGCGAAGGCGCTTGTCCGAACCCATCCGGCCGTCCCAGCGAGGCTCCTTCGCCCCTTTGCATGCGCATTCTGAGCCAGCAGTGTGCTTTAGAATGAATGAGTTGTGGATTCGACCCACTTTTGACACGGAAGAGGTCGCTGGTTCGAATCCTATGGCCCTGCCACTACTCGAACAATGGAGCGTGTTGGTGGTCGAGATCCGCGGAATCATCACCGCAAGTCGGGCTCGATGGTAGTCTTCGAGGCAATCGTAGCAGGCAAAAGAGTGCGGGTAGAACCATCGTTCATTGAGAGGGCGTGTTGGCGGTGGCAAGCAAGACCAAGTTATAGTGGTCCTGCATTCGCCGCCCAAATCGGAGAGTACATGTGCGACATTGATCTTCAGTCGATGCTTCACAATATCGAAGTATCTCGATGGGTTTGATTCTTTCCATTTCTCCGCGCGGACGGCTAGCCACAAATGCAGCGACGCCAGAGGAGACTTCGCTGGACGAGGTAATTTCCGGGCGCGTGGCGCAGGCGTTTTCCGTGGGGCAGGCGCAGGGTCTCCTGCACCTGGCGACACGTGAACTACAATCCGGCCTGCCGCCGGAGTTCGCTTATGCACGCGATTTCGCCAGCCGCTATCTCACTCGTCTCTGCCACACTCCTGAAACTTCAAATGCCTTGGAGGTGGCGCCTGTTCCTGCACCAGACCCGCAAGAACTGGCTGCGATCGTCCTGGCCGCTCCGCCGATGCGTGGATTGGAGTATCTCAATGCGGAGTGCCTCACCGCATGGTGGTCGGAACTGGGCGACCTGGTGCGGCACAGGGTGCGGGAATCGGGCCGCAGTGTCCAGGATTATCTGCAAGACTTAAATCCGCTATGGCGCACAGTTGGACGAGTCACATTCCATCTGGCGGAGAATAAAAGCGATCCGGAATATCCCTTCGCATTCCTTGCCACCTATGCTACGCGCCTGTCCGCACAGGCGCGGGCGCAGCATCTGCCGCTCGGACGGGCGCTCGAGGAGTATGCCGGCACGAAGAACCGCTCGGCGCTGCTGGCACTGCTGCAGCCGATTCAACGGGCAGGCGAATCGAGCGGATGGGTGAAAGATCTGGCGGATTCAGGCGAGATTTATCATCCTCTCGCGTGGGCGCCCGGAGATGCATACCAGTTTCTCAAAAGCATTCCTGCACTGGAAGACAGCGGCCTGATCGTTCACGTGCCGGACTGGTGGAGGGCGGCGCGCCCGCCGCGTCCGGTCGTCAGTGTCAAGGTTGGCGAGCGCGGCAAAGGAAAGCTGGGAGCAGGCGCCCTGCTCGATTTTTCGGTGCGGGTTGCACTTGACGGCGAGCCGCTCAGCGAAAACGAACTCCAGGAGATTCTCGGCTCTTCCGGCGGACTGGTTCTTCTCCGCGGTAAATGGGTGGAAGTGGATCGGGACAAGCTCGCCGAAGCCCTCAAGCACTGGAAGAAGGTGGAACGCGAGGCGCAAGGCGGACTGTCGTTCTTTGAAGGAATGCGCCTGCTGGCGGGCGTCAGTGTAGAGGCGGGCACAGCATCCACAGAACTCAATGCAACCCGAGAGTGGGTCGGAATATCCGCCGGGGAGAATCTAGAACAACTGCTCCGTCAATTGCGGGAGCCGGAGGCTGGACGAGACGCGGCTCCGCCAACGCTCTGCGGAGAGCTTCGTCCTTACCAGGGGACGGGGGTCTACTGGCTGCGATTTTTGACGCGGCTCGGGCTGGGCGCTTGTCTTGCCGATGACATGGGCCTGGGCAAAACCATTCAGGTGATCGCGCTGCTCCTGCACATGAAATTGGAGCCCGATGACGGGGGCAAATCCAGCCTGTTGGTGGTCCCCGCCTCGCTGATCGCCAACTGGAAAGCTGAGTTGTCGCAATTTGGGCCATCTTTGTCAGTTCGCATCGTGCATCCGTCGGAGAGAAACGCCACAGACGATGAAAACGAGCCGGAAGAAGGCTGCGATCTGATCATCACCACCTACACAATGCTTGCTCGGCTGGAGCGGCTGCGCCGGCGTGAGTGGCGGCTTGTCATTCTCGATGAGGCGCAGGCCATTCGCAATTCCGGCACCCGCCAGAGCCGCGCAGTGAAGGAACTCCGAACCTCGGGGCGGATTGCCTTGACGGGCACGCCAGTAGAGAATCGGCTCTCCGACCTCTGGTCGCTCTTCGATTTTCTGAACCCCGGCTTGCTGGGTGGCGCCAAAGCCTTCAGCCGTTTTGCCAGGCAACTAGAGGCGGGTGAGGTTTCGGCCGATGGGCCAAATCCGTGTGCTCCTCTGCGGACGCTGGTGCGGCCCTACATTTTGCGAAGGCTGAAGACGGATAGACGCGTGATAGCAGACTTGCCCGAAAAGACAGAGGTCAGGGCTTTTTGTACGCTCAGCCGGCGGCAGGCGGCGCTGTACCAGCAGTCCGTGCAGCAACTGACTAAGGCGATCAATGACGCCGAAGGCATACAGCGGCGCGGAATCGTGCTGGCCTATCTCATGCGCCTGAAGCAGATCTGCAATCATCCCTCGCAGTGGATAGGCGATAACGGATTCGATCCCGAAGATAGCGGAAAATTTCAGCGGCTTAAGGAAATCTGCGGTGAACTTACCGAACGCCAGGAGAAGGCGCTGATTTTCACCCAGTTCCGCGAGATCACGGCCCCGCTGGCCGATTTCCTCGCCGGCGTGTTTGGGCGTCCCGGCCTGGTGCTGCACGGGCAAACGGTAGTGGCGAAGCGCCGCGAACTAGTGGAAGCCTTTCAGCGCGATGATGGCCCGCCATTTTTCGTCCTGTCGCTGAAGGCTGGCGGCACGGGGCTGAACCTGACTGCCGCCTCACACGTGATTCATTTCGATCGCTGGTGGAACCCCGCCGTTGAAAACCAGGCCACCGACCGCGCATTCCGTATCGGCCAGAAGCGCAACGTGCTGGTCCACAAATTTGTCTGCCGCGGCACGGTCGAAGACAAGATCGACGAACTGATCGCGCAGAAGACCAGCTTGGCGCGCGACCTTCTGGACGGCGGCGCGGAAGCCCTGCTGACTGAAATGAGCAACGATCAACTATTGCGCTTTGTGGCCCTGGACATCGGCAAAGCGATAGAGACTTGACCCCGCCTTCTTATCGTCGCTTCCCCGGCGCGAATCTCAGGGAATCTTCAGTTCCTCCATCACCATAGACGATGGCGCATGTGGATGTCCGCTCGATCATACCCATGGTCCGGAACACGAACTCAGGTTCGTAAAGGTAGGGGTAGCCTCTGCAATCGGCGGGGCGATCTTCATAGACACTGCAACGGTTGTTCTCCAGAAACGGACAGAGCGTGGTGCGCGTTTGTCACGGATTTTGGCGCCTGGCTCGGTGCACTCGAGATAGGCCCCGATGAACTCTGGAGGCGCCATTTCAAGCCGCTGCGCCAACCGGCTCACATCTTCCTCGCTGAACGTCGGTTTTATTTCACGGCAGCAGTTGGCGCACTTGATGCAATCGATTCCGGCCCATACGCGCTTGGTTGCCACAAAGACACGCTTGTCGATCTCCTCCTGCTCAAGATCGCACCGCGTTTTCAGCAACTGCCGGAATCTCCAGTTCTCCTCTTCCTTTTTCTGGGCCAGCACGCGAAGCTGGGCAAGGTCAACCGTCATCCAGATTGAGAATGCGACTTCCGACGCTCGGATGCAAGCGGAGTTTCGACCACGTTTTCCTCTTGCACTTGAGTGCTATGTTGAAGGCGTAGTATCAAAACCGGTTGGAGGGGCTTCATGGGATGGGGTTACTATCCCCCGTATGTTTCCGCGGCGCAGAGGCGCGCCAGCGCTCTGCGCGAGGTGCGGAAGCTGGCTGGGGCCGGAAAAGTGGTGTCGCCGGTCAACGTCTCCGGACGCAAGATCGCCAGCACGTTCTGGGGCAAGGCATGGTGCGACAATCTCGAATCGTACAGCGACTACGAAAACCGCCTCCCTCGCGGCCGAACCTACGTCCGCAATGGCTCGGTGGTCGACCTCCAGATTGAAGCCGGGAAAGTTACTTCTCTGGTCAGCGGCTCCAGCCTGTATCGCATCACCATCCAGATTCGTCCCCTTGCCGTACCGCGCTGGAAGAAGATCAAGGCACAGTGTGGCGGGCAGATCGGCTCTCTTGTGGAGTTGCTGCAAGGGCATATCTCCCAAAGCGTGATGGAGATCGTAACACGGCACGATGACGGCCTCTTTCCCTCACCAAAGGAAATCGAAATGTCCTGTTCCTGCCCGGACTGGGCAGGCATGTGCAAGCATGTCGCGGCCACGCTCTATGGCGTGGGCAGCCGGCTCGATTGCGAACCCGAGTTGCTCTTCAAACTGCGCGAAGTCGATCACCTGGAGCTTATCGCCCAAGCGGGTAGTCCGGTTGCCGGGCAGAAAGAAACTGGGAAGAAAACAATTGCGTCGGATCGGCTTGCCGATGTCTTCGGCATCGAGTTGGACGCCTTGCGAACGCCGTCCCCACCGGCATTACCGTCTAAAGCTGTCCGCCGCGGAAAGCCCGCTCCAGCCTCCAAAGAACAGTCCAAGAGGGACAGCAAGACGAGCTCGAAGGAAAGCAAACGGCAAGCTTCCGCCGGCGCCGTCAGGTCGCGGAAACAACCACCGACCGCAGCTGCGCGAAGGCGACTGGCCCAAGCGCAAAAATCACGCTGGGTGGACTGGCGAAAGGCAACAAGCTTGTCGAGGAGCAATTCCGCGAGCGATGCCGCCGTTCCGCCGTTTCCTGGGCCCATCAAGCAGGCTGCAAAAGCCATTGCGGCTGAACTCGCTGGCGGTAAGCCGCGGCGGCTCCATAATGATCGCGGCCGGGACGAATGAGAGCACACCGCAGCTATTGGCAAAATGTTAACCAACTGGAATGATCATCCCGATCATGCATGTTGAATAAGTTGATAAGATGTGGCGATGAGCGGTAAGCCCGCGGCGGAGAAGAGATTCGACAAGATTCTTCGCCGGCGGGAACAACGCCGGCTTCGGTCTTACCGGCGGCAGCCCTTGCCAGCCGTTCACCGGCACTGCGGTGTTCGGCAGCACGTTGGTCGGCGGCCCCAACGTGCAGTTGAGCGGGCGCATCACCCTCTAACCAGAACTCAAACTCAACCAAAAGAGACCGCGATTCGTCGCCGTCTCTATTTTTCTAGCCCACGCTCTTTGTTTGTTGCGACTTCTATAATGAAACACATGTTTCCGCGGTCGAGATTGGTTGCTGCAGCCCTCGTGTTATTAGCGGCCGGTGTTCGCGGCGCCCAAACACAAGTCGATCCAAAGGCCGAGCTCGCAGCGCACGTGCAGAAAGCTCAGAGCTATCTCCAGCAAAAGCGGCCGGACCTCGCAATCCCCGAGCTGCAGGCCGCGGTGCAACTCGCTCCCGGCAACGTTGAAATACAAGGCAACCTGGGCGTGCTGCTCTTCTTCTCTGGCAAGCCGGCCGATGCAATTCCTCACTTGCACTTTGCCGTTGAAAAACAGCCGGACCTCGCCAAGATTCAGGGGATTTTGGGAATCGCCGAGCTTCACACTGATGATTATGCAGACGGGCGCAAAGATCTTGAAACCGCATTTCCGCGCATTGACGATCCGCGATTCAAGGTGCAGGCCGGCCTTGAGCTGGTCACCGCTTATACCCAAATCAGCGACCTTGAGCTCGCCGCAGCCATGCTTGCACAGTTAAAAAAAGTCGCGCCAGATAATCTCGAGGTGCTTTACGCCTCTTATCGCACGTACGCAGACCTCTCGAGCGAAGCGATGATCGCGCTCTCGCTGGCTTCGCCTGATTCTGCGCAGATGCATCAACTGCTGGCGCACGAAGATACCAAAGAAGGCAACACCAATGCGGCCATCGCGCAATATCGCAAGGCGATCGAAATTAATCCCCATCTGCCCGGCGTCCATTTCGAGCTGGCTGAGTTGTTGAACACTTCGCAGGACCCCGCGATCAAGAAGCAGGCCGAGCAGGAGTATCGCGCCGCACTGGCGGACAATCCCCGCGACGAAAAAGCGGAGTGCGAGTTGGCCGCAATAGCAATGACGAGGGGCGACGACAGTGACGCCTTAAAGAGATACTCCACCGCGATTGAGCTGCAACCTGACGATGCCAATGCGAAGTTGGGACTCGCGAAGGTGTTACTCGAATTGAATAAGCCTGATCAGGCCCTGCCACTACTCGAAGCTTCAGTGCAACTGGAGCCCACAAACGCAACCGCGCACTACCGCCTGGCAACGCTGTACAAGAAGCTGGGGCGTGCCGAAGATGCAAAACGCGAGGCTGAACTTTACCAGAAATATAAGGAAATGAAAGAGAAGCTTCGCGTTCTGTACAAGGATCTGCTGATACAGCCCGATGCCATCCGTTCGGATGAGAATGCTGATAAGTAATGGCGTTAGACGTCGCGAGGCTTACAATCCGCTTCGATCATAAGTCGAGCCCCGAGGAGAGGTTCATTGCCGAGCCAATGAGCGGCGGCGTTGCTCTGATTGACTATGACGGCGATGGTTGGCCGGATATCTACTTGACGAATGCGCAAAGCGTAGAAATGGCGCAGCATGGCATCAGGTCGCGTAGCGCTCTCTACCACAACAACCACGACGGCACATTCGCCGATGTCACTGACAAGGCCGGCATAGGTTACCCCTGTTGGGCGATGGGCGTGACAGTTGGCGACTATAACAACGCCGGCCGACCCGACTTACTCATTACATGTCTCAATGGCGTGGTGCTCTATCTCAACAATGGCGATGGGAGGTTTACCGAAGTCACCAAACAGAACGGCCTGAGCGGCGACACCGGCTGGGCCACCGGATCTGCGTTCAGCGACTATGACAATCACGGGTTTGCCGATCTCTTCGTCGCGCACTACCTCGATCTTCATCTCGACAACCTGCCCGCGTTCGGCACCACCAAAGCCTGCAAGTACCTCGGCCTCGCAGTGCAGTGCGGCCCGCGCGGTATGAATGGCCTTCCAGACAAGCTCTACCACAACAACGGCAATGGCACATTTGCCGAGGTGTCAAGGCAGGCCGGCGTTGATGACGCCGAGAGGCGCTGCGGACGCACGTCAATCTGGTCAGACTTCAACAACGATGGAAAACTCGATCTTTTTGTAACCAACGACGGCGAATCAAACTATCTGTACCAAGGTGATGGCGCCGGCAAGTTTGAAGATACTGTGTTGATGGCAGGCGCGGCTGCAAACGAAGACAGCCTTGAGCAAGCCAACATGGGCCTCGCATTCGGCGACTACATGCACACCGGCCGCTTGTCGCTGGCAATCTCGCATTTCGATGTTGAGTGCACGGCTCTCTATATCAACGAAGGTGGAATGAGTTTTACTGACAACTCAATCGCGTCGGGGATAGCGCGCGGCACGCGGGGATATGCAGGATGGGGCGATGCTTTTGTCGATTTCGCCAATAGCGGCTGGCAAGATTTCTTCCAGGTGAATGGACACGTCTATCCACAAGTGCACGAAGCGCACGAAGCGCACGCCGCCACGCGCTACCTTGAGCCGGCCGTGCTGCTTTTGAATCGGCACGACGGCACGTTCAAGAATGTGAGCCGTCGCGTTGGGCCCGATCTTCAAACTCCGCGAGTCAGCCGCGGCCTCGCCATCGGAGATCTGTTCAATGACGGGCGTCTTGAAGCAGTGATTGAGAACCTCGTCGGCGAACCGACGATTTTGCGTCCAGAGCACGGTCCCACGAACCACTGGGTCAGTTTTCCGCTCGAAGGAACCGTTTGCAACCGTCTTGCTTTGAATGCCCATGTCAAAGTGACTGCCGGCGACCTGATTCAGACGAATGAAGTCATCAGCGGAGGCAGTTACCTACAAAGCGATCTGCGGCTGCACTTCGGGTTGCGAACCCACGACTCAATTGATCAGGCCAAAATTATGTGGCCCGACGGCAAGAGAGAGACTTTGGCTCACCTGGCCGCAGACAAGTTCTATATTGTCCGCGAAGGCCAGGGAATCGTGGAGACGCGATCGCCGGCACACTCGACGAAACTGCCATAGACATACAGGGACGCGAATGCGCAAACCACGAATCAAGCAATGAGAGTGAAATGAAAAAGCGATGGCCCAACAAATCGAGACGCGTAACGCGGTTGGGTCGTCTGGCCACTACATTGCTGATGGCCGCCGTCTTTGCGCTCAGTTCACATTGCGTTCTTAGCGCACAAGGCGCAGGCAGCGCTCCTTCGCCTGCAGTTTCGCAGCAGTTCCATCGCGCGTTTGAATTGGCTCAGCATGGCGACCCACAGCACGCGATGGTGATCGTGCTACAGGTTCTTGATGCAGTACCCCGATACGCGCCAGCGCTCAAGCTCAAAGGTATGCTGCTCTTGGATGCGGGTCACTCGGCCCAAGCTGGAGCGACGTTTGAAGAGGCGCTGAAGTATGCCCCGAACGATCCCGACCTGCTCTTTGAATCCGGCGTCCACAAGCTTGCTACGGGCGATAAAGCCTATGCGCTGAAACTCCTGGAGCGCTGCGCAAAGCTCCAACCTCGCGACGGAGACACGTTCTTCTACCTTGCGCAGGCTTATCACCTCAACGGACACAATGACGAGGCCATTCGTGCGATTGAGCGAAGCGCGCAGCTTGAGCCGGATAACGCGACAGCCTGGCAGAAGTATGGCGAACTCGAATGCACCGGCAGCGACTGCGCACAGGGGCTGAAGTTGCTTCAAAAAGCGCAGCGCATGGATCCCACGCTGCCGGGGCTCGACTACGACATCGGCTCCGCTGACTACAAGCTAATGGATCTTGCAGGTGCTGAACAGAGCCTTTCGCGCGCAGTTGCGGCTCATCCTGACGACGTGAACGCTCTCGACTTGCTTGCGTCGACCGAGATCCGGATTGCAAACTGGCAGGCTGCGAAAGAAGACTACACTCGTCTGTCTACTTACAAGCCAAACGATCCTGACGTGCTGCTTTCGCTTGGCCACAGCGAACTGGAGCTGAAAGACTATACAGCTGCAGTTAGTACGCTTCGACAGTTGCTTCGTGTCGCTCCCGAGCGCTTTGTGGCGCATTTCTATCTCTCTCGAGCTTACGCCGCGATGGGTAATACGGACGCCGCGCAGCATGAAGCAGCTCTGCATCAGTTGATGATGTCGCAGGCGACATTTATCGGTCTCAGCGGTGTGGAGGCGCGCGTAAGCAACATTTACCGATGTTACTGAGAAGGCCGGAGTGACAGGCATCATTCCCAAGGTTGGCAAAGCATGGTCCGTAGCCGCGGGATGGATAGATTACAACAACGACGGGAGTCTCGACTTGTTTGTCGTCAACTATCTAAACTATAACCTCAAGACCGCGACACTCTGCGTCGACCAGGGTCATCAAGCTTATTGCTCGCCCGTGGATTTTCTCGGAACGCCGAGTGTCCTCTACCGCAACAACGGCGACGGAACATTTACCGACGTATCCGAGCAGTCTCATATCTCGCAGTACATCGGCAAAGGAATGGGCGTATCGTTTGCCGACTAC
>Ga0207007_1285_pt1 | contig 11768 bp, 9 predicted proteins | sample Alteio_BWMinCont_85_FD_153487 | JGI IMG/M metagenome (GOLD analysis project Ga0207007, IMG submission 153487) | Enriched cells from forest soil in Barre Woods Harvard Forest LTER site, Petersham, Massachusetts, United States -... | ecosystem: Environmental > Terrestrial > Soil > Temperate forest >...
CGAGAACTTGGAACGACTGGACTGTGACTTGGTCGAATTGGAGAAGGATCCCACGGCCAAAGAACGACTCGCGAGTATTTTTCGGACGATCCACAGCATTAAAGGGGCCACTGGATTTCTGGGGTTTACCGAATTGGGAGCTGTCGCGCATGTTGGGGAGGGGTTGCTCAGCCGCCTCCGCGACGGGGTTCTCATTATCAACCCACAGATTACCAGCGCGTTGCTTGCCCTTGTGGATTGCGTACGCCAGACACTATCCAACATCGAACAAACCGGCGTCGAGGGCGATACAGACTGTGCCGCGCTCGTCGAGGTCCTTACATCCCTGCAGGAAAATAAACTCCCGCAGCCCCAACGCATTGGTAGAAGCTCCCGATCCGCCGCGCTCGACGAAGACGGCAAATCAATTCACGGAATGACGGAATTGCCTTCTGGAGTTTCCATTACCGCGGCGACGCCAACAGAACGTGATTCATCGCCAGATCGAAAGGAAACCAGTCGTGGGACCTCCGCCAACGGCAACGTGCGTGTCGATGTCAGACAACTCGATAAATTGATGAATCTGGTCGGAGAGTTGGTCCTGACTCGTAACGAACTGCTCCAACTCAGCTCTGCTGAGCAGAATGCGCTCCCCTTAGGGATTGCTCAGCGGTTGAACTCTATTACGGCTGAATTGCAAGATGAAATTATGAAGGTACGGATGCAGCGCATTGATAACGTGTGGAATAAGTTTCCGCGTTTGGTCCGTGACCTTGCTCTACAGGGCGGTAAACAAGTGCGGCTCGTAATGATAGGCAGCGAAACGGAACTTGATAAAACTTTGATCGAAGCCATCACGGATCCTTTGACACACCTTGTGCGCAACGCTGTAGGTCACGGCCTGGAGACTCCTGATGTGCGCAGCGCTTCGGGGAAGCTCCCCGAAGGGCGTCTTTTGCTGCGGGCTTCCCACGAAGGCGGACAAGTCAACATTGAAATTTCAGATGATGGGGTCGGCATTGACCTCGCTCGTGTCAAACGCAAAGCAATAGATCGCGGTTTGGTTACCACGGAGAAGGCTCGGCTCATGAGTGACGCGGAAACCGTGAATTTTGTTTTTCTCCCCGGTTTTTCAACCGCCGAAAATGTCACGAATATTTCGGGCCGTGGCGTTGGCATGGATGTCGTGAAAACGAACATTGAGAAAATCGGTGGCGAGGTCGCCATCAAGAGCCAATCCGGATTGGGAACCACTGTGAAGATCAGGATCCCGTTGACTTTGGCGATTATGCCCGCGCTGGTTGTTACGGCGGGCGGCAATCGGTATGCCATTCCGCAAGTCAGCGTTCTCGAACTCGTCCGGCTGGAAGGAAACGAAGTGGACCACAGTATCGAAAAGATTCAGAACGCCTCTGTCTTTCGTCTTAGAGGCGATCTGCTGCCGCTCATTTGGCTAAATGCGGAACTAAAGGCCGCCGGCGGAAACTCTATCACTCAAGTAAACGAAGAACATGAGGTCGCTAACATCGTTTTCTTGCAAGCTGGCGACCGGAAATTTGGCTTGGTCGTCGATGAAGTCAATGACACACAGGAGATCGTTGTCAAACCGTTAGGAAGGCAGTTGAGAGGCATCCGAACATTTGCCGGGGCCACAATCATGGGGAATGGCGAGGTAGTCCTCATCCTGGACGTGCTCGGAATGGCTCTGCACTCCCACGTGATTCCTGCGTTGCGAGACGAAAATGCGATAACGAACAATTTTTCACCACAAGAACCGGTTTTGGAGAGGCAGTCACTATTGCTTTTCGCGGGGCCTGATGACACTCGGATGGCTGTCCCTCTCTCACAAGTGATGCGTTTGGAGGAATTTTTGCGTTCGTCGTTGGAGCGTACAGGGGATCGGGAGGTCGTGCAGTACCGCGGCGAGATTCTGCCCCTGGTGAATATTTCTACCTTGCTGCCCGAACGGCGTTTGCGGCCAAGAAATCCTGTGCCAGAAGGTGAAACAAACAAAACGATCCAGGTAATCGTTTATTCCAAGGAAAGCTACAGCGTGGGGTTGGTGGTCGAGAGAATTATCGACACAGTTGAGTACAGCACGGTTGATCTACGTGCGACGAGCTGCAAAGGCGCTTCGGCATCGGCAGTGATCCAAGGCAGGGTCACAGATATTTTGGATCTTGGACTAATCTGTTCCAGCCTAGAATCCGTCGCTATCCATCGCCAGGTCAACGAGAAAGTGAAGGTCTGAGCCATGGATGAGAAACACCATTTTTCCTCATTTTTTGTCGACAATTTCCTTTTTGGTATCTCAGTGGAGAAAGTCCAAGAAGTTACTAGCTCCGCAGAAATGACGCCGGTACCCCTGGCTCCGGCGAAAGTGCGCGGCCTGATCAATCTTCGGGGTCAAATTGTTACAGCGATTGATTTGCGAAGTTGCTTGGGGTTGAGCGAGCGCGCCATTGGACAAACACCTATAACCGTCATCCTGCACACAGACGACGGTTATGCCAGTTTGTTGGTAGATCGAATCGGAGAAATCGTCGAGGTTGATGAAAACGACTTTGAGCTTCCGCCCGAAACCCTACGGGGACCTGTACGGGAGCTGATTAAGGGAGCCTACAAGCTCGAAAACAAATTGATGCATGTGCTGGATCTCGAGCGGGCTCTCCATGTTGCCAGCTAACCGTTGGCGCAATCCCAAGCGAGCTATGGGATTCGAATATGTCGAGTCCGATCATAGACTGCGCACGGACGAGTCTGGTCGCGTAAGCCTCGGAGCGACGAAATGAACTGCACAGTGAAAGCTGGTGGAGCAAATTCTGAGATTCTTCTTGCGAAGGCACGCCCATCGCGGTCGGGAAACCAGGAGGTTTAATGCACGTACTCGTGGTCGATGATTCGAAAACCATAAGATTGTTCCTAAGAGAACAGTTGAACACCCTGGGATTTGAAGTCACCGAAGCTGGCGACGGCCATCAAGCCCTGAGCCGCTTAAAGAAAATGCCGCAGGTTGATCTTGTATTGGTGGACTGGAACATGCCGGAGATGGATGGTATTTCCTTCGTTCGAGCGGTTCGCGCTGAATCTGCTTACGCCACTCTGCCTATGATGATGGTGACGACCAACGCCGAGTTTGCACAAATCACGATGGCACTTGAAGCCGGCGCTAATGAATACATTATGAAACCTTTCACCGCGGATATTCTCCGAGAGAAACTCGAACTGCTCGGTTTCCTTCAAGGTTAGGTCATGTTCAAGCGGCGCATCCTCATCGTTGACGATTCTGTGGTGATCCGTCGTTCGCTATCGGATGCGCTCTCCCGCGAATCGGATTTGGAAGTAGTTGGGTCGGCTCCAAGTGGGCGCATTGCATTGATGAAGATGGCGATGGTTCGTCCCGACGTGGTAGCCCTGGACGTCGAGATGCCCGAAATGGACGGCTTGCAGACACTCGCGGCAATTCGCAAGGATTACTCGCAGACTTCGGTAATTATGCTCAACGTTTCCACGGACCAATCGGCAGCGAAGACTCTGGACGCTCTTACGCTGGGCGCTCGTGACTATGTGACCAAGCCCAACACCGGACCGGGCTTCGATGATGTGTTGCGAACCTTCGCTTGCGAACTGACCTCCAAGATTCGCCTGTGCTGTCCCGACACTTCGCGCGGCGATTCGGCCCGGAGTTCTAAGGACTATGTCTCCCCCGCCAAGGCATCGTTCCCTACTGCGGCAACCGATTTGGCCAAACGCGTGGATGTGCTTGCGATCGGTGTGTCCACCGGAGGCCCAAATGCCCTTATGGAACTCATCCCCCAATTTCCTGCGGATTTTCCGGTCCCAATCTTGATCGTTCAGCATATGCCTCCGATTTTTACCAAGCTCCTGGCACAGCGCTTGGCGGCGAGATGCAAGGTCAGCGTGGCTGAAGGCACCTCCGGTCAAAAACTTTTCCCGGGCGGCGCTTGGATCGCACCTGGCGACTTGCATATGGCCGTCGAGAGAGAAGGGGATGCCGTACGGATTCTCACACATCAGGATCCTCCCGAAAATTCTTGTCGCCCTGCGGCTGATGTCTTGTTTCGATCGATCGCCCGAGTCTATCGATCTCATGGTCTGGCTGTTGTGATGACCGGCATGGGAAAAGACGGTTCAAGAGGATGCGAGCAAATTTACGCAGCTGGCGGCCAGGTTCTCGTTCAGGACGAGGCGAGCTCGGTCGTTTGGGGTATGCCCAGTTTTGTTGTCAAAGCTGGAGTCGTAGATCGGATTCTACCGCTCGATGAATTGGGTCCGGAAATTTTGAAGCGCGCGTGGAGATTTCGGCCAGAAAAACGCCTACAGGTTGGTGGCCGGCCGATGGGTACCAGGTCGTAGGAATAAACGTGACGATCACAAACATCGATTTCGCCTATATATGCGACATGGTTCGAAAGCATTCGGCAATAGTGCTGGACCCTGGCAAGGAATATTTGGTGGAATCGCGGCTAAGTCCATTGGCTCGCCAAGAAGGATTTGGCTCCCTTCAGGATATGGTCGATAACCTGCGCTCCAGCCCATCCGGCGATCTCCACCGGAAAGTTGTCGAGGCCATGACCACCAATGAGACTTCTTTTTTCCGAGAGATGCGAGTGTTCGAGATGTTCCGGAGGGCAATTGTGCCCAAGCTTCTAGTTGACCGAGCGAGCGAGCGCTCACTCAATCTCTGGTGCGCAGCTTCTTCGACGGGGCAGGAACCCTATAGCTTCGCCATTCTGTTGCGCGAACACTTCCCATCGCTTAACGGTTGGAATATCACTTTTATCGCAAGCGACATCTCCAGAGAGATGCTCGCCCGCGCGCGCGGAGGACGCTTTAACCAGCTTGAAGTCAACCGCGGGCTACCAGCGCATCTGTTGGTGAAATACTTCCAGAAAAACGGTGCGATGTGGGAGATCAGCCCCGATATCCGGCGCATGGTAGAGTTCCGCGAAATCAATCTTATTCACGCGTGGCCTTCTCTCCCTCGTATGGACGTTATCTCCCTGCGTAACGTTCTCATCTATCTGGACCTGGAGACGAAAAGGAACATTCTGTCGCGCATTCCGAGTGTGCTCGATCCGGAGGGCTACCTTCTGCTCGGCGGGGCCGAGACAACAACCAACGTGGACGATGCCTTTAAAGCTGTTGCTCTGGAAGGAGCCACGTGCTTTCGATTGAGGGAAAAATCTTATCTGCTGCGCGCGAGCGTGTCCCGGCGGTTGGACAAGTCTTATTGAAGACACGTCACCTTGAACTGGGAAGGACGGGTAAAGACAATGAATAAACCCCAGACATTCTTGATCGAATCGGATGAGCGCCAGATCGACTACTCGACGATGGTCTTGTTGATTGATGACCAAACGACAGTGGCAAAAGCCGTGCAACACCTATTAGTCGAAGCGCCGGATATTGATCTCCACTATATCTCGGACCCGACCGACGCGATTAAGACTGCCAATGGTATCAAGCCAACCGTGATTCTCCAGGATTTGGTGATGCCGTCTATTGAAGGTATCGACCTTCTCAAACTTTTCCGAGCCAATCCTGCGACAGCCGAAACCCCAATCATCATGCTGTCCTCCGAGGACAATCCCCAAATCAAGAGCCGGGCATTTGCGGCTGGCGCCAACGACTATCTCGTGAAGTTGCCTGACAAAATCGAGCTGATTGCACGCATTCGCTACCATTCCAAGGCATGCCTGAACAAAATCCTGCGAGACGAAGCCTTCAAAAGCTTGCAGGAAAGCCAGCAACAATTGTCCGACACTAACATGGCCCTGATCTCCGTCAATCGAAGGTTGGAGGAGGCCCACGACAAATTGAACGTTGCGCTGCGAGAAACCGAACGACGCGTACGCGAGGCCGGCAGGCTCACAGAATTGGTCGATCTTCTGCAATCTTGCCAGACCACTGCCGAGGCCTACGAAATTGCCAAGTCAGCCTTGCCCAAAATCCTGTGCGTCCAATCCGGCGCACTGTGCATCACCAGCGCCTCGCGGAACATCGTGGAGGCGGTCTCGGTGTGGGGTGACGTGATTGGCACCGAAAAGACCTTCCTGCCGGCCAACTGCTGGGCTCTGCGGCGTGGAAAAACCCATCTCGTAAGGGATCCCGCCTCGCCCATGCGGTGCGCACACGCCGGTGCAGGTTCCGCCCGCGGTCACATTTGTGTCCCACTGGCGGCACAGGGTGAGACCCTCGGCGTGCTCTATCTGGAATGTCCTTCTGAACCCACGATCTTATCGGGCGAGCAATCCGAGGATCAACTCGAAGCTCTGAGCCGTCATGCGACTGAGTCAGGTGAACGGATCTCGCTGGCCCTGGCAAATCTCAGTCTTCGCGAAACGCTTCGTGTGCAATCGATTCGTGATCCACTGACGGGACTCTTCAATCGTCGCTATATGGAAGAATCTCTGGAGCGGGAGCTACATCGGGCCTCTCGCAATAATCATTCCGTCTCGGTTCTCATGATGGATATAGATCACTTCAAACAGTTCAACGATACATTCGGCCACCCGGCAGGCGACACGCTTTTGCGCGCGCTTGGCGATTTCGTGATGAAGCGGTCTCGCGGACAGGACATAGCTTGTAGGTTGGGAGGAGAAGAATTTGCTCTTATTTTAACGGCTGCCTCTGCCGACGCGGCCTACAAGAGGGCTGAACTGTTGCGCGAGGAAGTTGCACAGTTGGTTGTGCAGCACAACGGCGCAGTTTTAGGGCAAATCTATCTTTCCATTGGTATCTCTACCTTTTCTGAGCATGGTTCAACTGCGGAACAATTGTTGCACGCTGCCGACAAAGCTCTCTACCGTGCCAAAAAAGAAGGTCGCAACCGGGTCATACTCGCAGGTTCCGAGTAGCCTTGGCGGTTTGCAGCAATGCCTGCAATGAACGGTCTGGCAGAAACCGTCGGGTCGCCCTTGGTCCGCGCCCGGCTCGTAAAAGCGGAACTGCCTCTTGACAGAAAAAAATATAGGGGGCCAACAAATTGTTTAGTCCAAGACGATCACATACATGGAGTCAGACTGCATTGATTCTGGCTGATCTCGGCCGAATGGAGCCTGACAAGCAGACGGCCAACTAGCTGCCGAATGTCGCCCTCTTCTTGACGCTTCCGTCCAAAGGTGTCGAAAGCCGTGATCAGGGCCGCGAGCCTCCCATCAAGCTGGAACATCGTTACTGTGACGTCCAGCCAACGGACCTCGTTATTCTTGGTCAAGATCTTGATCTCATAGCGGGGTGCAGGCTGCTCGTCATCGAAGCGTTCGGGCGCCTGGTCGATGATCATCTTTCGTGAATCCGGGTGAACCAACTGCCAGAAGTTCATGGTCAGAAGTTCCTCTCGGCTGTAACCTGTGATGCATTCAGCCGCCCGATTCACGTAGTGACAACAGGTGTCCTGTTCGACAAACGTGGCTGAGGGCAGCGCCTCTGCCAAAGTGCGGAATTTGACTTCGCTATCCTGCAGCAAGCCCTCGGCCCGTTGACGTTCCTCGCGCGAGGCTTTCTCCTCCAGGGCACGAAGGATAGCGACAGGTAAACGCGTCAATCGGTCCTTCAGTATGTAGTCTGCCATCCCAATCTTGATACACTCCACTGCCTTTTCCTCACCGAGCGCCCCGGTAACAAGAATGAAAGGGATGTCTTGCCCCTCTTCGCGTAACAGATTCAGAGCGTCTACGCCGGTCCACTGCCCTAAAGCGTAGTCGGCCAAGATGATGTCATAAGCTGCCGTGCGCAGCCGGGTGACAAATTCCTCCGGCGTCTTCACGACGTCGAAACAGATTTCCAACTGCGCATTTTTCAGCACGCGCATGCAGAGTTCCGCATCGTCGAGATTGTCTTCGACAACCATCACCTTCAAAGGACGTTTCGGCGCTAATTCCATTTTGTGTTCGCTTTGGTTGGCCATGTTTCGGTCGCCTCCGGATTCGATCTCAGAGATGCTCATCCAAACGGGCCGAACAAACTGGGCTACTATTGATATAAGGGTAAGTAACCTAAATAAAAATATAGGGGTCCTAAACAATCTCTACCTTATTGACTTCCGTGTTCTCCTTGTGTGGAAATCGGTTGGAGGCTGGCATCCGATCACTGGCGTAACGGATATGCCCAAGAGGGAGCGCGGGCTGTCTCAATCTCCGGTTTTGAGAGACTGCATCTTTGCGAAATCGTTTCTTTTACTGCAGCAGGTAATCGCGTCATGGAAAGAATCGGAATGACATCTAATCATCCCTATGCCGAAGCCCCCACAAATCTTTGCCAATATAGACCCGGTTGGACACTTCCAGGCAAGTGCTCGGAGAAATGTGTCTTGACAGAGCCGACGTCGTTATAGAAGGAATGTGATGGTCCGGCAACCTCGCCGAATCTATGTATGCCGGTAGTTCGACTCCTCAGGTCTGCGGCACGGCATTCTTAATGGAGATAATCCGGATCAGACTTCGAAGGAACGTCTGGCGACCTCGGACGTTGGGATGCACCAGTTGCGAAAACACCTGGAGGAATTGCCCGGAGCTCTATTTCCCAGCTCATCGACTTACCTGATTGAAGCTCGAAATTCCTGGATTCGACTTGGAGGTAAAGTGGAAGCGCTCCTCGGTTTCCGCGACCGAGCGCGCCATCACGCGTGGCTAGAAGGGAAACCTGGAGCTGCCGATCAGACCTTTTCACCGTTGCCTCCCATGAACCCTCAGCGGAGTCACAGCGGTCACTGCGCAGGCCGTCCACGAAATGTGCAACGCATGCATCTCCTGTGGACGGCACGACGGCCCAAAATGCTCGGACGTGGACAGTTTTAGAGGCGGAAATTGTTTCTGTCCGTACAAGTGAGTCGCTCCCGATTCTCCAGGTTACCGCGGTAGTGAGGCCGGGGCTGACGTGCTCGTTTGCCTTGCCGCCCACTACGGTCCATTGTTTCCACACCGCGCGGAGGCTAGTTCCATCTGCTGATGCGGTAACGTCGTCAGCTAAATCGCTGGCGACCAGTACCCGGCCATCCTCAAGTTCTAGATATGGAGTCAAAACGGGAACGAATTGCTCAACGGGTGCAGCGAAACCTGGAAGGCCGTAGGGAGCCGATAGGTAGTCAGCGACACCAGGGTGCGCCCCAGTTGTAATTGGCAGAGCAAACCGCAAATCTCCCCGCCGCACGAGCCAAACGCCCGCCGGGCGTGGCTCCTTTCGAAAGTATTCGAAACGGGCCACTTCCGGGAGGACAAGCGATGCGTTGAACGAAGTGACGTTTTCCTGCTTCATGGCTTTTTCGAAATAGTATTCGGAATTCGAGACCTTACCGAAAAATCCAGTTGTCTGCTGCCACTCTCTCTGCGGATTAATATAATCGTAGTTGCCTCGCCCGAATCCGAAGATGTTCAGTAGGTGTCGGTCTGTCTGAAAATCGCCCTTCAGCCATTGCCACGCTGCATAATATGCGCTCGCAAGCTGTTCCAGTGGAGCCGGGCGAAACTGGGGATATCGCGCGACAAAGGCCACAATCTCCATTGTATCCATGTAACTGATAGCACCTAGACTTCGCCCCCAGGGATAGCCGTATCCATCCGGGGATAGCAAATCCCACCATGTGCGCATCTGAGCTTTTAGAGATGGTTCGAGTGCGCCCGCGATGTCTTGACGGCCGGCATCTTGTGCGGCTTCATAGACATATCTTGCATATTCATTGGAATATCGGTCGAACCGACCCGTGGGAAACGCATCGTCGGCGTACAGACTCCCTTTTGTAAATTGCTCGGCGGCACGATCGAGCACATCGTTTACATAGGCACGATCTGTAATGAGCCCAAGCTGCGCATCCATTGAGGCAATACGTGCGGCCACTCCGAGGTAGTTCTCCGGAAGATCAATGACTTTACGTGTCGCCCGGTCATAGAAACGCGCGGGATCGAGAAGCGAGCGCCAAGCGGTCCTCTCCTCAGGTTTGAGCGACTCCCACAAGGGGTTTGTGTCAAGATCCGTACCGAATTGCCGCAAAGCCAAGGCTGCGTAAAGTTGAGCGAATGACTTACCGCCATTTTTCGATTCGATCAGCCCCATCTTGCCGATCAACCGTGCAACATCCTGCCCCCCGATGTTGCGGTCTCCTGAGAGCGCTGAATAGATTGCAAGCGTACGCATAAAGGTGCCCCAAGAAAATTCGCCGGTAGCGAGCGCGCCGACGACACGATCTTGCGGCGGATCAAGGGAATGAATATCCGCGACGTGAGCGGCGATCTCACGGCCAAGGAAATCCCTCACTTCCATAGACAATTGCTGCGTGGATACTGGAGGCGTCGCGGGAACCGGGCCGATCGACCGCTGGGCATGGGCTGGGAATGCAAGCCCAACGATCACCAGTGAGAGTGCGACACATTTTTGTCGGCTGAAATCAATCACGAGTTCCTCCCAACAGCTCACTTTGCAGATGGCCGTCAATGTTTGGATCGAGCCCGCGGAAATCGCGGTCAAATATAATCGTCCCGAATGGGCGTAAAGACGTCAATAACCACCGATGGCTCGATCGCCGCTGCCTGGTGTTCGATTCCGCCACGCACAACGAAACTGTCCCCCGCCCCAACTTCAAAAGGGTTATCTCCGCACGTTACGCGCAGTCGTCCGGAAACTACATATACAATCTGATCGTGAGGGTGGCTGTGCCGTGCGCCAATCCACCCCTTCTCCATGCGGTGCTCGGCAAGAAATAGCTTCTCGTTGTAGGCACCAATGAGGCGAGTCAAGCCAGGCTCGGGCGTGCTGGGGAGCGTCTCAGCCGCCGGCGTCACCACCACGTCGGGAAAGGAATGCCTAACGTCACTCATAAGAAGCAACTCCGGGGGAAGGCTCAACTTTTGCCATGACAGGGTCGCTGTTCACCCGCGCTTCACGAACGACAGCGACGTATCGACGCGCCGCCGACGTAATGCTCGTGGTGTCGCCCGATTCCAGGGCGGCCATGGAGCTCAGCTCACCGCTAACGCCGAGCGCCGCCGCACCAGCGTAAATGAACTCCGCGGCGGTGCAGAGGTTTATGCCGCCTGTCGCCACCAGCGGAATATGCGGGAGCGGTCCCCGCAGCGCCTTGATGTATTTCGGTCCACCCACAGGAGAACACGGAAAAACCTTGACGAAATCCGAACCTGCCTTCCACGCCGCAATCACCTCTGTTGGAGTCAGCGCCCCAGCAATCACCAACTTGTCCTGCCGCTGCGCCAGTTCGACGATTTCGGGGTCAAAACCCGGGCTGACCAGAAATTCCGCACCGGCATCAAGGCATTGTTGTGCGGTGGTCGCGTCAAGCACAGTGCCCGCACCAACCAATACATCCTTGCCCATCTTGTTGGAAAGTTCAGTGATGACTTCGACTGCGCCAGGCACAGTCATCGTAATTTCAACAATGGAAATGCCGCCCGCGTGAACCGCCTTTGCGGCTGCGATGGCGTGCCTGGGTGAAGAAACACGAATAACTGGCACGACCCCAACTTCCATAACGCGCATTCGGGCTTCATCTCTCGTCATGTTTCCTTCCGTCAGGCCTTCGATCGCTATCGTTGAATCCGGCAATCCGCTCCGTTCATGACCTCGATGACCTCTTTCAGAGTTGCCATCGAGGTGTCCCCGGGAGTCGTCATGGCTAGTGCGCCATGTGCCGCGCCGCACTCTACCGCCCACTGCGGTCCCTGTCCGGTTAGGAATCCATAGATCAGGCCCGAGGCAAACGAATCCCCGCCGCCAACGCGATCGAAAATCTCTAGATCCTCGCGACGAGTAGCTTC
>Ga0207007_1286_pt1 | contig 11714 bp, 11 predicted proteins | sample Alteio_BWMinCont_85_FD_153487 | JGI IMG/M metagenome (GOLD analysis project Ga0207007, IMG submission 153487) | Enriched cells from forest soil in Barre Woods Harvard Forest LTER site, Petersham, Massachusetts, United States -... | ecosystem: Environmental > Terrestrial > Soil > Temperate forest >...
CCCAGGCGGGGACGCTAGTCGAACAATGGAACGGGAGTTCGTGGGCGGCCGTGAACACAGGAACCAAGAGTGGCCTCCAAGGCGTCAGCTGTACCAGCACTACCTTTTGTGTAGCCGTCGGTTCTGGTAACAACCAGATTGAAAATTGGAATGGGACATCTTGGAGTGTGCCGGTCGTAGGTAGCGCCCTGCCATCGAACGCGACGATGCAAAGTATTAGTTGTACCAGCGCGTCGTTTTGTCTCGCGGTTGGATATGACGTATCGCAAGATCCAACTACCTCGGGGGAATCGACGGGAGGGGTGGTTCTGCGTTGGGACGGAACCTCGTGGACGAATATCTCTGACCCTGCGTCAACTCTCGAGGAAACATTGACTGGCGTAAGCTGCGCGTCGCCAACTTTTTGCATGGTGGTGGGCGGGCAGCCCCTAAGCGTCAGTGCGAATACGCACAAGACGCTAGCCTTGCAATGGAACGGGTCGTCATTTACCGTTGTCAGTTCACCCAGTTCAGCGACCAACACAAGCTACATCCAGTTGCAGGCAGTCAGTTGTATCAGTGCAACAGATTGTGTCGCGGACGGATCTGGATTGATTGCGCAATGGAGCGGCAGTAGTTGGAGTGTAGCGAGCGCCGGATCAGTAACCGGCGCCGGCACGACCGTAGGGGTGAGTTGTATCAGCACCACTTTCTGCGCCGCAGTCGGGTCCACGGGTAGCTGGACCCATACGCTGATAGGACAGTGGGACGGGACTAGCTGGAACTTGACGCCTTCGACCGACGGTGGGGTTAAGGGGAATGCCCTCTTTGGCGTCAGCTGCGTTTCGTCAACATTCTGCATGGCGGTTGGCTATTACCAAGGAACTTCGGCCGGTCAACCCTATGCCGAGGAGTACTCAGCAACGATAACACCGTGGTGGAGTCTCATGGCCGCTCCTACGAGCGAAGCCATTAATATGACTCCACCAGTCAGTATCAGTTGCACCAGTACCACGTATTGCGCAGTGACCGCACCGGCTCTGCAATACGGCACCACTGGGACCCTGCTAGAGCAAGAAACACAGAGCGGAGCTAGCTGGAGTGTGGCCGGCGAGTCAGACGACTACATCCGCCAAATTAGTTGTGCGACCTCGGTTACTTGCATGGCGGTTGGTTACGAGCAAGTCGGCACAACTGTTGAGACGCAGTGGTTGAACTGGAACGGGACAAGCTGGGCGCAGACTGATGTAGGGTCCACGGATGTTCTGACCGCCTCGAGTTGCGTCAGCAGTTCGTTCTGCACGGCAGTAGGCAATCGCGTAACTTTGGGCAGCGCGCTGACAGTTCAGTGGCTAGGAGCAAGCACGTCAACTGGACAGTTTTCTTATCCGGGTGCAACGTCCATATCGATGGGAGGTGTGAGCTGTCCCAGCGCCACTTATTGCGTTGCTGTAGGTTCGTATAAGGCAAACTCCGGGACGTACTTGTTGGCAGAGCAGTCGAATGGGTCGACATGGAGTAGTATCGCGGCCCCTAACGCGGCGCCGTCCACTAATAACGTGTTTACGTCGGTTAGCTGCACGAGTGCCACGGCTTGCATGGCTGGTGGTATCTACACCGCCGCCGACGGCACGACCCAACAGTTGCTAGAGCAGTGGAACGGCACATCTTGGACTAGGGTGACTGGTGCCACTAACACTGTATATGCGAACCAATATGTATCGGCAATCAGCTGTGCAACCTCTACCTTTTGCATGGCCGTTGGGCGGCAATGGACCAGTGTTGGCAACGATTCAGCTTATGCAGAGGTGTGGAACGGAAGTCAATGGACCGCGTCGTCTACCGTCGGCCCTAGTCCTGACAGCGTGTTCACCGGTGTCAGTTGTGTAAGTAGCAGTTTTTGTAAGGCGGCGGGCTTTGAAGGATCGGGGTCGACCTACTATCAATTGCTCGAGACGTTCTCGTGAGACGACAAGGACACGTTCAACAAGCCGGCCAGGTGGCGTTGCTAGTCATCTTTTCACTTGTCGTACTGCTTGGCGCTGCGGGGCTGGCGCTGGATGGTGGTTTGACGTACTACAAGGCGTCCAAGGCGCAACAAGCCGCAGACGCTGCGGCTCTCTCCGGAGTGGTATTCATGCCTTCGAATTACAGCACTTCATCGGTGTCGGGCGGACGTGACGATGCGGTAGACCGCGCTGTCGACACCGCGTCAGAGGATGGATTTGCAGCCAGCGGCGTTAGTGTGAGTCAGGTCACAGGGCATACAGATGAGTTGTCCGTGACTGTTAGTTTCAAGACGGATATCTCCTTTCTAAGGCTATTGGGAAATAAATCCTCGACGATTTCGCGCACTGCCGTCGCGCAGTATCAGAGCTGTATTGGCCCACACCTGCTTAACGACAGCGCGTCAGCATCTACAGTAACCTGTACGGCGGCGACCACTCCTCCAAGTTGGAAGATAGTGACTTCACAGAACGCCAATTCAACAAGTACGAATGTGCTTAACTCTCCAAGTTGTGTCGGCACCACTTTCTGTGTGGCGGTTGGTGAGGCCGGCAATAATGTTCTTGCCGAAGAGTGGAATGGATCAGCTTGGTCAATAGTTCCGGCACCCATGCCTAGCGGTGCGACATGGGTAGATATGTGGGGCGTTAGCTGTTCGAGCACGACGTTCTGCATGATGGGTGGATATACCAACGGTGGTAAGCCATTAATTGAGGAATGGAATGGCACTGCGTGGAGTATTACGCCAGCGCCGATGCAAGGTCGATTCGACAACATCGAGGGAGTCAGTTGCAGCAGCACCACATTTTGTGTGGCGGCCGGCAACTACAACGCGTCTAGCGGCACGTCCGGTGAGGGCACGCTTGTGGAGCAATGGAACGGTACTAGTTGGAGCATTGTGACTACCCCCGATTCAAGCAGCGCGTGGTTAGGCGGCGTCAGCTGTGTGAGCAGCAGCTTCTGTGCTGCTGCAGGGAGTAGTAATGGCGGTGGTACTCCTCTGGCTATCATGTGGAACGGCACGTCATGGACACAAGCAACTGTTCCCAATCCGACCGCCAATACAGCCGGAACATCTGAATTCTCAGGAGTCAGCTGCGCTAGCACAACATTCTGCGCCGCATCCGGAGAATCATTCATTAATGGTGAACGTTCTCTCGTTGAGCAGTGGAACGGATCCAGTTGGTCCGTCGAAACGACACCAGATACGAGCACGTCAGCCCCAACGGATCAACTTGAGAACATAGCCTGCGGCAGTTCAACAGTATGTTTTGGAGTCGGCTACTACACGACTTCATCAGCCAACCAAACTTTGATTGAGGGCTGGGAGGGTACGAGCTGGAGTCTTGTCAATTCGCCCGACACCGGCACCACGTTGGATAACGTACTAATCGATGCAAGATGCTCTAGTTCAACTTTTTGTGTGGCCGTCGGATCAGCTAGCTCAGCTTCTAGTGGGTGGCCTCAAACGCTGATTGAGATGTACTCGTGAAGTCGACAAGCAATCGCGGCAATCGTTGCGTAACGATGCTGTTTCTGTCTGATTTTATTTGTCATGTCGAGACATATTTCGCTTCGACCCCGGCTACCATTTCAAAGCTACTAGGCAGCCCCGAGGAGTATTCATGAGAGAGATAAGACGATGGTGACCATCATCGGCTTTGGGCTTGTTTTTCTAGCGGGGCTGTACTTCGTACTGAGTTTGACCCTACCCAGGAGACGGACGGGTAAGGCTCGTCGCTTTGCGGCGCACACCGGTCAAGACGTAACCCAAGAAGTAACTCCGGATCGATTTGGACAACATCTGCTACCAAATCCGTTGGCTCAGCGTCTGCGCCGTGGGGCTCATATCCCGGATGATCACCGGCTGGGAGTTGTGCTCGATCGTGTGGTGGCAATTGCGATCGGCGGCGCCGGTGTTGTGTTGTTGCTCACCGATACTCCGGTCCAGGCCATCATCTTTGGCGTTGCAGCGCCGGTAATAGTGGTTTTCGTGGAGCGGAGGCGTGCGGTTGCATTTGAACGCAATTTTCTCCTGCAACTTCCCAATACGCTCTTGTTGATTGGAAGCGCGATGCATGCCGGACGAAACTTCGTCAACGCTTTGAAGGCAACTGTTCCGAACCTGAGCGAGCCGATGAAGTCACAGATGGAAACTCTCGCCGGCCGGATTGAAGCCCTTCGAGTGACAGAGGCACAAGCCTTTGATATGTGGGCCGAGTCACTGGATTATCCCCAGCTTCGGACCGCTGCTGCGGCACTCAATATCGGTAACCAAGTTGGCTTGGAGACCGACGTTGTGTTTAGAAGCTTGTCCGAATCAATTCAAGCCAGCACCACAGCCGAGATGGAGACCAAGGCAATTACCGGTCAGATTCGTTCGAGCTCCACGTTGATCATGTTTGTACCGATTTGTGTAGTGGCACTCATTTACTTGATCGACCCGACTTTCGTAGCGCCACTCTTCTCGTCGTTGGCGGGTTGGATAATCCTTGGCATTGCCGCAACGATGAACATTGGAAGCTTCGCTATATCACGCAATATGCTTACGAAGTTGACGTCATGAAAAAAACGACGTCAAATGTTCCCTTCAGTTCTTTGGCCAAACGTTTAGCGTTTCTTCCCGTTCCCCCGAGCATGGCCGATTACATTTCGCGGGGGAATCTGCCCAGCTTCCTGCAGCAAGCCAACTTACAAGAAGCTCTCAGCGTCCAAGATATGGCTAAGTTAAAGCTCTTCTTTGCGCCTTTCACAGCCCTACTTGGCCTGTGTATCGGACTGCTTTTGGGTGGGGTGGTAGATGGGATTGTTATTGCCGCCGGAGTTGCAATACTGGGATTTTTACTGCCAGATAGCTCGATCAAACAAGCTGCCAATACCCGTCAGACCACCATCAGCCGATCATTGCCACTGGCCATGGAAGTTATCGGATTGACCGTAGAGAAAACGTCCATCGAATCCGGCATTGACTACTACTGTCAGTATTTTTCGTATGAACCGCTAGCCGAAGAATTAAAAGTCTCCATGCAACGGGTAAAGAAATTCAAGGAGAGTCTCGATGTCGCTCTTGCAGAGATGTTATTGAAGAATCAGAATGACGATCTTTCCTTCTTCGTTGCCGCTGTGGGACAAGCCGCTCACTTAGGCGGAGGCGATTTGAAATCATTGTTGGTCGATCAGGCTACTCAGCTTCGTACTAAGCAATCTTTGGCAGGGAAAACAAAATCCTCGAAAGCCCCGGCAATGCTGACGTTGCCAACCATGCTCAATGTGCTTGCGGTGATGGTCGTAATCGGAGGCATGGTGGCTTTGAAAATGGGATCTTCGTACTCATGATGCGCGGTCCCTCTCTAATAGCTGGGGCAACGGTGTTCCCTATTGCTGAAGCACTGGCTACGGTTGGCCGCCGAGATCGCATCACCAACGAAGTTCCCAATATCGACCTGACTACGTTAGATGCAGCTCATGCCATCTCACGTAAGCATGCCGAAGTCGTTCTCAAAGACGGCGCGGTGTCAGTTCGAGATGTCGGTTCGACCAACGGGACGTTCGTGAATGATGAGCGATTGCAATCTGGTCAAGATCACGCCCTGCGCGATGGAGATTCAGTTTCCTTTGCAGGGATATTATTCAAGTACCGAGCAGAAGCTACATGGCCGGAAGTCAAGGAAACGCCGGCTGCGGTGACGGCCATGCCTTCGCTGGCAGCATTTGCGGCGGTGTCCAATTCAAACGGTGCACCGGTTGTTGTAGCAGCACCACCACCGACGCATTCCGAATCGACGGGAGAGATGTGTTCTGTGCACGATCATATTCGAGCGGTTGTTATGTGTAGCGGATGTTTACAGAGCTTCTGCGCCGAATGCGTCTCCCTTAACCATCCGGCTCCTTTGATCTGTCGAAGTTGTACCGGAATTGTGCAAAGAGTCGGGAGCGGATCCAGGCAAGATCACGCGTCATGAAGGACTTCGATAAGTCGCTTAGTGATCTCCTCCGCGTAATTTCGCAAAGCATGCAGGCCGGACTCTCCTTTGATCAATCCTTGGATACAGCGGCATCGCATGCCACACCTGAACTTCGCCGGGAGATGGAAGCCATTCTGAAATCTGTTCGGGACGGCGAACCCAGGAGCAAGGCGTTTCAGGAATTAGCTGTGCGTCGGCAATCGGAAAACCTTCAATTCCTGGCCACTGGAATTGATATGAACGATAAAGCCGGAGGCGATCTCTCCAAGATCCTGGACTCCATCGCGGACGGGATTACCGAGAGAATTCACCTGGAGCAAGATCTAAAAACAACAACTTCAAGCGCCCGGACATCCAGTTATCTACTTGCTTTTTTACCGATTGCGCTGATTGTGATCATCAATCTCTTGGTGCCCGGTTTTTATCAAGATGTTTGGCACAGCAAAATTGGTCTAACTATGTTGGGTGCAGGATTTGGTTTGTGTATCTTGGGCTTCCTAATGTTGCGCCTCATACTCAAGAGGGCCATGGCGTGAAGAAAGCTGATCGCGTTGCAATCCTCCGCGATCTGCCGAGTTTTGTCGACTTGCTGTTGGTTGGTGTCGAGGCCGGCTGGTCGTTAGACCAATGCTTTGCCTACCTAATTGAGAACTACCAGAGCCCCCTATCGACAGAATTCGGTCGAGTTTACGCTGCGTCAGGTGGTGCGATTTCACGAGAAGATGCGCTAAAAGCGGTGGCTTTGCAAGGCAACATCGAAGACCTGACAAAATTACTTAGCACAATCGCGATCACCCAGCAATCGGGTGCCCAACTGGCACCGGTATTGCGCCTCCAAGCCCAGGAAATCCGTCGCGAGCAAAATCAACGCCGACAGAGGAAGGTGCGCTCGACGCCAACAAAAATGACACTGGTCACTGTCGTTTTTATCTTTCCATCGATACTGTGCACGCTGCTCGCGCCTGCGGTAGCCAAAGTCGCACACGACCTACTGCACATTAGCTGAGCGATACCTACTTGATCACCGCCACCTTAGAAGCCGTGCCTTCCAGGGCCCATAGTCCACTTTGACTGTTCGGCCCCGGAAATATAAGACTCAAACCGCTATTAGCAGTTGTTACCGGCCATTCTTTAACGTTTCCCTTGATGTCCATACGACCAATGGAGTTGTTGCCTTGATCTGTGAACCACAGATTACTGTCAGGGCCGGTAGTAATCCCAAATAAGTCACCACTGCCGGCAGTCGTGACTGGGAATTCCGTGCCGACGCCTGCGGTAGTCATGCGCAGAATCGCATCGTGTGAATACTCGGTCATCCAGAGATTGCCGTCTTTACTGACAGTTATCCAAAGAGGACCGTTGGGCCACGCCAAAGCACTTGGTGATTGAAATCCGGTTCCGACATAACTTGGCGTTACTCGATACACAAAAGCCGATCCGTAGGTGGTGTACCAAACGTTGTTATCCGGACCAGTGACGATGTCGACGCAGCCCGCGTTATTGGGGGACGTATAGGCGACGCTGAAGGTCCCAGATGTGGTCAGGTGGCCGATATTGGAGTCGCTGGCATCGCAGATCCAAAGAGCACCGTCAGCGCCGACAGTGATCTCACTCGGTTCGGCACCCACGGTGTAGCCACCGACAGGGGAAACTACACCGGCAGTGGTTACACGCCAGACTTTGTAAGTGGCAGGTACGCCGCTGCTTCCTTGATCGGTTATCCAGAGGGCTCCGTCGGGCCCACTCACCATGCCCGAAAGGTGCAAAGCGCCCGTAACGGTGAAATCGGTTCTAGTTCCGTCTTGGGCAATGCGTTCAACTTTGTTGGTGTTGTACTCATCGATCCAAAAGTTACCGTCGGATCCAGTGGTTCCGCCATTCGGCGCCGCGTTGGCCGTTAGAGTGGAAGTCTCCGTTACGCCCTTGATGCAACTCAAAGGTGCGACACCGTTAGAGGTACTGCACAATGCGGTGTTGGTTTTTGATCCCAATATCGTCAGTACAGCGATTACCAAGAGAATGACAAAGGCGATGATCAGAACATATTCGGCGGCGCTCTGACCCCGTTCGTATGAGCGGGGGTTCATCAGTGTTGCCAGATCCTGACGTAGTCGATTTGCTCTGTGAAATTTGGAACTGCGCTTGAAGTCGAGGCGTTCAAGATGAGGTACATCGGTGCGCCGGTAATGCCGCTATTGATGTTTCCGACCTTGACGCCGTCGTAGTAGTAGGTGACGTAACCGGGTTCCCAGTCCGACGCAAACGTGTGCCATGCACCGCCGTACCCGCCGCCAGGGCAGCCACCAGGCCCGCCGGAAGGATCATGAAAGTGGTAACAGGCCTGACCGTTGAGGCCTTCCATGATGTCGTCCTCACCGTTAGTCGGCCAGTTCTGCCCATCGCTCCAGATTGCCGGCCACCCTGTCATTGCTGACGCCGACCCGGCCATGTAGGCGCGGACTTCCATGAAACCGTACGTGTACTGAAATTTGCCGTCGGTGTTGATCAACGATCCCGCGTAGGGTCTGGTTTTCCCTGAGCATGATTCTGATTTTTGGATTAGTGATAGCCGGAGAGAACCATTGGCAACCGATACATTGTTGGGGTCGTAGCAATTTATCTCTGCACTGTTGACTGGTCCGCTGACGCCTGATCCGAACCAGCCTTTGGTCCACTTCGAGGTGTTGAGAGAGCTATTACTGAATTCATCATCAAATATGAATTTGCTCCAAGTTCCGCCCACGCCGGTAGGGTGAGGTTTTCCAAGTGCAGGAGAAGATCCTGCGAGTTTCACATCCCGCGATCCTGCGATGGCAATCAAAGCGGCAACGACTATCGCTATCGCAATGGCGGCCCCGTATCGCGCCGCGGTACTTCGGAATCGAATGGTGAGGCGCATCGATAACTCCTGCGACCGAGCACGAGTGGGTGAACGCCTGCGCTCGATCCAATCGTATCGAGGGATGGTGGCCGATTGTGGATTTGTTACGAGGCCGTGTTTGAGAGGAATGTCCTGTTTGGCGCTCCTACCTGGTTCTTATTTACGACAGGCGGGCCAGGCATTAGGAGGACAACCATGCGCAAGGCAAAATGGCTCATTGCGATCGGATTTTTCGCCGGCGTTTTAATCGCCGCCAAACCCATTACGAGCTTGACCTCAGAGCTCTCCGGTCAGGGAGGGACACTCCCGCCAGTAACCACGCCTGCCCCCACGACCGCTCCGACGCCGGTGGCGACCACAACGCCACATCCTACCTATACCTACACAATGCCTCCGACAACTGGGTCCGGTACGACGACGGGTAGTGGCTCTACGACGGGGTTCGGCACCACCGGTGGCGATACAACTGGAACCCCGCCACCAACGGCGCAAACCACTCCCGTTGCGCCAACACCAACTCCCATCCCGGTCGTTACCGCGCCTTCGGGACCACCAACGGTCCTGTTCGCAGACGATTTCCAAAGCGCAACCGTCGGTCAGACGTCTGATCTAGGTTCAGGAATTGTGGGGCAAGAAGGTACCAACAAGTATGTGGCGCTCGGCGAAGCCCGCCTGACAATTGCGCATCCCGGTTGGATCGTCACTAGCATCAGCGCGTCGGTGATGGAGAGCGGCGGAATGGCGGCGGTTGGCGCGTCCAACGGATCTGTGAGTTACTTTTGCGGCATCGCGGACGGTCAGCTGACACTTCAAGGCCAAAGCGGATCCCAGTCCGCGAGTATGGGCACGGCGCCATACAGTGTCGATGTAAACACTTCGTGGGTCGGTATTCGACTCGATGCGGCCAACGGCAAGCTGCATTGCGCAACTAGCGACGGTACTGCAGTTGTAAACGCGTCGATTCCATCAACGTTCAGAGCAAACGCTGCAATCCTTCAGTCGCGCGTTCGCGCAGCCACCCAAACCGACGACTTCACATTGCTGTCCGTTAGCGGTTACGAAGTCCTACCCACTTAATAGCGCCGATAGGCTTACCCAAGGATGACTACTCAGCATGAGTACAAACCCGGATCCGATGCAGATTTCGAGCACTTGTACAGCGTCACTTATCCGAATCTGCTTCGGTCTCTGGGTCTCATGCTGGGTAATTGGGCTGAAGCCGAAGACTGTGTTCAGGATGCATATGCCCGGGCATACAGAGCGTGGCCCCGTTGGCGGCCCGATGCTCCAGCTGAAGCCTGGTTGTGGCGGATCACGATGAACGTAGCCAACACGCGCATGGTGCAAGGAAAACGGTGGCGCATCGGCGAGATTCTTCGACGCTTCGGCAAACCCGAGGTCGGACCTGACCCGTCCAACGTGGTCATGAACGCGGACCTAAAAGATGCGCTGGCAAGACTTCGCCCCAAGGAGCGCAGCGCCGTTGTGCTTCGGCATCTGCACGGCCATTCCAATATCGACATCGCTTCGTATTTAGGAGTTGATGTGAGAACAGTCACTCGACTTCTCACAAAGGGTGTGGAGCGTCTGCGCGCGGATCTCGGCGAATCGTGGACTACTGTGCCGGCGAGCGCCACGGTGTCGCGGGAGGGGTTGTCGTGAATAACTTCGAAGAGTGGCTTAACAACCAGTTCAGCGCAACTGCGAATACAGCCCCACTGGTCTCCCCAAACCCGTCGCAAGCGCGATTTCGTCAGATAAAGCGTTGGCCTCTGGCTTACCACCCAGTACTGCGTTCATTCGGCGGGGGACTGGCATTTGCGGCGGCCGTACTGTTCGGGATCTGTGCTGCGACTACGCATTCGTTGAACCCAGCTGTAGCAGCACGTCAAGCTGCTGCCTCCATCGGTGCATGTGCCGGAGATTTGGCTCATGCTCAATTCGGGACTTGTTTGTCGGAATTCACAACTCCACAATTCGATAAAAATTCGCAAAAACTGCCGCAATCTGTCCCCAACCCGAATCCCACGACGCCTCAGCCGAAAACATCGCCTCCGGCACAGCTGATCAACTCGCCACCTGCGGGGGCGAACGGAAACTTGTTTATCGACGATTTTCAATCCAATAGAGTGGGAAGCAGACCGTCATTTGATACGGGCTCTAGTGACCACGTGCAGCAAGAGGGTCAGAACAAATACCTAAACGTAGCCGAAGCTCGTATGTTGATCAGTCAGTCCGGGTGGACAGTCGGAAGCATCACCGGCGCGATTCGTGAACACGGTGGAATCGCCGCCGTCGGGGTAACCGATGGTACGACCAGCTATTTCTGTGGCGTTAGTAGTGGTCAGCTTGAGCTCAGTGTTCAGGACAATTCCGGCGCGAGGACGTTGGCGCGGACGGCGTACGGAGTAGACGTCAGCACCCTTTGGGTAGGGCTAGAGCTCGGCGTCGCGAACGGTCAAGCCACGTGTATAACTCACGATGGTCAGGCCAAAATTCAAGCTGGCATCAAATCCGGCTTCCGGGCAAACGGGGCGATTTTGCAATCGCGGATAACCAACAGTCCGCTCAACCAGTCCAACGACTTCGATAACGTGGCGATTGGCGGTTAGTACGATGCAACCTTCCAAAAGGGCAGCATTTCGCAACGTTTGAACCGTTCATTTTCGACTCTTCCATCCAATCCGGACCTGACGTACAGTCACGACCGCTGGATTAGATGTCAGACAAGGGAGCAAACATGCATCGATACGTACTTGCGTTTCCGGTTGTACCTGGGAGGTCAGAATCGGATGTCAAAGCAATTGCGGAGCACTTCCGTTCCGACCCCAGGGCATATCAAGAAGGCCGTGGGGAAGTTGGCATCACCATGGAACGGGCGT
>Ga0207007_1287_pt1 | contig 11697 bp, 6 predicted proteins | sample Alteio_BWMinCont_85_FD_153487 | JGI IMG/M metagenome (GOLD analysis project Ga0207007, IMG submission 153487) | Enriched cells from forest soil in Barre Woods Harvard Forest LTER site, Petersham, Massachusetts, United States -... | ecosystem: Environmental > Terrestrial > Soil > Temperate forest >...
AAAAACCCGCCATAAGAATCATTGATCAGATCGTAGATCCAGCTATCATTACCACTAAAAGCAGCCCTGTAGGTTTTAGACCACATTACCTCTCCCTTTAGGTTGATCTTGAACAGGTAAGGATGGCCCTGGTTTGTGGTTGCATTGATATCTGTATGGGATGCTACTACTATATTGCTGTCGGGGGTTAATATTGTGTTTACGTTCGGGGTATCATTAAGATAAGACAATGTGCCCGAAGAACCAGAACGCCCATACGTTTTTGACCATATTGGCTGACCGAGATAGTTTGTGCGTACTAATAATATTTTATAAGCACCGTGGTAACCTGTAATGCCCGAAATGAGATAACCATTGTCTGGCAATTGCAGCACAGAAGAACCATAGTCGTTTTTGGAGGTTTTATATACCTGTTGAAAGGTTGTTATTTTTTGGGCATGAGAAGGAGAGGCAAAGAAAGCAAGGGCAATAAAAACAAATAAATAGGTATGTGGCCGGTATAACACGTCTATTTTCATAACATGAAAATCAAAATTAAAGAAATAAATGAGTTAAAAGTCCCACAGGCTTCAAAAACCTGTGGGACTTATTTAAAATCAGATCCTTCGCAAGCTCAGGATGACAGGGGGGCATCTCTAAAAACTCTTTTATTGCCTCATCCTTAATCCTTCTCCAATTGGAGAAGGGTAATAGGTATGTTTTTAGAGATGCCAAAAGCCTATTCGCCAATAATGACCATTTTCTTAGAATCAATCAGTTTGCCGTTCACGATCATGTCATATTCATAAGTAGCAGGCGCAAGTGTGCCAGCATTTACCGTGATCTGGCCATGCCCGGTAGTTGTGATATTGAAGGATTGTAAGGTAGCTCCGGTCATGGTTCTTATGGTTATGACGGCATTCGGCATGTTTAAACTTCCCATCAGAGTCTCCCATTGCATAATGCTCATATACCTATGTTGTTGTCGGGGACTCTGATGTATGTACGGATATGTGTTTAAGTAAAGGGGGACCTCAGTCCCCTTTGTTTTGAGGTTGGGGAAATTGGAACGTGGGAGACTCTGAGGGGAAGTTAAATACATAGCCTGGAGGCTACATATAGCGGGGATAATTACAAATTCTTAATCGATTACTACCGTCCCACTCCTCATCTGCTCTGTGGAATTTGGGAACTTGTATATGATTTTATACACATACACTCCCGGCTGACAGGCTACACTTTTAAATGTCCCATCCCAGCCAGAATTGATATCATTTGATTGGAAAAGCCTCTCACCCCAGCGGTTATAGATTTGTAGGGTATAGGACAGCGGTATACATTCGGTTTTTGTTAGAAAATAATCATTTACGTTATCATGGTTTGGTGAAAATATATTGGGAATATAAAGGTTGCAGGGACATTTGTCCGTAATGACTGCAGATTTGGAGGCTGTGCAACCATCTGTCCCAGATATAACAACAGAATAATCTCCCGTAGTGGTTATATTTATCTTTTCTGTAGTATCACCATTTGGAGACCATAAATATTTATATGCAATCCCCGCATCTAATATGAGCATCGTATCCATATCGCAGAAAACAGCGTTTTTGATGTTGTCATTGGCAAAAGATATGGGTTTGAGCAGGGTAATATTTGCCGTATCTGACGCATGACATCCATTAAGGGTGGCCGTGACCCAGTATTTACCAGAGGTTGTAACCGTAATGGACGAATGTGTATCCCCATTTGACCAAAGATAGGTTTCGCCTGATGCCTGGCCTGCATTGAGGGTAGTGCTTGAGTCACAAAAACTTTTAGTGCCACCGAGGTTTATCTGTGCCGGACCAGTCGTATTTACAACCATAGAAGTAGTGTCATCCAGACCATTATAATAGAAATGAAGAATAACGTTATAAGTTCCGGCACTCCTATATTCGTATGAAGGCTGCATGATGTGGGAAGTTCCACCATCTCCAAACTGCCATAATACACTATCAGGCTTTATATCATAAGCAACAAAGAAATGAACGCTATCATTGCAGCTATGGATGACGAACCATACACTATCAGGCAATAATGAGGCTGGATAATAGATTTTGGCAATCCACATCCCATTGCCGCTGATGGATAAAGAATCAAAGTTCAGATTACCATCACTCTGTTGAATGAAGCCTGACATAAAAACGTCCCCATTGTTATTAGCAGTTAATACTAAAGATTGAAAGTCGCTTTTGAAACCCTTGACATAAATTAGTTTGCCATTCTTGTCAAAGCATGCCAGGAAAGAATTTTTATGATCGAAATTAAAGATTCGTTTATCAATGCTAAATGAAACCTCGCCTGTTTGGCTTGTATCAACCGTAAATGTACAATATACATAACACAGGGCATTTATAAATAAATCTGTTTTTGGTATATCATTTATTAATCCGTTTGCAGGTGCAGGAATGTGGCCGGTGCTTATAGACACCTGTTTCAACCATTGTTTTTGTCCGTGCATATTGTATTTTAGTAAATAAAGCTCTCCCTCAGAATTAGGAGGGGGCTTTACTTCAAAACTGTCATAAGAAAGACTGTCAGGCGATGCGACAAATATATAGAGGTTATGTGCAGAATCGGATGCAGAGGAAAAATATGGGTTATAATTAGGTATTAATATCCATCCTTGATTTTCGGGAAATAACCCGCCGGGATGCGGATTAAAAATTTCTAAAGGCTTTGCCCAGCTTAGTTTACCCGAACTGTCATACCTGGATGCAAAATAGGTAAGATTACAACCATCCGGGTTTGTTAAATAATTCCCTTGCAGATTAATATCCTTTGAGTAAACCCCAACCATGTAAAACCCTGTGCCTTTATCTGAAAATAAACTGGGAGCAAATATGTTGATCTTAGCCGTATCTGAAGTGCAGAAATCAAGCATGTATGGTTGCTGTTCCCAAATCAGGTTCCCATTTGAATCCGTTTCTGCAAGAAATAACGAACGATGGTTTTTGATAACCCCGTTACCGATTTGCACGGAATCCCCGGATCCACCACTGCTAATGATAATATTCCCGTTGTATTCAATATGATAAAACAGATAAGGCTTGTTAGTAGAAGAGCTTGAAAAAATACCTGAATGCCAAGCAACGGTGTCCGGATCAGGATCCAATTCCCGAACAATGCATTTGCACCATAATAATTCTCCATGAGGACTGTATTTTGCAATATAAAAATTGGCATCAAACCAATTATAGCCCCCGATAAATACATTATCGTACTTGTCTGTTCGGATTTCAAATAAGTCTGTACCAGTTCTTCCTCCCTCCTCACCAAACTGTAAACTTATTGGCCATGGATTTAACGCCCAGATCAAACGACCGACTGAATCAAACTTTGCAAGATACAGATCAACAAAACTCCCATAAGGAAAATAGAGCTTTCCGCTGCTGTCCATTCCTTTAAGAGGTATCGTATCTTTACCTATGATCCCCATATATTTGCCTGGAATGCCAACATTTACATTATTTAAAAGTTCTCCCAATTCTAGGATATTTCCTTTGCTATCCAAAGTAATATGCGTGGGATAGAGGAAATTGGAAGCAATATTATTGGTAGTCGGTGCAACCCACTCATATTTCTGCCCAAAAACCAGTCCATGCCCGATCAAGGATATAACTATCAGGCAATAACAGGTTTTTCTCATTTCGGTGTACTCTATACAAATATACGCAAAATAGATCAATACAAAAGCGCGGGTTATCGTCTAACCCACGCTTTTGTGTCAATATCATTGGTTTATTGCCTTACAAACTGGGCTTTTTCAAGCCTGTTATCATGCTGTACACAAAACAGGTAAGACCCTTTTGCAAGGAAACTCACGTCCATGGAAAGGCTTTGCTGCCCTTTGTTGGCATTTACAACAACGTCAAGGAGATGTTTGCCCTGTATGTCAATAATGGTGATAGGGGTAATTCCACCATTCTCTACATAAAACTGCACATTAATATTGTCTGTGGCAGGGTTTGGGAAAAGTGTAATCAGGTGGTCAAGTTGCCTGCTGTCAATCTTAGTCTTTTCCGGAGCGAAAACATAATTGGTTGTGGTCGGGGTTTGGTCATCAGTATCAGGTATGGGGCTTTTTCCATTCCCATGAGTGCCATCGAGGCCACTGCTGCCAAATTGGCCTCCATTGCCACCACCGCCACCCGGGAGAGGTGTGATGCATACGGCAGCCTGGCTCACAGGAGGTGGGGTCATTGTATTGTCTGAATATAATGTATTGCTGCCTATTAAATAATATCCATCCGACCCTCCGCTGCCCCACTCAGTATAAGTGGCTGAAGTTGTGGCTGGGTAATATGTTGTGAAGTTGTCAAAATAGTAATTAAAAGGGTCCATGTCGCATTCGTGTGTTTTTACTAAATAAACAGATGAACCGGTACAGCCATTTATTACGGAAGTGGTTTCTGTTGCAGCAAAATAATTGGAAGGGAAACTATACCTTTCAGCACCGATATTTGAATTAGTTGAATTCCAGTAAATATTTCCTGACACTGGATAGGCTGGCATATTCATTTCCCCCAGGATGGCGAATGCCGCATCGCAATCGCAGGCATAGTCCAGATTGTTATAAACATCTGCATAGTGGGCGCCACAAGTACAAGGGCAAAGGGGCGGTTGAGAACCAAATGCGCCATCTGCACCATTTGTACCATTTGTTCCTCCCCCTGCGCCGCCAGAACCTTTATCTCCCCCGTTCAATTCCATATTGGTGGCAATCAGGTTATTTGAGCCGCCGGAGCCATATATTACCCATATTGTTCCCGCATCTCCTCCGGCACCGCCACCGCCGCCGGATGCGGCTGGGCCTCCAATGCCACCCTTGCCGCCAGCCCCTGCCGGGTATGCAATCGTGCTACAATCAGCATATCCATTACCACCAGCGCCACCATCAGAACCATTGCCGCCAATGCCATAGCCAGCTTCGCCATTACCGGATACCGGGTCAGCGTCATTCCCGTCGGAGACAATTAATTTAAGAGTACCTGATCCGGTATTATTATTGATAACCCAGGCCCTGATATATACAATGCCGCCGCCTGCGGCACCATCTCCGCCTTTGCCGCCATACGCACCAGAAGTAGGCGCTCCTGGAACTGAACTGCTGCCAGGATAGCCTGGGTTTCCGCCCCCGCTACCGCCGCCGCCGCCGCCCCAGCCACCGTACTCAGCGTCTTCGCCACCCTGGCCACCACCACCACCATTTCCAATGAACAGTGCAAAAGGCCCGGTTATGCTTGTATATACGGAAGGATTAAATTGCGTAAAACTGCCATCATGCCTGGTACCTTCGAAGGACGAATGGCTGCCTGCTTTACCGCCCTTAACCAATGCGGCGCTACAATCGTACATGGCATCACCATTTAATGTGACAAATGGAGAGCTGACCGTGCCAATGGTGGCATTCCCACCATCGCCACCATAAGCCAACCCGCTTGCACCATAGCCATTAGTGCCCGGACTGACGGGTGTATTATCCTCTACGCCGCCACTGCCGCCGGGGCCGCCCATACCTGAAGCGGTTATTTGGGGAGGTGCGCCGCCGCTCCAATTAAAAGTAAGGGTTCCAGCAGCGTCAAACATTACCACGCCTCCAATATTTCCATTCCATGCATCACAGGTTACAACGCCACCGGAATTTATAGTTACGTTATTATATTGATGTATTTTAAGAACCTCTCCCGCGTTTAGCGTACCCGACAGGTGCCAACCGGAAGACGCGCTATTGTAATATGGGGACTGTACCACTAAAGTACCAATGCCCGAACTATAAGAATATGATTGAACGGTACCAAAATCGTAGTTCTGGGAATTTGTTGTAGCGAAACCCATATCAATAACCATTATCCTATCACCACTGGAGAAAAGAGTGCCTGGAGAGTTTGATGAGGCAGTCCAGGTCGTCCCAGTTGTTGCGTTTACTGCATAACTTGACAGATCGAGAGTTATAGTGAAACCGGTGCTGCTATTTCCAGTAATTCCGGATCCAGTTACCTGTGCTTTTGTATCATCTGTATAAAAGGTTGAGGAAATTGACGGATTTGTATTTGGATCACTCCCATTGCCAAAGTTGTTCCAAGTGAATGGCGCTAATTGCGCTTTCAAGCTCCCCGCCGCACATATCTGTACAACGAGTGCCAGTAAAAAGATTTTATGAACGATAGAAAACTTCCTGGAAGTTTTCCTGCCTGCGGCACGGGCTTCGTTCCTTTTTTGCTTAACGCCGCTTTTGAATAGTGCTTGCATAACTTATTTAAAATTAAAGGATTAAAAGACTCAAAGATTAAAAAAATGAAAACTAAAATTTGTGATTTGAAATTTGCTTTGTCCGCCATAGCTTTAGCGGTGGCGGTGTGATTTGAAATTTGCATATTTGAAATTTGCACATTGCTTCCTATCCCCCCATTTCATCAATGACAATTACTGCAAGGGGCTCATATTCTGTCATGATGGGTTCCAGTTCGCCGGGTGTTGTTTCCACCTGGTTTATCTGTGCGGAATAGATCGCCGCATAGTTGCTGATGTCGAGTGATGTGTAATGCCCGCTAGAGGTTATCACATTGAGCGATAAAAGGATACAAATAATGCTGTCCATGATGTTTAGATTTTTATTAAAGCAAAGTTTGGGTGACTGCGAAAAAAAAACCGGGACAGTTTTACGATTTTTGCTGCAATGAAGAAAAAAAGGGATATGGGTTTATTTGACTGATATAAAATGAATTATATCAAATAACTCCTGAAATTTATTTTTTGAATATTTGCGGGGCAAAAAAATGATAATTGATTTTTTGTGTGTATTTTAGCCCTCATTTTAACCAAAAACAAAGATGCCTCAACCTCTAACCGATCTACAGGCCGTAGCTGAGATCGTTGCAACATACTGCAAAAAAAAGATTGATATTATTGTCCCCTGGGCCAAAGAGACAGAGAAAGATGGCCTGTTCCAGAAGTTCTTTCATGGCCTTCCTAAAAATATTGTCCCGGATGGCAAAGAAAAAAAGGGAGATTATTTTGGCTATGTCCGTGGCAGTTCCTCCTTCCGTAGTGTTGTATCCCGTTTTGGTAATGCGCTGTATGACCTTCTGCCACACCTCGATTTGTCTAAAAGCCGCTTATCAATGGTAAACAGGGCAGAATATGAATGTGCAAGGATGCAACTATACATGGAAGTGCTTTCGTTGTTGTATGCACGAAAAGCAGCAGTGCCTATCGCACGCAGCCTTTTCAATAAGGCAGAAAAATTCAGGCTGTCAAAATATTCCGTTTATGGGGCTGAGTGGCTCCGCAAACATGCTTCAGAAAACGGAGAAACAGCCGAATTCGAAAAACTATGTACCAAATGGACGAATTGGTCAGGCCAGTATCAGGCCGAAGGGAAAGCCAAACAATACCTGGAAGAAATAACAGTGCATTTTGTAAAAAGCAGTGCGCAGCAGCCGGAATTGACAGAAAAGGCTTTTAAATATGCAAGTGAAATCGAAAAGAACCTGGCCATATATATCAACAGCTATCTGCTGCCATACCATAAATACAAGCTGGAAGCCCTTGGCCATCATATCGCGTGCAGGTTTCCAGAAGCCATACAAACATGGAACAAATTAGAAACCTATTTATATGCCAACCCTGATTTTGCCAGTGACACCCGCTTTGCAGATATTGCCGTGAACAAAATGGATTGCTACATGAAGCTGACGGATCATGAAGCGGCATGGCAATATGCCGCTGTAAGTGAGCAATATTTTTGGCCGGGCAGCAGCAACTGGTATATTTTTATGGAATACTATTTTCAGCTCGCCATGCATGCCGGTGAATATAAGAAAGCATCAGCTATTATGGTTTCGGTAGTTCACGGCAAACACCAGGAAAACATCCGTAGCTCAAGCAGGGAAAAATGGGAAATATTCAAGGCATACAACAACTATACTTCCGGTATCCCTGGCAATGGCGATACATTTGATATTGAAAATTTCACAAAAGATTTTCCAATATACCACCAGGATAAAAAGGGCTATAACATATCTATACTCATCATACAATGGTGCTTCCTGATCAGGATAGGCGCATACGGAAAGCTGTATGACATAGCCGAAGCGCTGAAAAAATATCAGTTGCGGTACCTCAAAGGCAGTACAGATTATAGGACAGACCTCTTTGTGGGTATGATGCTTACAGCAAACAGGCTCCAGTATAACTATGAAGCCGTATATAAAGAAACGCGGGAAACGATAAATGAATTAAAATCCCTGCCCTTCACCTACAATGGCAGTTTAGATGGCCTGGAGGTAATACCTTTCGATATATTATTGGAAATGCCACTGGCAGATATGAAAATTCGCAATTAGGAATTGGCTGTCGCTATCCCGCTCTTACTTTGTCCTAAGGGCTACACCCCTCGCTGATATATTACGCCCTTACAGGGCTGGACGCTCTCCGCTCTTCCGCTCTTTCTTTCGTCCTTCGCTCTCATTTTTCCGCTCTCCCGCTCTCCGCACTCCGCTCTCTCTTCCGCTCTTTTCCATTTTTGGACAAAAACGGAATAGAATTTGTACCTTTGCACACCTTTTTCTACTTCTTGCTATACCATGTCCCTTCTCAAAGATAAAATTGATGCCGATAGATTGCCCGCACATATTGCGATCATTATGGATGGCAACGGGCGTTGGGCCAAGGAAAAAGGCGAAGACCGCATTTTCGGGCACCAGAATGGCGTGACCTCGGTAAGGAACTGTGCTGAAGCGTGCGCCGAAATAGGTGTGAAATACCTTACATTATATGCTTTTTCTACTGAGAACTGGAACAGGCCTGTTGAAGAAGTAAATGCCTTAATGGAGCTTCTTGTGAAAACGATAAGTTTGGAACTGAAAACACTAAATGACAACAATATTTCGTTACATGCCATCGGGAACCTGGCACAGTTGCCGGGCGATTGCCATAACGAACTACAGGAAGCCATCAAAAACACATCAAAAAACGACGGTTTGAGCCTTATACTCGCTTTAAGCTATAGCGGAAGATGGGACATATTAAATGCGGTAAACAAAATACTTTCTTCAAATAAAATGAGGGACGGCGAAAAAATAGAAGAAAGTTATTTTAAGTCACAGCTAACTACTGGGCCATATCCAGACCCTGAGCTATTGATAAGGACAAGCGGCGAACGCCGTATCAGCAATTTTTTGTTGTGGGAACTTGCATACACCGAGCTCTATTTTACGGATAAAATGTGGCCCGAATTTGAAAAAGACGATCTCTACTCCGCGATTTTGGATTACCAGCAACGTGAAAGGCGATTTGGAAAAACCAGCGAGCAAATACAATTTTAATGAAGAAATTTTTTCCAGTCCTTTTTATGGCCATGCTCGGTTTTTCTATGGCGAATGCCCAGAAAGACAGTATTCAGATCAACTATGCCATCCCCAGTTCCTATATTATCGGTGGCATCTCGGTAAGTGGTGACGCCTTTATTGAAAAAGGGATCATTGTTTCACTTGGCGGATTAACCAGGAACCAAAAGATTACTGTACCTGGAGATGATATTAGCAAAGCAATCACCAATCTTTGGAAACAGGACCTTTTTTCAGATGTTAAAATTCTGGTTGATAGTGTCCGCGGAAATAAAATCTATCTGAGGTATGACATTAAAACCAGGCCTCGCCTTTCCAAGTATAAATTTACGGGAGCCGGCAACAACGAGAAAAAAGTAAAAGATGAAGTAAAATTATCAGCAAATGATATTGTTACCGAGCAATTGAAAAAAAGCGCCATACAAAGTATCAAAGATTTCTACATAAGTAAGGGATATCCTAATGCGGCGATATCCGTAAAAGAAATTCCTGATACATCTAAAACCAACCGGGTTATCCTGGATTTTATTATTCATCAGGGCAACAGGATACGAATCAGTCATATCATTTTCACTGGTAACAGTGCATTCACTTCACGTAAGTTGAAAACCGTGTTGAAGAAGACCAAAGAATACCAGAAATACAATATTTTCCAGAGCTCAAAGTTTCAACCGGATGACTATTCGGACGATAAAACAAAGTTGCTCGAGTATTACCATACACATGGCTATAAAGATGCGAGAATCCTTTCAGATTCTACATATCCAATGCCTAACGATATGATCAATATCGTGTTAAATATCCATGAAGGTCATAAATATTATTTCAGGCATATTACCTGGTCTGGTAATACCAAATATGCTTCAGTTGACCTGAACAAAATCCTGAACATAAGAAAAGGTCAGGTATATAACCCGGAATTGCTGGAAAAAGGACTTTATATAAATGAAGCAGGCCTTGACATAACTTCATTATATATGGATGATGGGTATCTTTTCTTCTCCCTGACTCCTGTTGAAGCTGCCGTAGACCACGACAGTGTGGATATGGAGATCAGGATATTTGAAGGGCCACAGGCCACTATAAACAGGGTTACCGTTGTAGGAAATACTAAGACACACGATCATGTGATTTTAAGGGAGTTAAGGACAAAACCAGGTCAGAAATTCAGCAGGAGTGATATCATCAGGTCTCAAAGGGAGTTATCTCAAATGGGATATTTTGATGCTGAAAAAATGAATGTTACTCCAAAACCAAACCCAAAAGACGGAACAGTTGACCTGGAATATACCGTGGTTGAAAAACCTTCAGACCAGATTGAGCTTTCAGGAGGATATGGTGCAGGCTATCTGGTAGGGACATTAGGATTAACCCTCAACAATATCAGTATAAAAAATCTGCTGGCAAACAACTGGCAAGGCGGTTACCCATCAGGTGATGGACAAAAAATAAGTGTCCGGGCACAAGCAAATGGCCCGAGTTTGCAATCGTACAATTTATCTTTCACTGATCCCTGGTTTGGTGGACATCAACCTAATTCATTTACTTTCAGCTTGTTTTATTCTGTACAAAATCTCAGCGGCGAACAACTAAATTCTCCCGGAGCCTCAATAGGAATCGGCAGAAGGCTTAAATGGCCTGATGACTATTTTACTTTGTACCATTCTGTATCCTACCAGTATTATACATTCAATAATTATCCACTCATTAATAATTTTAATACCGGATATGCGAATAACTTCAGCTTTAAACATGTATTAACCAGAAACTCTGTAGATAATCCAATCTACCCTTCCAGTGGTTCGGTTTTCAATTTATCGCTCCAATGGACCCCGCCCTGGTCTATGTTCAGTAAACAGAACTATGCTGATCTTTCAGAACAGGACAAATACCGGCTGCTTGAATACCATAAGTGGAAATTCAGCGGACAGCAATACATGAGCCTGGATAGAGCACATAAACTTGTATTGCAAACTTCAGCCGAGTTTGGAGTAATTGGGCTTTATAACCAAAATATCGGTCTTACGCCATTTGAAAGATTTTATATAGGAGGGGACGGCCTATCTGGGTTTTACCTTGATGGCCGTGATATCGTAAGGCTTCGGGGATACGCTGCTACTACTTCTGTAACGCCCCAGATAACAGATCTTAATGGGTCTATAATTGATCAGGGAGCAACCATATATGATAAATTCACTTTTGAGCTCAGGTATCCATTTACAAAATCAGAAGCTGCCACTATTTGGGCGGAAGTATTCGCAGAAGGGGGAAATGGCTGGCTTAATTTCAGCACATTTAACCCATTCGAGCTTAAAAGATCGGTTGGAGG
>Ga0207007_1288_pt1 | contig 11691 bp, 10 predicted proteins | sample Alteio_BWMinCont_85_FD_153487 | JGI IMG/M metagenome (GOLD analysis project Ga0207007, IMG submission 153487) | Enriched cells from forest soil in Barre Woods Harvard Forest LTER site, Petersham, Massachusetts, United States -... | ecosystem: Environmental > Terrestrial > Soil > Temperate forest >...
CTTTTCGGGTGGCACATGGTTACATTCTGGCAGGCGGTGGGCCTGCTGGTCCTGAGCCGGATTTTCTTCGGCGGATTCCGCCGCGGCGGCGGATGGGGGCCGGGGATGCACTGGCGGCGGCGCATGATGGAGCGCTGGGAACAGATGACGCCGGAAGAGCGCGAGAAATTTCGCGCGGGGATGCGCGGCCGCTGCGGCCCGTTCGCGGCGCCCGCGCCGCCGGCCGCCGAAGCCAAACCGTAATGGTCCGGCAGCGTCGGGAACCTCGCTGCTCTGAGACACGTGCTTTGCAACTCATGCTTTGTAACCCGGGCGCGGTTTGACCCCGTTTCATGCGGGCGGATATAATCATTGGTGCCCGGAGGCCAACGACGCCTTCGGAGCCGCGAAGACCGCACGCCGCGGGAAATTCCTTTACCTGCCGCAGAACGCGCTGGCCACTTGCCGCAGGATTTGCCGGCCCCAGGAGATGACCCATGTTCAAGGCGACGCAACTGCGTCCAGGAATGATTATCGTCCACGAAGGAGACCTGTACACGGTGCACAGCGTCGACCACCGCACGCCGGGCAACAAGCGCGGTGCCATGGCCACGCGCATGCGCAGTCTGCGCACCGGGTCGACCCGGGACCACCGCTTTCGCGCCGAGGATTTCATCGAGCGCGCCGTGCTGGACGATATTGAGTTCGAGTTCCTCTATCACGAGGGCGACGACTACCATTTCATGAACACGGAAAGTTTCGAGCAGATCAGCGTCGGCGCGGACGTGCTGGGCGACGCGGTCTATTACATGATTCCCAACACCGTGGTGAAGCTGGAATTTTACGAAGGCAAGCCCATGGGAGCCCTGGTGCCGGACACGGTGGACCTTACCGTCGTGGATACCGAACCCACCGTGCAGAAAGCCACCGCCAGCGCGGTGATGAAGCCGGCCAAGCTCGAAACCGGCCTGACCATCAACGTGCCGCCGTTCATCAATAATGGCGACAAGGTTAAGGTGGATACCTCCGAAGCGCGTTACGTGCAGCGCGCGCAGTAGGACACTAAGCCGCAATGCGTTGCCTCAGAGGCTAAAGCCTCTGAGCTTAAGGCGCGTGTTGTCGGAGCTGAAGCTCCGACCCCCTGCCGGATGTTCACGCTGCCGAGGGTGCAAGCGGTTGCGGGGAACTGCGCAGCATCTCCTCCAGCGCACACGCCAACTCTCCGTCCCACCATCCACGCCGAACTTCCTTGTGTAACGTGGCAAAGGCATCCCTGCTGGTGAGGGCTTTGCGATAGGGGCGGTCGGTGGTCAGCGCGTCGAAGATGTCCACAGTCTGCAGGATGCCGGCGTTCAGCGGAATTTGCGCACCCTTGAGGTGATCGGGATAGCCGGAGCCGTCGAGGCGTTCGTGGTGTGAGCGGATGATGGGCAGCACCGTACGAAACGATTTCAGCGGCGCGCAGATGTGCTCACCGATCACGGTGTGCGCCTCCATCAACATGCGCTCCTCGTGGTTGAGCGGCCCCGGCTTCAGCAGAACGCGGTCGGGCACGGCCACCTTACCGATATCGTGCACGATGCCGCCGCGGCGCAAGGCCATGCAGTCGTCTTCAGGCAGGCCCAGCCAGTGCGCCAGGGCGACGGAATAGCGGGAGAGGCGGTCGCAATGGCCCTCGGTGTAAGGGTCCTTGGCTTCAATGCTTCCGGCGAGGGTGAAGACTACGGTTTCTGCGGTTTCCAGTTGATCGGTGTATTGCTTGAGGCGCACCAGGGAGCGCACGCGGGCCATCAACTCCTCCTTGCGCAAGGGCTTGCTCAGAAAATCGTCGGCGCCGGCCTCGATGCCGCGGATGCGGTCCGCGATGTTGCCCAGGCCGGTGATCAGCACCACCGGCGTAAGCCGCGTCTCGGGCTGCTGCTTTGCCATGCGGCAAACGGTGAAGCCACTCTCGCCGGACATCAGCACATCGAGCAGAGCCAGATCGACGCGCCGCTCCTCCATCATATTCAGAGCTTCGGCGCCGTCGCAGGCCACCAGCACGCGGTAGCCGCTGGTGCGCAGCATGCGCTCGAGCAAGTCGCGGGCTCCTTCATCGTCGTCGGCGATGAGGATAGTTCCCAGGGGACCTTTATTTTCGGCTTGAGACATCGTGCAGCCTCCTTCTCTTTTGTGGGCTCTTCTCGGGTAAAGCCGGAAGGGGCTGCAAAACTCCACCACGTCGAAGTATGAATTAGAGAGTTACCTAGGAAGGGGAATTCAATTCTCCGTCCCCGCACAGGCGGATGTCAAGCGCCTGCGGCTTGACCCAGCGTGCGCCGGAAAATAGCGTCAATGGAGTGGAGCTGGCGATCGAGATCGAAAGCGCGGGCGATGGCCGCGGGGTTGAGGAAGTGTTGAATGCGCGGATCGCTTGCGACGCGTTCCTGAAAGCTGCTTTCCGATTCCCACGCGGCCATGGCGTGGGCCTGCACCCACTGGTAGGCCTCATCGCGCGGCGCGCCGGCCTCCACCAGATCGAGCAGAAGCTGCCCGGAGAAGATCAGGCCTTGGGTGAGGTCGAGGTTGCGGCGCATGCGTTCGGGGAAGACGCGCAGTCCGGCGACGATGTCGATCATGCGGGCGAGCATGTAATCCACCAGGATGGTGGAGTCGGGCAAAATAACGCGCTCGACGGAGCTGTGAGAGATGTCGCGCTCGTGCCACAGCGCGACGTTTTCGAGCGCCGCCTGGGAGTTCGAGCGCACCACGCGCGCCAGGCCGCAAATCTGCTCGCAGCCCACGGGATTGCGCTTGTGCGGCATGGCCGAGCTGCCGCGCTGCCCGGCGGCAAAGGGCTCCTCGGCCTCGCGCACCTCGGTGCGCTGCAGGTGGCGGATTTCCAGGGCGATTTTTTCGAGGGTAGCGGCGATGATCGCCAGCGTGGCCACGTACTGCGCGTGGCGGTCGCGCTGGATCACCTGCGACGCTACCGGCACAGCCGCAAGCCCCAGGCGGCGGCAGATGGCTTCCTCGACTTCGACGCCGAGATGCGCGGCGTTGCCCACCGCGCCGGAAATTTTCCCCACGGCCATCTGGCGCGCGGCTTCGTGGAAGCGCTCGATATTGCGGCGGTTTTCGGCGAACCAGTTGGCGACCTTCAAGCCAAAGGTAATGGGTTCGGCGTGCACGCCGTGGGTGCGGCCGATCTGCGGGGTGTGCTGGAATTCGCGCGCGCGCTTTTCCAGCACCTCGCCCAGGCGGGCGAGTTCGTGGGCGATGAGCCGCGAGGCTTCCTTGATTTGCAGGGCCTGCGCGGTATCCACCACGTCGTTGGAGGTAAGGCCGTAGTGCAGCCAGCGCGCCGCGGCGGGGTCGCCGATGGTTTCGCCCACCGCCAGGGTGAAGGCGATGACGTCGTGCTTGACGCGGGCCTCGATTTCCAGAATGCGCGCGACGTCGATGCGTGCGCGTTCGCGGATGCGCGCGGCGGCATCGCGCGGCACGACTCCGCGCTCGGCCAGGGTATCGGTGGCGGCGAGTTCGACTTCCAGCCAGCGCTGGAAGCGGCCTTCGTCGCTCCAGACCCGGCCCATCTCGCTGCGCGTGTAGCGTGCAATCATGGGAGAACGAATTGTCGCGTTTCAGTTGCCAATTTGCAACGGAGAGGTTTAGAGCTGAATGGGCGGCAGGGGCCGGTGCTGCGAGGCCACCAACAATTCGCCGGCAAAGGCGCGCTCGCCGGGGCGGCGGTTGAGGGCTTCTTCGGCGGAGATGCGGGCGACGTCGGGGTTGTTGTTGTTTTCCGAGAGGTGCGCCAGCACCAGGTAACGCGGCCGGGCGTCGAAGCCTTCGGGATCGGCCAGAAACTGGCTGACGGTATCGTTGGAGAGGTGCCCGGTGCGGCTCATCACGCGCTGCTTGACGTGCCAGGGATACGGCCCGACCTTGAGCATCTCGACGTCGTGGTTCGATTCCAGCACCATGCCGTCGGCGTCGCGCAGGTGATGCTTCACCAGCTCGGGCATGTAGCCCAGGTCGGTGACGACGCACATCTTCACGCCGCAGGCGCGAAAGGCGAAGCCAATGGGGTCCACGGCGTCGTGGGGGATGGAAAACGGCGCGACTTCAATATCGCCGACGACAAACGATTGCCCGGCCTGGATGAATTCGACGCGTTCCAGGCGCTTGGCGTGGCCCTCCGGTAGCAGGCGCAGGGTTTCGGCGTGCGTCGCGGGAGTGAGATAGACGGTGGTGCTGCGCCACTTTCCCAGCAGCGCGGCCAGGCCGCCGATATGGTCGGAATGCTCGTGCGAAATGACGATGCCGTCGAGGTGATCGATCTGCTGTTCGAAGGCCGCCAGACGGCGCAGCGTCTCGCGCTTGCCCAGGCCGGCGTCCACCAGAAGGCGAGTGCGCGATGTTTCGAGCAACGTGCAGTTGCCCGAGCTCCCCGAGGCGAGGATGCTCACGCGAAGGCTGATGTGTTTTCCCCCAGAACTGGCCGCCCCGCGCGAGATGCGCCGCGGCGGGAGACCGCTGGCATCATCGCAAAGCGCCGCGCGGGCGTCAACAACTTACGAGCGTAGGCGGAAAGAAAAAATCAGCAGGCCAGCAGGTCGCGCTTGAGGTGGAAGCCGTCGAGCGGGCCGATTACCGTGACAGCGATCTTTTCCGGCTGAAAGAATTCCCGGGCGATCTGCTGCACGTCCTCGCGGGTCACCGCTTCGAGCGCGGCCAGAATCTCCTCGATGCCAAAGAACCGGCCAAAGTACATCTCCTGCCGCGCCAGGCTGGACATGCGCGTTCCGGTGGATTCGAGGGAGAGCAGCAGCGAGCCCTTGATCTGATCCTTGGCGCGGCGCAACTCGTCCGCGGCCACCGGTTCGCGCTCCATTTTGTGGAACTCCTCGGCCACCAGGCGCAGCACGCGTTCCACGGTCTGGCGTCCCGTCCCGGCGTAGATCGAGAGCATCCCGGCGTCGGAATAGTTGCTCAATTCGCTGAACACCGCATAGGCCAGGCCCTGGCGCTCGCGAATGTTTTGAAACAGGCGCGAGGACATGCCTCCGCCGAGGATGTTGTTGAGCACCGCAGCGGCGTAGCGGCTGGGATGCGTCAGCGGATACGACGGCACGGCGATGGTGATGTGCGCCTGCTCGAGCGCGGGCTTGTTGCGCGACGCCAGGCGCGCGTGCGGCTCGGGCCGCGGCCCGTTGGCCGCGGGCCCTTGGTGCGTCGCGAGAGAGCCAAAGGGGCCGGAGACCAGTTCGACCAGTTGGGCCAGTTCGATGTGCCCGGCGGCGGTGATGATGATGTTGTTGGGCGCGTACCACGGGCGAAAGCATTTCATCATGTCGCCGCGTGTGAAGCCGCGCACCGTGGCGCGCCGGCCGAGGATCGGCCATCCCAGCGGGTGGCCGCGCCAGAAGTTCGCGGTCAAGACTTCATGCGCCAGCGATTCGGGATTGTCGTCGTCGGCCTTGATCTCTTCCAGGACGACCTGCTTCTCCTTGGCGATGTCTTCCGCGGCGAACAGCGGGTGCAGCACCATGTCCGACAAGACGTCGAAGGCCAGCGGCAGGTGCTCGTCCATGACCTTGGCGTTGAAGCAGACCATTTCCTTGGAGGTGAAGGCGTCGAGCAGACCGCCCACCGAATCCACTTCGCGGGCGATCTGCTCGGCGGTGCGCCGCTGGGTGCCCTTGAAGACCATGTGCTCGATGAAGTGGGCCATGCCGTTGACCGCGGCGGCTTCGCGGCGCGATCCGGAACGCACCCACAGGCCGATGGAGACCGAGCGCAGATGCGGCATGGTTTCGGCGATGACTGTCAGGCCGTTGGGCAGAACCTCGCGGCCAATGAATTTCTCAGAGGTATTCATGATGTTTGCAGCACCGATCATCGCACAGGCGCGGGGATAAGACTACGCGGACATGGCGAACTCATGGAACGAAGTAGTAGCCATTTTTGGCGAGGATGACGTAATTGCGTCCCTTGGCGCCAAACGAAGATGCCAGGCGCACATCCAGCTTGTGCGGTTTGCCCAGGGCGCCATTGGCCGACGTGTAGTATCCCAGCGTGTAGCGGGTCTTGACGCGGTCCAGCAGCGCGCGGAAGACGGACTCCAGGGAGGCCACGGTTTGCACGTCGAAGATTTCACCGCCGGTCTGGTCGGTTACCTTGCGAATGTTCACCAGGCCGGGAATGCGGCTGGCCGCCAGGCGGGTTGAGGCTGGATTGTATCCGGGGATTTTCAGGTTATACACGGAAGCGTCGGCGGCGATGGTTTCGGTGATGATGTCGTCGGTGTTTTGTCCGCCGGCGTCGGTGGCCACGTCATCGCTGATCAGGATGATCACGCGGCGGCCCTTGGGCGCCTCCTGTAAAAAATATTTCGCGGCCACGAATATGCCGTCGTTGATATTGGTGGCGCCGCCGGCCCGGAACGAGCCAATCTGCTGGGCAATGGCGGCTTTGTCGTGGGTGAGCGGCGTGCGCAATTCCGCCTCGGTGGAAAAAGTAAACAGCGCCACGGAATCTTCGGGCTTGAGGGCCGCGAGCGTGGAGGTCGCGGCATCGCGCAGCGGGCCCAGAAACGGGCCGATGGAGTCGCTCAGGTCCAGCACCAGCGCCACGTTGAGGGGCAATACGTCGCGGCTGAAGAGCGCGATCTGTTGGGCCGCGCCGTCTTCGCGCACCTCGAAGTCCTCTTTTTTCAGGTCGGCCATGATTTGACCGTCTTTGGTTTTTACCGTCGCGTCCAGCATGACCAGATTCACATTCACGTGAATGGCGGGTTGATCTTGTGCCTGGGCGCAAGCAGGGATTCGAGAAAAGCACGCCACGACCAGAAAAAGAAAAACGGATAGGCCTGAGAACAGAACCGATGGGCGCGGTTGGCTTCGCGGAAATTTGGGCGTGCGGATGGGCATCATGGCAATGTGCGACTGCGCGTCGTTGCCATGATACATCTTCTTCGCGACTGATGGCGGCGGATGGTTGTCGGGCTGGGGCGGGCTCCGGCGAGCGCAGCGCATGCTATGATAAATTTTCCAGCAAGAGTGCCGCGATGCCACCAGAGACGCAATTCCAAGTCGCAGTAGAAAGCATAGAGCCCTTCGACGTCCTGGGAAAATCCGCCGACGAATTGCGCGCGTGGATGACCTCCATCGGCGAATCCGCCTATCGCGGCGCGCAACTCTACCATGCGCTATACCGCGAGCGGCGCTTCGATTTCGCGGCTATGAGCAACCTGCCTGTGGAGTTGCGCGAGCGCCTGGCCAGGGAAGCGCGCATCGGCCTGCCGAAGGTGGTGCGGCGCTACACTTCGGCGGATGGCTCGGTGCGCTATCTCCTGGCGTTGCCCGGCAACGGCTCCGCGGCGGGGGCCGGCGCGCGCGTCGAAGCGGTCTTCATGCCCTCGGAAGGCCGGCAGACGATCTGCATTTCGTCGCAAGCCGGTTGCGCCGTGGATTGTCATTTTTGTCTTACCGCGCAGCTCGGTTTGATTCGCAATCTGACGGCGGGTGAAATTGTGGGTCAGGTGCTGCTGGCGCTGGAAGACCATCGCGAATCGCTGGTGCCGCGCACTAACGTGGTGCTCATGGGCCAGGGCGAGCCGCTGCTCAATTACGAGCCGGTGCTGAGCGCGGTGCGGCTGATGCTCGACCAGCGCGGCATGAGGTTGGCGCCGCGACACGTTACCCTCTCGACCAGCGGCATCGTTCCCGGCATCGACCGCCTGGGACAGGAGAAAATCCGACCCAAGTTGGCGGTATCGCTCAACGCTTCGAGCGACGAGCAGCGCGACGCCATCATGCCCATCAACCGCAAGTATCCGCTGGGCATGCTTCTGGAAGCCTGCCGCCGCTATCCGGAGTGGATCACCTTTGAGTACGTCTTGCTGGGCGGTTTCAACGATACCGACGAGGACGCGCGCCGCGTGGCACGGCTTCTTTCCGGACTGCACGCCAAGGTCAACCTGATTCCGTGGAATCCCGGTGAGCTGCCCTATCGCGCGCCCGAACTGGATCGCATCGAGGAGTTTCGCTGCATCCTGGTGGAAAAGGGCCAACTGGCGTTCGTGCGTTATTCCCGCGGACGGGACATCGCCGCGGCCTGTGGCCAACTGGCCTTGATCGAAACGGCGGGCATTGCCGCGCCGCCGGAGGCACTTCCAATTTAACGGGCAATTTAGCGGCGGCTCAGCGGGATTTTGCGCGGATAGCGATGGCGGCCATCATGCGGCCAGTGTGAGGGCGGCCAGTGCTCGGGCCTTCGCGCCGGTAGCTGAAGAGCAAGTCGGTGCGGCAGGCCGTGCACAACGCGCTCACGGAGATGTTGCCGGCTGCAACGCCGGCGTCGATCAGTTGCCAGCGATTGGCGGCGCGCAAATCCAGTTGCACGCGTTCCGGCGGCGGCTCGTGCCCCGGCGGCATCATCGTAAGCCACGGCAGCGGGTTGGGCTCCTCGCCCAGCGCCAGGCGCGCAAACGGCCCGTCAAACCATTCCGCCGCCGGCGCGAACTGCCCGGAAAAGGCCTGGGCCACCTCGGGTCCTACCTCATAACAGCAGCGCCCGATCGCCGGTCCCAACGCCGCCACCACATCGCGTGGCCGCGTGCCCCACTCGAGGCGCATCCGGCCCAGCGTCTTGGCGGCGATGCGCGCAAGCGTGCCGCGCCATCCGGCATGAATGGCGGCAATCACTCGCCGCTTGGTATCCACCAGCAGGATCGGAACGCAGTCGGCGGTTTGCACGGCGAGCAGCAGGCCGGGCTGCCGCGTCATCATGGCGTCGCCTTGCAGCGGCTCCGCCGGCGGCGTGGAAATGACATGCGCCACGTCGGAATGGATTTGTCTGAGCGCGACGAGCGGCATGGTTGCCGCTGCCAGCCCTTGCTGGAATTTGCGGCGATTTTGCGCCACGGTTTCACGCGCGTCCCAATCGGTGAATCCGAGATTGAGGACGCGCTTGTTTTCGAGCAGGCTTTGGCCTCCCATGCGGGTGCTGAAGCCGTGCACCAGCCAGGGAATTTTAGACAAGGCGCCGGCCGCGAGGATCTGGATGCCGCCGACGCGGCGCGTCTTCCATGGGTCTGGCATGTGTTTTGGCCTCCGTCACGGCGGCTGCGCTCGGGCGTGCGCGGCGATAAATGGGGACGTCGCCTCGGTGTGGCTTTGGTCGTGGGCGGCATGAAGATTTACTCTATCCGATTTGGACACCGATTGTGTATCCGGTATAAGGAGGCGGCTCCCGTCCCGTTATAATCCTCCGGTATGTTCGAACGAGCGGGCAACTTTTGGGAGGGCGTTTGATCGTCGGGCTAGGCGTGGATATCGCCGAGGTTAACCGCATCGAGGCGGCGGTTACGCGGCACGGGCGCCCGTTTCTCGAGCGCGTCTTCACGCCGTCGGAAATCGCGTATTGCGAGCGCCATCGCAATCGCTTCGAGCGCTACGCCGGGCGCTTTGCTGCCAAGGAAGCGGCGATGAAAGCCCTCGGCACCGGCTGGAGCAACGGCGTGCGCTGGGTGGACATCGAAGTGACGCGCCTCGCCAGCGGCCAGCCGACCCTCACCTTGCACGGCGCCACCCGCCAGCACGCCGAACGGCTGGGCGTGCGTCGCGCCAGCCTCAGCATCACCCACAGCGGCAATACCGCTTTGGCCCAGGTCATATTCGAAAATTGAAGCAGGGATGGAGTTGTTCCTCCCGGATTCGTCGGATATGCTGCTCGAATCATGGTGGACATCCACTGCCATCTCCTTCCGGGGATCGACGATGGTGCCGACACATTCGAAGAAGCTGTCGAGATGGCGGAAATGGCCATCGAGGACGGGATCACCCACGTCGTCGGGACGCCCCATGCCAACGAACAATTTCGATTCGATCCTGATCTGGTGCGCAGGCGCCGCGATGAACTGCAAGAAAAGATTGGCGGCCGTTTGACGTTGGCCACCGGCTGCGATTTCCATCTCAACTACGAAAACCTGCAGGACCTTCCGGCCAACAAGACCAAATACACCATCAACCAGAAGAATTACCTGCTCATCGAGCTCAACGATTTTTCCATTCCGCCCAATATGGAAGAGACGCTGCACCACCTGCAGTTGCTGGGCATCTCTCCCATTCTTACGCATCCCGAACGCAACCCGCTGATCCAGAGGCATCCGGAACGGTTGGGCCGCTGGCTGCACCTGGGCGTTTACGTTCAGATTACCGCCATGTCGATGCTGGGCAGATTCGGCAGCAAGGCCCAGAAGTTGACAGAGGAGTGGCTCGATCGGGAGATGGTGCACTTCTTTGCCAGCGACGCGCACAGCATCGAGCGCCGGCCCCTGTGCCTCAGCGAGGCCTATCAAGCCGTCGCCGCGCGGCGCGGCGAGCCGCGGGCGCAGGCCTTGTTTCGCGAGAATCCGCTGGCGGCGTTTGAGGGGCGGCCCTTGCCATACGAACCGCAACAGCCGGTCGTGGATCCCAATCCGCCGCCCGCGCGCCGCAAGCGCTTCAGCTTTTTCTAGACGGCTGCCGGTTTATTGTGCGTCGCCGCCGGCGGTCATTCTGGCTATGTCCGGCAGGTCAGGTAAACAGCTCCAGGACTTCCTCGTAACGTTTGAAGGGTGGGATCAAATACGCGCCGGCTACTTCCGAACGCGCCCAGGCCAGCATGCGCCGCGCCAGCGCGAAGCCGTGGTCGCGCGCGTCCGCGCCCGCCGCTTGCATCTCCGCAAGGGTGGCATCGGGGATGGAGATTCCGGGAACCTCGTTGTTGAGCCGCAAGGCCTGTTTGTAGCTGGTCAGCGGCCACACACCCACGATCACCGGCACGGGCGAGCGGCCGCCGATGCGCTGCAGGAATGCCCGCCAATGGGCCGGGTCGAATAGCGGCTGGGTCATGGCGAAATGCGCGCCGGCTTCCACCTTGGCGAAGAAGCGTTCGATTTCGTGATCCAAATCCTCGGCCACGGGATTGAGCGCCACGCCGATGGAGTAGTTGGTATTGCCGCCGAGTGTTTTGCCGGCCCAGTCGGTTCCTTGATTGAGCCGCGTGATGACTTTCACCAGTCCGATGGAGTCGATCTCATACACGCCGCTGGTTTCGGGATGGTCGCCCAACGACGGCGGATCCCCGGTGATGGCCAGAATGTTGCGTATGCCGCCCACCGACCAGGCGCCCAGCAGCGTGGCTTGCAGGCCGATGAGATTGAGGTCGCGCGTGGTGAGGTGCGGAATGGTTTCTACGCCGCGGGCTTCGAGCGCGCTGGCGACCATCATGGCGTCCATGCCCACGCGCGCCAGCGTGCCGCTGTTGATATCGATGGCATCCACACAGCCGGTGGCCATGATCTTTTCCACTTGCTCGAACAGCCGGTCCAGCAGCACTCCTTTGGGCGGGTCCACCTCCACCGATACCACGAATTGCCGCTGCTGGATTTTTCGCCACAGCCTGCTTTCCGGTTCCCGCGCCGCCGGACGCAACTCCGCCTTGGGTTCTGTCTTTACGCGGATCGCTCCAGCCGCCGGAACGCCCATCTCCGACGGACGCAGCTTGGCCACCGCCTCCGCCATGGCGCGAATGTGTTCCGGCGTTGTCCCGCAGCAGCCCCCGATGATGCGCGCCCCCATGGCCGCGGCCTCCTGCGCGAACAGCGCGAAATACTCGGGGGAAGAGCGCGGGTAAACCACGCGGTCGCCCACACGCTTGGGGGAACCGGCGTTGGGCATCGCC
>Ga0207007_1289_pt1 | contig 11690 bp, 12 predicted proteins | sample Alteio_BWMinCont_85_FD_153487 | JGI IMG/M metagenome (GOLD analysis project Ga0207007, IMG submission 153487) | Enriched cells from forest soil in Barre Woods Harvard Forest LTER site, Petersham, Massachusetts, United States -... | ecosystem: Environmental > Terrestrial > Soil > Temperate forest >...
CGAACGGAAGTGGGGGCGGTGCCACGGGAAGTCTTCGAGCGGCAGGCTGATCGAGAACTCGGGCTGGTGAAGGAAATCAGCTTGTCCGCGGAAGGGGGCTGGGTGGTGCGTACCGAAATAGGCTGGATCGGGCAGAACAGCCCGTCCGGCAGTCCGTGAGGGGCGGCAAGATGGGAATGATAAGCCGGTGCAAATTGGCAGCAGGTTCCATGGGATTGATGCTGCTTATGGCCTTGCCAGCCGAGGGGGCCGTTCCAGATGGAGCGATCGAGGGATTTGGTGCGGATCTGCCGCTTGCTCAGGCCGTCGAGGGGATCGTGCCGTCAAGCTTGCATGTGGTGATCGCCACCGAAGTCGATCCAGCTACCCCGATCTCCTGGGAGGGAGGCGTCTCCTGGAAGGCCGTGCTCAATAGAGCGTTGGGGAAAGTCGGGCTGGTGCCCAAGATTGGCGATGTGGAGGTGGTGATCGCGCTGGCGCCACCCCCTCCGCAAGAATGGGAAGTGTTCGACGGGGAGACGGTGGCACAGACGGTCTTCCGCTGGTCGCGGCAGGCGGGCTACACGCCGGTGCCAGTATTCGCCGCGCAGGATCGGTGGCGTCTTTTCGTTTCGCAGCACTATGAAGGCAGCTTCGAAGAGGCGTTGGAATGGCTGTCGAAAGGATTCTCGCGCCAACCCAACAAACCCATCTTTTATCTCGGTGCCAACAAGACCATCGATATCCTCAGCCAGCCGACCGGTACATCGCCGGCCGAGTCCGGCTCGGGACGGTTTTAGCCATGTCCCGTCAGGCTTCTCTTGCTCTGTTGTTTGCACTCGTCTTGTCGTCCTGCGAACAGGTTCGCCAAGCCGATCAGACCTTCGGCAAGCGCATGGATCAGACCGACCAGATGCTTACCGCCAAGCCACCCTTGGCTTCGCTCGGGGGGGTGATCCACGGTCCTGATCCGCTGCTGGGCACTCTGGAACATGCGTCCGAGCACGGCGACTCTCTGCCGGCGCGATGCGCGCACGCAGTCACCCTTCAGGTAGCCGAACCGAAAACGCTCGGTCAGCTTAAGGAGTTGATCACCCAGGCGACCGGCATTCCCGTCGAAATCGATCCCCGCGTCTATAACGATCCCGAGGATAAGACCGCCACCTTGTCGCAAACACCGTCTAGCGCCGCGCCGACAGGCTTTCCCTTTCTCGGCAAGGCCCCGATCAGAAGCGGGCCCGTCTCTCAGGCGACCGCAACCATCACGCCGAACTTCCATGGTTCCTGCGACGAAGTGTTCGATCAGATTGCAACCAGCTTCGACCTCAGTTGGCGCATGAACGGGCGGACCCTTTCCTTCGACAAATACGTCACGCGCACGATCATTTTCCGCGTTTCCGATGCCAGCACCAAAACCCAGGCAACTTTGTCGGCTGGGGGTAATAACGCCAATGGCGGCGGAGGGGGAAGCAGCGGCGGCTCGGGAGGTGGTGGTGCGCAGGGGGGCAATACCAGCCAGACCGCCAGTTATGAAATCAATACCGATGTGTGGGCGGATATCGAAAACGGCATCAAGACAATGATGCCGCGCGGCTCGCGCTATACCATCAGCCGTACGGCCGGTGTCGCCACGATCACCTCGACGCCGCGGGTGGCCAAAGATGTCGAACAATGGGCCGATCAGATGAATGCCATCCTCGGCGCCACCGTGTCGGTGGAGATCGCCGCGATCTATGTCACGGTCAACGATAATGATAATTACGCACTCGATCTGGCTGCTTTGTACCAAGCCGGCACCCAGGGAGGGGTGTCGGCCGGGCTGAGTGGATTGATGCCCAGCCTCTCGACAGCCGGCGGCAGCGGCAGTGTGGCGATCCTGGCGCCGAAGACCGGCGGTAATAACTTCAACACGCACTTCGCCGGTTCGCAGATCTTCCTTAACGCCGTTAGCACCAGCCAGCGCCTGGCCGACTATCGTACGGCAACGGCCACCGGCCGGAACGGCGTCCCCATGCCGATTACCTTGACCACCAATCAGGACATTGTGCGGTCGTTGACCAACGCCGTCGGGCTACAGACGGGCACGACGTCGGTGACCGCCCAGACCAGCACCATCAATTATGGCTTTTCCCTCACGGCTCTGCCTCGCATCGTCGCGCCGGGCGTTGTCAACGTCTTCCTGTCCTTTTCTGCCAACGATCTGACCAATCTGCAGAATTTTCAGATCGGTGACACCGGTACCGTCGAGCTGGCGACCATCGATAATCGGACGGTCTGGACCGAAATGCCTCTGAAATCGGGCCAGACTTTGGTGTTGGCCGGAACCGAGCAGGAGAAGGTCAGCAGAACCGACCAAGGGGTTGGCGACAGTTGGAACATCCTTCTCGGTGGACAGCGTTCTGGGACGGTGATCAAGACGCGGCTGGTCCTCTTGGTTACACCTACCATCCTGGCGGCCCCAAAATGACCGCCGTCGAGACAGTCTCCGCAGCGGTGTTCTATCGCGTCGACGGCACCAATTTCGCGTTCGGGCTGGATTGGATGACGGCCGCTGCCAATAAACAATCAATCGCGCAGGCGAAGATGGCCGCGCAGAGGCAGAAGGCGACACACATAGCTTGGCGCCTGTCCAAGGCGCAGGTTGGATTGACCCGGTTGGAAAGCGACCTGCCGGAGAGCTCGATTTTCACCCCATGGCGTTCGGCGGCGTCCGCCTTTGCCGACCTTCCCTATTCTTCGCTTCTGGCCGCCTTCAAGTTTCGCGACGGCAAAATCTGGATTCTGGCCGCGACCAATGGGCGCATTTATGCGAAAGGTGATCGTGTTTTCACCGATGACGAGGCTGCCCGCCGATATTTCAACGAACTCTTCGCGCAGCAATATTGGAACGACATCTTTGCTCCCGCCGACTGGCAGTCACGCGCGAAGCAGATTGACCCTTTAGCCGTGCTGCGCCGACGACGGCCGGAGGGTAGGGTGGCCGGTCTCGTCGATGGAATCGGCGCGGCCTTGGGCATGGTCAACCGCCCAGGGGCTCCTTTGCAGGCTGTTTCTCGCAAGCTCCAAGCCGACGGTAAGAATAAGCTGATGGTGGCAGGGGTGGCGGCCTGCCTGGCGACCGGCGGAACGATCGGCTACGTCAAATGGCATGCTGCCCATATTCGCCGCCCTGTCCTCGCCGCGCCAGCACCCTATTACCCGGCTATAGCCCCCGGGGCGAAAATGCTTGCCGCCTGCATCAATCTGCTGCCGCTGGTGTCGAGCCGGTATCAGACGCCGGGATGGGCTCTGAACGAGGCAGGCTGCGCCGATCAGCGGGTCACCGTGATCCTGGTTCCCGGACAGGATACGCCGACGACGACTATGCTGGCTTTTCATCCCGAGGCTGACCTGCATGCCCGCAAGCAGGCGACCATTGGCATGCCGTTGCCCGTTGCCTTGGAAGCTGCCCCGTTGTCACTGCCATTGGTGACCGAGGATGTCTACCAGAACGCTTTCACCGTAATCGACGAACACGCCAATTCGACCAATACGCTCAGCCCTGCCGTTTCTCCAGTTGGAGCGCCGCCTTTGTTGAATGGTCGGCAAAGGCCGCGGCCCTATCGAGTGTCGCAATGGAGCTTCGAAACTACTGCGCCACCCTTGCTGTGGGAACCGGACCTCGCTGCCATCCCCAATCTTGAGGTTACCGGCGTCGTCCTTGGCATCTCTGATCATGGCCTAGCCTGGAGGATCAAAGGAAATGCCTATGTCGCCCCGTAAGATCCTTTGCGTGCTGATATTGCTTGCGCCTGTCTCGATATTGGGCCAGACGACGCCAGATCTCCCGCCGCAGCCCGCAGAGGCACCAGTGCCCGCCGCCGCACCGCACTTGCCGGCCAGTCGGCCAGTTTATCAGGCCCCCGGAAACGGTCAGGCGGAGCTGCAGTCTTTCCTCGACGCGCAATCGGAAATGGATCGTCGCAGGATGCTCGATAAGCAGCAGCGCACCTTTCAGCTCGAGATCGACGGGCGATATGCCAAGGCGCTGAAGGCCTATTGCGACACCGGCTATGGCGATGATCGGTGTTTCCGACCCGAGACAGCTAAGCCGGCTCCCGCTATCCTGGCGCTGCCTCCTCCCTCGACGAACGGTGCCGCACCACCACCACCCGGTCCCGCGAAAGTGCACCAGCTTCCCGCGGAGAGCCGGGAACTGCCTACCGTGGCCCAGATCAGCGGGTTTGGCGATGACCTGACGGCGGTGCTGGTTTTTGCTGGTGGAAGGCGCCTGCGCGTCATGGGGCCTGGCCCGAATGGGCCGCGCTCCCAATTGCCGGATGGCGAAACCGTGGTCAGCATTCGGCCCGGCGAGGTGCTGGTGAGCCGGTTGGGTGACAGCAAGCCTCAGCCATTGCTGTTCCAAGCCGCTGCCAGTTATGGCGGATCGGATTGACCATGTTGAGCGTCTTCAAAAAGAATGGAGCCTCTTCAGGAAGTTCGATTCCCGAATTGATGGTTCATGACGAGGCCATCGCTCTCGAGAGAATTCTTCTCCCGAGCGACGGCGAGCGTCGGCAGGAGTCTCCCCGGCACCCGGGACCGTTGAAGAAAGCGGACGGCGTCCTGACGGCACCGGGCGGAGAGCTCTATCATCTCGACCCGTCCTTGGCTGAAAAGTGTGCCCTGGTCCGCAAGGACGGTGTCCTCGCGCTTTATGTGTTGGCTTCCTATCAGTCGAGCGCTGAAATCGATTCGTTCCGACGGGCGGCGGGTCTGCACCTCAATGAGACGGTTCCGGCGCCCCAGGTGGCGGCTCTCAAGGTGATCCGTGACTTTAACGTCGCCGAGGTCGAGGCACAGCTGACATCCAGTACCGGCACCGGCAGCCGGGCTCGCCTCAAGGACATCATCTTCTTCGCCGCGGCGACCCAGACCAACGACGTCAAGATCGACAGCATCGAGGACCATGCAGTGGTCCGACTGCAAAAGGACAACGCGCTTTCGTCCAATGTGTCCCGCTATGACATGACTGCGCAGGAAGCCAGCGCATTGATCACCTCGGCTTTCAATTACGCGGATCAGGGTGACCCGGTCGAAAAGCCGACCCAGGATCAGAAATTCACCATCACGGATCCCCGCAAGCTACCCCCCAATGTGCAGACGATCCGTGGGCAGACTGCCGTGCGCGAAGATGGGCGCCGGCTTGATCTGCGCTTCATCTATAAATCGACGGAAGTGGCGGGACGAACCCTGGCTGATATCGGATTGCTGCCCCAGCAGCTGGAAAGTCTTTATTTCGTCCAGAACATCGGGGCGGGTCTTTTCACGATCACGGCTCCGACCGATAACGGCAAGAGCACCACCTTGAACCTGTTTTGCATCGACATGGTGCAGGCGCGCGGTGGGCATATAGATGTTATCGGCATCGATGATCCGGTTGAGTTCATGGCGCCCGAGCTTTGCCAACTCGCCATGTACGATGTCGGGGACGGCGAAGACCCTTTTGCTCAGAAGATTCATACCAGCCTGCGCTTGGCGCCGCATGCCATCAAGATCGGCGAGTGCCGGACAGTTTCGACGGCGGAGGCTTCGATTGACGCTGCGGTGACCGGCAAGCTGGTGATGACGACCCAGCATACCACCGGCGCGTTCGGCGTGCCTTTCCGGTATGAGCGCATGGGTGTCAGCCGTCATGTCGCCTATGACGCTAGTGTCCATGTGTGTTGGATGAGCCAGAGGCTCGTTCCGGCTCTGTGCCCGACCTGCCGTATCCCACTCTTTTCCGGCCTCAAAGGGGTCGATATCCGGCGCATGGCCACGATTCGGCAATTTCGTGCCTTGCTTGAGAATATGGAGGGCAGCTTCTTCGTCAAAGGTTCCGGATGTGCGCAGTGTCAGGGCAACAAGCTGTTCTCCAATCCTGGACTCAAGGGGCGGGTCTTGGCGGCGGAAGTGATCCTGCCGGATCGGGAAACCTGTTCGCTGCTGGCGGCCGACAAGGAGCATGAGGCGCGGCGGCGGACCATCGTCGATGCGGGTATGCCGACCATCGCGCTGCATGGCTTTTTGCTGTTGAAGGAGGGGAGAATAGGCGTCGAGGAATTCATGAATGCCATCGCACGCCCCGGCGTCCTGCGTGACGATCTCGCTGCGGAGGAGGAGAGGCGCCGAAATCATGGCGGGGCTAAAGGCGGGATCTTGCCCGACCGAGCGGTGGCGGAATGATCGCGGCTGCCGAAAGCTTCAAGACGGACTTGGTCCCGATCGAGGAATTGGTCGAGATCGGCCGTCGTGCCCCGGAATGGAGGCTGGCGATGGCCCGCTTATTCTTCTCGCCCGAGGTCCGCCTGAGTTTTTACCGGGCTTTCGCTATCTATCAAAGTCAGGGAATTCGAGAAGACGTTTCTCTGGCGAACTGGTGGAACGTGATCACCCGTCGTGGCACCCAGCGGCTCTGGCATCCCATGGCGGTCCTCATCCCCGTACTGCTCTATCGCATGAACGAAGTCGGAGAGCGCTGGCAATCCGCCTTCATACCCTGGTTGCCGGCCAACGATGCCATGCTGTTTCGGGCGTCGCGTCAGACGGGCATCACGCCGAAACTGATGCGGCGTCTTACCGAAATGTCGGTCGAGGGGCGTCGTTGGTCCAAGGAAATCCGCAAGGCGATCGCCCCCGCTTTAGTCAATATCGCCTATATCGTGGCGCTGATTGCTTGTGTCGGGCTGTTCTATTTTCCGGCTCTGCACCGGCAATTGCCCAATATGCGGATTACCGGAGGTGCAGCTCAGCTGCAGGCGTTATCCAACTTCGTCAATTCCTATGGAATTTTGCTGCTGGGTCTCGTGGTGACGGTTCCCTTCCTGCTCAAACGCTTCCTCGATTCGGCGGGGCCTGTCCGGTCCTTCTTCGATGGGGTGATCGGCTTCAGCCTCTATCGCCAGTCCACCGGAATGACATTCCTGCTCGGCTTGTCTGCGGTACTCGAAACGGGAGCGAAATTCGAGGAGGCCATCGATCTTCTGAAGGAAGACGCGACGCCCTATGTGCGCGAGCGCCTCGAAGCGGTTTTGGCCTATGACGACCTCAAGCCCGCCGATGCGCTGACCGCGACCGGATATAATTGGCCGGACGCGGAAACGCTCGAACTTCTCCAGCTCTACATGGAAATGAAAAATCCACACGAAGGAATCGACGTGCTCGTCAACGACTGGTTCGAGCGCGCGATCGAAAAATACGTGGTGATAGGGAATGTGATTTCTACCCTTTGCCAATTCATGACGTGGGGAATAGTAGCGTGGCTTTACATCGTCAGTAATGAATTGACGACCAATGCCGCAAGCTTTGCTCACTGAGTCGGACATTAGGAGCTAAATCATGCAGCAATTACTCGGTTACGTCCTCGGGCTCATCTTGACCGGCTTGGCCGCCTACGGGGCTTATGAAGCTTATAGTTCGGCGATGGATGGTCAGCACATCCAATCCCTGCAGACTCAGCTCAGCTCCATGCAGCAGCAGATCACCACTCAATATCAACGTCGCCCGAGCCGCTATTCCTGGGCCAATCTGGCCACGGCCACGCTGATCAGCAGCAAGATTGCTCCGCAATCCGCCATCAATGGGGTAACGGTCACCAATCCCTTCGAGGGAACCTATATCGTGCTGGGCAACAATAATGGCGCCGTCTCGCCGCTCAGCACCTTCTCGATCATCGCCGACAATATTCCCGAGAGCGATTGCGAGCAGATCATCAAGACCTTCGGCGCCGGGGGAGGTCTCAATGGCGGTCCGCTTTATGGCTATGCCGTCACGGCGACCAATGTTGGCGGCGGTGTCATTTCCACCGTCATTCCCGATACAGACGCCAATGCCCACAACAATTGCGTTGCCGCGGGCGATGTCGTGGCTATTCAATTCGTTTTTAACGGGTGATCGCTATGAAGCTCCATCGCTTTGTGCCGCTTCTCCTCTTGCTTTCGGCTTGCGCGAACTCTTCCGCCGACTGCCTGGGATCATCTGGTTCCGGTCAGTGCAATGTCGTCCAGCATGATGCCAACGAACCGGTTCGGCGGGGCGAGTTCGACTCTCTGTTGAGGGCCTATCTCGACGACCATCCCGAGATCGTCGCGGAAATGAACCAAAAGCTGCGCGCCAAGCAGGTTGCTGAACGGCAGGCCAAGGGAAAACAGGCCTTAGCCGAGAGCCGGGCCGAAATCTTCGAAGATTCGTCTGACCCTGTACTCGGAAACCCGAAGGGGGATGTCACGGTTGTCGAGTTCTTTGATAATGAGTGCCCGTTCTGCAAAAAGCTTTCGCCGACCTTGGAGCAGCTGATTTCCAAAGATTCCGGGGTGAGAGTGGTCCTGAAGGAATATCCGATTCTGGGGCTCGGCTCGGAGACTGCCGCCCGATATGCGTTGGCCGCCGTCCGCCAGGGAAAATATGGAGAGTTCCATAGCGCCCTGATGGCCGACAAAACGCCGGAGCATCAACTGGCCGAGCCTCGCATTCTCGAAATCGCCGCTGGCGCCGGGCTGGATGTGGGGCGGCTGAAACAGGATGCCGGAGGACCTGACATTGCGAGCCGCATCGAGAGCAATCGGACCTTGGCCCGGAAGTTGACCCTCACCGGTACGCCGGGATTGGTCATCGGTGGCCGGATCGAAAGCGGCGCGCTGTCGCTCGAGGCTCTGCAGCAGGCCGTCGCCGACGAGCGGCGCGCCAAGCAGCCGGCAGGTTGATATGTTGGTCCCATTGACCGCCGTTTGCCTTATGGCTGCCGCACAGGCCTATGCCGTACCTGCGGAGAGTCTCTATTCGGTGCTGCGTATCGAGGGGGGCTGGGTCGGCTTGGCCAAGCCCAATTTGCGGAAGGACGGGTCTACCCGCTCGGAGGATCTCGGTCCTTTCCAGATCAATACTGCATGGTTACCGACCTTCGCCACTTATTGGAAGCAGCCCAACCAAGCGTCGGCCTATGTCCTGCTGCGCGATGATGGTTGTGCCGGCGCTTACGCCGCATCGGCGATCCTTCGCTATCACTGGCAGCAAACCGGCAACCTCGATCGGGCGGTGGCGCTCTATCACACTGGCCCGAAGGGCAGTCCTGCGGCGATGGCACAGTATCTGGCGCGCTACCGCAGAATCCTCACGGACACGTTCGGGGCGGTCCGATAACAGCCCGGAAAGGAGAGGCGATGGCGTATCTGTCGATAAGGGTGAAGTTCGCTTCGACCTTGGTGCTGATTTCCTGCCTTTTCGCCGGTGCTGTGACACTGGCTTGGCGGGATGTTCGTGTCATAGAGGGTCAGGTCGGCGGTCTCTATACAGGTCCCCTGCAGACGGTGGATCTCGGTCGCGCTGTCCAGCGGGATTTCATGGATCTGCGGCGCCATTATCTTTCCGCGGCGCTGGTCCCGTCGAGCAAATGGGCGCAGCGTTACACGCTGCTGCGCGAGCAGGTGAAGCGAGATCTCGACAATTTGGCGGGACGGCTCGACGGGCCTGAGCCAAAGGAGCGGTTGCAGCATGCCGGCCGCACTCTGGCTGACTGGGACGTCGCGCTGGCGCATGGAGATTTCACCACCTACCGGGCGCAGATCGACCGGTTGGCCGATGGGTTCCAGACTGACATCGATCAGATTATTGAACAGGCGGAGAGGACCGCCCGATCTCGCGTCGACGAGGTCGGCGCTCGCATCCAGGCCAGCCGCCTGACCATTCTTTTTGGGGGTGCTGGAGCCGTCGCCTTGGGTATGGTGATTATGCTGGCGCTGGCCGGCACGATCGTGCGGCCCCTCGAGCAGGCGGCCCGGATTGCCGGCTCGATCGCCGCCGGGCATTTTCAGGACGAGATCCCTCAGCAACGGTCGGATGAGCCGGGTCAATTGCTGAGGGCGCTTTTCCGGATGAGGCAGGAAATCCAGGCCCAGCAGCACGAACTCGCCCGCCGCAATTTCGAGCTGGAACGCATTGCATCCACCGACAAGCTGACGGGGCTCAATAATCGTCGCAAGCTCGAGGAGTTTGCGACCGAGCATCTCGCCGGCATTAGGCGATATGGCGGATGGCTATCCGCAATCCTGCTCGATATCGACCATTTCAAAGCCGTCAACGATATCCATGGCCACCCTGTGGGAGACACTGTGATCATGCATGTCGCGGCGATTATCGGCGAGTCCGTGCGTGAGGCCGATACCGCAGGGCGATGGGGTGGCGAGGAATTCCTGATTTTGTTACCCAATACGACAGTGGACGGAGCCTTGGTGCTCGCCGAGAAGATCCGCCGGGCCGTGGCTGCGCATGATTTTCCGGCAGTGGGAACCAAGACCGTTTCCCTCGGCGTAAGCCAATTGTTCGAAGGCGAGACAATGACGGGTTTGGTTGCCCGGGCGGACCAGGCGCTATATCGGGCCAAGCAGGCGGGCCGCAATCGTGTCGAGGCCGACCACTCGGCGATAGTGAAACACCCGATTGCGCCCGCTTACCGTCAGGCGGTAATTTGACGCCCATGCAAAGCTTGTCTCTCTTGCGATGGCGCTGGATTTTGGTTGCGGCGGTCATCGCGGGCGGAGCGGTGTGGCTCAGCTTCACCGTCAATCCGCCGAGTCCTCCCGCCAGCGTCAGCGTCGATTGGCACGAGATGGCGCCGCACCCGGTGCCGGCCTTCACCTTCACCGATCAGGATGGCAAGACCGTCAGTCTCGCCGATTTCAAAGGCAAGCTGGTGGTGCTCGACGTCTGGGCGACCTGGTGCTCGCCCTGCCGCGCCGAATTTCCGCGGCTCGACCGTCTGCAAGCGGCGCTGGGCGACAAGGGTTTGGCGGTGGTGCCGATTTCGGTCGATCTCGGCGGCAGAAAGCCGGTCGACAAATTCTATGAGGATATCGGCGTCAAGGCGCTGGCCAAATATACCGATCCCGCCAATGCCAGCGCAAAGGCCCTTGGCCTGCGCGGTTTGCCGACCACGCTGATCATCGATCGCGAAGGCCGCGAAATAGCCCGAATTGAGGGCGAAGCTCCCTGGGATTCCTCGGAAACGCTCGCGCGTTTCGAAGCCATGCTTGCGGGTAGCTAGTCATTATGAAGCTGCGTCATCTGTTGATCGTCATGCTGGTCGCGTTAGGCGGTTCCGCCGCTTCGGCGCAGATGAGCATCGCCCTGAACGCGCTGGATCTGGTCGATGCCAAAGTCGACTATCAAGCCGATTACGCCCTGACCTCCGGCACCCAGCATTTTCACGGCAAAGTTATCCATGCCCCGGCTCGCGAACGGTGGGAATTCACCACGGGCAGCGGTCAACAGGTGCTGCTGCTGCGCCGGGACATCGACGAAGCCGCCATGCTGTGGCCCGAGCGCCGTTGGTACATGTCGACCACCTTCACCATGATGAGCAATCTGCTGGGTGGCCTCGGCACCGATGTGCTGCATGGCCGCGAATCCGGTATCGAAAGGCTGGATGGCGAGACGGTCACCCGCTATCACGTAGACAAAGGCGCTTTCACCGGCGATCTGTGGCGTAGCTCGGATGGAATTCTGATCAAGGCGGTGGGGGTGGTGACCTATCAAGGTACGCCGACGCCGGGCGAGTTGGTCCTGTCAAACTTGCGCCGGGTCAAGGCTGATCCGAGCCTCTTTGTCCGGCCACAGGATTATTTCGGCATACCCCTGAAGCTAGGGAAGTGATCGTGCCACTCTTGAAAAAGCGGCTTCAAGGGGCTACGCTGCCT
>Ga0207007_1290_pt1 | contig 11511 bp, 7 predicted proteins | sample Alteio_BWMinCont_85_FD_153487 | JGI IMG/M metagenome (GOLD analysis project Ga0207007, IMG submission 153487) | Enriched cells from forest soil in Barre Woods Harvard Forest LTER site, Petersham, Massachusetts, United States -... | ecosystem: Environmental > Terrestrial > Soil > Temperate forest >...
GGTGGAAAAGCCATTGACATACACTTCAACCGTTTTCCAGCCTTCCGGTTCTACAAACAATTGATGCCTGTCTTTATCAGCAAACCGATCTATTTTATCTTCTATCGAAGGACAATATCTGGGCCCCCGTCCTTGTATTCTTCCACTGTACATTGGCGACTGTTCAAAGCCGGTGCGAAGCATTTCATGAACCTCAGAATTGGTATAAGTAATCCAGCAACTCATCTGCTTTTCGGGCAAATTATTATCGGGAAGAAAGCTAAATTTTCCCGGTACTTCATCCCCTTTTTGCTCCTCCATTTTTGAATAATCAAGGCTCCTGGAATCTACCCTTGGAGGGGTACCGGTTTTCATCCGGCCGGCATCAAAACCGAGTTCGATCAATTGCCCGGTGATTCCTGTTGCGGCGCGCTCTCCTACCCTGCCACCACCAAATTGCTTTTCTCCTATGTGAATAATGCCATTCAAAAAGGTGCCATTTGTAAGGATAACGGCTTTGCTTCTGATCTCAATTCCCATCTGGGTTTTTACACCCACTACGGCCCCGTTTTCGATCAATAAGCCCGACACCATTTCCTGCCAGAAATCTACATTCGGGGTCTGCTCCAAGGCTAATCGCCATTCTTCAGCAAACCGCATACGGTCGTTTTGAGTCCGTGGACTCCACATGGCGGGGCCTTTGGACCTGTTGAGCATCCGGAACTGTATCATGGATTTATCAGCAATGATACCGGAATAACCACCCATCGCATCAATTTCCCTGACGATCTGCCCTTTTGCAATACCACCCATAGCCGGGTTGCACGACATTTGGGCAATGGTCTGCATATTCATGGTTACCATCAGGACTTTTGATCCCATATTTGCGGCAGCAGCGGCAGCTTCACAGCCTGCATGACCAGCACCAACTACTATTATATCATATTCGGGAAACATTATGCTTCTATTTTAGTGTTTTCTTGTTTCACGTGAAACGAACCCGGTTTCATATATTGCTCTTCAAGCCTTCTCATATCCTTCTTTTCTGCATCTGTCTGATCATCAAATCCGGCGAGATGTAAAGCACCATGGATAATAACCCTTGACATCTCTTCATTCAAAGAAACCTTGTTTGCCTCAGCGTTCTCCTTCACCCTGTCAATACTTATGTACAATTCAGCCTCCAGACCTTTAGGGTCCTCAGAATAGTTAAACGTAATGATGTCGGTATAGTAATCATGTCCGAGATATTCAACATTCATTTTGAGCAACTCATCATCACTAAGAAATACAATATTCACATATCCAGGTAATAAATTATACTGGGATATGATCTCATTAATCGAAGAAATCACCCCTGCCTCTACTTCCTCGTTGAACGAGGGATATATATTAAAAAAAGATATCATCACAGCAAAGGTACAACAATCTACAGAAGGGATACCGTTCCCTGGTACCGGTGAATGGTAAGGTCGAGCCCGATAACGGTTATATAATACACATATACATCGTTTGGTGCCGTTGCACCATTCTTCATAGAACCATCCCATCCCTTCTTGATTCTGTCCGTTGTAAATATAAGCTCTCCCCAACGGTTATATATATCCATTCTTGATTGCAGGGTATCTGCAAACGTCGTTACGGGTCTGAAAAAAGTATTAAAGACCTCATAAGGTGCAAACGCATTTGGAATAAAGACAATAGGGGCATCCACATAACAAACTGTATTGGAATAACTTGTTTCTGCAAAACCATAAGCATCACTATCTCCATTTTCGTACGCTTTTACCTGGTAACATACTCCCGGCCTTGCATAATCTGAAAAAGAATCCAGGTCTGTATAGTCCGTGGTGGATCCGTTTAAATTTGCGATATCACTTATCACCGGGTTACTATCTTCAACAGTCCGTAATACATTATAGCCCAAAACCCCACCACTCCATTTTTCATAAGGGTTCCATTTAAGGTTTTTGATCCTTCCATCCTTCGAAAGCTGGAGAATGATATTGTGGGGAACATTGCTTTGCCCGCCATATTGGCCGCACGTATTGAAGGCTTTCACCATGTAATATCTTACGGCCCTTGTGGCATCTATCGAACTATCAACATAACTGTATTCCCCACCGCCAATGTTGTTTCCGGATATTGTAGCGATCAATTCAAGACTTGCAGGATCTATTCCCCTGTAAAGCTCAAAATAGCCCACTTCAGAATTATTGTTGGTTGTCCAGTCCAGCTCAATATCTTTCCCAATAGTGGTAACAGTTTTAATATAAACGTACTGAAACGGTTTCTGAAACTGGGTAGTCATAGAAATCCTATTTGATGCGGATGTAATAACAATCACGCTGTTTTCCACCGCACGCACATAAAAATAATACTTAGTCAGGTTTTTAAGGCCGCTGAATGTGAAAGTGGTCCCATCAGCTTCCCCCGCATACTTGTATCCCTTCGATGAATCAGTTGAATAATAAACATAATAATACCTCACCCCATTCCGCCAGCCACCATATCCAGACCAGGACAAGGTGACCGTATATTTGCAACTATCCTGCGAAGATGTCAGAAAAACAGTCGTTTGCGTTCCTCCCAATGGAGAAACATTATCACAACTATCCACTGCTGCCAATTGATAGCTATAGGCATGATTATTAGCATTGGCAGTAGTATCAACCCCATTATTTGCGTGGTTTCTATAAATGGTATCCAATGGGAAACTGCCGCCCTTTACCGCATTGATGATAAAACTTTTAGTGTCTTTATAAGCTAAAGGCGGATTGGTGGACCAACCTATAACCACTTTTCCGTTTGTAAGCACACTTACTGAATCCGGATCGGTTACAGGCGGAGGAGTTGAATCAACAAGTAATGTATCTGATATGGAAATGTTCTTAGGAGCAGCGCATTGGGTTATGTACTCAATAAAAAAGGACCCTCCCAAATATCTTGCACCATTGGGTATAACATAATTAGTTACATTGGCTTTCATGGTACTATCGACCAGCTTAAACGTACCAAAATGTGGCTCCCCAAATATCAATATCTTTGAAAAACCCTTACAGGTATCCGTGTACTGGTACCAGGAGATCGTAACAACTCCGGAAGACGAAATACAAATCCGCCTTAAATGCGGACCATTCCCAAACGCCTTGCCTGAAAAGAAAAGCATTGAAAAGAAGACGAATACAACCTGGGAATATCTTATTACTGACCTGTTATTAATCAAACGATGACTTTAACTTTACCTTTGTAGTATAACTAATAGATAATGAAACGAAATAATTCTCCAAAACTGATAGAACCTCAAAAATTTAAACCTGAAGACGGCACAAGGCTTAACAAATACATCAGCAATTCGGGTGTGTGTTCAAGAAGAGAGGCCGATCAATTGATTTCACAGGGCAAAATTAAGGTAAATGGGGAAGTTATCACGGAATTAGGATATAAAATAGCTCAAAACTCGGTAGTTACGTACAATGACAAGCCCATAAAACCACAGAATTACGTTTATATTCTGCTCAACAAACCGGCCGGAACCATAACAACAACCAGCGATCCGGAAAATAGAAAAACGGTAATGGACCACATATTTAAAGCTACAAAGGAACGTGTTTACCCCGTTGGAAGGCTAGACAGAAATTCTTCAGGGCTATTGCTGTTTACCAATGACGGGGATTTGACCAATGCCTTAACCCACCCTTCTAAAAAAATAACCAAGATATATGCGGTTACCCTTGACAAACCTCTTGCCAAAACAGATTTCCAAAAAGTGGTTGATGGCGTAGAACTCGAAGACGGGCTTGCTGAGGTGGATGAGCTGGCCTATACTAACGGGAACGATAAAAGCGAGGTTGGGGTAAAAATTCATTCCGGCAAGAACAGGATCATAAGAAGAATATTTCAAAGTATTGGATATGAAGTTGTTAAACTCGATAGGGTTGTTTTTGGGTTATTAACAAAAAAGGATTTACCCCGTGGAAAATGGAGGTTTTTAACCCAATTAGAAGTGAATAAACTTAAGGGCGAACAATCTTGAGTTTCTATTTGTTTGCAACCATCATTTTATACCAAAGTATACCACAAGGTTTCAACGCTTGTCACCCGCAAGAAATAAAAAATATATTCACTTTTGACTATTTTACTGGTTTGTTAATAAAATATTAACAAATTATTAATCAAACCTTTAAAACTGGATAAACTGTTCATTACCGTCTCTTGTTTGAGAACAACCGTTCATACAAGCAAATCCTGATTTTTTTATCCCCATATCCACAGCTCCATATATCCTACAACATAAAAATTTAAAAATCTTTTAAGACTAAAGACCTGTAGAAACTTTGGTTACTGGTTTTATGTTCTAAGTAAGATAGTGCCCAAGATACTCTAAAAAGTTGAACCTTATTGAAAGATTTTGTTATCTATTAAAAATTTTTAGGTTAAATTATGCGCATTGTTGATTAATATTCGTAGGTTTGTTATTCATTGCCAAAAAATGTATTCTTATGAGAAAAATTTACAAATTACTTGTTCCATTAATTGCGGTTTTCGCACTGTGGGCGCCGTTTTCTGCGCGTGCGACCCACGTTATGGGGGCTGATATAGAGTGGAGTTGCCTTGGTAACGACACTTTTTTAATTACAGCTCACGCTTATAGGGATTGTAACGGGATACAGTTAACAGGTACCGATCTCCAGTACTTTACTCCGGGCGATACTTGTGTTCCAACTCCAGTTGGTTCGGGCCAGGTTTGTTGCGGTACCGATATTACCCCTGTCTGCAACAGAAGTTGTACCAGGTGTATTTCCAACTCTTCCTGTGTTTTTCCTTATGGTATTGAAGAATTTACAATTACGGAAAAGGTTTATTTAAGTCCGAATTGCTGTCATTATACGTTTTCCTGGGAAGAGAATGCGCGTAACAGCGCTATTACAACCGGGGCAGCGAACCAGACCTTTTACATTGAAGTTCATGTGAATATATGTGTCCAACCCTGTGTCAGTTCACCTTATTTCACAAATCCGCCGGTAGCTATATTTTGTGTCAACCAGTGCGAGGTTTATAATCCAGGCGTTGATGACAATAGCCGGGATGCAGAAGGACGGGCAGATTCTTTGTCATACAGTTTCGGTGTTCCTTTATCCGGACCAGGTATGACTATTCCTTATCAGACGCCATACACAAATGACGCACCGTTGATATTTGCCGGACAAAGTAAAACCCAGCCGTTTATTCCCCCTTATTGTTATGGTTTCCATCTTGATTCTACAACGGGGGACCTTGAATTTAAAGCTGTAAAAACAGATATTACAGTATTGAATATTGTGGTTACCATTTATCGACGAGACTCGCTTGGAATAGAGCGGGTAGTTGGTGATGTACAACGGGGTCTTGAGCTTATCATTATTGATTGTCCCAATGACATACCGCCCGTTATCCCGGGCATTAACGGTGGTAATTCGTACTCAGAGAAAATCTGTGCAGACAAGCAGACCTGCTTCAATGTAAAAGCATTCGACTTGTTGCCGGCGGATACCGTAAAATTGGCCTGGAATAATCCAGGTACTATGGATGGTGCTACATTCACCGTTGTTCCGAATGGGCAGAAATGGCCAACTGCCGTATTCTGTTGGTTTCCAACAGATGCCGATGTAAGAACATATCCATACACATTTATTGCAACAGCAACAGATAATGCCTGCCCTATCCCAGGCTCGGCTTCAAAAGCATTTAATGTTTATGTCATTTCTGCGCCATCTGCCATTTACTCTGCTACGGTTGAAAAATGTGGGGTTGTATTGTTCCAGGCTCAGCCGTCAGCAACTTCGTCAACATCTATCACGTCATATTTATGGGTCGGCGAGGGCGCTCCCGGATACGGGCCATTGTATATTATTGGTCAAAAAGGAACTTATAAGTACACAAAAGGGGGTACTTATCATTATTCCCTGATTGTTACAGGGCCTGATGGCTGTGTAAGGAACTACTCTGACAGTGTGAAAATAGCGAATTTCCCGGGGATAAGCATTCCAAGGGATACTGAAGTGTGCAATAATACTCCGACTATTACCGTAAAAGCAACTCCTGTAAACGCCTTCCAGCCTTACCAGATCTGGTGGAATTTTAAAGATAAAAATGGTGATTCAATAACCACGGGAACGATCACTGAAAAGATAACCCATGATACGGCATTCCGGGTAAATATATTAGACCAGGGTTGTACAAACTACGACTCTATGAAGGTAAAAGTGATCCCGTTGCCCCAACCAAATATTGGACCAGACCAGCGTGGATGCTGGGGTAAAGGCGTAATGTTGACTACGGGCCTTCCACATATGCCAGTAACAAACTGGACATGGATACTTGGAAAAGATACTGAGAAAAACGTCTTGCATGGCGATACAATTTATGTACAGGATTCAGGTATCTACGTAGTATATGCCCAGGATTCTATTGGATGCGGGGGTTATGACACTGTAAATGTCTTTTTCAACCCGCTGGTGCAGGCAAACCGGACTGACAGTGTCGTATGTATTAATTCCAAGGTAACATTAAGGGCCGGGATCGGTGGTTCCGGAGCATCATATTTGTGGTTAGACGCAGAACATGGTAATAGAATTCTGAGTACTTCGCCAACATTTACATTTGTTGCAAATGCAAATGTTAAGGGAGGGTACGGCAAGGCTTTTAATGCTACAGTTGTGATACGACAGAGCCAGCATGGGATCACTTGTGTGGATTCTGGATATTATGATATCACGGTACACACACCAACACGCCCTACTTTATATAAGATACCACCGCAATGTATTTCTAACCCTGCATTGTTTTTGACCCCTGGGCCTCCTTACGTTGACCCTGCACACCAGGGCGGGACCTGGACCTATCCGAGGAACCCATCAGCCATTATAGACAATTACCTTTACCCTTCCGTAATGGGAGAGACGTTTGGCACAAAACTTGGGTGGATATATTATACTTACACTGATCAATACAAGTGCGATACTGCTGATTCCATACAGGTCATTATCAGCGATCTGCCACAGGTGAGCGCTGGTCCGGATACAACAATTTGTACGGCAAAGGGCTTATATCTGTTGAGCAATGGAGGTGTAACACCGAACGGAGGGCTTTGGTCTCTTTTCAACGGCTCCCCGCCCCCTCCATCAAAGGCGCTTACGTATTCCAAGGCAAGGGACAGTACATTCTTTGACCCTAATGCTGCCGGTGTGCTGGATACTGTTTATGGGGTAATATATAATTATACATCTTCGGCTTCGGGTGGCAAATCATCTTGCAGCAATTCAGATACTGTATTTATAAGGGTCAGGACCAATCCACAAGTGACCGTAATTCCAATGGACTCATTGTGTCTAAATGCAGATCCTTTATCATTAACCACTTATGCGAATCCACAGAACGGGATATGGAACTTTAGCGACGGAACCAATCCTAGTGCATTAACACATGGCTCTTTTGGTTATGGTTTCCTTGCAAGTGTTGCAGGGCCAGGGTGGCATCATATAAAATATACCGCATACGGTGATCAGGTTCGGAGCATCTGCCCTACCAGCGTGACGGACAGCGTTTACGTGGTGGCAGCACCTTCTGTTGATTTTCACACAATTGACAACCAGTGGGAATATTGTGTAAACCATAATAAAGTGTCCCTCGTTCCTACATTAAACGGGGGCATTACCAAATTAGGGGCGTTTAATGTCTCTGCCAGGCAGGACGAAATTACCAATACTGGTGCCACTTACTTTTTTTTACCAGGGAATGGAGATACCGTCAATAGCAATACCAACACGGTGACTTATACGCTACAGTATAACAAAAACGAGTGCCATGTATCTGCAAGCCACGTTATCAAGGTAGACGGGCGGCCGTCTGTTCAGATCACGACAGGCGCGAACGAATGCGCTGGTCCAACCAGTTTCATAATCAAGGCAACAAAGAGTAATGCCACAAAACTAGTATGGACCTCAGACGGGAGCAACCTGGGTTTTTCACCATTAAATGGCGACAGTTCGGAAGTTTCATACTCACCTACAGGGGCGCAACTTTTGATCGGGAGCTTCCAGGTGACAGTTACAGCATCAAACTCAGGAGACTGTACACCGGCTTCGGCGACAACTACTTTCAATATAAATCCACTACCTGTCGTTAATTTCAGTTCTGACACGGCTGGTTGTGAACCGTTTGCTGTGCATTATACCTCTACAGTATCTGTTGGAGGCGTCACAAACAGTAGCGTTGTGAAAGCCTATGACTGGGATTTCGGTGACGGGAGTGCACATTCGCAAGATGCCGATCCAATACACGTTTATAATGTAACCAATGGCAAGGACACCCAGCAATATAATGTAACCCTTACAGTCACATCCGATTCTAATTGCGTGAATGACATTGTAAAAAATGGATGGATAACGGTTTATGCCACCCCAAAACCGATCATAGCTGCAAACCCTCAGTTCACGACGATCGCATTACCACAGGTGCAGTTTAACATAGACCCACGGAGCACGGGAATTGCTTATAATGATCCAAATACAACGTACAGATGGACATTCGGCGACTCCACTCATACAATATCCACGTTAAAAAGCCCGCAATACACTTATGGTGATACAGGTGTCTTTAAAGTGAGGCTTGAGGTAAATTCTAATGGTTGTATAGGTGATACATTTATTGATGTATATGTACAGCCAGAGCTTATCATTTACATACCAAACGTGTTTAAACCGGACAATCATCATGGCGATATAAAGGGTGGCCATGAGCCTAATTACTTCTCGACTGAGGTGAACAATACCTTCCAGCCGTATATCAGCTCATATCAAAGTTTCCAGATGGATGTTTACAACCGTTGGGGGCAACTTATGTATTCCACTACCGATCCCAACAAGGGATGGACAGGCTGGTTTGAAGGACATGAACCTGTACAGGATGCGTATGTATATGTCATAAAAGCTACCGGATTTTCCGGTAAGGCATATACCTTTACAGGTACGGTGACCTTGCTGTATTAAAGAAATTATACATAATCCACAAAAAGTTATTAACTTTGCGGTGGATAAGAGATAAAAGAGGGGACAAAGTCCCCTTTTTTATTACGTTTATGAAGGAAATTATCGAAAAAATAATAAAAAACAAGTTAGAAGGAACGCAGCTTTTCCTTGTGGAAATGACGGTATTGAAAAACAAAATTGAAATTTATATTGACGGTGACACAGGTGCAAATCTTGAAGATTGTGCCTTGTTGAACAGGCATTTACACAGAACCCTTGAAGAGATGAACGTTGATGCAGGGAATTACGTTGTGGAGATGTCGTCACCAGGACTGGACAGAAATATCAAGGAAGTGCGTTCATTTAAGAAAAACGTAGGCCGAAGCCTGAGAATTAAAAATGCTCAAAACAAGTACCAGACAGGAAAACTGTCGATGGTAGGGGAAAAAGGGATCATATTGACCCCAACAAGTCAAACCAGGAAATTGGAATTTATTAACTATTCGGATATACAAGAAGCAAAAGCAGTTATATAAAAGGGTAATAAAATGAATAACGAGGGATTAGTAGAATCATTTGCCGATTTTAAAGACTTTAAAAACATTGACCGTGTCACGATGATGCGTGTACTTGAGGAAGTTTTCAGGACTACTTTGCGCAAAAAATTCGGCACTGACGAAAATTTTGACATTGTCATAAATGCAGAAAAGGGAGACCTTGAAATCTGGCGGAACAGGACCATTGTCGCTGATGACGAGATCGAAGATCCAATAAGCCAGATTGCCTATAGCGAAGCCATAAAAATAGAGCCTGACTTTGAAATAGGGGAGGACTTGCCAGAAGAAGTGACTATTAACTCTTTTGGAAGAAGGGCGATCCAGGCGGCAAAACAAAATCTATTCAACAGGATTCTTGAACTTGAAAAGGAAGGTATTCTTCAGAAATATAAAGATCGTGAAGGTGAAGTGGTCAGCGGGGAAGTTTACCAGGTCTGGAAAAAGGAAATACTTGTTCTGGATGATGAAGGAAACGAACTGGTACTGCCGAAAACAGAGCAGATCCCAAGCGATCATTTCAAAAAAGGGGATAGTATTCGTGCGGTGGTTACCCAGGTCGAATATAAAAACAATAACCCTTTAATCATTATTTCAAGGACATCCCCATTGTTTCTGGAAAGATTATTCGAACTCGAAGTGCCCGAAATTGCGGATGGGTTGATTAATATCAAACATATTGTAAGGGAGCCGGGTGAAAGGGCAAAAGTTGCTGTAGAATCATACGATGATCGTATTGATCCTGTCGGCGCTTGTGTGGGCATGAAAGGTTCCAGGATTCATGGAATCGTAAGAGAGCTCAGAAATGAAAACATAGACGTTATTAATTTTACCAATAATAAGAACCTTTATATCTCCCGTTCCTTGAGTCCGGCCAAGATAACTTCAATTACAATTGATGAGGCAGCTAAAAGAGCTTCTGTATATTTAAAACCAGACCAGGTAAGCCTTGCCATCGGCAAAGGCGGCCTTAACATCAAACTTGCAGCAAAGCTTACAGGTTATGAAATAGATGTATTCAGGGAAAGCGATGAAGAAGAGTATGATGTTGACCTTGAAGAATTTGCAGATGAAATAGATGGCTGGATCATTGATGAGTTGAAAAATATCGGTTGTGATACAGCTAAAAGCGTTCTTCAGCTTAGTAAAGAAGAATTGGCAAGGCGTACAGAATTGGAAGAGGAAACAGTAAAAGAGATTTTGTCGATCCTTAAAGCGGAATTTGAACAATAGAATAGAGCAGGGAAACCCAAATATGACGGAAAGCAGTGCACCCAGGCGTCTGGCAAAAGTGGCTTTTGAATTTAACATCAGCCAGTCAACGCTTGTAGATTTTTTAAATGGCGAAGGTATTGCCATAGAAAACAAACCGACTTCAAAAGTTACTGAAGAGGCTTACATTGCACTGCTCAAAAAATTCTCGCCAGACAAACTAACAAAAGAAAGGTCTGATAAGCTAAAGCTAACGCCTTTAATTCATAAGGAAGAAAAGAGTGCAGAGGCCAAGCTTCATCCCGAAGTACATGTTCCTAAAATTGAAGGAACTGCGGTGCAACCGCCTGTAAAAGAGACTGAAGTTGTAGTAGCCCCTGTAGAACCTGTTGAGGTTAAACCGGAAAAGGTAAAAGAAAACGCGGCGCGCCCTCCTGTCCATCAATGCGTTTCCTTTTCCTTCTTTTCTTCTTGATCGTGTTAAGATCGTCAGTTGAAGCAAGAGGTTTTTTCTTTGGCTTAAATTGGTCAAGATCTATTTTCCCAAGAATAGTTAGTCCTGGCTTATCTGCTTCGGTTTCTTCGGGTAATACAGTTTCGACCAGGTCTTCGACTTCAATCTCAGGAATCAGTTCCGGTTCGGGCTCAGGGAGAATTTCATTGACGACCGGTTCAGCCTTGCCTGATGCTTTTGACTTCTTTGCTTTCTCGGCAGTGGGTTGTTCAGTTGTGGCTTGTTCGGTTTCCGGAGTTTTTAT
>Ga0207007_1291_pt1 | contig 11453 bp, 10 predicted proteins | sample Alteio_BWMinCont_85_FD_153487 | JGI IMG/M metagenome (GOLD analysis project Ga0207007, IMG submission 153487) | Enriched cells from forest soil in Barre Woods Harvard Forest LTER site, Petersham, Massachusetts, United States -... | ecosystem: Environmental > Terrestrial > Soil > Temperate forest >...
GCGAGATCGGCGGATTCGGGATGCCCTTGTCCCGACATGAGGTGGCAGGAGCCGCACGCGATCGTCGGCCCTCCGGCCGCGCCTTTCACGATGCGTGGCGCGGGGCCGTGTTCGTCGGGAAACCAGTCCGGCGGCTCCGCGTTGCTGCCGGTCTTGGCGGCGTCGTACTCCTTGGTGCTGCCCGGCAAGTGGATCGTCCCAGTCACCTCGACCGCGGGCGGCTGCACCTTATCCGGTACGTTGTACGCCCATGCGGGAAGCCCGTTGGGAATGGTCAGCGGCGTTTGCGCTGCGGCGGCCAATGCCAGCAGCAAAGCGACAGGCGGAACTTTGATCCAGTGGCTCATGAATTTGTCTCGCAAGCTTGGTTCGCAATCGGTGCCGATGAGTATACACCCGGATGGCCGGCGGTTTGCCTGATGCGCCTTATGCGTCCCAGACGCCTCTGAGGGACGCGCCGCGCTCCTCCGCTATTGACTCTCGATGTTCACCGCATAATAGGCAACCGTCTTCGTCGGCACATCCTTCCACCAGTGTGGAGTCTTCGCCGGAATCGTAATCACGTCGCCTTTGCTGAGGTGGTGGGTCTCGCCGCCTTCAATGCTCGTAGCCGTCATCTGTTCCGCGTTGGTTCGCTTGGCATCGACCATGGTTCCGCCCGTAACGATGGTCGCCTCGCCTTCCACCATGATGAAGATGTGGTTGGTATGTTCATGGTATTCCACTGCGCCCCCACCCCGCCGATTGGCCAATATCGTCAGCCCCGGGTCGCTCACGATCGCTCCGCCCTTGACCATCGTGGCTGCGACCTTGTCGTGGTCGATGTAGTGAACAGCCGCCGGCACGCCTCCCCCCACCGGCGCAGCGGCCGCCGTCAGCAAAACAGCCATCGTTAGCAATGTGCCTAGCGTCACCAATGCCTTCATTTGAGTTCCCCCCTTTTAACCGCGACTTTCCTTGCATCACCGGGACGCCTGCGGTTATACACCAACCCGGCTTCGTAAGCCCAATGGTTGCGGGGCCAATCATTCGGTGTTAGAAACGCATCACGCGTAAACCTTTTTTTCGTCGGCGCTACCCTCAGTGAGGGAGAGGAGAATCCGCATGCAAGATACCAACCGGCGTCTGATGTGGCATGGCATGCTCCTGTTTTTGCTCGGGCTGCTGACCGGCTTCGCCGAGGGGAGCTTCGCCAACGTGCGCATGGGGCTCGCCGCGCACCTCGAAGGCGTGATGAACGGCATTTTCCTGGTTGCGCTGGGGGCCGTCTGGAACGAGGTGAACCTGCCTCCACAGACAAAGGCCATCGCCTACTGGACCGCGCTCTACGGCACCTACGTGAATTGGCTGGTTACCACGCTGGCTGCAGTTTTCGGCACCGCCGCTCTTTCTCCCATCACCGCGGCGGGCCATAGCGGGCAACCCTGGCAGGAGAGCCTTGTCACCGCCGGCTTCCTGAGCGTCGGCCTCTTGATCGTTGCCTCCGCAGTACTGGTCCTGTGGGGTCTTCGCGCCAGAGCATTGTCCTGAGCGAAGAATCGTGATGTTCAGGGGCGCGGATTCATCAACAAACGCGCCGATGTGGTACGCAAAACACCCGCGCCCTATGACTGAACCCATCTCGTGCTCATAAACAATTATTACTTGACACCTCAAGGAGCCTGGTGCCAGCATGACCCCGAAATGTTACCTTCGGCATGATCTGCCGAAGAGGAGAATGCGCGCATGAAAAGGAATCATATTGGTTGCTGCCTGGCGATAGCTGGTGGGGCGGTTTTGTGTTTCGCATTCGGTTCCAAGGTTGCCGCTCAGAATCGCGGCGGTATCGACCCCGTGGCTGCAAGTAAACCGACGCCTCGAATGCCGGACGGTCATCCCGACTTGAGTGGCTTCTGGGCTAACGGTGTGGCCGGCGTTCCCGGCTACGGTAAAGTAGCCACTGGGGCGGAGGCCGGCGGCCTTGTCAAAGGCGCGGACGACTCGATCTTGTATGCCCGCGGAGGAGTTGAGGAAGCGGATACCTCCGAAGCCAGACAGAACCCCAATCAGCCTCCCTACAAGCCTGAATACATGGAAAAGGTAAAGGCCATTGCCGATACCGTGTATGGCACCATCACTTCTTTGGACCCGGTCACCGATTGCAAGCCGGAAGGCGTTCCGCGCATAGGGCTTGGACTCATGCAAGCCGTCGCCAACCCCAAGTTAGTTGCGCTCCTGTACGAAAATGCTCCTGGGCCGGTCTACCGCGTCATCTATACCGACGGTCGCAAGCATCCCGATGATCTGGACACCTCCTACATGGGCCACTCCATTGGCCACTGGGAGGGAGACACCTTGGTCGTCGATACCGTCGGTCTCAACGACGAAACCTGGTATAGCGCCAGCGGCGGCGGCAACAAATTCACCAACATCCATAGCGATAAAGAACACGTCGTCGAACGTTTCACGCGCAAGGGAGACACTCTCACCTACGAAGCCACCGTGGAAGACCCGGTTATGTTGACCAAGCCGTGGGTCATCAATCCCGTGCATACCAAGATTGGTCCTGCCGACGACTACATTCAGCCCCAGATGTGCAGGGGAGACGACAAGGCCCATCTCGTGAAGCCCAGTGCAACCGATAAGTATGCCTGCGACTTCTGCATCAAGGATCCCGATGCGGCTTATGGTAAGGGAGCTGCCGACGAGGTACACAAGGACAAGGGCGGCGAACAATGAATTCTTGTTTGCTATCATGGTTCAACACCGGGAAAAGGAGGTCTTAAGGATCATGAAAAAAGTTTATGGATGGGTGGCGGCGGCCGGCTTTCTTTTGTCGGCGGCATTGCCTGTTCTTGCGCATCACTCCATCTCCGCGGAATTCGATCCCGGCAAGGAGTGGTCGGTGACCGGGACGCTTAGCAGAGTCGACTGGATCAATCCACACACCTCAACCTGGGTCGACGCCATGGATCCCAAGACCGGCAAAGTAATGTCCTATGGATGTGAAGGCAGTCCTCCCGCAACGTGGCATCGCGCCGGCTTGAAGAAGGAAGACTGGACGCTCGGAGAAATGGTTACCATGACCTGCGCCGCGGCCAAGGACGGCACTCCCTACTGGGGCTTCATCAAGATGCTGAAGTACAAGTCCACTGGCCGCGTCATCATATTCAGAGTTGGTGGCGAGTAATTTACTACCCGCCGTCCCATCGCTTAAAAAAAGAGCCGCCGCGTGGCATAGACGCAAAGGTGTGAATTGGGGTGCCGCACCCTTGGCTTTTTTCAAGGGTGCGGGTTTGCCGTTTTGTATGACCGCAATCCCAGTGGTTACATCATGCTAAAGAACATCGAGATAAAGAATTTCCGTTGCTTTAGGGACCTATACCTACATGACCTAAAACGCTTCAATATTGTTGTAGGGGAAAGCGGCAGCGGCAAGACCGCGCTACTCGAGGCCATTTTTCTAGCAGGTGCCGCCAGCCCAGAAATCTGGATGCGTCTCAGGCAATGGAGAGGATTTGCAGGAACCAATCTTCGCCTAACAGGCTCACGTGTCTCCTATGAGGGGCTTTTTAGAGACATTTTTTTCAACTTTGAAAAACGCAAACCGGTGAGAATAGATTTCACAGACTCAGATGCGAAGACAAGAACCCTCAAGATAAGCTATCCAAGCCAGGAAAAATATAGCCAATTTTCTTCTCAGGACCGGAATCAGGAGAACGAGTTTATCGTTGAGCCGATAGTATTTGCTTGGCGATCTAAGGGGAGAGAACAGAAGGCTCGGGTCGAAATCAAGGATCATCAACTGAGTTTTCGGGGCTTCAACAATGTCTATCCTATATGGTTCTCATCCCCGATGATCAATGAGGGCACTACAATAGCCCAGTCATTCTCTGAACTAAGCGTCCGAAAGAGAACTGAACCGCTGATCAAGGCGGTTAGAGCATTGTATCCAGAACTTGAAAGTATCGGAGTAGAGAGCATTGCGGGAGATTTGTTGCTCTGCGTCTCTTCCGCAGCAATGTCGGAGAAGCTTCCCATAGGACTGATGTCATCAGGATTGACGCGTTTCCTCTCAATTATGGTCGCAATCGCGGTTAATCCCGGCGGCGTCTTATTGATTGATGAATTTGAAGTTGGCTTTTATTACAAGACACTTCGGAAGGTACTCCAGTCTATCTGTGCATTCTGTATCGACAATGACGTTCAAATTGTCGCGTCAACTCATAGTTATGAGTTCATCCAGACTCTTCTGCCGATAATGGAAGCGCAAGGCAATGATTTTAATTTGTTGCGGGCAGAACGGCATGGTTCGGAATGCAAGGTGAAAGTCTTAAGCGATCCAGTCTCAGCAATTGAAAGTAACTTTGAAGTGAGATAGAGCGCAATGCCTCCAGCCGTTCCAAGCCTATTAGCCACCAATGCCCTTGTGGTGGCGGAAGGGAATGGCGACAAACAGTTTATCGAAAATCTATGCGCCGTTCGCGGAATCGGCGGCTTTCAAATCGAAGAGGCTCGCGGCAACGCTAAGTTTGAAACCCACCTTAAAGGTCTTAGAGACCGGACGGGCTTTGACAATCTAAGGTTGCTCGTGGTTATTGGTGACAATGACGACACTCCCGGGGATAGGTTCAATCACATTCGCAAGTCATTAAAGGCTGCCGCACTTCCGCAACCGAATGACCCATTTACCCCGGTAAAACGAGACAACCTTACGGTCATCATCATAATGCTACCGTATACATATGCAGCGGCCTCAAGGACAGTAGCGAAGGGATGTCTAGATACCGTCCTATTACCATATATCGAAAACCGTCACGGAGCCGTTCTGCCATGTGTGGAGACTTACCATACTTGTGTCGGGAAGGCAGATCGCACCAAAAATCAAAATGATAAGTTTAGATTGAGATGTTTTATCGCTGCTTTATTTCGAGAAGATCCAAACCTCGCACTGTCATGGGTAACTTCTCCGGGCAAGAACCTCATTGATTTGAATGACCAATATTTCACGGAGTTTGCTCAGTACCTCATGGAGCTTCAAGGCTTCACCGCCTAACACGTTATGGTCAGTCAACTATATTGTTACCCTTAACAAAAAAAGGGGGGCTAAAATAAGGACCTACTTCAAATACGCAATCGCCATGACGATCACCGCCATACGCGTCAGCATGCTGATTCCCGGTTCGGTTCGCTTGTACCAGTTCCACGTCCACGCCATCACCAGCATCGAAGCCAGCAGCGCCCCAATCCACGCCAGCGTGGGCAGCACCGTCAGGTTCGCGCCGATCATCTGGCGCAATCCGTCGTGCCAGATGCACCCGTACAGAATGCACACATGAACGAAATAGACCACCAGCGATTCCTGGGCGATGGAGCGCGTCGCCTGCTCCGGTATGGTGATCTTCCGCGTGACCCACGACAGCAGCGCCAGCTCCAGCAGCACGCAGCCGGACTTCAGCAGGAACACCCCCGGACTGATGGTCCAGAAATAAATGTTCCCGTAGGGATGCAGCGGAACGAGCGCGATGCAACCTGCCGCAAGGACCATCGCCGCCGCGCCCATGATCATGGGCTTCCGGGCCAGCGAATCCGAACTCCACTTTTGCCGCTGGATGATGTATCCCAGCGCGCTGCCCAAGAGCACGTAACCCGACCACGGCAGCATCGGGAACAGCGATCCCGTCTGCGCGGTCAAATAGGAAGCCACCGAAAGCGGCAGAAATCTTGCCCAGCCGATTTCCCAGGAGATGGGCGCGAACAGAACCACAAACGCCCCCGCGCCCGCCGCGAGTTTCGCGAATCGTTCCGGCGTTCCGGCCATCCACACCAGCGCCTGCAGGAAAAGCAGGGTCAGCCCCACGCACTGCAACACATCCACTTGCAGCCATGCCTGCCATCCCGCCGCGTCCAGATAGCGGAAGTCGTGAAACGATTTGACCGGAAAGTGCAAGGCGTAGCCCAGCAGGACAAAAAATCCGAAGCGGCGCAGCCGTTTGAACAGCCGCGCGGAAGGGCGCAAATAGGCGTCCCAATATTTCGTGCTCGCAAGCGTGAAGGAAATGCCCGAAAGCATGAAAAACATCGGCGCCGTCAAGCCGCGCAGAAACAGCCACGACTGGAACACCACTCCCGCGCGGTACGCCGGAACCAGCAGCACATCCAGCGTATGCCCCTGCACCATGAACAGGATCGCCAGCACGCGAGCCAAATCCACGACCACCAGACGCGATTGCCCATGAGCGTCCACGAGCCCATCCGGTTGCATAGGCCCCTGGCTTTGCACAGGCCCATCGGTTTGCAGATGCCCACGCGTTTGCAATGGAATGTTCGTCTCGGACGTCTGTGCCGGCAGATTTCCCATCGCAATCTCTTATTCCTGGGGCGGGACGCAGGTCCTGTGGTTAAGGCAATTCATGGTGCATGCGATGCTCGCGGCGGAACATCCGCTCTTTATTGGATGCTCCGGCGGGCGTGACCGGTCAATTAAGATCGCGCGACAGCATCAGTTTCAAAGTCACTTTGTCCGACCCCGCGGTCAGGCCAAAACCCACTCCGGCTTCGATATTCACCAACTTGCTGCTGTGGTCGATCACCCCAAAAAGCTGGTGCGGCTGCTCGCTTGTCCGGTAGAACTGCCGCAGCGGGCCGTAATCGGCGTACTCCTCGATGGCCAGGGCCGATTTCGCATTGACGTTGTAAGCCAATCGTATCGCCGGCGCGAAATCGAGGCTCCTAAAGCCGCCGATCCAGGAGTTATCGAGAATCGGATTCACAATGATGTCGAAGGGATGCAGGTGCAGACCGACGATGGGCCGGATCTCCGACGTGTAGGTTCTCGGATCCCAATGCTTGGAGTTGTAGCTGAACTCAAAATTAATCGCGTAGAAAAACATGCGATCGTCCGCGTGCGGCGCTGTGAAAAGCAGGCGTATCTTGCCGCCGTTGATCGTCGCGCCGCGGCCCTGGGAGATGCTGTACAGCGGCAGATAAAGCCCCGCCTCAAACCAGTCGGTCACGCCGTACGCCCATTCGGTCACGCCGTTCAGCGATTTGTCGGGTATCAGGCCCCCGGGAAATGCCGGCGTCTTCAGGCCGACGGGCGTGAAGTTGTTGTGCCACGTCAGATTGAACTTGCCTTTTTCCGCAATGGATCCGTCGTACACCTGGATCTCATCGGTCTGGGCCTGGGCCATGATGGGAGCGAGGATGGGCGCCGCCACCACGGCGAGCGCCATCACCGCAAGCGCGCGGTTCCCCAGCGCGCGTACCCAATGACGCGCCGCAAAATGGCCCGAAACAAAACTTCCTCCGATGTTCGCAAGCACAATCCCCCCTGTGTTTTTGAGCGTAGGAGAATAACGCAGCGCCATCATCGCCGCAATTACCTTGGACGCGAGGCCGAGCCGCGAAGTTCCACCGGAAATCAAGCGTGCGGGTGGGCCTTGTCGTACACCTCCATCAACTGCCGGATGGAGGAATGCGTGTATCGCTGCGTGGTGGAAAGCGAACTGTGCCCCAGCAACTCTTGTATGGCGCGCAGGTCGGCGCCGTCGGCCAGCAGGTGCGTGGCAAACGCATGGCGCAGCGAGTGCGGATGCAGGTCCCAGTTGATGTTCACCAGGCGGATGTATTTTTTGAGAATCCGGTTGATGCTGCGCGGCGTCAACCGCGCGCCGCCGTGGTTCAGGAACACCGCCTCAATGTCTCCGCGGCCCCCGGCTTTACGCAGCAATTCGGTGCGCAGGGGCCCGTATTTTTGCAACGCCCCTTCCGCTTTCGATCCGTAGGGGATGATGCGCTCCTTGTTGCCCTTTCCAAGGACGCGCAGCATCTGCTCCTTGCGATCGATGTCCGCGAGGTTGAGGCCGGTCAGCTCGCTCACGCGCAGGCCCGAGGCATAGAGCAGCTCCAGGATCGCGCGGTCGCGTTCCAGCAGCAGGCGATCCGTGGGCCGCCCCATCTTGGAGCGCCGCGCGACGCCGCGCGGCGGTGGCGGCGCGGAACCCAACTGGTCGAGAAACGCGTTCATCTCTTCCGCGCTGAGCACCACCGGCAATCGCTTGGGGAGCTTGGGCGTGGCCACCAGCCGCGCGGGGTTATCTTTGATCATTCCCTCCCGCGCGCAGAACTTGAAAAACGAACGCAGCGATGCCAGCTTGCGGGCCATGGAACTTTTTTGCAGATGCTGATCGTGCAGGTAACCCAGGTATTCGCGGATGACGCGGTGGTCGATTTGCGCCACGGAAACCGTCTCGGCGCCGGGCGGCGACAAATAGGTTAGAAACTGTTCCAGGTCGCTGCGGTAGTTGCGCAGCGTGTGGGCGGAGGCATTGCGCACCGCCCGCAAATAGCCCAGGAACTTCTCGATGGCAGGCTTCATCCGGTTTCTGGACGTCCCCCGCCGCTGCGGCGTTGCATCAAGCTCTGGTAACCTCGACCGGGACCGGCACCGGAGCGGCCTCCTCCGGAGCGACGCCCTCCCAATCGCACCCTTCCTTCAGGCAGGCGCGCACCACGCCCGTCTTGCTGCGCTTCTCGACGATGAACGCAGCGCCGCATTTCGGACAGGCCTCGGCGATGGGCCGGTAGGGAGTCGTGAAATCGCATTCTGGGTAGCGGTTGCAGCCATAGAACACGCGGCGGCGGCCCTTCCTGGCCATCCGCTCCAGCAATTCTCCGGTGCCGCATTTCGGGCAGTGGATGCCCAGCGTCTTGGCGCGGATAAACTTGCATTTCGGATAGGCGGTGCAGCCGATGAATTCGCCGTAGCGGCCGTGTTTGCGCACCAGTTGCTCGCCGCAGTCCGGGCACTTCTCGTCGAGCAGTTCATCCGGTTGCCGCGCGACGCGCGTGCCTTCCACCAGGCGCCGCGTGGTCTTGCAGTCGGGATAGCCTTTGCAAGCCAGGAAAACTCCGAAGCGGCCGCGCTTGATAACCATCTCTTTGCCGCAATTGTCGCAATACTCGATCTTGGGTTCTCCGCCGGTCTCTTCGGGAAGTTCCGGGGAGAGGTCCTGAATAAAATCGCATTCCGGATAGCGCGAACAGCCCAGGAAAAAGCCGTGGCGGCTGATGCGCTCCAGCAGTTCGCCCTGGCCGCACTTCTCGCACTTTTTTCCCGTGGGAATTCCGGCTTTGTAGGAGAGCATTTCGTCGTCGGCGCGATCCAGATCCACGACGAATTTCTCCCAAAACTCTTTCACGGCTTCGCGCCAGGGCAGTTTGCCTTCCTCGATTTCGTCGAGCTCTTCTTCCAGTCGCGCGGTGAAGGTGACATCGAAGATGTCCTCGAAGCTCTTGACCAGAAGAATGCTGACGCGCTCGCCGAGCATGGTGGGCGTAAAGCGTCCCTGATCCTTGGTGACGTATTCACGCTCCACGATGGTGGAGATGATCGAGGCGTAAGTCGATGGCCGGCCGATGCCCTTGTCCTCCAGTTCTTTCACCAGCGTGGCCTCGGTGTAGCGCGGAGGCGGCTCGGTGAAATGCTGGTCGGGGCGAATCTTGTCCATGCGCAGCGTTTGGCCTTCGCGAACCGCCGGCAGCCGCCGTCCTTCGTCGCTTTCCGCAGGTTCGTCGTCGTCGGATTCGGCGGAAATCTGATAGGCCGCCAGAAAACCCTCGAACTTCATCACCGAACCGGTGGCTCGGAACGTGTAGTCCCCGGCGCTGATGTCGATGGTGGTTTGGTCGAAAACCGCCGGCAACATCTGCGAAGCCACAAAGCGCTGCCAGATGAGCTGGTAGAGCTTGAACACATCGTCGTCGAGATATTTTCGGACGTCTTCCGGCGCGCGCATGGCGTCGGTCGGGCGGACCGCTTCGTGCGCTTCCTGCGCGTCTTTTTTGGACTTGTAAAAATTGGGCTTCTCCGGAAGGTACGCGGCGCCGAAGCGCTCCGGGATCAACTGCCGCACTTGCGCCAGCGCATCGCTCGAGACGTGCACCGAATCGGTGCGCATGTAGGTGATCAGCGCGACCGAGCCTTCCTCGCCCAGCTCCACGCCTTCATACAGCCGCTGCGCCAGGGACATGGTGCGTTTGGCGGTGTAGCGCAAGCGGTTGTAAGCGGCTTGCTGCAGCTTGGAAGTCGTGAACGGCGGCGGCGGATTGCGCCGTTTTTCTTTTTGCGCGACGCTGGCCACTTGCCACTGGGCTTTTTCCACCGCCGCGACGATGGCCGCCGCCTCGGCTTGCGTATGCACCTCGACATCTTCGCCGTTGTGCTTGAAGAGCTTGGCTTCAAAGGCCGGCGGTTCGCCGGCATCGAGCAGGGCGTGGATGGTCCAGTATTCCACCGGCGTGAACGCGCGAATTTCCATTTCGCGCTCGACGATCAAGCGCACGGCCACGGTCTGAACGCGTCCCGCCGAAAGCCCGCGGCGGACTTTATTCCACAGCAGCGGCGAAACTTTGTAGCCGACGATGCGATCCAGAACGCGCCGGGCCTGCTGCGCGTCCACCAGGTCGGTGTCCACCTGCCGGGGATGGTCAAAGGCGGCGCGAATGGCCTTGGGCGTAATCTCGTTGAAGGTGACGCGGAAAATTTTCTTGGGATCGGTCGCGGGAATCTCTTTCTTGGGCGCGTCCTTCGCGGTTTCTTCCTTGGCTTCGGCGGCGGCGTCCTTTTTCTTGAAGCGCGGCCCGCTCTGTTCCTGCTCCGGATATTTGGAGGGCTTGGCCAAAACCATGGCCAGGTGCGCGGAGATGGCTTCTCCCTCGCGGTCGGGGTCGCCCGCCAGGTACACGGCGTCGGCGGCGTTCGCGGCCTTGCGCAGATCGTTGATGATCTTGCCCTTGCCGGCGATGATCTGCAGCGTCGGCTCAAAAATCTTGTCGTCGTCGAGCCGGATGAGTTTGCCCGCCGGCTTCTGCTTGCCTTTCTTGCTTCCTTTCTTGGCTTTGCTCTTTTTCTTTTTTCCGTTGCCTTCTTCTTCGCCGGGCAGACGGATGCCGATGGTTTTCTTCGGCAGGTCCATGACGTGGCCGATGGACGCCTTAACCGTGAAATTGCGGCCAAGATATTTGTTGATCGTCTTGGCTTTCGCCGGCGATTCGACTATGACGAGTGATCGGGCCATGATTGGTTGTAAACCTAAATGCTTCCCCGCGGAAAGCCGTGTGTCCTTTCCGCTACCCTGTTGCCATTTCTACAACAAAAACCCCTATAGCAAAACTTTGATGAACTGCTTGCCCGGCATTTGCCGGATCACTCCGCGCATTTCCATTTCGCACAGCGCCGCCAGCGTCTCCGAGCTGCTGAGGCCGGTGGTCTCCACCAGTTCGTCCACGTGGATCGCTTCCTCCACGCGAATCAGCGCGTAGAGCTTTTTTTCCGTCGGCGACAGCGCCGCCTCGAACAGGGACGCTCGCGCCTCGGCGGAGGTTGCCTCCACCGGAAAAAGCTCGGCGCGAATCTCCGTCGGCAGCTCCTCCACCACGTCTTCCCAGCCGGTGGCCAGCTTGGCTCCTTG
>Ga0207007_1292_pt1 | contig 11345 bp, 11 predicted proteins | sample Alteio_BWMinCont_85_FD_153487 | JGI IMG/M metagenome (GOLD analysis project Ga0207007, IMG submission 153487) | Enriched cells from forest soil in Barre Woods Harvard Forest LTER site, Petersham, Massachusetts, United States -... | ecosystem: Environmental > Terrestrial > Soil > Temperate forest >...
TTTCCTGCAGCGTCGCCGTGCCGATCTTTTCGCCCTTGCCATCGATAAACGAGGTGCTCAAAGTTTGTCCCGCAAAAGCCGGCGCGGAAAGCAGCGAAAGAGCGATAAGAAGCAGGGATGTTTTTTGCATGATGAGCCTCGTCTAAAAAATCGGCCAGAAAGCGACTGCCGTTCCGGTTCGAGAGAATGTTGCTCCAACCCCATCGCTGCTTCAAGAATATTCGTCGCCGAACCGCATCGCCGCTTTGATGGCTAGACAGCCCACATCCAGGGTTATAGGCTAAGCGTCATAAGGAACACGAGGATATGTAATGAGAAGGAACGCGCGAAAATTTTGGCCGATTTTGGCAATGCTTGTCCTATGCACAGGGGCCGCGCGCGCCGAAGAAGCCGTGGATGAGCGCCTGACCTTGCTCTATCAAACCTTCACGCCACAAACACTAATCGTCCCCGCCGGAAAGAAAATCAAACTAACGGTCGTCAATAAAGATTCGACCGCAGCGGAATTTGCCAGCCAGGCCCTCGATCACGATCATGCTATTCTCGCCAACGGCCAGATTTATGTTTATATCGGCCCGCTCAATGCGGGCACATACAGCTTCTTCGATGTTCTGCACCGAATGACCGCAGCCGGAAAAATTATCGCCAAATAAAATGCAAAACAGCCAGCCCGTTTTTCACGAAGGCTGGCTGTTTAATGCTACGCAAATTTAAGATAGCGAAAAATTCCCATGATACGCATAGGAAGTAACGCCGTCATCCTCAGCGCTGGCGGGGCGTTTAGCGCTATGCCCTGCGTTTATAGCATTGTTGTATTGCCGCATTATCCTCTCAGCCGCGCCGCTGGCCATAGCATGCGGGATGAGCTCTTCAATTTCCGCAAAAGCATTTTTGTAAAGGCTGAGTAAGGCGGTGCCAGACACAAGCTTGCCCCAATTTTCGAGCGTAAGGGCAGGGCGCCTGCCGGTGGCGAGGACCATAAATGCGGAATTTACGCCGTCTTTTTCTTTATTTAAATACCCGTGTTTATCGAGAGTTCCTTTTACAAACTCGCTCGCCTCCTCGGCCCAACTCTTCTTCTTTTTTAAAACTTTATTCTCTTCGTCTGGTGTCTTGATCCATTCGCTTCGTTTGGTGGTATGTTCAGTATCCGCTTCATTCCAAGCTTCCGCTGCCTGTCTGGATTCCAAAGCCGCATTCTTGGCGGTCAACAGTTTGTATTCGGGTAATTTTTCTACTTCGCGGAAAAATTCTTCTTGGTGTAGTTCCCAACCTTTCCGGTATTTCTCGCCCATGAAAACGGATGGAAAACTATTCAAAATCAAAGGAGCCATTCTGCCGGAGATTTCAATGTTTCCATGCATAATCTGATAACATCTGCTCACGCTAATGCCCAAATCAGACGCGGCCTCTGCCATTCCAACACTCGAGTCATTAAGGATGCGCAGCATAATGGGGCCGACAGTGTTTTTATCGCCGAATTCGGCTGGCATGCCTGACTTCACCGGATGCGTATCGGCAACTATTGTATAATATTCATCTTTATTAGCCTCCCAACGCTCGCCATGCTTTTTCGCAAAAATGCGAGGCCACAGATCCTTCATCATCCCAAGAACTTCCGCAGAAATCCCAATTCTTTGATGAATGATGTTGCTGAAGGTGCCTTCGGCAACATTTAATTCCTTTGCTTCATCGCTCCAGATAGCGTCTTCCCCGATAATACGTTCGATGATCGAACCGGCGATATTCTTGTCGCCTTTTTCGACCGCCTTTCTTCTTGCCTTCAGCATCGCCAAATGGCGGGCGCTGAGTTCCTGTTTTTGGGGGCCAGATTCCTGTGCATCGGCTTTTCTTTCTTCCGTCACCTGCTCTTGTCCAGCGGAAGACGATAAAACCTCTTCGCCAGCGCGATCTGCGGCATCGCGCAGACCGCTGCCTGGATTGCGTAAAGACAAAGGACGCGGCTTCTTTACCGCAATATTTTTCCTTTCTTCCCGAAGCTTCGCATTCACCACAGAATTTTCTCGAGCAGCAGGTGGCTGCGCGGCCGCAACCGGTTCCTCTTTCATCTGCGGAGCGGGTACAGTTTTCTTCTGCGTAACAGCGAAAGACGCCGCTTGTTGCTTTTGCCAGTCGCGCGCTACTTCTCTTGTTGCCATGAAGACAGAAACGTACAGGCCCAACCGCGCTTCTTCTTCCTTTTTTAGTTTAGGGGGGTGTTTTATCTTCGGCATGGCAACCCTGCGGAAGAAGTTTCCGAGGCAATATCCTTCAATGAATTGGCTGCCGGCTGATCCATAAAATCAAGGCCTTACAAAAACGCGAAACAAAATAAGAATTCACAATAACTAAGGACTATTTTTAACACCGGAAAATACTATCACCTAGAATAAACTTCAAAAAACCCAGGAAATTCTTGGTTAAAGCCAATATCTCCGGTTGCACTCAGCCAAGCCCTGCATGCTCAAAAGCTTAACATGTCAGAGCGGTTTCGGCAGAACGCCGTGCCTTTAAAGATGGCTGCGAAGCCTCTTTCTTCTGGATAGCGGATTGGCGAAGCAACTCCGTGGCTCGTTGACTTTCATTGGTTTCAAGGTCGCACAACCTGCGAATTTCCGTGACCGCCAGCTTAAAAAGATCGGGCTTAATGGTTGTGTCGCCCGCCCAGATCTGCCTCCAGACATTCGAATATTGCAGGTCAGGGTTCTTAACGACGTCGATAAAAGACGCATGTGGCCCGTCCTTGGCGTCGTTCAGATGACCATGTCGATGCATGGTCGATTTAATAAATACACCGAGCGGCGCGCGCCAATCTTCCTTGATAGACGCCGAAACCGCGGCGGGATTTGTCAGCACGAAAAGTGCCTGTCGCCAGATTTGGGCAGAACTCTGCACATCAAAAACATCGCCAGCCCTATACCCTCCGTCAGAGGATAGGGGGCTAACTTTCGTAACTTCATTTTTCCCATCGCTCTTGTTTTGTTCGTATTCAGGCTTCGCGCCACAATTGATCAGCGCAAAAATCTGCTGCTTGTATAAGTCTTTGTTCTTCTTCCACGCGTCTTCATATTCCGTAGCAAATATCTTGGGCCACTTCTCGTCCATCTCGCGGAGCATTTTCGCAGTAGGGTTTCTTTCCCCACGCATAAGATCGCCGAGCGTAGTCACGCCAACGCCAAGCTGTCTGGCTACCTTATTCAGATTGGCATTTTTACCGCCGACGATGACCCGCACCGTAGAAAAGACGGCGGCCCTGTCATCAGATGGTATAACCCCCCTGGCGGCTTCGTCCTCTGCGCGCAACACGCGAACGCTCTCGGAAACCGACGGCCAACAAGCCTTGTTGACAGGCTGCACGGCATCAGCCGTATTATCGGTCGTATAAACATTGTTTGTAGCCTGCGCATTAAGCGATAAATGATCCATATTTAAACCTGTAATTGATTAAAAATATAATTCCTCATTTTAAGAGGATATCAACGCCCAATAAGAATTTGTAACATCACTCATCCCCACCCTCATAGACCGAAATTGCTTTCATCTGAAGGGCAGGGAAGCTATTACCTTAAAAAAGCAACCAAAGCGTGTGGTGGCTGCCTTTCTTAATAATCTTAAGAGGGTACCGGCTCGCTGGGCGTACTGTCCGTCTTCGCCCTAAGCAGGGCTACGCCGGACAGTCTCGCTCGCTGCGCTCGCGAAGACTGGAGCGGGTGAAGGGAATCGAACCCTCGTCATCAGCTTGGGAAGCTACTGCTCTACCATTGAGCTACACCCGCATTCCTTAACTAAGATAGCGCGGCGTTTTTATTTCTGCTAGGCTCTTTCTGCAATGGTTCAAAAACAAAATCACTCCTACGCTGCCACCACCCGGCAAATCCGCGTAACCGTCCAGCCGACTTATCTCGACGATAAATCAGCCCCGGAAGACGGCCATTTCGTCTGGGCGTATGAGGTAACGATTGAAAATATGGGCTCCGAAACCGTCCAGCTCCTCGGCCGCCACTGGAGCATCACCGATGCCCGAGGCGAAACCCACGAAGTCCGAGGCTCCGGCGTCATCGGCGAGCAACCGACTCTAGAACCCGGCGACCGCTTCAACTACACCAGCGGCACCCCCTTGGCGACGCCGTCGGGCATCATGCAAGGCACTTACCAAATGGAAAATGAACGCGGCGAACGCTTCGACATCACCATCCCGGCCTTCTCGCTGGATAGTCCGTATCAGCCGGTCAGGCTGCATTAATTATTGCGGTTTCGGGTTGAGCATGCGGCTGTAAGATGTAACGGCGCGGAAACCATTGATCGTGCGTACCTCGTCTCCATCCCCGACAATACGAGAGCTGTATGTTTCTTGAACCAAATTAGGCGTTGTGCTCTGTCGCTCCGCCACAATCTGTTTCACTTCGCCCAACGTTAAATCAACTTCAATTGTTTCGTTTCCTTCTTGTCCCGTCACCGTTACAAAAAGAGTATTATCTTTCGGACAATTAGCGATCTCCGATACAGGATGGAAAGTGACGTTACGGTATGTAACTTTTTCAGCTTGATCGCCAAACAAGGAATAGACATCAGGCGTAGTATTGATCATCGTTTCTACTGCTGGCAGACCCAACTCTTCCGTTATTCTAACTTTCATAAAATAATCCTTCCTCATTATTTGGCGTGTTGTCGAAATATAACGACGCAATCAATACAATGATGTTATTTAGTTGCAAAGAGGAATCCATGGGCCAAGTTATGGTTAACGGCGCCTAATGCGCCTCCGCCCAATTCCCCGCATGCCCAGCCTCCGCCACCAACGGCACCTTCAACTCCACCGCCGGAGCATGCGCATTCTCCATCACCTTCTTCACCAGCGCCGTCGTCGCCTCCAGCTCCGCAACCGGAACCTCAAACACCAATTCATCGTGCACTTGTAATAACAACCGTGCCCCAAACCTGGCGTTCTGCAGGGCAGGGCCCATCTGTATCATCGCCCGCTTCATAATATCCGCCGCAGTCCCCTGCAACGGCGCATTAATCGCCTGCCGCTCGGCACCGCCGCGACGCGGACCCTTTTCATTAATGCCGGTAATATGAATCCGCCGCCCGAACAAAGTCTCCACATACCCGTGCGCCCGCGCGAACTCTTTCGTGCTCTCCATCCAATCGCGCAATTCATGAAAACGATTGAGATAAGCGCGAATAAATTCCCCCGCTTCACCGGACGAAATCCCCAACTGCTTCGCCAACCCAAACCCGCTAATCCCATAAATAATGCCAAAATTTATCGCCTTCGCCGCGCGCCTTTTATCCGGCGTCATTTCCGCCAGTGGAATATGGAACATCTGGCTGGCCGTCAGCGCATGAATATCCACGCCTTCCTGAAAAGCCTGTATCAGCGCCGAAATCCCCGCCGTCGCCGCCGCCAACCGCAACTCGACTTGCGAATAATCGACCGACAACAACGTATACCCCTCGTCCGCAATAAACGCGCGCCGAATAGCCCGCCCGTCTTCCGTGCGAATAGGAATATTCTGCAAATTCGGATCAGTCGAAGACAACCGCCCCGTCGCGGCACCCACCAGCGAGAACGACGTATGCACGCGCCCCGTCTTCGCACTGATCTGCTCCGGCAGCGCATCCGTATAAGTCGATTTCAATTTGGCCACGCTGCGCCAATCCAAAAGCTTCACAACAATCTCATGCCCCGCTTCGGCCAACGGCTCCAACACATCCGACGAAGTCGAATAAGCCCCCGTCTTCCCTTTGAACCCGCCCGGCAATCCCATTTCGGCAAACAACACTTCGCCCAATTGTTTGGGCGACCCGACATTAAACCCATGTCCCGCCAGTACATGAATCTCGCCTTCCAGTTTCTGCAACCGAACTGCAAACCCGTGACTCTGCTTCCGCAAAATCTCCGGATCAATCCGCACGCCTAAAGTTTCCATCGAGGCGACAGCCGGAACCAGCGGACGCTCAATCCTCTCGTAAACCCGCGTCACATGCTTCTGCGCAATCTGCGGCTTCAAAATTTCCCACAACCGCAAAGCAAAATCCGCATCCTCAGCGGCATAAGCCACAGCCTTATCCAGCGGCACACGGTCGAATGTAATCCTGCTCTTCCCCGTTCCCGTCACTTCATCGAACGAAATCATCTTATGCTGGCAATGCAGCATCACCAAATCATCGAGCCCATGCCCGTGCAATCCAGCCGCCAGCGAATAAGACAACAACATCGTGTCATCATAAGGTTCAACCACAAGCCCATGTTGCCCAAGCACTTGCGCATCATACTTCAAGTTATGCGCAATCTTGAGCACGGCTGAATCCTTGAGCAATTCCCGCAATCCCTCAACCACCACTTTCAGCGGAATCTGCTGCGGCGCCGCAGCCGCCGCAAACGAAAACCCTCCATCGGCAGGCGCAGTATCCGGATCAACATGCCCCACCGGAATATAGCAAGCCTTCCCCGGCGCAATCGCCAAAGACACGCCCACCAGTTTCGCCGTGCAAGCTGTCAGCGAGTCCGTCTCCGTATCAATCGCCACAACCCCCGCCGCGCGCGCAGCATCCACCCACCACTTCAACCGCGCCTCGGTTTGCACCAATTCATAATCCTGTTTTATTTTGTCATTCCCGCGAAGGCGGGAATCCAGCTGCGCTGCGTCCGCAGCGCCTATAACCGGCGACGTTTCAGTGCGAGCCGCACCTGAATTCAACGAAACAGCCCCACCCCCCAACTTCGCCAACAACGACTTAAAATTCTGCGCCGACAAAAACGCCGACAATTCCGTGCGATGATCCTGCTGCCATACCAACTCACCAATCGGAACGGGCAGGGGGGCCGCATCATCCAGCAACACCAGCTTCCGCGAAATCCGCGCCAATTCCTCATTCTCAAACAATTTGCGCGTAGCTGAACCTATGGTGCGCGAATGAGTTCGCGCATCTATAACGAGACCAGCAAACTCATTGCCTTCGCTGTTTAAACCTTCAAGGGTTTCAGTATCAACAGAAGGTAATCCTTTTTTATCTAACGGAAGATTTTTGATAGAATATTTATCATGAAGAATGCTGCCAACTTCGGCAGCGGATGAGATTTTGAATTCCTTGCCAGCGAGGGTGTAGAGCTGCGTTTCTTTCTTTTTTAGATTTGCGGTAAGAACTTCATCCAGCTTATCGGCGGTTTTGTATGACAAAAGAGCCTCAACCCCGCCAATTTCATTGATGAGCGTCGCCCCTGCTTTCTGCCCTATACCCGGCACACCCGGCACGTTATCTGTGCTATCGCCCAACAAGGCTTGTAAATCCACAACCTTGTCCGGTGTCACGCCAAATTTCTTGAAAACTTCGTCCACGCCAATGGGCACCGATTTCAGCGGGTCGAACATCTCCACGCCCGCGCGGATCAACTGCATCAAATCCTTATCCGAAGACACAATGCAAACTTCCATCCCCGCATCGACAGCCTTCTTCGCATAAGCGGCAATTAAATCATCCGCTTCATACCCGGGAGCCTCAATCGAAGGCAACCCATAAGCTCGCGTCGCCTCGCGTATCAGCGGAAATTGCGGAATAAGCTCGGGCGGAGGAGGGGGGCGATGCGCCTTGTATTCCGCATAAATCTCATTGCGGAAAGTCTTCCGCCCCGCATCGAAAATCACTGCAATCTTCTCAATCTTCGACTCTGCCAGCAGCTTGTTAAGCATATTGCAGAACCCAAAAACCGCATTAATCGGCGTCCCATCCGGCCGCGTCATCGGCGGCAAAGCATGGAAAGCCCGAAAAATGAAGCCGGAACCGTCGATAAGGTAAAGTTTGGACATGCGATCAATCTGTGGAGAAAGGGGGATTTGCCGCACTGTCTATCAAAAACCCCACCCTGTCCACAAGCCAATCACCCTTTGGTTAACATCCTCACGAAACTATTGCCGAAAAAATCAGACGCATGATACGCTCCCCACCAGCCAATATATTATGGCCGTATCAGGAGATATATTTTATGGACTATTCTATGGACCCCTTGGATCCCCGTCACGAAGAGCTGTTCAACCGCCGCTCTGCGGAACTGTCCAAACCTATGCGCAATAAAGTGCTGGCGGACTCCCTGTCGTCGCAACCCACATACGCAATTGTCACCAAGCAGCCTCCTCACATGGACCTTATGCACAGGACCGACCTGCGCGACAAAGACGACCTGAAAAAGCAAATCAAGCAGGGCGTCAAAATCGAGATATGCGACAATGCCGAACGCCACGACAAGTGTGTCGCCAGGCTAACTCCTCTGCCCGATTGTGAAGATGTGTTTCATCTGCAAATCCTGATGACCTATATCGCTGATCGCCTCACCAATCCGAAAGACGTCGACCCTCCAAACCCAAAACCAGAGCCACGATATGAAGTCAGTCCCGCCGAACGGGTCAATGACGAATGGCTGCAATGTACGATAACGCAACGCGACTATGATTTTCCCCTCGCGGTTTTTAAGTTTCTCGAAACAGAACAGCATACTCTCGAAGCCGCTCTCGAAAACTCCCTCTACGATCTCGAACGCACAGTCGATAATCTTGCGACCCCGGATTACCACATAAAGCCAAGGCCAAGTCCAAGTCCGTGAACGGTCAAAAACATTTCAAGATAACGGTGCCGCATCAGGAGTTTTGAATATGGATGATTCTGAATCTGAATTCGGCCCCGAATCTGAACGTTTCAGGAATGACCTGGTCATGTGGTCTCTACCTCTGCCCCCGTTCTATAGCTTCAAGCAAGACGACCCTGTTGAAAAAAAACTTATCCGCACCGATGGCTTGCAAGAAGATGAGGTTGCCACAGTCTTTTTCCATCCCCAGAATGATAGCCGCGACACGCAAAAGCTGCTGCTCACCCACATCGCAGACAGGCTCACTTTCACTTTCCGCCAGGCCGACCGCCGCAGAAGTCTGGATGATAAAGACGATGATCGGAAACAACTGCAACCGGGCGCGAAATTCGTATTCCAAGGGCAGAATATGGGCGGCGGCAAATACATGTACGACATCCGCCAGCAAATAGGCGATCACCGCACGCCTCTTGCTTGTTTTATTTGTGAGACAAAAGGGCGTCACGAATACAAAAATGCAATTAAAGGCGCGCTGCGCGATCTCGGATTAACAGTCGATAATCTTGTATCGCAGCGTTTTCGTCTTCCCACTCAGCCCCGGCCACACCCCAGAAAGCCCGATGGAGCAAAACCCTAATCATTTAACCTCAAACAGGTATAAGGAATAATCTCATGAATACAAAAAACGCTCTCAAGAATTTCGCGCTGGCAACGGCCTTTGTCGCCACCGCTTCTTCTATCGCGCTGCCATTGGCAGCGCAGGCAGAAACCAATGAATGCGAAAATTTTCTTCGCACCAAGCTTCATCCTATGGAGCCACTGCAAGGCGTAAATGCGCCCAAGATAGAGTCCAAGATTTTTGAGGCCATTCAACCGAACGAACATCGCATTTGCTATACTTGGAAGAATATCAGTTCGACGACGCCGACCGTTACTCCTTCGGGCGAAAACTGCATCACTCTCGATGCATCGAAGAAGGGCAAAGATTTAACATTCACCTTTGCCCCGAAATACCAGTATGCGCCGATCGTTATTACTTATGGCGAGAGTCTGGTGGAGTTATGTCTATGATGGAAAGCTGTGCGCAGCAGCACGGGCGCGCCCCGACGCCGCGCCCCGTTCCTGCGGCGAAGAACTTTCTTTAACCCAAGGCACCAGATATCCCCTTCCGGTTGCATATTATTGCAACGCAGCATTACGTATTCAAGATTGAAGTGCGCCGATATACCTACTACGCTTGATATATTCAGACTGCATAAGGAGACATCGTGATGGATGATTTTCTTGAAGACTTTTTTAAACGAAAAGCGCCGGCGGAAATAGAACCCGCGACAAATGCGCTGCCCAAAAATTCTGCGCGCGACACTCAATCTCCCTCCGACATCTATTCTTTTTCCGGCGGCGGGAAAGACAGCATGCATCTCATATACGAAGGAAAAAACGGCAGCCGCGAGGTTCTGGCGACGGTAACTTTTATTTCTACAAAGAACGCCGCCCAGGAACGGGAAATACGTGAAGACTTCCTCAACAAACTTTGCGAGCGCCTCACATCTCCCGAAAAAGCGGCAAGACCAAAACTCGCGCGCCATTTCGATATCGTCGGTACGGTAATAAACGGCAACTTGTTCCTCTACGACGTCCGCCACAAAGACGCCGACAATAACGACCGCCAGTTCGCAACCTTCCTGTGCCAAAGCAAGGATGAATTCAGGTTTTTTGAGCCCCTCCGCGGAGCAGTCGGCGACATCGCCCACAAGCGGTCGCGCCCTATGGGCCTGCATTCCAAACCAGACGAGCTCGAACTGTAAACAAGGAGCGAACGCATGGACAAAAAATCTTTGCCTCCTCGTTATCAGCATGAAAGTTATTACTTCGAAGACGTGAAGCCTCTTTCCAACCGCGATACCGTCAAAAACCTCTGGCACGAAACGGTCGAGGAAGAGGTCGTGGGAAAGCTGTGGGTCGGGCAGGTCATCTTCTCTCCCGTCAAAAGCGAGATAGAAAAGAGAAAACAGAAAATGTTCCTGGCTTACCTGCTTGATCGCCTCATGGATCCCGTTTTCGAGCAGAACCTTGTTGTCTTGACACGCGGTGGTGTCATAGGCGAACCCATCCTGCCGGAACCCAAGCCAAAAGCAGGCGAATATTTCAAAGTAAGCGACGAGCCCGGAAGTTCACGCTGCCCCGTCCACACCATCTTCCAAAACGAAAAGAAATTCGTCCGCTTCGTCTATAAAAACAATACCAAACCCGTATTCGAAGAACAGGTCAAAGGTGCCGTCCGCGATCTCGAATACACGCTCCCCGGCATCAAAAAACTGTTTTCCTCTCCCCCCGGCCCAACCCCCATGCGTTGAAGGCAGGAAATCATGGACATGAACGGAGAAGATAGAAAACTAACCCGCCAACACCCCGGCCCGTTGCAAGAGTCCTATCTCTTGGCTGCGGGTGTCCCCACAGCCAATGGCGAGGATGTCCAAGTCCTCATCCGTAAAAAGGGAAACTTCCGCGAAACAGTTGCCCATATCGTCCTCTTTTCCACCGACGGCGATCCGACAGAAGCAAAAAAACAAAATGCCTTCCTGACCCATTTGCTCAACCGGCTCAAAGCTTCAACAAATATCCCCTGGGACGCGGTTGCGCCCAAACCCCACCGGCAATTTAACATCAATGGAGAATTTTCCGGCGGCGGCTGCTTTCTCTACGACATCCGCGAAAAAACCCCAGATGGCGGCTATAAGAAATTCATAAAATTCAAATG
>Ga0207007_1015_pt2 | contig 11315 bp, 9 predicted proteins | sample Alteio_BWMinCont_85_FD_153487 | JGI IMG/M metagenome (GOLD analysis project Ga0207007, IMG submission 153487) | Enriched cells from forest soil in Barre Woods Harvard Forest LTER site, Petersham, Massachusetts, United States -... | ecosystem: Environmental > Terrestrial > Soil > Temperate forest >...
CGAACGGTGGAACGGCGCAACGGATGAGGTGAACCTCTATAGCCGCGCCCTCAGTGCCAGTGAAGTGCAGGCCTTGTATGCCGCGGGATTGGGTTTCGGAGTTGTGGCGCCGTCGATCACGACTCAACCCGTCAGCCAGACTGTAACCGCCAGCCAAACCGCTAACTTCTCCGTGGCTGCTACAGGCACCACTCTACTCAGTTACCAGTGGTACGAGAACGCCACTGCCATCGTGGGGGCAACGTCGTCCTCCTATACCACTCCGGCCACATCGGCCACCGACAACGGGGCGCCATTCAGCGTCACGGTCAGCAACGCCGCCGGCAATGTCACCAGCAACAACGCCACCCTTACCGTCAATGCCGCCCCCGTACCGCCGGCGATCACCACCCAGCCCGTCAGCCAGACTGTAATCGCCGGTCAGACCGCGACCTTCTCTGTAGCCGCCAGCGGCACCGCTCCCCTCAGCTACCAGTGGAAGAAGAACGCCACTATCATCACCGGGGCCATCTCGGCCTCCTATACCACTCCGGCCACATCGGCCGCCGACAACGGGGCGCCATTCAGCGTCACGGTCAGCAACGCCGCCGGCAATGTCACCAGCAACAACGCCACCCTTACCGTCAACGCCGCCGTCTATAGTCTGATCGCCAACCCGTCCAGCCTGGCCTTCGGAAACATCAACGTGGGCAGCAGCAGCACTCTTCCCGTGACACTCAGCAACTCCGGCAATGCCAACGTCACCGTCTCGAACGTCAGCATTTCCGGGGCGGGCTTCAACGCCAGCGGCATCTCCTCTGGACAACTCCTCCTGCCCGGGCAGAACGCAACCCTGAATGTTAGTTTTGCGCCAGCGGGGACCGGGAGCGTGGCGGGGAGCAGCGCCACCGTCACCAGCAATGCCACCAATTCGCCAATGACGATCACTTTATCGGGTACTGGCATCCAGGCCCATTCGGCGACTTTGTCCTGGACCGCCAGCACTTCTTCTGTAGTCGGCTACAATACTTACAGAGGCTTGGTAAAAGGTGGACCCTATACAAAGTTAACGACAACTCCTGTCGCAATGAGCAACTATATGGATTCGACCGTACTCTCAGGGGTGACCTACTACTACACGGTGACGTCTGTTGCCTCCGGCAATAACGAAAGCGGTTTCTCGAATGAGGTCATTGCAACTATCCCATAGGCCCCAAACCAGTTGGCTAGCCACAACCGCAAGTGACTGGCCTTGCTTCCCTAAGACAATTCTTCACAAGACAACGGTTCGCCGTTGCGTGCATGGACGAATTCGCGAGCCGGAGATACAATGCCGTTCCCGGAGGCCGGCCATTCAACCGCGCAAATGCCCTGTGGCTCCAGTGTAGGTACTTGTGGCGCCCCCGGAAATTTCCATCATTGTTCCCGCCTTCAACGAGGAACGGCGCCTACCTAAGACGCTTGAGCGCATCCACGCGTACCTGACGGCGCGCAAGCTACACGCCGAAGTGCTCGTTGTGGACGACGGCTCTACAGACACTACGGCAAAGATTGTGAACGAATTGCAACATTCGTACGCCGAACTGCGGCTGCTATCGAACGGGCGCAATCGCGGCAAAGGATTCAGCGTGCGCCACGGCATGCTGGAAGCGACCGGAGAGATTGCACTATTCACCGACGCGGACCTTTCCACACCCATTGAGGAAACGGACAAATTGCTGACAGCGGTGCGCGACAACCATTACGATGGCGCCATCGGCTCGCGAGCGTTGGATCGACAGTTGATCGAAGTCCATCAGTCTTCTCTCCGGGAAGTGGCGGGAACCATCTTCAATCGCATGGTTCGCTGGGTCGCCGGCCTTCCGTTCGTCGACACGCAGTGCGGCTTCAAGGCTTTCCGCCGCGAGCGGGCCCGCATCGTGTTCGAACAACAGCGTATACACGGTTTCGGGTTTGATCCCGAAATCCTCTATCTCGCGAAACGGCATGCCCTACGCGTGGTGGAGATTCCTGTCCGGTGGGCACATGACCCAGCGACCAAAGTAAACGTCATCACCGATAGCGTCCGAATGCTTTTCGATCTTTTAGCAATTCGGTGGAACACGACGCTGGGGCGCTATCCCACAAAGCGAGATGCCACGAGCGCCAACTGCGATGAGGACTAACTGAAACGAGAAGCGATGCTTTACCTTAGCATTCCTGGGAAGGTTATCTGATGATCAGATCAAGGCCGATAGCATGGCAACTATAATGCCATCAGATGCTTCGTCGAAGAGCAAAGAATTGACAATTGGCGCGAAGGTGTCCGTTGTCATCCCGGTTTACAACGAACGGGCCTTCATCGAAGAAATACTGGTGCGCGTCCAGGCAGTGCAATTGAACAAAGAAATCATCGTCATCGATGACAGGTCAACGGACGGCACACGCAATTTGCTACAGGAGTTTGAAAAAGCACAGGCTGAGGGCCAGCGGGAAATTCTCGTGCAAGAGGGGCGGGCGCGCCTTTCGCTGGGAAACGTGCACTTCCTCTTCCAGGAGAGGAATCGCGGAAAAGGGGCGGCGCTGCGACGAGGCTTTGAAGCAGCCACCGGAGACGTAATCCTGGTGCAAGATGCCGATCTTGAATACGATCCAAAGGACTACGAAAAACTCCTCACGCCGATTTTTGATGGCCGTGCCGACGTCGTCTATGGTTCTCGCTTTCTCGGGGGGCCTCAGCGCGTTCACTATTTCTGGCACTACGCCGGGAACAAATTCCTCACCTTGCTTTCGGACATGCTGACTAATCTGAAGCTTACCGATATGGAGACCTGTTATAAGGTTTTTCGCCGCGAGGTGCTCCAAGGAATCAAACTCAAGTCCGACCGTTTCGGTTTTGAGCCCGAGTGCACGGCCAAGATTGCAAAGGGTAATTGGCGCATTTACGAGGTGCCCATCTCCTATTCGGGCCGCACCTATGCAGAGGGGAAAAAGATCACTTGGCGAGACGGTATTTCCACGCTTTGGTACATCCTGCGGTACAACCTCTTTGACTAAAGTCACCGGCATTGCCCTCAAACCTGCTCAGCCGCTGAGGCATAGGGCAATCAAAGAGGCCCTCACCTCGCACCTAGGATTTCTTTTCCTCGGATTCTGTGGCGGTTTCGGCGTTGTTCAAACGCTCCATCAAAGCATTGAGCGCCTGGAGCAATGAATCGACTAACTGTGGCTGTCCGTTGGCGGGCGCCGACGGAGGCACAGGTTGTGCGAGCGGATCAATTTCGTGGAGATCGAAATCGCGCGCCACTTCGTCGACGATGTCGGGCGTTACGGGCTTGCGTTGATCAACAAATGCACTGATCAGCGCATGCTCGCCGAGCAGATTGGTTACGCGCGGAATTCCACGCGCATGCTGGTGGAGCATTTCGATGGCCTCGGGACTGAATATCTCCTCCCCATCGTTGCCGGCTATCCGCAGTCGCTCAAATATGTACCCTCGCGTCTCATCCAGTGTGAGAGGAAGGGTCTTGGCTCGGAGGGTGATGCGTTGGCGAAGCTGTCGGAGTTGCGGTTGGTTCAGTTTCCACTCAAGTTCAGGCTGTCCTGCCAGAACAATCTGTAAGAGCTTCTCTGTGGAAGTTTCCAGATTTGTCAGCAGCCGGATTTCTTCCAGCATTTGCGGAGAGAGATTCTGGGCTTCATCTACTACCAGAACGGCACGTTCACCGGCCTGATAGCGCTCAAGAAGCCATTGGTTCAGCTTAAGCAGGACCTGGCTCTTCATCCGCGACTCGCACGGAATTCCAAAGTCGGCCATCATGAAATCGAAGAACTGCGACACACTCAGCCGCGGATTGAAAACAAACGCCGTTGCAACGCGCTGCTGATGTAACCACTCGAGCAGCTTATTCAGCAGGGTAGTCTTTCCTGTCCCGACCTCACCCGTGAGCAGTACGAAGCCCTTGCGCGTCTCGATCCCGTAGGTCAAGCAAGCCAATGCCTCCTGGGTGTTCCGCGTCAGGAAAAGGTATCGCGGGTCCGGGTTGACATTGAAGGGATTCTCTTTAAGCTTAAAGAACTTCTTGTACATGCAAGGGGTCCCCTCAGTGCGTGACTACTCGGACCGATTTGCCAACGGGTGCCATTCCAAACTGATGGTAGCTAGGTGGCGCCAGCTATTTGGAAGCCCACAACTCAAAACCGGACATCCGCCAGCGCTATTGCCCTGTTGCTGAAGTCCGTAGTTGGCACCCAAACGGAACTGGCGGCCGATCTGACGAAACAGGCTTACACCACTATACCAAGTATCATACCCGTTAGAAATCGTGCTGGCAGGAGCCAAACTGCTATTGTGGGCATAGCCTGCATTCACAGACGCTGACCAGAATCGCGTAAATTGGTGGTTTATCGCACCTGTGACCGTGTCACTCTCGGCGCCCAAGAAAACACCCGACCCGGCAGTTGTCCCGTGGAAATAAGAAAAATTGAAGCCGGTGATACGGGTCATTTGATAGGTGAGCGCGCTGGATACACTCCACGTCCAGCGCAGGCCGGTCGAAGAACCGTAATTGTGAAGCTGCAGGAGTTGTGGCCCCGCAGATACTTGGAATGCCAGACGCCCCGTTATTTTTCGTCCAAAGCCGATCTGGGCCAGATGAGTCTGCATCAAATTGCCGTTGGCAGTGAAGCTGGTTCGACTATAGTTGTAAGTGATGGCGAACGAGTTTTTTGAATCAAGTGCATAGTTGTAGCCGACGCTACCGCTAACGCTGTGACTATCCAAGTAGCCCTGACCGAGGAAGTTTATCAGTCCATAGGAACCCGTGAAGGTCACCGCCGTCCGCCGGCTTACTGCATAATCGATTTCGCTCATTGCCGTATTGTTCAGACTATTGACCTGACCGGTCAGGATCGTTTGCCCCGACGACAATGTTGGCGCGATATTCGTAAGGGCGCCGGATTGCCCGGTTGAACCCGCCATGCCTGTATAGAGGCCACCAAAACTTGATCCGGGAGACGCCACAAGACTGTCGCGCAAGTGCAAGGTCCATCGGCCCCATTGAATCTCCTGCGAAATACCGAAGTTATGATAGGCCTGACTGTAACTTGAGTCTGGATAATAGAAGCTTTTGGCTCCGCTGTACAAAGCGATCAGATGATATCGGGTTGAATGCCAGTCAAAAGTGACATTGCCACCAAGTAATGTCATTGAATCGGCGTGTCCAATCGCGACACCGGTATCGACGGATTCGGCAAGCCGAAGAGAAGGATCAAACAAATTCCGCAGGCCATTCAAAGAACCCAGCCCAGCAGTCTCACCGCCAGAGAGCAAATGAGTATCCGGCTGTATTTGACCAGCACCCTGATCTTGCGAATTGGCGGAGGGGAACAGGCCGCGGGCGGCCGGTACTGGCGCTTGGCGGTTGCTGCTATCGTTGTTGTTTTGCGGAGTCAGTGGGGAGATCGGGGCTGACGGATCGCCCTGCGATTGTTGTTCTTGCGCACGCGTGCAGGAGACACAAAATATCAACGTGGCAGCCGACACTATCAAGATTTGCTGTAGCTTCAATTCTGCCTCCCAGCTACTAACGATCGATTTCATCTCGCAGCAACCAAAGATTCAACACGTGATTCAACGCGGTTTATCTATAACTTATTCGTACCGTCCAAATCCAACTGCTTGAGCTTATACAAGAGGGCCTTATAACTGATCTGCAATTCCCGAGCAGTCCGTTTACGGTTCCAGTGGGTTCGGTCGAGAGCATTCAAAATCAACTCACGCTCCACCTTCCGCGATGCTTCTCGAGCGGCTTCCTTTAAAGACCTGCCGTTGGTTTTGGCGCCACCAGCCGCAGATTTCACCGTAGATGCGGGAACAACCGGGACAGCGCTGGCGGCCAGATCGCTCAGCGCCAATTCTTCATCTCCCAAAGCCACTATCTTTCGAGCGACATTTTCCAATTCGCGCACATTCCCCGGCCACGCGTGTTGCAGCAACAAGTCCATTGTCACCGATCGTAGCTGGAAGCTCTGGCGACCAAACAGAGATGCATATTTCTTCATAAAGAAAGCAAATAACACCGGGATGTCTTCCTTGCGGTGACGCAAGGACGGGAGCCGCAAACATATGCCGTTAATTCGATAATACAGTTCCTGCCGCAAACGACCTTCTCGCATCTCGTCCTCGAGATTCCTTGCCGTTGCGGAGATTAATCGCGCTCCCCAAGAATGCCCAGACGGTACCCGGTCGCCATCGGGCAGTAAATGCAGCAAACTGCTCTGGCTCGATGGTTCGAGTTGACTGATCTCATCGAGAAAGAGTGTTCCGTTACCAGTCGGACCTTTTCCGTCGGGGCAATTGGTTGAAAAGAACTGTTGGATGGGCAATGAATCTAGGGTCGAGTTCGCACAGTTCCATTTCAGGAATGCCTCGTTGGATCTCCTTGAGCGACGATGTATCTCTAGAGCAATAGCTTCCTTCCCAGTCCCGCTCTCCCCAACTAAGAGGACGGGGATATCTGTCGGGGCAATATCCGTAACTACCCGCTCCAGGGAGCGCATCGCAGGACTCACACCCTTTACAAAGCACACAGCGTCTAAGGGCGTGGCCGTCGCTTCACCGGATAGCATGACTTCCTCTTCGGGGTTAATAAGCATCGTACCCCTTCAAATGCATGGGCATTGCCGAGGAAAGAGGGAGCAAAGTAGGGGCCACGCTTGGTGAACGAATGCAAGTCTTCCATTATTGTTACTAACCTTATTGTTTTTAATCACATAGCTGTAAGGCTCGGAGCTGTTAGGACAAGGGAGGATCCACTATTCGCTTACCAAGAGAGTACCATATTGTGGTAATCTCTTTCCATGCTGTTCCGATGTATGAGTTAAGCTCTTATAATGCCTGTAGTTAGATTAGTTTGCGGCACTCAGAGGGAATCAATTGCAAATTTGTCTTAAGTTTAACGCTTATAAGGGTTTATTGGAAATGAGGGGGATATAGGAGAGGGGAAAAATATTGTCCATTTCCTGGAAATTTCTTTGAGTTAATTTCTGTTCGTGAACCATAATGGGGAACCACGAAACAGCTCCTATACAACTGATAAGTAAGATACTTAGCGAAGAACAGTTGAAGATATTTAGCATGGCATTGACATTGCTCCAATTAATAGCACGTTATTGATTGTTTGATTTGTGCCTCAAGGCTGTATTTGAAAGAATTGGTGACGAAATGCTTGGACACCGACAAATGACCTCAGATGACTATCTGGCTATACTTATGCGAAGGTGGCCGTTAATTGGTGTCCTTGCCGTCCTAGGCAGCGCAGGGGGATATGGGGTCGCGCATTACCTCCCGAAGCGCTTCACATCCCAAACCTTGGTTCTGGTCCAGCAACCCAGCGTCCCTATCGACTATGTCCATCCAGTTGTGAGTGACGCAACCAATCAACGCCTGGCAACAATGCAACAGGAGATCCTCAGCCGAAGTCGACTGGAACCCCTCATCCAACAGTTTGGACTATATAGCGAAGAAGTTAATCGAGTGCCGATGGAAGATTTGGTCGCTCGCCTGCGAGAAACGATTACTGTGACGCCGGTTCAAGCGATGGCGGAAACTAGATCACAAGGACTCCCCGGATTCAATGTAAGCGTGACCTTTGGAGATGCGCGTCTCGCCCAGCAGATTTGCTCCTCTATAACGTCTCTTTTCATCGAAGAAAATTTGAAGCTCCGGGAACGCCAGACTGAACAGACCACGCAGTTCATCGCCAAACAACTTGAAGACGCCAAAGGAAAGTTGGACGAACAGGATGCTAAGCTTGCAGTTTTTCAGCGACGCTATATAGGATCCCTGCCTGAAGACGAGCAAAGCAACCTGAATGTTCTGGGAGGTCTGAGCTCGCAACTCGACGCCGCTACGCAAACTTTAGCGCGCGCCCAGCAAGACAAGACGTTTGCCGAATCCTCGCTTGAACAACAACTGACAGCCTGGCAGGCGACTCAAGAAGGACATAACCCACAGACCGATGAGCAACAACTCTCCGCACTTCAGGCACAGCTCACCGCCCTAAAGTCCAAGTACACGGATGACCATCCGGACGTTGTGAAGGTCATGAACGACATCGAAACCCTAAAAGGGGAAATCGCCAGCGCGGAAAAAGGAAGAAAGGATGCGGAGCCCGAGAAATCTACGAAGCCAGCAACAGAACCTCCACAGATTCAATCTCTGAGGGCACAAATATATCAGTATAATCAAATCATTAAAGATAGAACCGCCCAACAAGAAGAAATCCAACAACGGATTAAGGTATATCAGGGGAGAATCGAAGGCAGCCCCGCAGTCGAACAACAATACAAACAGATGACTCGGGATTATCAGACAGCTCTGGACTTTTATAACGACTTGCTAAAAAAGCGAGATCAATCGGCGATGGCGACGGATCTAGAGCGCCGCCAACAGGGAGAACAGTTCACGATTTTGGATTCGGCCAATCTCCCCAATAGCCCCTCCTTTCCGAAGAAGGCAGATTTCATACTAGGCGGCTTGGGTGGCGGATTAGCATTAGGTCTAGCTCTGACGCTCCTTCTCGAGATGCAAGATACATCGTTTCGCAACGAGAAGGATGTTGAGGCTCTCCTTCGTTTGCCTGTACTGGCAATGGTTCCAGCAATCAGACCTCTCTTGGATAAGAATGTGAACGCCCGCGTGGTGATGAAGGCGTAGAGGAAAGATGACCGCAAGGAAATCATGCTCCACTCTCCTCCAACCCGAGGATCCCAAGCACCGGCTACTCGGACATGTTCGTGAAAGGAAACGATGAGTCGCATCCATGAAGCTTTGAAGAAAGCTGAACTGGAGCGTGCCGCCCAATCGGGGCATACGACGCTACCGTTTGATCCACAAGCGACTCCTGAAACGGAGAGGGAAAAAGTCGTACCAACTACCGCGACTGACGTTCTGATCCAGGCAGAGGGCGACGCTCTCACCCCCGATGGCCCATTGCAGTTCGAAAAGATGAGGTCACGGTGCGCCCAAGTTCAATGGCAGCCCGATCCGAACTCAAATGTTTTTTCGAATCCCGGACTTAGCGGAGACGCCGCCGAGCAATTCCGCACGCTGCGCTCGCGGCTCTACCAATTGCGGAATGGCCGGCCACTACGTGTCATCCTGATTACAAGCCCAGTACCGGGAGACGGAAAAACATTTGTGACTAATAATCTCGCACAAGCTATCGTCCGCCAACCTGATCGTCGCGTGCTTATTATCGATGGCGATCTGCGGGCCTCGCGCCTGCATGTCCCCCTGGGTGCGCGGAAGACTCCCGGCTTGACCGATTATTTGCGCGGCGACATCGCGGAGGCGACTGCTGTCATGCAGCGCGGGCAGGAAAACGATTTGTTCCTAATTCCGGGCGGAAGTGAAGCTGCGAATCCAAGCGAATTGCTTTCCAACGGCCGTCTGAAAGAGCTACTTGATCGACTAGCCCCAGTTTTTGATTGGGTCATTATCGATTCTCCTCCATGCTTACCAGTGGCAGATGCAAGCGTAATTGCCGATGTATGTGACGGCGTACTCCTAGTTGTCCGAGCAGGATCCACGCCCTCAGCAAGCGCGCGGAAAGCCTCCCAAGAACTGCAAGGGAAAAAGGTAATCGGCGTTGTATTGAATACCGTGGAGAAAGCCGCTTTTGCCTATAGCTCGTATTACGGATCTGCTTACAGTGGACGAGACATCACGAAAAAGTTGGACAATTTGAAGATGGTGTAGCAGTTGTTTTTGGGCTGACGGGAATTCGCAGGAGAAACAAATGCTCAAATCAAGGCAACCCTGGGCGGCATGTTTGCTTTGTACGATGTTAGTAGCTGTGATTCCAGCAGGCGCTCAGAAAAGTGAACAGCCTCAAAAAGCTGGGGATGCGAGCACGGCTGCAAACGCAGACACAGCGCGCAGACAAGGGTCCAATGATCCAAATTACGTGATCGGGCCGCAGGATATGCTCGACGTCAGCATTTGGAAAGAACCTGATCTGTCCCGCTCTGTCCCCGTTCGGCCGGACGGAAAGATCTCATTGCCTCTATTGAACGACGTGCAGGCATCTGGATTGACGCCTATACAACTGGCGGCACAACTCACAACCAGCTTGAATAAGTACCTGACGAATCCGCAGGTCACGGTCATCGTAACGCAGATCAACAGTCAACGAGTCTTCATCCTTGGCGAGGTTGGCCGCGCTGGCGCCTACGCCTTGCTCCCCGGGATGACCGTTCTGCAAGCGTTGTCAAATGCTGGCGGCTTCACCGCATTTGCCAACTCGAAGAAGATCTATGTGCTGCGTCAAGAAAACGGGAAAGACCAGAAATACTTCTTCAACTACAAAGAGGTTATCGGTGGGAGGCAGCCTGGCCAAAACATTGAATTGAGAGCCGGGGACACCATCGTCGTCCCATAACTTCAGCGTTTCACTCCTGCGGGGAATCCGATCAAATGTCCATCTGGTCAGTTACCCCTACTGTCCGCTATCTGATCCTTTGACCAGTAGTGGTTGAGCGCGAGCGGTTTCTAAACTGCTCGCTTGATGAGGTCCAGCCCACTAAGTCGCGATGGTCAAGCAGATGCCTCGATAAGATCTAGAGGCGGAAGTTCCAATTCTGTTAATCCTTTTGTTTTCTTATGTATACTGGTCGTCTCGACTCTTGCACTTACGGGCTGCATCGGCTCGACGGCGGGAACTGCCCCTGCAAAGTCAGCTCCATCCTCCCCCCCGGCTGGCATCCCAGCGATTACCGCCAGTCCGGCCAGCACCACCATAACAGCTGGTCAAACCGCAGCCTTCTCGGTCTCAGCAACCGGCGCCGCTCCCATGAGTTTCCAATGGGACAAGAACGGAACAACGATTAACGGAGCAACGTCGTCCTCCTATTCAATTCCGAATACGACCGCAGCAGACAATGGACAGTACAGTGTGACGGTCAGCAACTCGGCTGGCAGCGTGACCAGCGGCAATGCCACGCTCACCGTCAACGTACCGCCGTCGATCGTCACTCAGCCGACTAGCCAAACTGTCACGATCGGCCAGACAGCAACCTTCTCCGTGGCCGCCAGCGGTACTGCACCGCTCAGCTACCAGTGGAACAAAAATGGGACTGCCGTTGGCGGGGCAACGGCGTCTTCCTATACGACTCCGGCCACAACCGCCGGGGATAACGGTGCGCTATTCAGCGTTACGGTCAGTAATTCGGTCAACAGCGTAGCCAGCAGCAACGCCACACTCACTGTCACTGGCGCCCCCGTGGCACCGTCGATCACCACACAACCGGCCAACCAAACCGTCAACGCCGGGCAGACCGCGAGTTTCTCAGTA
>Ga0207007_1247_pt1 | contig 11271 bp, 13 predicted proteins | sample Alteio_BWMinCont_85_FD_153487 | JGI IMG/M metagenome (GOLD analysis project Ga0207007, IMG submission 153487) | Enriched cells from forest soil in Barre Woods Harvard Forest LTER site, Petersham, Massachusetts, United States -... | ecosystem: Environmental > Terrestrial > Soil > Temperate forest >...
GTCAGCAGAGCTATGCTGGAATTTTTAATATTGACGGCGTGTCGTTCTGGCGAAGCAAGGGGCATGTCCTGGAGTGAAGTAGATTTTGATAAAGCTATCTGGTCTATACCAGCTAAACGCATGAAGGCAAAACAACTACACAACGTACCTCTGTCACCTCGTGCTATTGAAATATTAAAGAAGCAGCAAGGAATGCATAATTCGTTAGTATTTCCATCGATTCGCGACCAAGTTGAATTATCTGATATGGTATTGACCAGTTTTCTACGCCGCGTCAAAGCCAAGAGCGATACGCTTGATCGTGTAGCTACCGCACATGGCTTTAGATCGAGTTTTCGTGATTGGTGTAGTGAGAATAGCTATCCAAGAGATTTGGCTGAACGGGCACTAGCACACGCGGTGGTCAACAAGGTTGAAGCAGCCTACCATCGCACAGACTTACTCGAACAACGACGACCTATGATGGCTAAATGGGCTGATTTTGTGACAGGTAATGTCGAAGAAATTCCTTTAATTAGCATCCTTCAAGGAGCTACAAATAATGCAGTTGAATCCCGATAACTCTGCTTAGCTCATACTCAAGCCATTTGCCTAGAATTAGAGCAATGGCTTGAGCTAATACTTTAGCGTATTAATTCCAAAATTTTAATTACCTAGAACCCATCCATTATCCGTTTTAATAAAATACATATTTTGCTTAATAGTGACTTTTTTTACGCCAACAGGCCAAGCATCAGAATTTTGTTGATCAAAATTAAGAAAATTCAAAGCAACGGGATTACGTTGATTGACATCTAAATAACCGCACCCCATTGAAATCAAACTTTTTCTATATGCTATTAAAGCCTTGAGCTTTTGATCCGTTTCCAACAATTCATTTCGAAGGTTTGTATATCGCGATTCAGCAACAGCCCACCGTGCATCTTTCGCCTGTTCCTCAAGTTTCGCTTTTTCCTCAGCATCGGGTTTACTCCAATCAACTTGCGAAACTCCATCGGCTTCCTTCTTCAAAGTATCCATATCGATCGGTATCTGCACTAACTTTGCCTTATATTCGTCCAATGTTTTTTTAAAACCCTCTGGATCTGGCAGCTCATCTAATTTAACTGTAAGGGCTGCTGAAATTTGATAGTGTCTATCATCGTCTCCTTTAATTCCATTAATTTTTTCAAATTTATCGATAGACATATATTTGCAGCTTGCTACGTTTACGTAGTAATCAGAAAACGCCTTTTTCACTTCTGAGTCAGAAGGTGAATTTGAGCAAGCAGTCAATGTAATGATCGAAATGATCAATGTGCAGATTTTTATGTATTTTTTCATAGTCAACTAGAGTCGTTAATGGATTGAAGTTTCAGCTACCACTGCATAATTCAGTAAGGTCGCTTGTTGTAAGGGAGGGTTATTCTGGCCAAGAAAGGTGTTATTTCTTAGTTATTACCTGCGTTGATTTCGTCATTACTTAAGCCACGCCCTCTTAATATGCCAAAGGCAATCGCTTTTTCTTTTGGGCTTTTTCCCAAGAAACCGTCACTGTGAACAATTCTTAACAGATCGTTGTTATTCATACCGTCGTATTTCAGCTTGAGTTCACGAGTCTCATTTGCCGATTCTTGAATTTGTGTGGCTACCGCAGCGCCAACATTTTTTGTTACTTCGAACGCTTTATCCCAAAATCCCATTTTGCCCCCTTAGTTTATTAGTTGAATTTGTTCAGCATGCACTTCAATCGAGCTATTCATCCTTGCGTTTGCCAGTCCCTTCACATTCATGACACTCAGAGCGATATTGAGCATCACCTGCACAAACTGGACAATTTTCAGGATGTGATCCTCCGTATTCCATAGGACATGGTATTTCGCCTTTACCTTTGCATTCTGGGCATTTACTCACTTCTCTCTCCTTAATTAGATAGCGTTTATCAAAACCAAATGTAGAGTTTGGGTAGCAAATAATAGCACATGCTACTTAAACTCTGTAGATTTAAAGTCATCTAAAAAGCAATCTTGGGTGCATGAAAACCAAAGAAACAAACATCATTGCCCCTACTCAAATCCGTTTCGGAATGAAGCTCAAGCAAGCGCGTGAGAAGCTGAAATTGTCACAAGAAGTTCTGGCAGAAATGGCGGGATTACATCGAACTTATATAGGGCAGGTTGAACGAGGCGAACGCAATATATCGCTTAGTAATTTAGAAAAATTGGCCGATGCGGTGGAAATTCCATTATGGGAAATGCTCAGGCCATGATGTACTTTTATTGCGCCCAGTGAATACAATTTACATTTTTAATAAAAATGCATGACTGATCGGCTCAAGCCCTCACCATGGAGCTTCGCAAATAGCAAATTAATAACATTAAATTAACAAATATGTATATTAAAGAAAAATCCTGTCAAGAACTCATCAACATCATATTGCTGGACATAAGCCACTTTCATGGACTGGTGAACATGGAAGACGAATACGGGAAATTAGATGCAGAAATAGATAAACGCACGGATCAAGATCGACTAGCAATTATTAATAAATTCCCTTCTACTTTAAAAGCGAAATCCGTTGAACAGGGTAGAAAAAATGCACTTAGCGATCTTAATCGCACAATGAATCAATTCCGTTCTGATCAGATCCTGCAAATTGAGGATCGGATCGAAAATGACTTTCAAAAGATTATTTCAGACTTTAATAAAAAAATCGACAGCGCGCAGATCGATACCATCATCAATGCGCAGAGCGGTTCTTTTTCTAGGCGTACGGATATCTCGCCCGAGCTAGACAGTCACCTCTTGCCCATTTACAAAGCATTAGCATGGGTGTTACTGGCAAAAAAATTTCTGAGAAAATCCGAGCATGTGAACCGATGCTGGTACTGTATAACCGAGGCTCAGTATTATCGAGGTACATTGGGCAATGTATTGGCTCAAAAAAAGACCAAAATTAAAACCAGTAACAGCGGAAAAAGCACGGCAACAAAAACCAATTACACAAAAGAAGAAGTTAAAAAACTCCTCGTCGAATTAAAACCAGCCGATGGTTGGGGCAGCGATCTCGAAGCAACAAAAACAATTAATCATCACCTCAAAAAAACATCGTCATCACAACATGCGATGTCCAGATTGTCATTGCAGGCCACTGAAAAAAAACTTCCAACCTGGCTTAAAAATAACGCGGAAATATCAGCACTTTTTAAACTCAACCAAACCACAATAAAAAGCTGATGACAAGTTTCAGGGATAACCTATATCAGTAATTTACGATCAGCAATCTTCAAAAAACTTTGCTATTGCGGATCGATAAATCCAAGTTCATTGCTACGAGTAGAATATATAAATACCAGCCCTTAGCTGGCGCACTCGTTTATAATTTTAGGGCACTCATGCCGAGAGTTCGTCCCATATTTTTAGGCTGCAGGAGCGTCTCCATTTCGGTCAGATAAGGTATTGCTAAGTTGTACAATTTTTCACGCTTATCAAGATCCGATGCGTCAATGAAACCTGCCCCAGCCCCTTTTAGCGAACTTGATAGTAGGTTGCAATTCATCGAAATGCCAAGATATCCATGACTAAACTGGTGCCATAAATCGGCAATCTCATCAGCGATCGGGCTCACATCTTTGACATGATTGCCGTCAAAACAGAAAACTACGTGATACTGAGCACCTTTCAGAACACCGATTTCTAGCTTCCACAAATAGCCGATCAAATGGTCGAGGTAGCGATATTTTTTCTTCTTCAAGTTGCGTGTGAACATAGCAAAATCTTTCTTTGCATAAGTGAATGAAAGATCAAGCGCCTCACCATTTTCAAACCAATGGCTGTTTATTTTAGTGTAGGCAAAGTCCATTCGTAAAAGATGTATGCTTTGTTCAGCACTGAACAGGTTGTCGAAAAAAGTTCTGATACTTTTCTGATTTTCGGTGGTTCGTCGCAAAAAATTTTTGTGCGCGTTTAAAAATTTAGGCGTTTTGGTTTGCACACGAATATAGTCAACCAGTGTATTGAGAACGTCAGCGTACTGGTACAGTTGTGCTTCATCCATATGCCGCCCATGTGCGCCAGCATCAAACTGTTGACGAATTCTTTTGCGCAGCATACCAATAATAAAAACATTGGCATAAGGGTTGAATTTGAATACCTTGCAATATTGTTGAATCTCATAATACGAAAATGAGTCAAGGATTCGCATCAAATTGCTGCTGTGTGAATTCTTTTGCGTCAGTACCTTCGAACCTAACCATTTGCGTTTGGTCACAACGAATAATTTTCCGCGACTTTCACCAATCTCAGTCATCGCCCTCACCTGGTCGATGAGTGATAAAAAAAAGAGTCGTTCGTTGGTATTAAAAATTCGCGCATTTCCATTCCCATCTTTACTCAGCGCAAATGACCATTCCGTTAGAGCTCGATCAAAAACGAACTTATCCAGTGGTAACGTATGTTTCTTTGACGCAATCATTTTTAAACGCTTTCCTGATCACGTGCAGCGATCAGCGAATCCATCCACGCTTCCACCTCGGTTGAAACGAATGCGATAGCACCGCTACGGCTTTGATGTAACTTTATTGGACGTGGGAGCTCCGGATCGTAATGAGAGCTTTCCTTATCCAGTTTTAAATAGACCGTACTTTTGCTTAAACCAGAAATTTGTAAAAATTCCTTTAAGCGGATATGACGTCGAATGAGCAGCATTTGTTCACCTTTCATTGTTTGTTTGAACAATTAAAAGGTTAAATCGTGGCAAGTAAAAACAAAAGAGACTAACCTCATGTATAAAAAAATATACATATGTAGAATGGAGGTGATTTTCGTTCAAAATCAAGACATTTTTTAACGAAAAAGTTAGTTCCCAGTTGCTGAAAAGTTAGTTCCCCGTCCTAGATAAAATCCCAAAATCAGATACAGTCTCAGAAGTATTTACAAAATCGTGCAGGTCAGATCGAAAATCTACCAGAAACTGTTAATTGAAAGAATGCGTACTAACCAGCAAGTGATATCCAAATTGTCCCAACCGGTATGAAGCTATCCATCCGTAACAACCATGAGCCATATGAACTTCAAAGAAAATATCATTAGACTACTTACACAGCCAGCCGTGCCGGATTGTGGCTACTACTGGATCACATTACTAGCAAACTCTGCGGGTAAAATTGAATGGAGCATTCAGACTCAGTGGTGTGGATATACCAAAGAAAGTCCTCGACGAGAGATTAGAGAAGGCTCACTCTATAATGGCGAAGCACAGCGCGCGCTGTGCCATGAGTTCGGAGAACCCATGCTGCTGATCAATGCCGAGGAAGATGTTCACTTCTTCTATGGATTTGGCGGGCATGCACTCATCGCTAAATCAGTTGCAGAGAAGAGGTTCTCACATCTGATCGCCCCCCACACATCCCTTAGAGACTCAGGTGGACTAGGTTTCCGGCACGCTGCGTCATTAAACAACTCGGGTCTCCAACATGCGCCCAGCAAGAAATTACGAATGCAAGTGCTCAACCGCGATAAGCGCCGCTGCCTCATCTGTGGTCGCTCACCAATGTACTACGTCGATGTAGAGCTACATGTACACCACGCCATCCCATGGGGGCGTGGAGGAGTCACAGAAGAGGCGAATCTGATCAGTGTCTGCAAGACGTGTCACGACGGCTTAGAACCACACGAAGACTATGAACTGATAAAGTATTTAGCGGAGATGTATCCACGCCCTGGTGTGAAACACTTTGAAGATCTCAACAACTATCAGGCCTATGTCCGCGCCAGGATGAGCAAGGCCTAAGTAACTATTGATTTAATGTATAGAGCAGCTCATATCTAATCTGACATAGTGCGTCAGATGTCCATTAGCTCCCTCCAGACGAGGCCTTTCGAGATTCGAGGTATTTATCCAAAGCTGAAGTAAGATTGGCAACAAAATAAAGAAACAGGCAGAATTAGCTGGCTGCAGCTAATGTGCCGCTCTTCCCACAACCTATCCGTTACCAAATCATTGGACCCTATGTCAGTCTGTAAATTGTGTTTAATACCAAATACTTTAGTAAACGCCCACATTATCCCGGAAGCGTTTTTCAGAGAGATCAATGGAGAAACTGGAACATATCTTTTCTCGGCCACTGCTCCGAAAATGCGAACATTTATTGGGCCATATGAAAAAATGTTGTGTCAACGTTGCGAAGACAAATTTGGGCATGTGGATTCCTACGGCATTGAAATATTACTGAAAAAATTTGAGAGCCTCTTTCACGAAGAGAAAATCACGTCGGAAATCACTGCATTTCGGAGCCGAGAGTTCGAGATTGATCAAGACCTTCTCCAACGTTTTTTTGTTTCGGTCTTGTGGCGCGCATCAGTCTCAACTCATGATTTCTATCAGCACGTAAATTTGGGAAATCTTGAGAAATTCGCGGCAACAGCAATAAATGAGCAGATCCCTTTATCTAACAAATTTCATGTCGCTCTTTTCCGTCTGCCTGAGCAAACAGAAGATCAACGCTTACTTCAAAAAATTATCAGAAATCCTTTTTCTGATTGCATAGGTGGCATCAATGGCTATCGGTTCTTTTTCGGGACTATTGGGGCCTTCATATCAGCCGACACTAGAGGCCGTCCAACCGTACTCGACGAAGTAGCTCTTAAGCGAAAAGATACGGTTGAAATTATTGGAGGGACCTTTATGGCGGAGGGGGACCGCGTCGCAATGCAACACTTTATGTCGTCGGCTAGTGCTAATGCAATGTCCAATCGTACCCTCCCCAAAAAATGATTATCCATGATTCATGGATCAACCATCTACAACTTCTGGCCTAGAATAAGGCTTGATAAGACTTTGCGCCATTGGACACTCACCGTCAGGTCAATGAGCTACTGCAATTAATGACACTTTCAGCGACCAAGGAAGTATTTCTTGGCCGACCACGAGTTTCAATCCGTTCTGGCCGCTTAATTTCCTTGCGACCAAATCCACGATTGCGTCCACCGGTCATTAACTGAAAATAGAAATCTGATTTGGTTAAGTACATTACGGCTTTATCCAATCCGATCAACTTTGCAGACTCATCGTGATTAATCATGCCAATGCCGCACTCATCATACTTCTCTTTTTTAGCATTACAGCTATGCGCTTTACCTTTACCACGGGTGATGAAATTATCCCAGTAGGCACAGATACGTTTTGCCGAAGTCACATCTTGCCTTACGTGTTTGCCATGAAAGAATAAAATGACATGATAATGAAAACCGCTACGCAATCCATACTCTAGCTTCCAAGCCCATCCCACTATATGGTCAAACATGGCATTGGATCGCATATTGGTAAAGAATCTCTCACGATGCGTTCTGGCCGCTTCAAACGTCATAGCAGCACGTTTTATCAGATCGCCATCCTTAAGGTGATCTCGATACTTTAAATCAATGCGCAACACCATTAATCGCGAATACTTTTTAAATAAATTCCTAATCAGATTGCTCAAACTTTTATAATTATTTTTACCTCTCAGGAAATAATTTCTGGTTGCTTTCCGAAATTCCTTGGTCTTCGCTTCATCACGCATCCCTTGAATTAAATCATTTAGAACCTTAATCCAGCGAGTCAATTCCTGATCACAGTAAAATCGGCCTACTCCATAGTTCTCAATCAATAAGGGAATGTTATTACGTTTAACATGTGCAATCAGTAAGGTTAAAAGTGGGTTGAGAAAATGCTTAGGAAATTCATGCTCTAACCGTTCACAATGATCACGCAATACTTCAAGAATTCTTTTGCCAAGAAGGGTACATTTCAGTTCATATCTGGACTGTACAATTCGCATTGAATACTCTGTGATATTCGATTCCAGAATACCTTTTACTAGTCTTTCAGATTTCTTTAACAGCTTTAATACTTCGCTACTGATTTCATCCTGATCATCCATAAATTCAGATGAATCAGCATCCATCGGCATTTCATAAATAGCTAAATAATTTTCCATACTATTGTCCATAAAATTAAAATTTAAACGAATGTAGCCTAGTCATAGCTAGGCATATATTTATTGTTTAAACGGTTGATTGTCTTGAAGGTTTATTGATGTGATCTGGTGATCACTTGTGATGAATACGTTGCTGACGTTAGACTGCTTCTATGCTGAGACAATTGAACGAATAAGTGGTTAAATTAATTTTCTCTGCATATTCTCTTCAATATTTGTTTCTTCAGTCTTATCAATCTCGTTCCAATTCATTCATAAATTTAATCTATATATTTAGATTTAGATTTAATTATTTAATTTATTCAATACGATAAGAACCACAAATAACAGAAATGAACATGCCGCACAAATATAAGCCCTTTCAACCAAAGGCAATAAAAAATCATCAATGAATTCTGATTCATTTTTACACATAGTTAAGTGTTTTTTCGATTGTATTCATAAAAAATAATTGACTGAATTTCGTCTAAAAATATGGCATTGAAAGCAGTAACAATTCAATTTGAAAATCACATTCAAAAATATTTCAATCACTCATTACTAAATTGAGAAACTATCTTCTGGCGCACGAACTAGTTTTTTACTGCGTAGTTAGTCACTCCAAATAATTCATTATCTGAATATTTTTTAATTTCTCAATCTCCAACAATTCATTGCACGACCACAACCATAGCTCATGCCGCAAGCATGAGCTTTTTGTTTTTCATTTATAGGAGCAACACATGTCACATCAAATAGAAAGCATGGCCTTCGTCAATTCAACACCCTGGCACGGCCTAGGCAATCAACTCTCTGCGCATCAACCAGTTGATACTTGGATTAAGGAAGCAGGAATGAACTGGTCGATCAATGAAAGTCCTGTTCTGTTCAACGTCGCTAATGATGGAATGCATATCAAAACTCATGCAGATGGAAAAGTTCTTTACCGGTCAGATACTAATGCAGCCCTGTCGGTCGTATCCAATCGATACAAGATCGTCCAACCCAATGAAGTGCTGAATTTCTATAAGGATCTTGTAGGAGCCGGTGGATTCGAATTAGAGACTGCAGGCGTTTTGAAAGGCGGGAAAAAATTGTGGGCATTAGCAAAAACAGGCCAAGAAGCTAACGTGAAAGGTAACGATAGGGTCAAAGCATATTTATTGCTGGCCACTTCCTGTGACGGAACTTTGGCTACCACAGCACAATTTACCTCAGTACGTGTCGTCTGCAATAACACTTTGCAATTAGCAGTCGATGATAAAGCCGGTGCAATCAAAGTTCCACACTCCACAACGTTCGATCCTAAAACAGTTAAAGAAGCGTTAGGCATTGGCCTATCAAACTGGGATCAGTTTATGCGCAATATCAGAACGTTGTCACGACGATCTGTTTCAGCGATTGAAGCAGCCAATTATTTCGCTGACATACTGGATGAACAGGTATTGGATGTGACTGGAACACCATTGTCACGTGCCATGCAGCAGGTTAATTCCTTATATAGCGGCGCTGGAATGGGGTCACTATTGACCGGCACTCGTGGAACAGCTTGGGGATTGCTAAATGCGGTGACTGAGTATGTCGATCATTCTCGCAAAGCACGCAATCAAGATTACCGGCTTGATTCAGCCTGGTTCGGTCAAGGTGCAGCGCTGAAGCAGCAAGCCTTAGAAAAGGCCTTGTTACTCATCGCCTAATTCAATCCATATTGGCACGAACAGTCATGCTGTCAATTAAACCCATATCACCAATCTAGCGAAGTTAATCACTTTCTGGTTTTTTCCATTTTTAAGGAGTGTACACATGAGTTCAGTACCAACAGCAAGAAAAGCCACGTCACAACGTCCGGCACTTAAGCTAGTTAAAACTAATAATTTAAGTAGAGATGATTGGCTGGACGTTCGCAAACATGGCATTGGTAGCTCCGACGCCGCTGCCGCAGTGGGTTTGAACCCCTATCAATCACAGTTGGAACTATGGATGATCAAAACCGGTCGTGCTGCTGGTTTGCCGAAAGTTGATCCTAATGATGAAAATAGTCCCATGTATTGGGGAACCCTGCTTGAGCCAATAGTCGCTGCGCATTACACAAAACGTACCGGCAATCGTGTTAGACGCATTAATGCGGTTCTACAACATCCTGATCCAGATAAGGCATGGATGCTTGCCAATATTGATCGGGAAGTAACCGGCGTTCATGATGTACAGATACTGGAATGTAAAACGGCCGGTGAATTTGGTGCACGATTATGGAAAGAAGGTGTGCCTGAGTACGTACAACTACAAGTGCAGCACCAACTAGCTGTGACAGGTAAAACTGCTGCTGACGTATGCGTGTTAATTTGCGGTCAAGAAATTCGAATTTATCGGATTCATCGAGATAACGCCTTGATTGCTCGACTAATTGAGTTAGAACGACAATTCTGGCATTACGTGGAAAAAGATGTGCCACCACCTGCAGACGGATCAGTGTCGGCAGATATCGCGTTGCGCTGTTTATATCCAAACGATTCGGGGAATACCATAGACCTGACTCAAGATGTAGAAATGTCCGCGACCTTTTCTGACTTGGTTAATTTACGCGCTGACATCGACAATCGGGAAGAGCTTGAATCCTTACTTAAGCAGCGAATCCAGCAACGTATGGGCGACGCCAGTTACGCAAAATTTGAAACTGGTTCTGTCAGCTTCAAACGATGCAAAGACGGCTTAGGTATCGATTTACCGAAACTGTTATTGGATCAACCTGATCTGATCAAACGTTATCCACTCGCCAAATCAGGAAATCGTCGTTTTCTCATCACTGCGTAGTTTTCACTTCAGTTCCGCGCATAGCAACTATCACTGGCGCACATCACTACAAAACCACCATCTAAACCACTTGCCCTAGCATGGGCTTTATGCCGCCTATTTCACATCTAATCAATGTGCGATGGGCTATACCTTTTTAAGGAACAGCGACATGATTAAAGGTCTCGCAATCACACCATCTACTTTGGTTTTGGCAAACCCGCCATAATGCAATCACACCGCCCATTTTAGGGCGTATTTCCATTGGACGAGTTGTAGAAAAAAAATGGTAAGCGATTACCTGAAAAAGATGATCAATTCACGATTACATCACAGGTGCAAACTCGTGAAGGCTGGATTAACCATCCCTTTGACGATGAGTTCCGCAAAAGTTCCGACAATGGAAAAATCAGGTCGATTCCCATACGTGTTTTATTTAATGATCCAGATTTAAATCTACGTGCTGAATACAGTTTATTTGATCGCAATACAGGAAGGCCAGTATGTACCGGCAATGGAGATGTTTGCAGACGTGTCACAACCA
>Ga0207007_1294_pt1 | contig 11269 bp, 1 predicted proteins | sample Alteio_BWMinCont_85_FD_153487 | JGI IMG/M metagenome (GOLD analysis project Ga0207007, IMG submission 153487) | Enriched cells from forest soil in Barre Woods Harvard Forest LTER site, Petersham, Massachusetts, United States -... | ecosystem: Environmental > Terrestrial > Soil > Temperate forest >...
TAAAGACGGCCAGCAACGCGCGCTGACGTGGAAGACACCCGGCGGCTTCGATCACAGCCTGGTTGACGAAGGCGACGACTCGCCGTTCTCCAACCTGACGCCCGTCCTCAAACCCGATGGCGCGGTCCCCTGGGGCGAAATCGAGGCGCGCTTCCAAACCCAATCCACCGCCCTCGACCCCACCCTCCGCCAATTCGTCCACGACCATTTGTCCGCGCATACCTAAGCAAGCGCGCCCCGCGCCCCAGTTTCTTGCTGGGACAAAGCGGCGTTGCTCCATTCGCGTCTATTGATCTTTAAGTCCATGGTTTGGCCAATGATTTCGTCTGGATTTTCGACTGCCCGGTCCGATTCCGTCCCAAAGAATTCTCTGAAAGGCGGCATTGCCGCCTGATATTCGCGTCCATTCGCGTCCATTCGCGGTTCGGATCGTCTGCCTTGGTCCGACTGATCGCTGGCCTCTTGCCATTCGCGGTTCGGATTGACGCCTGTCGTTCGCCGACCGCCGCGACGAAATTGCTGGCACCCCGTTCACAGTTGCGGCATGCTTCCCCTTCCCTTTCACCATGACCGCGCTTTGGAAAAAATGGACTGCCACCGTGCCAGGGCCGTTTCTCGCGGCCCTGCTTCTGGGCGCCTGCTTCCTCGGCTTCGTCGCGTGGGACCAGTCGCATTGGTGGCGCGCGATCGCGGACTATTCCTTCGGCTGGCTCGCTCCGGCATTTTCGGCCTTCGTGGTTTACGACCGCTGGCCCCGCATCGTCGCGGCTCTGCGCCGTTGCGCGGACCCCGCCAGCCCGCGGGCGACCGGCTGGCCCGGCCGCCTCCTCGCCGCCGGATTTTACGCCACGCTCGCCGGCGGGGGCGGCCTCTTTCTCCTCGGCGCGCTCTATCGCGCGGGCAACGACGCCTCCTATCCGGGCACCCTGGCGATCACGTTTGGCGCGGGCCTGCTCGCGCTGGCCACTCTCTTCCTGAGCGCGCCCGAGCCGGCCGGCCCGCCGACGGCCTGCCCGCCGCTCGCCGATGCCCGCGTGCGCCTGGTGGGGCTGTTCGTTTTCCCGGCGTTGGTCTGGCTCGTGTCGGCTCCGATGGTCTCACTGATCGAAAACAACCTCACCCATTTCCTGCTCGCCCGGGTGACCAACACGGTCTTCTTCGCCTTCGACACGCTTGGCATCGCGATCCAAAAAACTGGCAACGTACTTCAGTTACCGCCCTTCCACGGCAAGCCCAATGAGGTCGGCGTCGAGCAGGCCTGCTCCGGCATCCGTTCGTTCACCGCCTGTCTTTTCGCCGGTTCGTTCCTCGCGGCGGTGTTCCTGGAAAAACTCTGGAAAAAAGCGCTGCTGGTCTCGATGGCGGTGGTCCTCGCCTTTTGCACCAACATCCTGCGCGGGCTTTTTCTCACCGCGTGGGCCTACAATTACGGTTCCGATGCGATGGAACACCAGGTCCACGACCTCGCCGGTTACGGCGTGCTCGGCCTGACAGTGGTCGGCCTGCTCTGCCTCCTGCCACTGCTAAATTTGAAGATCAGTTTCGGCCGCAGGGGGGGACGAATGCGAAAATCATCCGGTGGGGGATTACAGGCGGGGGATTACGTGGCGGAGAGAGTCGAAAGGGGCGCGAATTCGGCTCACGCCGACACTTTGCGGTTGGTTTTAACCCTTTAGGGCGTCGGGTTTTGGCCGATATTTTTGCAAATATATCATTGACAAACCCCCAATGTCTGGCATTTATCGCAATTGTTTTGAGTTTAGGTCAGGACCCGCTTGTAAATTTTCCAGGTTTTTTTCAGCGAATCCCATTCAAACTTTCACCATGAAAAACGTGCCTACTAGCGTGCCGCATGCTGGCTTCCGCCACTGCGTTGGATTTTGCGCCGCTGCAATCGCGCTCTTCTTTGCCGCTGGGGCACCATCGACTTTCGGGGGGGTAGCCACCGCAGTTCGGGTCGAGGCCGGCGCAACGACATTGGATCAGGCTTCTGATTGGACTACGCTAAACGCTGGAACAACGCCGCCCAACGGCAGCACGGTCGCCGAATGGAACTCGGCCCTCTCCAGCGCGGCCGCTTCAGCGCAATTGGGAACCTCGGCCACTTGGGGAGAAATTCTCATCGCCGCCGGTGAAACCGGAAATCCGATCGTCATCGACAACTCCACGGCAGCCACGCTCACGATCAACGGCATTGCGGGGATCGGAATCGACATGTCCGCTGCGGTGGTCAATTTGACCGTCGGTCCGACCGTGTCGTTGGCGCTCGGCGGCAACCAAGCGTGGGAAGTTGCCAGTGGGCGGACGTTGACGGTGAGTGGATTGATCGCGGGCACGGGGAATCTCTCCCTGGTTGGCCCCGGCACGATCGTCCTCACCCATAACCTCAATTCTTACGTCGGCGACACCACGATCAGCGGGGCGACGGTGGATGCGAACGCGCTCGATGTGCTCAACACTTCGCACACGCTCACGATTTCGGGGGGCGGCACTTTTGCGCTCGGCAACAACAACGAGGCAGTCGGTGCGTTTGTGTTGGTCACCGGCAGCATCACCTCGACGGGCGGGCAGCTCGGCGGGACCAGCTTCCTGGTGGAGAGCGGCACGATCGGCGCCGGCTTGGTGCAAAACGGCGTCACACCCTCGGCCCTGACGATGAATGGCACGACCGTGACCCTGAGCGGGGCGTCGAGCTATCGCGGCGGAACTTTCGTGCAGAGCGGCACGTTGTTTTTGGGTGGCTCCCAACTTTTCTTTCCCACGGGCGTGTGGTCGATCAGCCCAGGGGCCACGTTGGATATTCTAGGCAATTCGCAGACGGTTGGGGCAGTGACGATGTCGGGCGCGCAACTTTTGGACAGCGTGGGCACGGGGGTCGTCACCGGCACCTCGTTCTTCTTGGACAGCGGCACGGTGAGCGCGGGCTTGGGCGGGGCCGGCACGGCGGTGACGATTCCCGCCACCAACACGACCCTCACCATGTCGGGCGCCGGATCCTACACGGGCGGAACTTCCCTGCAAAACGGCTTGTTGATCCTCGGCAACAGCACGGCGCTGGGCACCGGGTCGGTTTCGATCGGGCAGTCGGGATCCAATCCGCAGGTGCTGATCGAAACGAACGGAATCACGGTGGCCAACAGCCTCGTGATCGGCGGCACCAATAGTTCCACGGTGTTGGGCGGGTTCAACTCGGGCGGCACGGCGACCTTTTCCGGCCCAATCGCCGCGGGCAGCAGTTTCACCCTTTCCTCGGGGACGAGCGGCACGACGGCCTTCGCGGGTGTAATTTCCGGAAACAGCATCACGATCACCGCCGGGGGTGTGGGGACGAATCTGTTGACGGGCGCGAACACGTTCACGGGCGGGAGTGTCGTCGCTTCGGGCACGCTGGCTGTGGGCGCACCGGGGACACTGGGCGCGACTTCGAATTCGTTGTTGGTGAGTGGCGGACTGCTGGACCTGGGCGCGACGACGCAGACGGTGGGCCCGGTGACGTTGAGCGCCGGCACGATTCAAAACGGCACGCTGAGCAGCGGCGTGAGCTTCGACACGCAAAGCGGCGCAGTGTCCGCGATCCTGGCCGGCGCGGCGGGGCTGACGCAGGACACCAACGCGGGCGGCACGACGGTGCTGAGCGCGACGAACAGCTACACCGGCGTGACGACGGTCAACACTGGCACGCTGGTTTTGAACAACGGCGGCGGCAACACGATCGCGGCGAGCAGTGGAGTCGCGGTCAATGGCGGCACGCTGAGCCTGCTGGACAGTGAAACGCTCAACGCGCTCGGGGGCAGCGGCGGCACGGTGCTGCTCAACACCACGACCCTGACCAATGTCTCCACGGCCGATTCCACTTTCGGCGGCACGATCATCGGGACCGGCAATCTCACGCAGACCGGCGCCAATACGCTGGCGCTAACGGGCGGCAACAGTTTTGCGGGCCAGACCACGATCAATTCCGGCACGCTGGCTTTGCGCGGCAGCGGCACGCTGGGTTCGTCGAGCAACGCACTGCTGGTGAGCGGCGGCACCCTGGACGTGGGGGCCGCAAATGCGACGGCCGGTCCGGTGACGCTGAGCAGCGGCGCCATCGTGGGCAGCAGTGGCAGCCTGTTCAGCGGTACTGGTTTCGATGTGCAGAGCGGCACGGTGTCCACCAATCTGACCGGCGGCGTGGCCCTGACGAAAGACACGCTCGCCAATGGGACCGTGCTCCTGACGGGCAGCAACAGCTACACCCTGGCGACGACAGTCGTGACCGGCACGCTTGCTTTGAACGGCGGCGGCAGCACGATCGCGGCGAGCTCAGGGGTGGCGGTCAATGGCGGCACACTCAGCCTGCTCGACAGCGAATCGCTCAACTCGCTGACCGCTTCCGGAAACATCCTCCTGAGCAATGGCGCGATCCTGACCAACAACGCGCTGGCAAACACCACGATCAGCGGCACGATTTCGGGAACCGGTGGACTGACGCAGGCAGGCACCAACACGCTGGATTTGGCGGCCGCGAACAGCTACACCGGTCTAAACACGGTGCTCGGCGGCACGCTGGCGTTGAGCGGCGCCGGCACCCTTGGCAGCGCGACGAACAGCCTGCTGGTGAACGGTGGCACCCTGGACTTGGGCGGCACCACCCAGACGGTCGGCACGGTGACGCTCGCGGGACTCGGCACGATCCAGGATGGCACGCTGTCGAGCTCGGGCACCTTTCAAATGCAGAGCGGCACGGCGAGCGCGACGCTCGCGGGCGCGAACGGGCTGACGATGAACGGCACGCAGGCAACGCTGTCGAGCGCGAACAATTACACGGGCCTGAACACGGTGACGAGTGGAACGCTCTCCCTGACGGTCACCGGCAGCCTCGGCAACGCGGGGAATGCGCTGGCGGTGAACGGCGGCGCGCTGGATCTCGGCACCTTCACGCAGAACGCGGGGACGGTAACGCTGGCGGGCGGCGAGATCGACAACGGCACGCTGTCGAGCTCGGCGACCTTCCAATTGCAGGGCGGCACGGCCAACGCGATTTTGGCGGGCGCGAACGGCCTGCAGATGAGCGGACCCGGCACGGCGACCTTGACGGCGATCAACACCTACACCGGCACGAACACGGTGAGCGGTGGCACGCTGGCGCTGAACGGCAGCGGGACGCTGGGCAATGTGGCCAATGCAATCTTGGTGAGTGGCGGCACTTTGAACGTGGGCGCGACGAATCAAACTGAAAGCACGTTGACGCTGAGCAGCGGCACGATCACGGGGTCAGGTTCGCTCACGAGCACCCAGCCCGCTTCTTCGCAAACGGGCTTCGCCCTTTTCAGCGGCACCGTGGCGGCGGCGTTGGCCGGGGTTGACGATGTGAGGAAAGACACCACCGGCACGGTGACGCTTTCGGGAGTCAACACCTACACCGGCCGGAACATCCTCACCCAGGGAACTTTGCAATTGACCCCCGGCGCCACGATTGGCGCCGCTGGCAATCAACTGTTTTTGGAGGCGGGCTTCGGTACGTTGCCTACCTTGGATCTCGGTGGCACGACCCAGACGGTGTCTTTCTTTGAACTGCAAGCCGGCACGGTCCAGAATGGCACTCTCGCCGTTACCAACTCCGCCCAGGTTGGGCTTACGGTCGGGACCATTTCCGCGAACCTGGCCGGAAACGCCGCGCTTAGCACGGTTGGCGGTGGCACGACCACCCTGTCAGGCGCGAACACTTACACTGGTGGGAACTTCGTGAGCGTCGGCACCCTGACGTTGACTGGCAGCGGCACGCTGGGCGCCAACACCAACACGCTCTTGGTGTCCGGTGGCGATCTCAATCTGCTGAGCACGACCACCTCGGTCGCCGAGGGTTCGGTCACCCTGAGCAGCGGCACGATCAGCGGGCCGGGCACCCTGAGCGCGTCCAGCTTTTTTGTGCAGAGCGGCGAGGCCGACGCCATTCTGGCCGGCACGGCGAATCTGACCATGAGCGGCACCACCGTCACCCTGACGGGCAACAACAGTTATACCGGTTTGAATACCGTGAGCAGCGGAACGCTGGCGTTGAGCGGCGCCGGGACGCTGGGCAATGCGGCGAACGCGCTGCTCGTGAACGGCGGCACGTTGAATCTTTTGAGCACGACGCAATCGGTGACGGAGGGAGCTGTGACCATGAGCAGCGGCGCGATCGCCGGGAGCGGAACGCTGAGCAGCGGCACGAGTTTCGACCTGACGGGCACGGGCACGGTTTCCGCCCGGCTGGCCGGCGCGGCGAACCTGACGATGAGCGGCACGCAGGCGACGCTGTCGGGCGCGAACAGCTACACGGGCGGGAACGCGGTGACGGCCGGCACGCTCTTCGTGAGGCCCGGCGGGACGCTGGGCAGCGCGACCAACAGCCTGCTGGTGAATGGCGGCACGCTCGACCTGGGGACGACGAGCCAATCGGGCGGCGCGGTGACGCTGACCAGCGGCACGATCCAAGACGGCACGTTGAGCGCGACCAGCGTGGCGCTGGCGAGCGGCACGGTCTCGGCCTCGCTGGCCGGCGCGACGAACGTGACGATGAGCGGCACGCAGGTGACGCTGTCGGGCCCGAACACTTATAATGGCACGAGCGCGGTGAACGCCGGAATCTTGACAGTGGCGGGCAGCGGAACGCTGGGCGCGTCGACGAACCCGCTCTTGGTCGCCGGCGGCACGCTGGACCTGGAAGCCAACCAAAAGGTTGGGACGGTGACGCTGAGCAGCGGGACGATCAGCGGGCCGAGCAGCCTGAACGGCACAAGCTTCAATCTACAGAATGGCGAGATCGATTCCCAGTTGACCGGATCGGCGAGCCTGACGATGAACGGCAGCCCGACCAGCACCGTGTTGTTGACGGGGGCGAACACTTACACGGGAGCGAACACGATCAGCACGGGCACGCTGGCGCTGAGCGGAAGCGGGTCTTTGGGCAGCACGGCGAATGCGCTGACCGTGAGCGGAATCAACGCCACGCTGGCGCTGGGCGGGACGACGCAAACCGTCTCAGGGCTTTCGTTCTTTGGGTCCATCCTGACCGGCACGTTGTCGGCCGGATCGACCACCGCGAGCTTCAACCTGCTGAGCGGCCCGATCACCTCGGTTCTGACGGGTCCCGTGAACGCGACGGTGGATGGCAATGGCGGGACGGTCGCTTTGACCGGGGCGAACACCTATACCGGATCGACCACGGTAACGAACAGCTCGAAGCTCCAATTGTCCGGCGCCGGGACCCTGGGCGCGACGACCAATGCCCTGACGGTGGGCGGCGCCAGCACCCTGGACTTGGGCAACTCGACGCAGACGGTCGGGGCCGTGACCTTGGTCAGCGGCGCGATCCAAACCGGCACGCTGAGCGGCAGCAGCTTCTTCCTCCAGGGCGGGATTGCGAACGTGACCCTGAGCGGGACGGCCCCGCTGACGATGAGTGGCTCGCCGGCGAGCACGGCGCTCCTGACCCAAACCAACAACTATGCCGGCCTGAACACGGTGAACAGTGGCACGCTGGAAGTGGTCGGCAACGGGAGCCTGGGCGCCACGACGAACTCGCTCTTGGTCGCGGGCGGCACGCTCGACTTGGAAGTCAGCCAGGCGGTGGGCACGGTGACGCTGAGCAGCGGCACGATCAGCGGGCCGGGCAGCCTGAACGGCACGAGCTTCAATCTCGCGAGCGGTGAGATCGATTCGGTCCTGACCGGATCGGCGAGCCTGACGATGAGCGGTTCCGCCGCGAACACGGTGCTGCTGACCGGGGCGAACACTTATACCGGATCGAACACGGTGAACAGCGGCACGCTGGCGTTGAGCGGCAGCGGAACACTGGGAGCCGCCACGAACGCACTCGCGGTCAATGGCGGGGCGCTGAATCTGGGGACGACGACGCAGACGATCTCGGGGCTCACCCTCACGGGCTCGAGTCTGGTCGCCAACGGAACCCTCTCGAGCACCGGGACCTTCAGCCTGAACAGCGGCACGGTCAGTGCCGCGTTGGTGGGGAGTGGCGCGTTGAACAAGGACATTGCCGGGGCGGTGGTGACGCTGTCGGGCCCCAACACTTACACTGGCGGGACGTTCATCTCCAGGGGCACGCTCGATATCACCGGCGCCGGCACGCTGGGCGCGACCACGAATGCGCTCACGTTCCCGGGCCCAGGTCCGATCGACATCGCGGTCACGCTGGATCTCGGCGGCACGACCCAGACGGTCTCCTCGGCGACCCTGCAGGTGGGAACGATCCGTAACGGCACGCTGACCAGCAGCGGAGTCTTTGCGTTTGGGGATCAGACCACGGTCTCCGGCGTCCTAGCCGGCAGCGGCGAACTCGCCAAAGGCGGCGGCACCGGCACCTTCTCGGGGGTGAACACCTATACGGGAGGGACCGTGATTTCCCAAGGCACCCTGACGCTGACGGGCAGCGGCAATCTGGGCGCCGCGACCAACACGTTGTCGATCGGCATCGGTGGCGCCGGGACGCTGAACCTCTTGAGCGCGACCAATTCGGTGGGAGTGGGCACGGTGACGCTGAGCAACGGCACGATCAAAGGCGCCGGCACCCTGGTCAGCGCGGCAAATTTCGACTTGGTGAACGGCACGGTCTCCGCCGTGCTCGCGGGCTCGGCCAGCCTGACGACGGACACCGTCGCGGCCGCCACCGTAAACCTTACGAACGCCAACACGTTCACCGGCGCCACGACCGTCAACAAGGGCACCCTGGTCTTGAACGGCGGCGGCAGCACGATTGGCGCCAGCAGCGGCGTGGCGGTGGCTGGCACCGGCACCCTCAGCCTTCTGGACAACGAGACCCTCAACTCTCTCACGAGCTCGGGCAATGTCGTTTTGAACACCGGGACCCTGACGAACGTTTCCCTCGTCAGCACGACCATCTCGGGCCCGATCTCGGGCACCGGCGGGTTGACGGCGACGGGCAGCAACACGCTGGCGCTGACGGCGACCAACAGCTATGCGGGCCAGAACACGGTGAACTCGGGGACGCTGGCTTTGATCGGTCCCAACGGGACGTTGGGCGCCACCACGAACAATCTGCTGGTGAACGCCGGCACGCTGGACTTGGGTGGCACGACCCAAACGGCGGGCGCGACCACGCTGAGCAGCGGGACGATTCAAAACGGCACCCTGGGCAGCGCGACGAGCTTCGATGTGCAAAGCGGCACGGTTTCGGCCGTGCTGACCGGATCCGCGGGCCTCACGAAAGACACCCTGGCCGCCGGCACGGTGACACTATCCAACGCCAACACCTACACGGGCGGCACGACCGTGACGAGCGGCACGCTGACGTTGAACGGCGGCGGCAGCACGATCGGGTCGAGCAGCGGAGTCGCGGTCAATGGCGGCACCCTCAGCGTGCTCGACAACGAGACGCTCAACTCGCTCGCGGGTACCAACGGCAAGGTGCTCCTGAACTCCGTGACCTTGACAAACTCGGCGACGGCCAACTCGACCTTCGCGGGCACGATCACCGGGACGGGCAATTTGACGCAGACGGGGTCCAATACCCTGACCTTGACCGGAACCAACAGCTACACGGGCCTGACCACGGTGAGCGCCGGCACGCTGGCGTTGAACGGAAACGGGACCCTGGGCAGCACGACGAACGCGGTGCTGGTGAACGGCGGCACCCTCAATGTGAACAGTGCCTTCCCGCAGATCGTATCGAACCTGACGCTCTCGAGCGGTTCGGTCACCGATGCGGTAATCGCGACCATTTCGAGCTCCGGCACATATGACCTGCAAAGCGGCACGGTCGCGGCCAACCTCGGCGGCACGGCCGTGCTCAATAAGGACACGCTGGCGGCGGGAACGGTGACGTTGTCCAGGGACAATTCGTTCACCGGCGCCACGACCGTCGTGACCGGCACGCTGGCGCTGCACGGCCCCACGGGGAACGCGATCGCCCGCAGCAGCGGGGTGACGGTGGACAGCACGGGAACGCTCAGCCTGCTGGACAGCGAGACGGTCAGTTCGCTGGCCGGTGCAGGCAGCGTCACGGTGCCGGGCGCCTCGATTTTGACCAACGTTTCCACGACGAACACGACGTTTTCCGGCACGATTTCGGGCGCGGGTGGATTGACGGAGAAAGGGCCAAACGCCCTGGCGCTGACCTCGACCAACAGTTACACCGGCCCGACGCTGATCAGCAACGGCACGCTGAATCTGGCCGGCGGCGGAAGCACGATCGCCTCCAGCAGCGGGGTGACGGTTGCGGGCGCCGGCACGCTGGGCGCGCTGGATAGCGAGACGGTTTCGTCGTTGACGGGGGCCGCGGGCAGCGCGGCGATCCTGACCGGGACGCTGACCAACGTCACCGCGACCGCCACGACCTTCGCCGGGGTGATTTCAGGCGGCGGCGGGCTGACGGTGACGGGCACAAACTCCCTGGCGCTGACGACGACCAACAGCTTTACGGGAAACACTTCGATCAACAGCGGCACGCTGATCCTGGACGGCGGCGGAAACACGATCGCCTCCAGCGGCGCGTTGTCGGTCGCGAGCGGCGGCACGCTCGCCTTGTTGGACAGCGAAACCGTCTCGGCGCTTTCCGGCGTGGCCGGCAGTGCGGTGGTCTTGGGTGGCAACCTGACCAATCTTGCGTCTGGCGGCACGTCGACATTCGCGGGCGCGATTTCCGGCTCCGGTGCCTTGACGGTAACGGGCTCCGGCCAATTCGCGGTTTCCGGCGCCAACAGCTTCACCGGCGGCGTGAATTTGCAGGCGGGGCAATTGAACATCGACAGCGCGACGGCCCTCGGCACCGGCACCTTTTCGATCGGCAACGGCACGACGATCGACAACACGAGCGGCGGGGCACTCGTGTTGACCACCAACAATCCGCAAACCTGGAACGGAAGCTTCACTTTCGTGGGCTCGAACAATTTGAACCTTGGCACCGGCGCGGTGACGATTGCCAACGGCTTCACTCTCTTCGCGGACGGCAGCACGCTCACAGTCGGCGGAGCGGTCGGCCAGACCGGGGGCGCCCAGTCGCTGAGCCTGACTGGCAGTGGCACCGGCACGCTGGTGCTGAACGGCAACAACACTTACACCGGGGGAACGATCATCGACACCGGCACGCTGGTGTTGAACGGGAACAACACCGCGGCCACCGGCGGAATTATAATCGGTCTGGTTCCCGCCCAACTGGACCTCGGTTCGGCCACGGCGCTGGGCGGCGGCACGCTGCAGATCAATGGCGGCACGATCGACAACACGAGCGGTGGGGCACTGGTGCTGACTACCAACAATCCCCAGCTTT
>Ga0207007_1295_pt1 | contig 11247 bp, 7 predicted proteins | sample Alteio_BWMinCont_85_FD_153487 | JGI IMG/M metagenome (GOLD analysis project Ga0207007, IMG submission 153487) | Enriched cells from forest soil in Barre Woods Harvard Forest LTER site, Petersham, Massachusetts, United States -... | ecosystem: Environmental > Terrestrial > Soil > Temperate forest >...
GAAGAAGCAGTTGTACCCATAACTACCAGGTTATTACTCTTATCCACCACCATGCTATGCGGCTGTTCATTTCCCTTTTTCCCGCCAAGGTAGGTTGCAAAAATCAGGCTCTTGCCATCAGGTGAATATTTAAGGATACCGGCATCACGCGCAAAAAAACCCATGACTTCAAGATCCGGGGAAGTGGATTTAGCACTGTAATTCGTTCCTCCGGCAAAAGTGCCCTGAAAGGCACCACTTGTAACGGGGAAACCTGCGTCAAAAACAACTCCACCTGAATAACCATCCCCGAGGCTGTCATACGTTGCTGTAAATCCCCAATTGTCAGCGGTAGAACCAGAATAGGTTGAAAATATTACTAAAGGATCTATAATAAGCGGCTTTGTTTTGTCATAGCCAAGCGGAAATTCAAAACTTTCTACATTGCCATTCACGATATTAAAAAAACAGGGGACGGCAACTTTCTCTTCATTAATTAATTGATAGGCATAAGGGCTTTTCTCGACAATATTCACCAAGGCGCTGTTGATCCAAAGATCACCATCTTTTATATAGACACTATCAGCGCCTTTTATCCTTATTTTTATGGATGTAGGGTCTGCGCCGGGTTGAACGGTATAAGTATATTCCAGGTCAGAACCTTCAGCGCTCAGGGCAAGATTGATTCCCTGATATAGGTTAGTGTAATTAAAATCTGAATAGGCCTTCACCCCTGATTTCCATTGGGAGGGATCGTTTCCAATATAATAATTGTAGTATTCAGGGTCTTGGTTTTGAAGGTTTGTTTCGACATTTGAGTTAGCGTCTATCCAATCAAGAAAAAAAGCCTGCCCATGGACGGTAGATGTATCAATCCTATAAGGATCGGCATGAAATGATTCTACATCCCTGGCATTTAAAAAACCATACCTCACCTGGTTTTTACAAAGGAAAATAGCGCCCGATTTGATACTGGCACGGGACAGAACCCCGACATCCCATTGCCCCATATTCTGGATAAACCTGCCCTGTGCGCTTATATTAGGGCCATACAATAGGGCAAACAATGCAAATGGCAATATTCCAACATAAAATGCCCAATTTCTGGTGTTCATGACTGTTTTAGCAGTAAACTATCAAATTTAACAAACATTTTCATACAAAAGTGGCAATACAATAAAGGAACCTCTAAAAACCCTTTTTTATAGCCTCATAATTCCTTGCTCTCGCAAGGAACTCCCAAAAGAGAAGGTAAATGGTAAGTTTTAGAGGTTCCCTAAAATCTTTGCTATATTTTTGTACCCAATTAACAGATTTTACCATGCTTACTTTAACATATATACGTGAAAACAGGGAAGAAGTAGTCCGTCGTCTTCAAATAAAAAACTTTAAAGGCGTAGAGCTTGTGGATAATATTGTCGCACTTGATGCTATGCGGCGAAAACTGCAAAAAGAAATGGACGACAATCTTGCCGAATCGAACAGGTTGTCGAAAGAAATTGGTGTCTTGTTCAAGGAAGGTAGGAAAGAAGATGCGGACATACTTAAAGAAAAGACTGTTACCCTTAAAGACAGTTCCAGGCAGATCCAGGAAAAGTTGGAGCTCACTGAAAAAGAACAAAATGAGATGCTGGTCTTATTGCCTAATCTTCCTCATACATCCGTAAAGCCAGGCTTTGCTGCAGAGGATAATGAGGTGGTACACACATCAGGTGAAACTGATATCGTTGGAGAAAATGCCCTTCCACATTGGGACCTGGCCAAAAAATATGACCTGATTGATTTTGAACTGGGTAATAAAATTGCAGGTGCCGGATTTCCTGTTTATAAAGGCAAAGGTGCCAAACTACAGAGGGCTCTTATCAATTTCTTCCTTGATGAAGCTGCAAAACAAGGATATTTAGAAATTGAACCTCCCATTTTGATAAATGAAGCAAGCGGTTTCGGAACAGGACAACTCCCTGATAAAGAAGGACAAATGTACTTTGTAGAAAAAGACGGTATGTATCTTATTCCTACCGCAGAAGTACCTCTGACCAATATTTACAGGGATGTAATTGTAAAAGAAGAAGAGCTGCCAATAAAATTGACGGCCTATACCCCTTGCTTCAGGCGGGAAGCCGGTTCTTATGGCAAAGACGTACGTGGTCTGAACCGTCTGCATCAGTTTGATAAAGTGGAAATTGTACAAATCGCACACCCGGATAAATCTTATGGCATCCTTGAACACATGAAGGATTACGTAGCCGGGTTGATCGAAAAACTGGGCCTCCCCTATCGCATTCTCAAACTCTGTGGCGGGGATATGAGTTTTACTTCTGCACTTACTTATGACATGGAAGTATATTCAGCTGCCCAAAAAAGATGGCTTGAAGTGAGCTCTGTTTCTAATTTTGAAAATTTCCAGGCCAACCGTGCAAAAATCAGATTCAAAGACAAAGAAGGAAAATCCATTTTGGCTCATACACTTAACGGCAGCGCCTTAGCATTACCGCGCATCGTAGCTGCAATTCTCGAAAACAACCAGGATGAAGATGGGATCAATATTCCAAAAGTACTGGTGCCATATACAGGGTTTGAGAGGATTTGATGCTCCGTGGGTTTCACCCACGGTTATTCATATTCAACCCTTTCAGGGTTGTTGGATTAAATTATACGTAAATGATGCCCTTGTGTAAAGAAGCTGATAAGAAGCCTGAAAGGCTTCAACGTGCATAACCGCGGGTGAAATCCGTGGAAAGCAATCACACTTTCTACAACCCTGAATGGGGTTGAACATCTTTAGGAACCAACTTTCCCATCTACTTCTAATGAAAAATCGAACCCAACTGTATGATCTGTTTTGTAATGACATTGTTATCACTCATAAAGACGATCATGTACATTCCCGGACGGGTCCCAAGAGTAGCCGCATTATAACTGATAGTATATGCCCCAACAGGTTGGTTTTTATCCAATAAGGTACAAATTTCCCTTCCTATAGCGTCGTTTACTTTTATTCTTACACGGGCCGGATTAGGTAGGGTATAATTTATCTGCGCCTGAGTGCTGAATGGATTTGGGAAAAAATCCAGGTTCAAATGGTTAATAACCCATATCGTTGAATCGAAATGATTCATACAACCGTGGTTGCTGGTAATAGTTAAACCAACCTTATATTGCCCATCCTTTTGATAGACATGCGTAACCGGATTGCCTGTTTGCACTTCATTATCCCCAAAAGACCAATCATAATGAGATGCCGGATAGTTATTATCAATCGCTGTAAAAACTTGTTTATCAGACCCCAGGTTCGAAGTAACCCAATGAGCATTAGGGATTTCTGTTCTAAAAATCAAAATAGCTGTATCATTTCCCGGCATTGAATCTGTCTTTCCATTAGGATTGCTTGTCCATACAATAATGGTATCCTCACCAGCAGGAAAAGAATAATTGCCAATATCAACCGATACCGCACTATCCGACAAAAGACTACCTGACCATTGATATGGGGTTTGGAGTTTACCTTTTATTTTCCAGCCGATGGTGACGAAATTGAGGGTGTCAAATCCATAGTTTTTAAGATTTACCATAACAGGATCATTACCGAGACAAACTGAATCAACTGAAGTATATAAAATGCCTGCATCATAAGTTATTGGGAAAAAGAGTTCTGCAATAAAAGCATCATCGTTACCATTATAGTTTGACTGAAATGCACCAGAGCTCGCAATTTGAGAAGTACTGCTTGTGGTCCCAGTAACACATACCTTATCAGAATTATCATCCATAATGCCATAAGCATAATCATAACCGGAACCTCCATAATAAGAACTCCAAATACGACTACCTAAAGAAGAGAATTCAGCAAGAAACGCATCAATCGAACCACCAAAACTGGACTGATATGCTCCCCAACTGGAGATACCAGATGTGCTTGATGTTTCTCCCCCAATAAATATATTTCCAACGGTATTTATTGCAATACAATGCCCGACATCCGTACTCGGCCCTCCATAATAAGTACTCCAGGTAATATTTCCGACCGAAGAAAATTTTGCAAGAAAAGCATCATATCCGCCTCCATTATTCGTCATGTATGAACCGGCAGTTGCAATATCGGACGTACTTGTCGTACATCCCGTAACATATACATTATCACAGCCATCTGTGGCTATCCCACCTGCTTGATCATCATTATTCCCCCCAAAATAAGTGCTCCACAAACGGCTGCCTGATGAAGAAAATTTTGCAATAAAAACATCCTCTCCTCCTCCAATTTTCGTCTGATAGGCACCCGAACTGGCTATCCCAGAAGTGCTTGATGCTCGACCAGTAATATAAACATTGCCTGAGTTATCAATAGCTATAGCATCACTTAAATCATTTTGGCTCCCTCCAAAATAAGTGCCCCAGATAAGGTTGCCTGACGAAGAAAATTTTGCAAGAAAGGAATTCAAATAATTAGTTGAGATACCTCCATAACTTGTCTGGTAAGCACCAGTAGTTGCAATACCGGTGGCACTCCGAGTGATTCCAGTAACATACACATTGCCAAAAAGGTCTGTCGTTAATGCTTCTCCTATTTCGGCACCGCTTCCTCCATAATATGTGCCCCAAACCCTAAGTCCCGATGACGAAAATTTTGCAATAAAGCAGGTCTCCATGTGATTAGGAACACAACCATTTATTGTTTGATATGCGCCTGACGTTGCAATATCTGAAGTACTACCAGTACATCCCGTTATAAACACATCGCCAGAAATATCTGCCATTACACTCATAGATTCTTCCTGACCTGATCCGCCAAAATATGTACTCCATATCCTGTTTCCGTTAGTTGAAAATTTAGCAATAAATGCATCTTGAATTCCACCATAGATTGTTTGATATGCACCTGAACTGGCTATATCTGCAGTGCTCATTGTACTTCCAGTAATATAGACATTATCAGAAACATCAACAGATAAGCTTGACTGCAACTCATCCCCATTTCCCCCGAAATATGTCCCCCAGTGCAGGGACGGGTCTATTACTAAAGTTTTGGTCCTATCATATTTGGCTATTACAAAGCTTATTTGATTGTTTTTTAAGATAAAATGGCTTTCGATTTTTGTGGCAATATTCCCGGATTGGGCGGGGGTGAACCCCGCCCCTACATTGTTGGCGATGCCCTGATAGGTGTATGGCGCTGATTCCTCCATTTTCCCAAAAGCCAAAGAATATTCAATCCCTGAATCTTTTAATTCTTTAATGCGCTCTAATCCCTTCCATTGAATCTGAATATCACTTACTTTTCCGCCGGGATATATCACAAATTCATATTTCATGCCGCCTTCTTTGGCATGAAGGACCATGTCTATGTGGGGATAGATTGATTTGTAAGTGATGGCTTTATAGGTGTGAACATTGGTGATACCAATGTCTGCATTTCCGGTCGTGTAGTAGTTTTCGTAATATTCCTGTTGGGCGGAGGGGAGGATTTGGGCGGAGGGATTGGAGTTTAATAATACAAGATCGGCACGGTTTGTGGTGAGATTTGATGGCTGAACCTTCTCCTGACCAAATCCCCCTGCCCCCTTTGGAAGGGGGAATCCTGACGGCAGACTGGTTGCTTCTGATATATGATCCTGATTTGCTTCCGGTTTCATAAATACAAAACTGATTTTACCTGGCTGGCAATAAACATTTGCACCTCCCTGGTGACTGTAATATTTTATATCCGAGGCTGCCAATTGCCCTTTGTTTTCAACAAAGCAGGCCTGGTGGGTTTTAAAATTCTGAATCTTTGGCATGGAAGAATTACCCGCAAAAAGGGTATTCACACCAAATACGGCAATAAAAACCAATATCTTCCCTAAGCAGTTCATTCCTATAGTCTCTCAAAGTTAGGGATAAGACGAATGCTAAAGATAAATGGTTGTTTGGGGACAGTTGTGTAAGTTGACAACTTTCCAAAAGTTGCCAACTTTGAACATTGGTATAATATCTGCTCTAATGGGCGGGATGGAAAAATAGCGTTAATTTTGTGAAAACAAACAAGAGATGAAACAAAAACACCTGATTTTGCTTGGCCTGCTGACTTTGGTATCCTGTGTGCCGCAGCGCAAATTTGATGACCTGCAGAAATCTTATAATGATCAGTTTAAGAAAAATGCTGATTGTCAAAAAAACAATCTTGACTTGCAGGAGAAGGTAGATCATGACACAAAAAGCATTAGCGACCAACAGGCTAAGATCGAGTCTCTTAACAGGGATACAGCTTTGCAGGGCACCTCTTTGAGGAAGCTTACCGACCTGAATACGGAAATTAACAATGCCTACCAGAAGCTGCTGGACAAGGAAAAAGAAATTGAATCCGGTAACCAGCTAAAAACAGCGGAGATCAGCGGACAACTTGAGGAAACACAACATAAGCTCAACGAAAAAGAAGTAGAGCTCACCAATAAAGAAGACAGCCTCAATAAGATCAATACACAACTCATTACCACCCGTCAAAGTCTTGATTCGCGCGAGAAAAAAGTTAAAGAGTTATCTGACATATTGAATAAGAAAGACTCCACTGTTAAAGCGCTTAGAAATACTATCTCTGATGCACTACTTGGTTTTAAAGACAAAGGACTTACCGTGAGTGTTAAAGATGGAAAGGTTTATGTTTCAGTTCAGGACAAACTCCTTTTTCAGTCAGGTAAATACTCCTTAAACAGCGATGGAAAAGACGCTTTGCTTCAGCTTTCAAATGCATTGCTTCAAATGCCGGATATCAGCGTTATGGTTGAAGGTCATACGGACAGCATCCCTTTCAAAGGCAACGGCATATTGGTGGATAATCTTGACCTGAGCGCCAAACGCGCAACTGAGGTTGCGAGGATACTCACTACAGAAGGGAAAATCGCTCCATCAAAGGTAATTGCTGCAGGAAGAGGAGATACGGAGCCAGTTGCCAGCAATAGTACTCCCGAAGGCCGCGCTCAAAACCGCAGAACTGAAATCATTCTTACCCCGAATCTGGGAGAACTGTATAAGGTATTGAACCAGAACTAAGAAAATAATGTGATAATGTGTTGATATGCTAATGTGCTAATGCCTCCGGACTAAAATTGCGTCGTAAAACTCTTGCGTCAGCCAATTGGCACATCATCGCATTGCCACATCAGCATATTAGTTTCCTATCCTCACCGGGCTTTGATTTGGATCTACGCTGTTATCCGTAGAAGGAGTTACCGATCCCGTGATAAACAAAATCTTGGTTTCGTCAGGGATATTTGAGGTAATTGTAATGGACTTGTTAAATTTCCCAGGCCTGCCTGCAGAATTATATTTGACATGAATAAGTCCGGTTTTGCCCGGATCAACAGGTTCCTTACTCCATTCAGGTGTAGTACAGCCGCAACTTGGGCGAACGTCTTTCAGTATCAAGGGCTGATCGCCTGTATTTTTAAACTTGAAAGTGTATTCTGCAACAAGACCTTCTTTAATAGTGCCAAAATTATGGGACTCATCATCAAAAACAATCTTAGGGCCCCCACCAGATTTAGCCGGCTGGCTTTGTGAAAAAACCTGGGATGACGCTCCTAAAAGAATGAGGATAATAACAGGAAATAGCTTTTTCATAATATTAATAATCAGAATTTTATATTTTTAGTGTGCGATTTTTATTTAGAATTAAGGTCCTTGGCGGCATCGCCTTTTTTCTTCCACTCTTTCTTTGTAAGTACATTGCCTTTGATCATGAGTAAAATCTCCTCATGATTTTTCAAAACCGCATTTGTTTTTACGGCAAGGGTTTTTCTGAAAACGCCGGGACGTTCTTTGGAATGAAAAACAACTTTTATTTCACCACTTTGACCTGGCATTACAGGTTCTTTGCTCCAAAAAGGCACCGTGCAACCACAAGGCTCTTCTACATTTTGTATAATTAATGGGGCATCTCCTTTGTTCGTAAATTTAAAAACGCATTCCTTGATATCACCTTCTTTCATTGTACCATAATCATGCACCATAGATTCAAATTGGATGACGGCGCCTGTTTCCCGCGATGGGTTATGCACAGGTACTCCAGCGTTTGCAAATCCTGCAAAACATAGAAAAGAAAAAAGTATGATTCCCAATTTCATATACCCCTCGTTTGTTGATGAAAATTGAAACAATATTAATACCAAATTACCACTTTTTGAACACTTAATGCAATTTACGCTGATTTTGGTTTGAAAAAAACTGACTTTAACATCAATATCATTAATAAAATGACAAAAAACCCAGCTAAATATACTCCTGCCCAGCCAATATAATCACCGAACCTGGTATAGAAAGTCTGCTTGTGGCATATGATAAGAGGGGATTTAATTGCAGCAGGCACCCAATAATCAGTTGCCTGTAAAATTTCCCCTGAAGGCATGATAAAACACGATATTCCGGTATTAGCCGCCCTCACAATAAACTCCCTTGTTTCGATAGCTCTCAGGGCACCGGTATAGAGGTGTTGCTTATAACCCGGAGTATTTTGCCACCATCCATCATTGGTAATAATCGCCAGGACATCAGCCCCGTTTTTCACAAACTGACTCACATAATTTCCAAAAATAGATTCATAACAGATAATTGGAGCCACTTTAACACTATCGTTTACTTTAAAGGGTACGGGTGCATAGTTGCTTCCAAGACTACCTCCCGGCCCGCCCATACTTATGGAATAGCTTTCAAGAAAACTCAAAACACTTGGATAGGGCATTTTCTCTACACCGGGTACCAGCTTGAATTTGTGGTAGATATGAACACTATCTGTGTGGTCCATTTCAAAAGCCGCATTATACCCTTCATACCACCCAGAATTATCAGGGTACATCCGGGCCGTTTCTGAATGGGCGCCACCCATTGGATAAGTACCGTAAGAATTAACACCTGTGATCAGCTTCAGATGAGCATGTCGCTTTAGAAAATTGTGAATTTTGGTAATAGACCGGTAACTGAAAATCGTTTGCTCATTGATCAACTCAGCAATAGCCGTTTCGGGCCACGCCACAAAAACCGTATTGCTATCTACTTTTTGCTCACTGAGAGAAATCAAGGTATTGATCTGGTAATCATAAGTTGCCGTATCAAATTTGTCATTATAAGGATCTATATTAGGTTGTACCGCAACAACATTGGCCTTGTTGGTTAACGCCGGATTTTTCGGCTTGATGATATATGATATAATGATCGGAACCAAAACAATTGCAATCACACCAACTAATTTCCTGATCCTGACCCTTGACTCCTGATTCCTGACCCCTATGAGTGTATAAATCAAAATATTCACAACCCAGACCCAGACCGTTCCGCCCAGTGCCCCTGTATATTCATACCATTGTACCCAATTCCTGGAAACAGCAAATACGTTCCCGATATTGAGCCAGGGCCACGGTGCATCCCAGTTCAAATGAAGCATCTCAAGGCATAGCCAAAAACATATCAGTGACGTGTAGCCCCATGTTTTCCCAAGTTTGCGTTTTACAAAATGGAATGTGAAAAACGGAATGGTCATTAAGAGCGAATTCAAAGCAATAGCCATGACCGCTCCCCCGGGCGAAGCAAACCATATCCAATAAGTAGTAAAAGTGTTCCAGCACAAAAAAGTAAAATAGGAAAGCAGGAAAACCTTAAATCCACGCTTCTTATGATACAAACTGATATTGTCCTCAATCAACAGAAGGGGTACGAAACCGATGAATATCACAAAATTAAGCGGCAAAGGAGGCCAGGATATCCAAAGCAGGCAACTCCCTATCAGGGACAGTAAAAAAAGCCGGGCGATATTAATTTTTGCCTGCAACAACTATGACAAATTCCCCTTTAATAATATGATTCTTAAAATATTCAAGGACTTCACCGAGTGATCCGTTCACAGTTTCTTCGTAGATTTTTGTGAGTTCCCTTGATACGGAAGCTTTTCTATCAACTCCAAAATTAGCGATAAATTGTTCAAGGGTCTTGATTATGCGATAAGGTGATTCGTAAAAGATCATGGTACGCTCTTCTTCTGCAAGGGCTTTCAATTTTGTAGAACGTCCTTTTTTTTGGGGCAGAAACCCTTCGAAACAAAAAGATGTTGAAGGTAATCCGGATTTTACAAGAGCAGGTACAAATGCAGTGGCTCCAGGTAAACATTCTACTTCGACACCTTGTTCCAAACATGCCTTTACCAGAAGATAAGCAGGGTCTGAAATACCGGGCGTACCAGCATCCGATACCAAAGCAAAAGTCTTTTCACCAGTAAGTTCCAATGCCAATTGGGCGGCATATTGATGTTCATTATGTTGATGAAATGCTTTTAGGGGCGCGTGTATTTCATAATGAGAGAATAATTTTCGCGTCACCCTTGTGTCCTCTGCAAGTACAAGATCAGCCTCTTTTAATATGCGCACCGCCCTGAATGTAAAATCTTCGAGGTTTCCTATTGGCGTTGGTACAATGATCAGTTTACCCATAAATCAGGAATCAGGAGCAAGGAATCAGGAGTTAGTAATCAAATTCGAATAGAAAGCTTCACTTTTCGGATTCAAATTTAGGCATATAACTGAGATGCGTTATATACGCTTCTTTCTTATGGCACGTTTGCGTTTTACAGGTCGCCTGGCAACAGCTTTTTTAATCTTTGCCTGAATAGCAGCCTTTTTTTTCGGTGGCAATTTAGATTCTGTCTTGACACTTTTTAATAAGGACTTGCCAAGATCCTTGATTTCAGCTTCGCCATGATGTTGTGCATCTTTGAGTAATGCATAAATTTTATCCTGTGCCCTGATCTGTGGTTTATTGGGTTGCCGTTTGTATGCATTTTCCTGGGTTTCACCAAGTATCCTCGATTTCACATTATCATCCCATTCTATGCTTAAAAAGGCCTTGAGTTGCCTCCGGATTGCTTTATCAAAAATAGGAACGAGCGCTTCAATACGATGATCAAGATTACGCGTCATCCAGTCAGCAGAGCCTATGTAAATTTTTTCATCTCCCCCATTGCAAAAAACCAATATCCTTGAGTGTTCCAGGTATTTATCAACGATACTGATAGCTTCGATATTATCACTCAATCCTTTAACACCTGCTTTTAATGAGCATATCCCCCTGATAATCAATTTCATTTTAACGCCCGCTTTGCTTGCGCCATAAAGCAACTGGATCATGTCTTCATCCACAAGGCTATTTAGTTTCAATATCATATAGGCAGGCAAACCGGCTTTGGCATTGGCAATTTCTTTTAATATCTGTGCCGTTAAAATATTCCGCATATAAAAGGGTGACACAAGAAGC
>Ga0207007_1296_pt1 | contig 11227 bp, 6 predicted proteins | sample Alteio_BWMinCont_85_FD_153487 | JGI IMG/M metagenome (GOLD analysis project Ga0207007, IMG submission 153487) | Enriched cells from forest soil in Barre Woods Harvard Forest LTER site, Petersham, Massachusetts, United States -... | ecosystem: Environmental > Terrestrial > Soil > Temperate forest >...
GCGATTCATGAATGGGTCAAACCGGTCATCTCGCTTTATGACTACCTCAAGTACGTCCTGACTGTGGGGTAGGTCCACGCGTAGCTGCGGCCTCGATTCTGTGTTTGACTCTCCGAACTCCTGATTAACGCTAACCGTTTGACTAGCGCGTCCGCATATGCGAGCAGCGAACTGCTCCAATCGAACTCAAGGCGCGATTCAATGGCTTGAAACGATGAAGGTTGGAGGGATGTAGTCTGAAAACCGACCAAGCTCTGCATTTCTGACATGCGTCGGACTGCGGGTTTTCCACAATGGCATTGCATTGTCGATATTATACCAAATCCAACATATTAAGCGGCCCTGCGCTCGAATCTTGAAGCCCCGGCCTGAAGAGTCTAGCGGCGTCTTCGATTTCGCCGAAAATCGCTCTTCAATCTATTAAAGTCATGCCACACGAACCGGATTACAGTCATTGCGGCGAGGGTGAGAACTCCGCCCTTGACGATAATGGCTTCGAGATCTGGCATGACACTCACTTCCGTCCCTTTCTATTACCGCTGGGTGGAATCCATTCCGGTGACGGAGGTGGTGGAAGCGACGCCATTTCTTTTGAGTCTTGGGGACGATCATCGGGTAGGCCGAAACCAAGCGTGGCGATTGCAGCTGCTGACATGGGAGGGTTCGCTAAAGTGTCCGACAATGTACTTACGATGCGATTATTCTCCATCTCAAGAATAGCGCGCTTCAGCCCGCTAACCCACCTATGGGCCTTCGCTCCATCGGGCCTCAGCACCAGTTCAATTTCTCCTGCCTTTTCAAGTCTCGCAATCGTATTGTGAATCGGCGGCAATTCATTTGCGTACTTATCCAAATGAAACCCATTTTCGCGGAGGTTATCGCGAACGTCCGTTGCCGTGAGGCCGAGCCGGGGTGAGCCCGATCTGAATGCGAATCGGATCGCATCGCTCAAACCGACATCGCTGGCGCTGGGTACAGGCGTCTCCAATGGAGTCGGGTCACAAAGGGCAGATAAATAATCGACAAGGGGAGCAAGTTTAGAAAGCCTGTCGTCGATTACTTTTCGCTCGCGTAGCAGCCGGGCCATCTCATCCTTGGCAGTTTCGAGCGTTTGTCTGAAGGAATTGTCGCTATTCATGAACACAGCATAAGCTATTCTTTCACATAAGTCAACAAGTATATTTCATGCATATAACACCATAAACCGGATATTTGATTCACATTTTTGGTTACCATTTATTAAGGCGCCTATAATAAGATATTTATGAGGAAAGGAAGATTACTCAATTAGCCCCACGGTGTCATCAATGAGACCGATCACATAGGAAAAAATGGGCAGGTCAATGGCGAACACAAGGCGAAGATGCTAGACTCCCGACTTTCGGGGGATTCATGTTCGGGAATTTGTTCCATCATCTTCGCTCGCTTGAACACGACTACCGGGAAGAAGACGGCAAGCTGGTCCATGATTGCGGCTGTCGCCGCTGTGCGCTGACAGTTCGGCTGAATCACTTCAGGATGCAGATACTAAAATTACTCCGCGATATCGAATTTGCCATTGGGGAACCGATGGACAAAGACAAACCGCCATGACCCCGGCCCGTTGGAAGTAAAATCTGCGAATGAATACTCAACCACAATCGAACAAATTGGACCTAGACTTTGAGCAGATGGAGATGCTCGCGAATTTTAGCGACGACGCATTTCGGACGTGGAAGAAATTGCTAGCCAATCCAGACCACTAGCCCCGCTCCCTTTTAGTTCCGCTTTCAGAACGACATTCATTCGCCATCTTTTCCACAGGTACGTTACTAGATATGAATACGAATTTTCTTGACACGAGTTTTCTTCCTAGTGTATTACGTCGCCGTTTAACCGGTGTGTTAGTTCAAGTCGGTGCATTCAGGGCCTCCAATTTCTCTGCACAAGTTCGGGGTGCGAGTTCGTTGTTGTACGAATTCAAGTTCTGAGGGGGTGAAATGCGCTTTCGACAATATGCGGGACTGTTTTGCCTTCTTCTCATTCTGCCGTTCTCCATTTTTGGCCACCCGACCTCCTCAACTAGTCAGCAAGGAGCAACCGTTTTGTTGCAGTCTCTTAGCGCAATGGCTGGAACAACGTCCCTCAACGATGTGACGCTCACGGGCACAGGACGCCGTATTGCGGGCTCAGATGACGAGACGGGAACTGCCGTTCTTACAGGGTTAGCGACTGGCCAGAGCCGTCTGAATCTTACGTTGCCTTCGGGCCAGAGCAGCGAAATTCGGTCAATCGATTCAAATGGTAACCCAACGGGAGAGTGGATTGGATCCGATGGCGTATCACATCCGACGCCGTTGCATAATCTACTTACCTCGTCTGCTTGGTTTCAACCTGCGCTCGCTTTTGGTGAAATTGCATCCTCGCTGAACTATACCGTTTCCTACATCGGACTAGAGACGAAGGACGGAATTTCCGTCAACCACCTTACTGTCACTCAACCCTCCCTTGATCCTTCATCCGACACAGCCGTACTGATGCAGCACCTTAGCCAAATGGATGTCTTTCTCGATGCATCGACTTACTTTCCCGTCGCCCTGGATTTCAACGTCCATCCAGATAACAACGCGCTTCTCGATATCCCTGTGGAGATCCGCTTTTTGGGCTTCACAGCGGTGAATGGCGTTCAAGTTCCATTCCATATTCAGAAATACGTGAACAACAGCCTATTTCTCGACATTCAGCTCCAGGCCGCAACCCTAAACTCTGGTATCGCTACCGGCGCCTTTGCCGCTCGGTAGAAGAGGGGAGACACCTGATGGCACGCATTGTTCAAAATGGACTATTAATAATCGGGCTCACTTTTGTTGCGGTGACGGCATCAGGCCAAGGCCCGACGGGAGGCCAGGTCCCCACTGGAACTCCCCCGTTCGGAACATTTGCCAGCAACAGCGCGCCAGATGTGATCAATCTTGCCAATCTAAATGCTCATATTCCTATTCCGATCGTCCACAAGGCCGGGCGGGGAACGGATTTTACATACGATTTGAGCTATGACAGCTCAGTCTGGTACCCAGTAACTTCCGGGAGCATTGTAACCTGGACTCCGGTCAACAATTTTGGCTGGCGGGCACAAACTGAAATTACGACCGGATATATATCCTATACCGGGTGGTTAGATTCCCAACCACATTGCGTCTATTACGATTACACGAACTGGGTCTACCACGACCCATGGGGGGTGCCGCATCCGTTCACCGGTGAGATTGCCACCGCCTATTCAGGAGGAAATTCTCAATATTGCGGCACGCGCTACTTTCAAGGCTTTTCGTCTGGGGTTCGCGATGGGTCGGGCTATTCTATAGTCGTGCCGACCAACACGACAGGATCATTTCCCGGTGCAACTATTTATGGGAGAGACGGAAAAGTTTACGGCGTGCCATTCAACACAGGTTCCGGGTCGGGAAACTTCACCGACCGAAACGGGAATCAAATTACCGTAAGCGGCGCAAGCTTCTACGACACACTGAGCAGCACGAATCCTGTCCTTACCGTATCTGGGAGTGGCACACCCAGCAGTCCTATGAAGTTCACATACACGGCTCCTTCACTCGCCCAGCCTTCATACACATTGAATTACACGAACTATACGGTGGCGACAAATTTTGGTGTACCTGGAATAGTTGAATTCAAGTCCACTGCTGCTGTTCCCCTTGTTACGAGCGTCGTTCTTCCTGACAACTCACAGTACACAATTCAATACGAAACAACCCCGGGAGCCTGCACCCCATACGCCGGCACGACATGCGTCACCGCCCGAATCAAATCGGTAATCCTTCCCACTGGCGGTTCAATCAACTATACATATACTGGCGGAAATAACGGCGTCTTTGCCGACGGCACTACAGCAGGATTAACTCGTGCTCTTTCGGATGGCGCGAGCTGGAACGCTACGTGGAATTACACGCGACTACAGGGCACAGGAGCAGCGTCGGAAACAACTGTAAAAGCACCCGATTCGAACCAGTCCATTCTCCAATTTCAGGGAATTTACGAAACACAGAGCGACGTTTATCAAGGTTCAGCGCCGACGATCAGCTCCCTACCTATTTCGGAATCGACGCTTCAAACAGTGGGCCTCTTACAGGAACTACAAACATGTTACAACGGAAGTACTACCCCTTGTACGGGCACAGCGATAACTTTGCCCATTGCGTCGCAGGCTGTAACGACCATTTTCCCAGGATCGGGCGGTTTGCAATCGAAGGTCATCTCTTCCTATAACAGTTATGGCCGACTCAGTGAGGAGGATGATTACGGCTTTGCAGCAGGAACGCCAGGTTCACTGTTCAGGAAAAAGATCATCCAATTACAGACTGTGGGAACCTATAACGCCGTTCAATATGCTCTGATCGCGGACGGCTCTGGAAACGTTTTGTCCCAAACGAATATGACATTCGATGAAGGCAACCTTACGCCGACAACAGGCACACCACAGCACCAAAATCCTACAGTAGGGCGCGGAAACCCCACAACGATTACCTATCGGATTGGACCATCATCGGCTCTAATGAAACATTTAACATTTTTCGACACTGGAAATGTAGCGACGATAAAAGACGTAAACAACGCAATCACCACGTACAACTATCCGAATTCCACGTTGGCATGCGGCAACGCATTCCCCACAAGCATCACCGAAGCCATATCAACCCTTTCGCAATCGATGGTTTGGAACTGCACGGGAGGCGTTCCAAGTTCCGTCACCGATGAAAATGGCAATGCTGTCTCAACGAGTTATATCGATCCTGATTTCTGGCGCCCGAACTCAACCACCGATCAGCAATCGAATGTTACGAACTTGGCATACGGCGGGGAGACCTCTTTCGAGAGTGTAATGAATTTCAACAGCATCAACAACTCAACATCCGATACTCTTGTAACGCTCGACGGACTGGGCCGGACCCACGTGACTCAGACCAAGCAAAGTTCATCATTGACCACGTATGATTCAGTGGAGACAGACTACGACGTAATTGGACGGCCATCCCGTGTCACGCTGCCCTACTCAGGGAATGCGGGCCAGACAAACTCCTCAGCCCCTGCTGTCACCACAAGTTACGATGCCTTGAATCGCCCCATGGCTGTGACGGACGCGGGAGGCGGCACCATTAGCTACACATATCCCCAAAATGATGTTTATCAAACATTAGGACCGAAGCCTTCAGGTGAAAATAATCCGAAAAGCAAACAATTGGAATACGATTCTCTCGGCCGCCTCACTTCGGTTTGCGAGATAACAGGGCTCATAGGCAGTGGACCTTGCGCACAGACCTCTCCGGCCACAGGCTACTGGACGAAATACACCTATGATGCCAATGGGAATTTGACAGGCGTTACGCAAAACGCCCAGGGTTCCTCGCAGCAAACTCGTACATACGTCTACGATGACTTGAGCCGCGTGATCTCTGAAACAAACCCGGAGACCGCATCAATATCTTACACCTACGATTCGGATTCCACGTGTGGGACCTCCTCGGGCGACTTGGTCAAGAAAATTGACGCAATCGGAGATACAATTTGCTATTCCTACGATGCCCTCCACCGGCATACAAGCACAACTTACCCCTCCGGGATGTACTCTTCGATTACGCCGAGCAGGTATTTCACATATGATTCAGCAACGGTCAATAGCGTCAGCATGAAGAACACAGCGGCGCGACTTGCGGAGGCTTACACCTGCTTTTCTCCATGTTCCTCGAAGATCACTGATCTTGGTCTAAGCTATACTGCGCGGGGAGAAACAACCGATACTTACGAATCCACGCTCAACTCCGGTGGTTACTACCATTCGTCTGCTACTTTCTGGGCGAACGGTGCTGTCAACGTCTTGAGCGACTCCTTAGGATATTCACTTACCTACGGAGTGGACGGAGAAGGACGTATCTACTCCACGACAGATTCCGGAGGTGCTCATCCACTTGCAAGCACGCTTTATAATAATGCGAGTCAGCCGACCCAAATCAATCTTGGTTACTCCGGGGACGTTGACAGCTACGCCTATGATCCGAACACTGGCCGGATGCTCCTATATGCATTTAACGTAGGCACTCAGAACCAGTTTCTTGCCGGTTTGCTGACTTGGAATGCGAATGGCTCACTTCAAACCCTCAACACGCAGGATCTCTTCAATACCCCTGGCACTCAAGGTTGCAATTACCTGCATGACGACTTGAGCCGCGTAGCAAGTGTCAACTGCGAGGGGAATCAGCTGCAAAATCCGGGATTTGAAAGCGGAAACGTGGATTGGGCACTAAACAGCTCTTGGTCAATTAACAATAATCCAGCGAATGCAGAATCCGGAAATTGGTATTTGTCTGGTTCTTCGACAGTAGAAACTGTTGCTTATTCAACGGTAAACGGAGGCTGGATACCCGTTTCTCCTGGCGAGACGATCACGTTTGGAGGTTTTATCAAGCGGATTGGTGGAACCGGGATCTTGGATTGGGGTTGCGCAATCGTGGATGCTAATCACAATCCACTTGCATATTGTCCGCCCGGTGCAGGGCCGTGGGATGGCACTGCCGGTACGAGTTGGCAACTTTACTCTCTTCAGACCACGATCCCAACGAATGGGGCCTACGTATTATTTTATGCAGAGGTGCACGGTTTTGGCGACACCGACACATCCCTGACCACTGGCTATTTCGATTCAGCATTCATGGACGGCGCGCCGGTATGGGCACAGCAGTTCACATACGACGCTTTTGGAAACATCAATAAGGCTGGGAACAGTTCCTTTAACGCGAGCTACTCCTCGGCGACGAATCGAATGACTCAAATTGCAAATTCCATTCCAACCTACGATGCGAATGGAAATGTTCTCAACGACTTCCTCCACACCTACACGTGGGATGCGAACGGGCGGCCGGTAACGGTTGATGGCGTGGGCATTACGTATGACGCATTGGGGCGTATGGTGGAGCAAAACCACAGCGGAGTATATATTCAGAAAATTTATTCGCCGACAGGCTTTCAGATGCAGATCGTGAACGGGCAAACGAACGTATACTCTTTTTCGCCGAATCCGGGCGGAGGCGCGACGGTTTGGTCGGTGCCAGCGGGCACCGTATATTATCGCCATGCCGACTGGCTTGGCAGTTCCCGCTTGGCGTCCACTTATACTCGTACGGTGTTATACGACGGAGCCTATGCCCCGTTTGGTGAGCAATACGCCAACTCGGGTACAACTGACCTTTCTTTTACAGGGATGGATCAGGACACGAGTTCGAACCTGTACGATTTTCCAGCTCGCGAATACGGTATACAAGGGCGCTGGCCTTCGCCCGATCCGGCAGGGTTTGCCGCAGTTGACACGAGCAACCCACAATCTTGGAACCGCTATGCGTATGTCGGAAATAACCCACTCACCGTAACTGACCCCACCGGGATGGACCCCGGCATCTTTCCATGCTTCGATCCTATTTCATGCGTTCTCGAAAATTCTATTGGGTTGATTTTCGAAATGTTTCTTTTCCAGCCTCCGCCTCCCCCGCAAGCGCCGCCTGCACCCCCAGGCGGCTACGGTACGGGAATCGATCCTTACGGGACTTGGGACGAAAAGCTCCCCCCAGGCGTGCAGGTCTTCCCCTCAAGCGCCACGGGGATACCGAACGGCTCTGATTGCACCTACGGCAGCGGCGATTGTGGCGGGATGATATACGGATTTTCAGTTGGCTCCGTAAACCTGTATCGTCCCAACTTCAACGTAGAGTTTCTGTTTTGGATTTTGCAATCTGCACGTGCCAATATGTCGGCTGGGAAGCAACTCATACAGCAGCAGGCCCAAGCCAGGATCGGATGCGAGTCGGCAGCCGCAGCTGCACGCGATAGAGCAAGTCAGTACGTGTCCCAAGGTGCCGACATCGCTGAATCCAAGCAAAATCCAGTGTCAGGAGGGCCAGCAGACTATGAACCGGATCCTGGCTCGGACTACACAATTAATCCCAATGGAGGTGGGGCGGGTGGGGCGGCTCTTATGATTGGCGACGCAACCAGATATTTGTTATACAAGTCTGCAATGAGTTCGTGCGCAGGTCAAAACACGTTACGGCGACTTGGACAATGATAGAATAGGTGAGGACAATGACTGCCGACGCTACTCATCCCATGTTTGAATCAGGCTCCCGCGTAAGGTTAACAAAGGTGGTCTACGCAGCTCTTTTCCTCATCGTGACAAGCGGTTTATTTTATGCACTTTTGACGGAATACAGTATTCACCTTGTATCCACGAAACGGTTCAGAATAGCAGAGACTGTAGAGGAATACTTTGCGCTTGCGCAATCGTTATTCTTCTTCGCTCAATTGTCTATCATTTTATTCTTTTTCCGTCCTGCCCCGCAGATAGCTGACTATCTAGCAGTTCGCCGTCCCGACCAGTCTATGTTCAGAAATATCTGGCTCGGCCTTCTCGCTGGCGTGACAGCGCTAGTGGCGACACTTCCGAGTTTTATCGGACATCGTGGGTCGTCTGGAATGGTCAAGTTCTTAGTAGACCACCTTTCTATTGGAGCCGCACTTGGATTTGTGCTGCTATTAGTTGTCCTGCTCCCGTTCGCACAGGCGATCTTTTTTAATGGTATTTTGTTAAGACAGCTTCTTGAAAGTATTTCTGTTGTATCTGCCCTCATTGTTTCGACATTGGTACTGATGCTCTCCTGGCCAGCCATGAATTCGTGGCCAGCCTTCTATTTGATCGCTGGTGCCGCCCTCGGTCTGGCTACGGGTATCGTCTTTTGGCAGACCAAAAGCGTGCTTGCTTGCGCTGTTGCCCACGCATCGTTCACAATCGGTGCCATCATGTTGCAACTATGGCGAATGCCGTAGGCCAATCTGAATACCACCCGCAAGATCATGGGCGGGTGGCAGCGCCTTTGACGGGATGTTTAACTTGCGGACGCCTCAGCCCTTCACGTTTTCGCGAAGGGCGCGATACTAATATACGTTCTATTGTGAGCGATACGTGAAGCCCAGTTTTCAGGAATCGAGAGGAGGTATTTCCAAAGTCTCGCACCTGGCGGCATGAGCTTGTTTCCAGCGATCGGGAAGCCAGGCGTCGAGATCCTTTGCTGGCCAGGAAGGAAGATTCATCAGCAGTTGCATGAGGTAGAGTTGCGGATCCATCTCGTGCCGGCGACAGCTGCTGGTCAAGTCCCCCGTTAAAAATTGAATAAATCCGCATTTTTTCTATCGATTGTTGTTGATTTTTCTGTGGAGAGATTGCAAGGTTTCGGCATGTGGAGCGCCGAAATCTTGCAATTTTATTTTGGGGAGCAGGGATGAAACCGAGACCCAAGCCGCAGGACAGCGGGACGCAGGAACTGTTTCGAGCCAAGCTGAGGAACATCATCAATCTGCAACATGAACTGGTGCGGTTGGGCGAGCTGATCGACTGGCAACGGCTGGAAGCGCATTTTGCGCCGTACTATCGCGAGGCGGGACGACCGGGGCTGCCAATCCGGCTGGTGGTGGGGCTGCATTTGCTGAAGCACATCGAAGGGTTGTCGGACGAAGCGGTGTGCGAGCGGTGGGAGCGGGATCCGTACATGCAATATTTTTGCGGGGAAGAATATTTTCAACACGCTTTTCCGCTGGAGCGATCGGGGATGACGCACTTTCGCAAGCGCGTGGGAGAGGAGGCGCTGGAGACATTGTTGCAGGAAACGCTGGCCGCGGCCTATCGGGGCGGGGCGCTGAGTGTGCGGGCCACCGAAGCGGTGGCGGTGGATACGACGGTGCAGGAAAAAGCGATTGCGCATCCGACCGAACATGGGCTGCTGCTGACGGCGATCGAACAGCTCGGGCGGCAAGCAAAAAAGACGGGGCTGCGTTTGCGGCAATCGTATGTGCGCGTAGCGCGGAGAGCGGCGATGAAGACGGGCCGATACCTGCACGCGCAACAGAAGAGACGCGCTAAGCGGCAAGTGAAATTTCTGTGGGTGCGCTTGCGGCGGCTGATCCGCGACGTGCGCCGCAAGATTGCGGCGCTGCCCGCGCTTGGGCGTAGCCCTGCGTTTATTCGGAGATGGCTCATGCCCCGCCTTAAAAAGAAGTACATGAATCCTGAGCCAGTTGTTAAGTCTCTTGCTCCTGTCATTTCTAGTGTCCCAATGTTTCTGAGTGTCGAGCACGAAGCCGGCGCCTATCTCGGTGTCACCGAGTGGACCATCCGCCGCCTGATTAGATCGGGAAAACTTGTCGCGAAGAGAATCGGCCGGCGCCTCATTGTTAAACGTGCTGACTTGGATGCGCTTTGGGAGAGTGAGCCTGTCTTCGCCGGAAAGAAGAAAGCGGCATAAATTTCATCGAGGGCGGAAGCGTGTGTCCCCAGGTTCTTCCGGATGCTCGGATTCTTCGATCACGGTCATCGCCGCTCGTGCTACGGGAACGCCTGTCTTTGTTGCGCCGTCCATACGGACCCGATAAGACCAAATTTTTGTAACAGGGTTGAAGTGGTGACGCATCGTAACTCGACCGAAAGTCTGGCCTTCTTCCCATTCAACTCGCACTCTCGTGCCGCGCTTGATACGTTCATCGAATTCATCGGCCATAAACTTGGTAGCGATACCGGGATTCGAACCCGGATCTGCGCCTTGAGAGGGCGCTGTGCTAACCCTTACACCATATCGCCGTTCTGTGAGTCTATCATTTCGAAGCGAGAACTTCGAACGCATCCTGGACCGCTGACTTGTCCATGATTGCGTAGCGCCGGAACATGGAATCAGTTTTATGGCCCGATATTGCCATCGCTACCGTCTGAGGAATCCCGTGCTTGACCATGTTCCGGCAGGCGGTGCGCCGGAAGTCATGTGGGCGGAGACCACGGTATGCCTCTGTCTCTGGATTGAAAACTCCGAGACCTAGTCTAGCGCAGGCGGTTCGCCACTCTTTGCGGAAGTTGGTCGTATCAAAGATCGGCTTCCCGTTGAGACGGGTCATGCGCTTGATGTCTTTCACGAACTCGAAGATCGGTTCGCCGTTCTTGTAGACCAGAGGCAACGTGAAGTCTTCGCCGTTCTTGGTTAGCTCGCCGGGTACGTGCAGTTCGGTGCAGTTCTTGTCAACCATATCCCACGTTAGGTCTTTAGCCTGTCCCGAGCGCATGCCTGTGGCGTAAAGAAATTTTACGAACGGGTGAAGTGTCGGAGATATTTCCTTCAGAAGTTTTGGGAGATCACTCTCGTCCAAA
>Ga0207007_1299_pt1 | contig 11112 bp, 6 predicted proteins | sample Alteio_BWMinCont_85_FD_153487 | JGI IMG/M metagenome (GOLD analysis project Ga0207007, IMG submission 153487) | Enriched cells from forest soil in Barre Woods Harvard Forest LTER site, Petersham, Massachusetts, United States -... | ecosystem: Environmental > Terrestrial > Soil > Temperate forest >...
GTCAACCTTTGAATATGATCCTGGATGATGGTGGTGACCTTACCAACGTGGTGCTTGACAAATATCCCGAACTGATAGCAAGTATTAAAGGTATCTCAGAAGAAACCACTACCGGAGTACACCGTTTATATGAAAGAATGAAAAACGGGACATTGCCCGTTCCTGCCATTAATGTAAACGATAGTGTCACCAAATCAAAATTTGATAACAAATATGGCTGTAAAGAATCTTTGGTAGATGCCATTCGCCGTGCTACCGATATTATGATGGCTGGTAAAGTAGCCGTGGTAGCTGGTTATGGTGACGTAGGGAAAGGTTCTGCACAATCACTCAGAGGCGCAGGTGCCAGGGTAATTGTAACTGAAATCGATCCTATCTGTGCATTACAAGCTGCTATGGACGGATTTGAAGTAAAGAAAATGGACGATGCCGTAAAAAGGGCCGATATCGTGGTGACCGCCACCGGTAATACTGGCATTATCAGGGAAAGACATTTCAGGTCTATGAAAGACAAAGCCATCGTTTGCAATATCGGTCACTTCGATAATGAAATTGATATGGCTTGGTTGAACGGCTCTTATGGAAAAACCAAAGATACCATTAAACCACAGGTAGATATGTACACTATTGATGGCAAAGAGATCATTGTTTTAGCTGAGGGCCGTCTGGTGAACCTTGGTTGCGCTACGGGTCACCCATCATTTGTAATGTCGAACTCATTCAGCAACCAGACTCTGGCTCAAATCGAACTCTGGATGCACCATAACAACTACAAAAACGAAGTTTATGTGCTTCCAAAACATCTTGATGAAAAAGTAGCACGTTTGCACCTTGCTAAAATTGGTGTAGAACTGGATATCTTGTCCGAAGAACAAGCCAAATATATCGGTGTTCCGGTACAAGGGCCATTTAAAGGTGATAGCTACAGATACTAATCAGATTACAGTCATCAGTCATCAGTCATCAGTAATGAGAGTTTGCTTTTGGTCTAACTCCCGTCATTATACTATTTACATCAAAAAAAGGGCGGAAGTGATTCTGCCCTTTTCTACTTGTTAAACATGGTTTATAGTAAACTCACATTACTGATGACTGATGACTGAAGAACTGATGACTGTATTTATTCCTTATACACCATCTTAGAAATAACATCCTTATCACTTACGATCTGTAAAAAATAAGTTCCTGATGCAAAATTAGAAAGGTCTATCTGATTGTTTTTAAGTCCTTTACCGGAAACGTTTTGGGTATAAATAGTAGAACCGGTTGTATTGATAAGTTTCAGTATAACAGGACTATTATCCTGGTTTGTCCAGTTTAAATTTAAGGCGTTCCCGGCCGGGTTAGGATACATCTCCAATGAAAGAGAATTTGTCTCAATATTCACCGCCCTGATTTCCGAATATTCAAATTTTTGATTGAAGTCTACTTGTTTGAGCCGATAGTAAATAACGTCCGATGGAATGACACCCGGAAGGTTATCACTGAAACTATAGGATTCCGTAACCTGGCTGTTTCCATGACCAGGAATCTGACCAATTGTTTGCCAGAATGCGCCATCTGTAGAACGTTCTATTCCAAAATAGTCGTTGTTGATTTCTGAAGCAGTTTCCCAGTTCAGTAATACGGTATTGTCAGTGTTCAAAATCGCGTTGAAATCCAAAAATGTAACAGGGAGTGCACTTGCAGATCCCAGGCCCACACCGATATTGTATTGGTCGCCCATAGTTATAGAGATTAGCCCTGGCCCTGATGAGACCGTATATTGAGTCGGGTCCGGTTCTAAAGAAATATCATAATAAGATGTAGATGGCGTCCAGATATTGGTATGGGTAATATCCCTGTAAGCTACGAACGCATGTTTCAAATCATAATGCCCGCCAGCGCAAAGGTCTGTACTATTGTTCCATTGCGGTGTTACTGTAACACTGGTTGAAGTTCCGGGGCAACTGATGGTCCAAGTGCGGTTTACAGAGTAATCAGGGACTTGGGTCGAACCATCATTTTCTGTAATGCCATTTGAAACAGCTATATCAAAAGTGGCTGTACCTGAAGGTGTAATGGTGATTGGATTATAACCATCACCGATATAGAATGTTGCACCGGCAGTTGTTACAGTCATTTCAAGTGTACCGCTTCCATTTGTAAATATGTAATCTGTACTGCTGTAACCACTTATACTTCCGCCATTGGCTATTGTCAGTTTATATGCCCCCAGATTGATTTTACCTGAAGTTAGTGTCAGTATATGATTTACAGTTATGTTTCCACTTAATGTAGCGGTCGTATTGCTGATCGTAAGATTGTAAAAAGTTTGCGCATTGATACCAGGGCTTGTACCGCTGATTGTTGTGGTACCGGTACCTGTCGTTATTGAGTTGATGGTTGTATTTCCATATACTGTAACATTATAAGAGCCGGGAATAAGTGTACCTGATCCTGCAAGGTTGCCATTCACGATAATACTCCCGGTTAAGGTTACAGTGCCGCTATTAATGGTTAAATTATTAAAAGTATATGCCCCTAAATTGGAACTCCCGGTATTGCCAAGGATAATTGTTGAGGAATTTGCCGTAAAAGTTGAAACTGAAAAGGTGCCGTCCACGGTAATATTATCACTGCCTCCGTAAATAGCACCGGTTCCGGTTATGTTTCCTGATATGGTCAAGCCGCTTGCTCCGGTCAGGGTTAAGCCACCGCTTGCCGTATTCACAATCAGGTTCTTAAAGTTATGGTCGCCAAGCTTCTGAGCACTTGCCCCTTGAAAATCCAGGGTGGCATTCGTAAGTGTGTATGAAGACGTTGCAATAAATTGCTCTGCAAACCCATCTGAAGTATTACTGACCATCGAAACCCTTGCCGTACCATTGACAATAATGTTGGCAGCGGTTACAGTATAGCTGGCACCCACCCTGAGCACCGTGCCTGCATCTATTGTTAAGTTATTCGTCGCAGCCTGTGAAACTGTAAACCTTACAGTATCGCTGGTATTGGCAATCTCAATATTTATGGGTTGTTTATTGCCTGTACCATGAGTTGTTGTTTCTTCCTGCTGCGAAGTTCCTGCAAATTTCAAGGTCCCCTGATTGAAATACTGAACTACTGCATAAGATGTATTAAACCCATATAAGTATTGTCCTTGCGGATCATCCGTACTTGCAGTAACGTTACAATATGTGACATCGATTGTCCCATATACGAGGATATTTTCAATTTCATTATCGGCATGAACTTTATTGGAGGCACCCGGTTTAAACTCTGCCCCTGCGTCAATGGTCATGATATTAAACTGAATATCACCTGTCGTTGTTACAGGATAATACTGGTTTGCAATTTCGATATTGGTTCCATTTATATTGAAATCAAGTCCACCAGAACCAGCTAAACAACCTCCTATGTTCTGAGGGCCAATGCCATCGAATATCATGTATGATTGTGTTCCTGCATAAGAATAGCTTGAATAGGTTGATATAGCCAAGTCACCTTTGATGTGTGTAGTGGCCCCGAAAACGGAAAGCTCGCCACTGCCACTAATAGTTACTGTGGTAAAGGTGCTCCTCCTTGTCATTAACAAACCTCCGGAGCCAACACTGGTATTCCCACTTACAGTCAATGCGTTTGTCCCATCCAATTTTAAAGTTGAAGATGAGTTGACAGTTAAGCTATTGATTGTGGCCCCGCCACTGACATTAAAAGTGGGTTCAAAGGTCTGGATGGTTATCACGACATCATCGCCACTCGCCGGAGGGGTTGATCCTCCTGATGTACTCCAGTTGTTCGCGTTGCTCCATAATGTATCCTGAGCCCCTGTCCAGGTGGTAGTTCCGGCTTTCGCCTGATGAACCATTGCACAAAAAACAATTGTAAAGGCATAAAATGCCTTTGATTTCAAAATTTGTTTGAAAATTTTCATAAAAGATTTTTTTAGCTGTTCAATTATTCTCAAAGACAAACACCCCCACGGTTATGCCTTTGCTGATTATTCGCCCCGAAGATCGTAAATAATTAATAAAAGGTTAAAAATGCTTAAAATTAATAATAATCATGTAAACGTTATTTCGTTGTGAGTAACTAAGATTTCACTGGACGATGGTTGCAATTACCAAAACCCTTTTTTATCTTTACAGCGCCAAAATTTTAAAACAAACTAAGAAATGAAAAAAAATTTACTTTTTTCGTGTGCCTTGCTATTCTCTGCAATGGCTTTTGCCCAGACTTATAAAAATGTGTACAGCGCCAAACAGGATTGGTCAAGTATCCATGATTTTTTCGGAATGGATGATGATGTCTCGCATTATAGCGGACTAACCCTGGACGACTCGGGAGCTATTTATATCACAGGTTCAACCACCAGGGACAGTTTGGGCAATACTATTGGATTTTGCAATAAATATGGGACCAATGGTAATCTGGAATGGTTTTCTGCCAGTACTCATGGTGATATGACATCTTCCAATGGTATCATCTGGGATTCTGAACAAAATAGGATATATAATTGTGGTAGCTACTACACCACTTATGGCGGTGTTGGCCTGGCAGGCGCATTTGTCCTGGATATGTTTCAGGCCAATGATAGTTTTTTAGGCGAATATTTTTGGCCAGACCCGAATGCTACCAAACGTCTGCCAAATTATGCGGGCGCATATAACCTATGCGAAGATAAAAAGGGAAAGATATATGTTACAGGATTTATAGGTGGGTATCTCAGTTATGGTGTACTGAATCATAATATGCTCACAACTTTCAAAATGGATGGAGCTGATACACTTAATGGCATTATCTGGCAGTCAACTTATGATTCTACAAACCTGCTTGAAGAGGAAGGCCAGTTCATTGCAGTAGATCCGAATAACAATGCTTATGTAGCTGGTATCAGGGGAGATACTTTGCCAAACAATATTAATTTTAGCCTTCTTTGTGTCAAATATGATAGTTCCGGGAATATTAAATGGCAACGAAAATATCAGAATATAGATACCTTTCACCTTACCAATTCTACAGGCCTTGCCGTAAGCAACAGCGGCAGCGCCTACATGAGCGGGAATCTTCCCGACCCGGGAGCATATCATAATGACGGGATCATATTAAAATATACCAACCAGGGCAAACTTGCCTGGGAGAAACGTATGTCAAGTCTCATGCTGCATGTTCAGGATGCTGGATGCAATGGCCTTAGCCTTGACAAGAGCGGAAACCTTTTTGCGGCAGGATATATAGAAACAGATAGCGGAGCATACGCTACCCTGGTTAAATTTGATACTTCGGGCAATGTGCTGTGGATGGATACATTACATGACGAAGCAAGCAATGGCGCACTTATTTCAAATGCGATCGCTTTAACTCTTGATGATACCGGGAATGTGTATGTAACAGGTACCCGCGGCGATAACCATACTTTTCAGGATATCTTTACAGCCAGGTATAATAGCGCTGGTGATAAGCAATGGTATATCAGGTACAATGACAGCATATTAACTTATAACTCCCCTACCGCGATAAAACTTGATAAAAAAGGTAATGTGATTGTTGCCGGCGGCCATAATGGTGACACTATAAGCGGGGAAGATATACTTGTTTTGAAATACAGCCAGTCTATGGCAAAAGTAAGGGTTCATAACTCAGCAGTAAATGCTTCATTAGAGCAATCATCCAACGTTAATTTATACCCAAATCCGTTTTCTGATAAATTAAACTGTGAGTTAACCCTTTCAGAAGCTTCTTCTGTTTACATGACTTTTTATGACCTGACAGGCAGGGAATTAAAGGCACGCTCCTACCCCGATTTGCAGGTTGGACAAAACAACTTTGAAATCGGCTTGGATAATCTTTCCAAAGGTTTGTACTTCTACAAGTGCACTATTGTAAACCAGGATGGGGCAAACACTCTGAATGGAAAGGTAGAGAAGCTATAACAAATAGGCGTTAGGTAATAGGCATTAGGCGTTAGAGGGAGTAGCTTTCAGTTTTGGGCTTTTGGCCGTTTGCAAAACGATAAAGCCAATTATAAATGCTACAAACAGTGGCCATACAGAGTTGCGCATATCGCCTGTAACCTGCTGCATGAAACCAAACAAGGCGGTACCTAATACGATGCATACCTTTTCGCATACATCATAAAAACTGAAATAGGAAGCATGATCATCTGTTTCAGGCAGCAACTTAGAATAAGTGGCCCTTGAAAGGCTTTGAATACCGCCCATTACAAGGCCTACCAATAGTGCCACACCTTCAAACTCATTTTCGACGTGTGCATCAGTTTTATTTACAAAAAATATTGATGAGCAACATATCAGCCACAAGCATATCATAAAAGACAAGGAGAAAATATTACCTCTTATTTTTGAAACCCAGGCAAATAAATAAGCTCCCCCAATGGCAACAATCTGTATCACGAGAATTGATAGGATCAATACACTACTTTTGAGTTTCAATTCATCGCTACCATAAGTTGCTGCCAGGTACATAATGGTTTGCACCCCCATATCGAAAAAGAAAAAAGCAATAAGGAAGTTCCGGGTTTTAGGAAGGTTTTTAAGGCTTTTCCAGACCTTGACAAGCTCATTGAACCCTTTCGATATTATATTGCCAACACCTTCTTTAGAACTACTCTTGGGCAGCCTTGCAAATGTGATTTGGCTAAATCCTGCCCACCAAATACCAACAGTCACAAAAACCACCCTGGAAGGCAGAGTTGGATCTCCCAAAAAAGTGGAAGTATCACTGCTAAACCCGAACCATTCTTTTTTCTCTACCATCAATAGGTTAACGATCATTAACAACACGCTTCCAATATATCCGAGGGCATATCCTTTGGCGCTTACACGGTCATAGTTTTCAGGGGTAGCAATTTCCGGAAGATATGCATTGTAAAAAACGAGACTGCCACCAAAACCAATACTGGCCATGATCGAACAAATGACACCATATTCCACATTGGCCCTTCCGGTAAAAAAGTATAAGGCTGCGCATGATAAACTACCCAGGTAAGCAAAGAACTTCATAAAACTTTTTTTGCTCCCGCTGTAATCAGCGATGCCGGACAAAACCGGCAATAAAATAGCAAGAACGAGGAAAGAAAATGATAACCCATAAGAGTATAATACCGTATTAATGATATGAATACCAAAAAAATCTATGATCTCGTTACCGTCTTTGCCAACGGTAACAGAGGCGTAATAAATCGGAAAAATGGTAGAGGTGATCACAAGGGAATACACTGAGTTTGCCCAGTCGTACATTGCCCAGCCATTGATCACTTTTTTATCGTTTAATGCCATAAATTTATATTGATGTGCGGGTCAAATATAAAGGTTTTGAGACAAAGACCTCCTGAAAACAAAGCAATGGAAATGTTATATTATCATTTCTATAACTTTACGGAGCTTCAGTTGTTAGGTAAATAAACACTTTGATTATGTCCAGACATCTGAAACACTTCTTTTCAATTCCCCTGATCCTGATCATTCCTTTCCTTTCAGGTTTATCAAACGGGTCTGTGAAACAAAATAATGCATCTGTGAACCTGATCATCAGGCTTGGCAATGTAGAAGCCGGATCCGTAACATTGTCACAACTGGCAAATGCTGGAATGGTGAGCGCTGAAGTGATCAATGCTACGGATGGAACCCCAATTACTTATACCGTAAACTCCTTTACCTTTAGCACTTCATATCTAAAAGGCAATAAAAAAATTGTTACCTATACCGAAAACGCAACGGGTAACTCACTTACCAAAACCATGAAAGCCAAAATCGCAGGCCTTAAACCCGGCAGCATTATCACTATTGATAATGGTAATGCATTAAGTCCCCAGAATATGATGGTGAGTTTTGATGCCACTTCATGGCAGATTGCCCCTGACCCTACAACCAAAGAACAGTAAACAGGATCAGGTTAATGAGTCCTGATGACAACTTTTAACTCTTTCAGGATAGCAAAAACTTTTTGTCCATGGGTATTGATCAGAAAGCCTTTAGGGTCTTTCGTTTGTCTGAAATCCAACCTGGATGGCAAGGCCATTAAAAAACTATCCGGATACAATGGAAAATAAATAAAATTTGAACGGGTGGTAGTGTCTTCTTGTTTCATGTCCCAGGTACGCCTTTCATAGCTCGGCCTTAAAGTTTCAAAGGGATAATTGAGGGCAGGACACATATAATTTGCCGCTACCTGAAGGTTTTCTAAAATCACCAGGCTCGAATGATTATCATTGCAAAGAACTTTAAGATGGTTGCAATAACCTACCACCGAATCTACCCTTTTCCCCGATACAACATCCGTATCACTTGACGGCTTGTACAATTTTGCCTGAAAATATCTGTTACGTTCTGAAGAACAGATAATTCCAGCCACTAACAAAAAAGTCAGTACTAAAAACTGCAACGTACCCTTATATGATTTGATTTTAAAGGAAGATTCTGTCCAATAACAAAAAAGGATCAAAGCCAATGGCACACCGAGGAAAATCCTTACAGAAGAAAAAAACAAACTATCGGTTCCATCCTCTACTTTATCAAACCAGAATGAAAAAAACAGCATGGCCAACCCCGCAAGTATGGCAATTCCGGCTTTTACATTTCTTTTTGCAAAACAGGCAACGGCAAATAAAACATAGCCCAGGGTTATAACAAGGAGCTTGTTCTTCACATCCGGCGTTAAAAAATTAAAATAAACCTGTATTTCGCTAATCGTATCTTTAAAAGTATCGAAGCCAAAAGTATATTCTATAAGATGCACAATATTGGCAGGATGCGTGCTATAAAACCAATAAATATAAAGAGGCAAAGGAAGCGCAACAAGAAGGCCTGCAATAACATGCAGATAAAATTTCAGATTTTTAATATTATACAGCCACAAATAAATACCTGCCGGCACTATCAAAAACACACAATTCTGGCTCACAGTTATGGCGATAATGCTTAGAAAACCAAACCAGAAAAACCTGCTGTTTCTATTTGTAAACATGGCAAAGTAAATACCGATGGAAGCAAAGGCACATGCTGGTACATAACCTCTTGGCATGGAGTCAATGGCATGGAATTCAAGTGGAAGCCAAAGCAAGTACGCGAAAGTAAATGCAAGGCTAATATATTTTTTCTGCCTTATAAAAGCCCAGGCAAACAGCAAATAAGGGATAAAACCAAATATCCAGGAAACCAGTGGCATGGCATATCGCAATGGCATCCCTAAAAGAATAAAAGGTTGAGCGAAAAGTGGTTCTACAAGTGGGTTATATGATTGCCCATAAAAACAAGGCTCATGAAAAATGCCCTTATGCATATCATTTGCAGCATCCCAAAGCAGCACCTGGTCACAATCTGTGATCAAAAAACAAAAATCATAAAGAATTCTCCACCTGATATTTACAACAAGTATAAACAGGATGGCACATACAATGATATGATAAAAACTGCGGAACTTTAATACTCCGGGCTGTTTTGGAAACTCCATTCTTAATAAAAAGCCAATATTAAGCAAAGTCGCGATATATTTTGACCGTGCACTTTGATTAATAAAACAAAAGCCTGGCAAATCATTAAATCTGCCAGGCTTGATTAAAGAGGAAAAAGCGGTTTATATTCTAATTTTCGGGAAATCTCTTGTGGAATAGTTTATAACTAAGCCTTAATTCTAAAGCATTGTTGTTGATGTTCCCTTCCGTTTCAATGTATTGGTTTTCTGTTTTCAACACATTGGTAAGCTCCCTGGAATACAATAATGACAAATCAAAACTTTTGGACATATTCCATTGAATCCCTAACTGCACCCCAAGACTAAAGCGATTAATATCCGGGTTGTAATTTGTAACATAATTGCCCCCAAATGGAGACCCAATAACAAGACTGTCAGCAGGATTGGCATATTGGTAATGGCCTGAACTGTTCTTTTTGAAATTATTAACAAGCGACCAAAGAGGTGCGGTTAAACCATAAGATATGTCAGGTCCAAAACAAATTTTAAACTTAGGACTAATGCTGTATTTCAAAATAATCGGCAAATGGAGATAACCGATATAATAGCTTGAATACTGTGTGACCTGGTAAACATAACCCTGGATATCATTTTTTATTAACAATGTATCACTTTTAACCAATACCTTGTCAGTAACTCCCTTGTACCCCAGACCGGTTTGGATACTTAACTTATCAGTTAAAGGATAGTTTATAAACAAACCACAATTATAATCCCCGGTACTTAGCGATCCCTGGGAATTGGAAGTCATGTCCATATCAAAGCCCACATATAGCCCAAAAGATACAGCCCTCTTTTTCCCGAAGCCCCTCTGAAATGAATCGATTAGTGGATCCGATTTTAAAACAGGTTCCTTTTTGGGAATATTATTTGCAATTATCGGTTTAGAATTGATATAGGCTGAATCACTGGATATGATTGTCGATAAGGGTTCCTTTTCATGAGTTAAAACTGTTGCGCCTTTTTGTTCACTGATTTCCTTATTTGCAGGTTGGGCCTGGTTCTCCGCGATTTCTAAACTCTGATTGCGAACTAAATTATTTGATCCTGCAGCATTCGATACTGTCGATGGAAATTCGTTATCACTCAAAATTATCCTCCGTTGTGTTGACTTAAAAATATGCGCTTTATAAGGTTCAACGCCCGGTTTTTGGTCAATTGAAGCAAGGCCTATCTGTTGTGTTTTTACTATCGAATTTGAAGCGCCTTTATTCGGTTTATATACCAGCTGGCTTTTATTTGGCTGAATAGAACCCGCATCATTCTTACTGGATTTATGGGAAAATTCGTATGCTGTTAAACAAGAAACAGACAATAGCAATATCAATAAAGCCAGGACAGTACCTGATCTTTTAATACCTGACCCAAAGGGCTTTTTTGCATTATCTAATTTCGCCTGCATATCCTTCCAGGCATCCGTAGAATACTCAGATTCATGATCTTTTAACTTATCATTAAGCTGGCTTTCAAATGTATTATTGTCCATATCTGGCATAATTTTTTTCTTTTAGATTTTCATCGCTTAATAACTTTTTTAACTTTTCCCGGGCAAACGACACATGCCATTTCGAGGTTCCAACACTTATCTTCAACTTTTCAGATATCTCCTGGTGATTGAATCCTTCTACGGAAAAATGATGA
>Ga0207007_1301_pt1 | contig 10977 bp, 4 predicted proteins | sample Alteio_BWMinCont_85_FD_153487 | JGI IMG/M metagenome (GOLD analysis project Ga0207007, IMG submission 153487) | Enriched cells from forest soil in Barre Woods Harvard Forest LTER site, Petersham, Massachusetts, United States -... | ecosystem: Environmental > Terrestrial > Soil > Temperate forest >...
GGATAACGGTGAAATCAGTGTAAATGCCTCTGGTATTACTTTACTTGACGGGGCTTCTATTGATGGTGGTGATGCGGGATATTCTGAAATATCGAAACTGAACCCGAACTTTTATCTTGAAGAGTACACAGATGGTAATATTAGCAGATCATTTAACAATGGCGCTGCATGGGATCCGTTTATAACCGCAAAAGGCGAAGTAATCCCTAGTCCGAGCTTTAGCAGTTATACCTTCATGTCGTGGTTTTCCTTGTGGGAAAGTGCAAATGATCCTACCTCTGTTGACTCAGTTGTATTTTTTGACCCTGCAAGTGCACATAAAGCCGGTAGTATTATTTCTGTGGAAAGCCCAAATGGCGTTTCCTTCAACTATACACTAACAAAAGACCTTCCTGCAAAACAAAACCTTACAGTTCAGGACATAACTCAATCCAAAATATTTGTCGCTGTGAATGGTGAAATTTGGATGTCGAAGGATATTTTGAAAACCTCAATTACTACTCCCGTTTTTTATAGGATAGCCTCAATTCCAGGATTTTCTGCATTAATGATTCGAAGTACACCTGATGGCAATACTATTTTTGCAGCGGGGACACTCAACGGTTCAGCAGCCTTGTACCGTGTTACTGGACTTAGCGGGAAAATATATAAATATCCAAATATTCCAGTGTTGACGCCCGCGTCCTTTAGTCCAGATAGTGTAGGTATAGTAACCACACAATTATACACTGCATCAGGACAGGTTGGTACTGGTGTATGTATTGACGATAACGACTTAAATCATATTCTTTTCTGCACTGGTACTTATGACCGTACAAACTCGCATGTGTTTGAAAGTGACAATGCTATAAGCGCTACTCCAACGTTTACAGATATTTCCAGCAACCTACCTAGCTTACCCGTTTATGATGTACTTATTGACTCACACAATCCCAATATCTATTTGTGCGGTACTGACCTTGGCGTATATTCTACACTAAATAGAGGAAGTAGCTGGAAAGAAGAAAACAGTGGTATGGAAAGGGTTCCCGTGTCCATGTTACGTCAGCAAAAATACCTCGACAAATCCTGGGACGGCCCTTATATCTATTGCTCTACATACGGACGTGGAATGTTTTACAGCGGAACACTTACTACTGGAATTAATGAACAAGGAGGTAATGGCATTGGATCAGGTCATTTAACAATGGATCTGTATCCAAATCCTGTTCACGGATCTGTGAATGTAAACGTGACGATTCCAACACCCTCCCAGGTAATTGTGTGCATCTACAATATGCAAGGCAAATTGTTAAGCACCAATAACTATGGTGGTCAACCTTCAGGAAATCATGTCTACAATATAAATACAAGCAGTTTAAGTGAAGGCACTTACTTTGTAAAAGTTTCCGCAGGCGGACTTGAACAAACAAGTAAAATGCTTGTACTGAATTAAAAAAAAAAGAAATTTATTACTTAACAAAAAAGGCGCTTGATGAAGGCGCTTTTTTTGTTTATAAATTTGGCAGTTTACTTTGCCTTTGGATTAACTATCCCGTAAGGATTTGATACTTTCCTCTTCCATACGCTGTACTATCAAATAATATTTATGAAGCAATCGTATAACTTGTCTAAAAGGAAATCCATTTACATTCAAAATGTACCAATAGCATTCAAGTTACCCTCGAGAAAGTATTACCAAAATAAACTCAATCTAAAACTATCCTGCCAATTGAGGATCATCCCTATGGGCGTGACGCTTCCTGTAAATAAGCATGTAAATGGCAGGTAATACGATCATAACCAGGATGGTTGCAGAAATCAATCCGCCAATCACGACCACGGCAAGAGGTTTCTGTGTTTCCGAGCCAATACCTTTCGACAGGGCAGCGGGCAAAAGTCCGAGCATGGCCATCAGAGCAGTCATGACTACTGGTCGCAATCGGCTCTTTGCACCTTCTTTTACAGCTTCAGCCAGCGGCCTGCCATCATGTAGGTTCTTTTTAAATACGGAAACAAGAATGACTCCGTTCTGAACACAAACGCCAAATAATGCAATAAATCCAACACCGGCAGAAATACTAAAGTTGATCCCGGTTATCAAAAGGGCCAAAATACCCCCGATAAGGGCAAAAGGCACATTCATTAATACAATACTTGCGTCAAGCGTATTGCCAAACATGACGAAAAGCAGAATAAAGATAAGGATAAGACTTATAGGTACAACGAGTTCCAAACGTTTGGTAGCCCGTTCCTGGTTTTCAAATTCACCATTCCAGGTTGTAGTGTACCCTCTTGGCAAATGCAGCATTTTATGCACATTAGCCTGGGCTTCCGCAATAGTACTACCCAAATCTCTGCCTCTTACGGAGAATTTCAATGCAATAAACCTGGCATTCCCTTCCCGATAGATAAAAGCCGGTCCGGAAATCACATCTATATCAGCTATTTCCTTTAGTGGAACCTGCAAGCCACTTTGGGTGGGTACAAGTAGATCGGAAATTTCATTTATATCATATCTATACTGAGGAAGATACCGGATCCTGATATCAAATTTCCTCTCTCCTTCATATAGTTGAGAGGCTGCTTTACCACCAATTGCCATTTCAATCACAGAGTTGGCATCTGCAGTATTTACACCATATTGAGCCATTTTTGTTTGATTGAGGTTTATGTCGAGTTCGGGTTGGCCAATATTCCTGAATATACCAAGGTCTTCTACCCCTCTCACTTTTTTAATAGCATTTTGGACAGTGTCTGCCATTTTTTCAAGAGCCCGGAGATCAGTTCCGAAAATCTTGATAGCCATGGCACCTTTAACGCCCGAAACCGCTTCTTCTACATTGTCAGAGATCGGCTGCGAAAAATTAAAATCTATCCCCGGGAATATGTTCAGCTTTTCCTGCATCCGGTTAATAAGTTCTTCCTTGGTTATATTCTCTTTCCACTCGGATTTAGGCAGCAGGTTCACGGCAAATTCTTCATTGAAAAACCCCGTAGCATCCGTTCCGTCATCAGGCCGGCCTGTTTGTGAAATGACTTGTTTCACTTCAGGAAAAGTGAGGAATACACGCCGGATCTTATCACTGATTTTTACTGATTCTGTGAGTGATACACTCATTGGCAGACTTGATCTCACCCAGATATCCCCTTCATCAAGATGCGGAAGGAATTCAGTACCAATAAACCTGAAAACGTAGAGACTGATTGCAAGGGCGAAAACGGCAATGATAACACTTTGCCTGGGTCTACGCATCACCAGGTTCAGCACTGGTTCATAGATGCGGTTGAAAAAATTAACAATGGGATTTTCTCTTTCCTTTACATTCTTTTTAAGTAATATACTCGAAAGCATGGGTACCAGGGTTAATGTAAATATCAAGGCGCCCAATAGCGCAAATCCAATGGTATACGCAAGTGGCGAAAACATTTTGCCCTCCACTTTCTGAAAAGCAAAAATGGGCATAAGAGCGAGAATGATGATAACCTTTGAAAAGAATATCGGCTTGCCCATTTCGGTCGCCGTTTTTCGTATCCAGCCAAATTTTGCCCTTTTGTTAAAAGTTTCCATACCAAGCTCATGGGATTTGTGCGACAAGGACGCAAATATGGCTTCGACAATAACCACAGCCCCATCAATAATGATCCCAAAATCAATAGCGCCCATAGATAACAAGTTGGCAGACATGCCCTTCATTCTGATAAGGATAAATGCAAAAAGCAATGCCAGCGGAATAATAATTGAAACGATAACAGTAGTGCGCCAGTCTGCAAGGAATATCAAAAGAATGAAAGTCACCAGGAGTATACCTTCTACCAGGTTGTGCATCACAGTGTTAGTGGTACTGTTCACAAGATCTGTTCTGTCGTAAAAGGTTTTTATCTGTACTCCCGTAGGAAGAATGCTGTTGTTCAATACATCAATCTTGGCTTTTACACCTTCAAGAACCATTTTCGGGTCTTCACCGCGCCGCATCACCACAATACCCTCTACCACATCATTTTGATAATCCCTACCTACTTGTCCAAGCCGTGGTAAAGCGCCTTCGTGCACCTGGGCGACATTTCTTATCAATATAGGGGTCCCATTTATATTGCTCACAACAATATTTCCAAGTTCACCGAGATCATTAATAAGACCAATTCCCCGAACCACATAAGCCTGTGAACTTTTTTCAATGACATCACCTCCTACATTGATGTTGCTATTGCTTATGGCTTTATAAACATCAAGGGCTGTAAATCCATATTTTTTAAGCAATTGGGGATCAACACTCACTTCGTAAGTTTTGGTTTCGCCGCCGAAGCTATTAATGTCGGCCACACCTGGAACTTGTTTCAGATTTCGTTCCACTACCCAATCTTCAAGTGTTTTGAGGTCTTTGACTCCCATCGTTTTACTTTCAAGCGTAAATCTGAAAATCTCACCCGTAGGTCCATAAGGGGGCTCAACATCCGGTTGTATATTATCAGGAAGGTTCACATTTGCCAACCGGTTCATTACGTTCTGGCGAGCCACAAAGTCTTCAATGTTGTCATCAAAATACATGGTCACCACTGAAAGACCAAAAAGAGAAATGGAGCGCAGGCTCGTTTTATTTGGAACCGCATTCATCTCTGTTTCAATAGGTATTGTGATATATTTTTCTACTTCTTCTGCGCTGCGACCGGGCCATTGAGAAATAATAATGATATGCGTATTCGTGACATCCGGATACGCCTCAATTGGGGTATTCATAAAACTGGCCACACCTGCAACAACTACCAGCAAGGTGATAAATACTACAAAGAATTTATTCTTGAGAGAGAAGGTAATGATGCTTTTTATGAACTTATTCATGAAGGGAAATTTGATGTATAAATCTTAAACGAACTAGCATTAATAAAATAATGTCATAATACAATCCCAAATTAACGGCTTATCATGCTAAGTTCAATCATAAGGCGTAAAAATTGTTGTTAAATAAACAAAAATCCCCTCTAATGTTTGTCGAAAACATTAGAGGGGATTTGTAAAGATTATAATAATTTATATCAAACAGCTTGAGGCTGTGAATGGCGTCTGGAATAAACCAGTATATAAACAGAAGGAAGGATAAGTAAGGATAAAATGGTGGCAGTAATAAGCCCTCCGATGATAACTACCGCCAAAGGTTTCTGGGTTTCTGAACCTATACCAGTTGAAAGGGCTGCGGGAAGTAACCCTATTGATGCCATAATTGCGGTCATCAATACCGGTCTTAGCCTCGTTAATGTACCTTCTTTGACGGCCCTGATCAACGGAAGACCATCATGTATATTTTTTCGGAAGCGGGATACAAGAATAACCCCGTCCTGGGTAGCAATCCCAAACAAAGCAATAAAACCAACGCCTGCCGAAATACTGAAATTTATGTTCGTTACCAGCAATGCCAGAATACCTCCAATTAAGGCGAATGGCACATTCATCAAAACCAGGCTCGCATCCAAAACACCTCCAAATGTGGTGAATAGAATAATAAAAATAAGAATAATACTAATTGGGACGACCAATTCAAGCCTTTTGGTTGCTCTTTCCTGGTTTTCAAATTCACCATTCCAGGTGACTGTATAGCCACGCGGCAAATTCAACATTTTATGTACATTACTTTGGGCTTCCGCAATAGTTCCCCCCAAATCGCGACCCCTAACCGAAAATTTAAGCGCTATAAAGCGCCTGTTACCTTCCCTGTATATAAAGGCCGGCCCGGAAATAAAGCCAATATCAGCAATTTCTTTCAAAGGGACTTGCAATCCGCTTTGTGTGGGAACCAGCAAGTCGGATATTTGATCCGCATTGCTACGGTATTGGGGAAGATACCTGACCCTAATGTCGAATTTCTTTTCACCTACATATAATTCAGAGGCCGCCTTGCCTCCAATCGCTGTTTCAATTACAGAATTGGCATCTGAAGTACTAACCCCATATTGAGCCATTTTCGTCTGGTCCAGGTTAATATCTAGTTCAGGCTGGCCAATATTTCTGAAAACGCCCAGGTCTTCGACTCCATGTACCCCTTTGATGGCATTTTGTACTGTATCAGCCATTTTTTCAAGTTTTCTGAGGTCGTCGCCAAATATTTTGATGGCCATTGCTCCTTTGACTCCCGAAACGGCTTCTTCAACATTGTCGGATATGGGTTGTGAAAAATTGAAGATTACCCCAGGGAATTTAGCAAGTTTTGCCTGCATGGCATCTATGAGTTCTTCCTTCGTTCTTTTGCTTTTCCAATCATCTTTGTCATATAAATTAACTGCAAACTCTTCGTTAAAAAAACTAGTGGCGTCTGTACCGTCATCAGGCCTGCCAGTCTGTGAAATAACCTGCTTTACTTCTGGAAATGAAAGAAGTATTCTACGTATTTGATCACTGGTTTTCACGGATTCAGACAAAGATACACTCATAGGCAGGCTTGATCTCACCCAGATATCACCTTCATCCAGGTGCGGCAAAAACTCTGTCCCAATAAATCTGAAACAGTAAATGCTTCCTATAAGTATCAATACTGCAATAGCAGTGCTGAACTTTGGTTTTTTCAAAACACCATTTAGTACAGGTGTATAGACTTTATGAATAAACCTGATGATTGGGTTATCCCTTTCCCTCACATTTTTTCTGAGGAGAATGCTGGCAAGCATGGGAACCAATGTCATTGTAAAAATCAAGGCGCCCAGGAGTGCAAAAGACATGGTAAATGCTAGCGGGGAAAACATTTTTCCCTCTACCTTTTGAAAAGCAAAAATCGGCATGAAGGCAGTAATAATGATAAGCTTTGAAAAGAATATAGGCTTACCCATTTCAGTAGCAATTCGTTTGATCCACCCCAGTTTTGATCGCTTGTTAAAATTCTCCATTCCCAAATGCTCCGACTGCAAAGACAGGAAAGCAAAAATGGCCTCCACCATCACCACAGCTCCATCTATGATAATACCAAAATCTATAGCGCCCATTGATAACAGATTGGCAGACATACCCTTAATCCGCATAAGGATGAAGGCAAATAATAATGCCAGCGGAATTACAATTGATACGATAACAGTAGTTCGCCAATCTGCAAGGAATATCAAAAGGATGAAAGTAACAAGAATGATACCCGCTACAAGGTTATGCATAACGGTATGAGTTGTTTTATTTACGAGGTCTGTTCTGTCGTAGAAAGTCTTTAACCTCACTCCTTCGGGCAGAATATTGTTATTAAGCTCGTCTATTTTTGCCTTTACTCCCTGTAAAACTTCCTTGGGATCTTCTCCCCTGCGCATAACTATAATACCTTCAACCACATCGTTTTGATAGTCCCTGCCTACCTGGCCAAGCCTTGGTAGCGCAGATTCATGTACCTGTGCCACATTCCTTACCAATATGGGCGTACCATTAACATTGCTTATCACAATGTTTCCCAATTCAGTAAGATCATTAATGAGTCCGATTCCTCGCACAACATAGGCTTGTGAACTCTTTTCAATAATATCGCCACCTACATTAATATTACTATTGCTGATTGCCCGATATACATCAAGGGATGTAAAACCATATTTTTTAAGCAATTGAGGATCAACACTTACTTCGTACGTTTTGGTTTCCCCTCCAAAGCTGTTAATATCCGCCACGCCTGGAACCTGTTTCAGGTTTCTTTCAACAACCCAGTCTTCAAGTGTTTTCAGGTCCCGGACGCCCATGGTTTTGCTCTCAAGGGTAAACCTGTATATTTCACCTGTCGGGCCATAAGGAGGCTCTACATCGGGTTGTACATTGTCCGGCAGGTCAACCGCTGCCAAACGGTTCATAACATTCTGACGCGCATGAAAATCGTCAATATCATCTTCAAAAAACATGGTTACCACAGAAAGTCCGAACAATGAAATGGAACGCAGGCTGGTTTTGTTGGGCACCGCATTCATCTCAGTTTCAATGGGTATAGTGATAAATTTTTCTACTTCTTCAGCACTTCTTCCGGGCCACTGTGTGATTATAATTATATGAGTATTGGTCACATCGGGATACGCTTCGATAGGCGTATTCAGAAAACTTGCTATCCCGCCCGCAACGACAATGAGCGTCATGAATAAGACGAAGAATTTGTTCTTGATGGAGAACGAAATAATGCTTTTGATAAATTTGTTCATAATGGCACAGTCTTTTTCCAGTAAAGTGATTTAATATTTTAAAAACCAGCAGTTTAACTTAGTAAAATAATTTTCTATTCCTCGTCAAATGCAACGATAAGGCTCCCGTCTGTCACAATGCGTTCACCGGGGCTTACACCGCTTATGAGGTATGTAATATCGCCATCGCTACGCAATATTTTTACGATCCTTTTTTCAAATGTCGTGTCATTTTTTGCTACAACCACTTCATATTTATTATTCTCAAATACAAGTGCTTTTGTTGGTATCGAAATATATTTCTGTTCGGTCTGTGAGTGTACTTTGATACTGGCGAACATATCCGGCTTCAAAAGTCCGTCCTTGTTATCCAGCACGATGCGCACTTTAAGGGTTTTGCTTACGGGATCCAATAAAGTATTGATCTTTTGAATTTTTCCCTGGAAAACCTTATCCGGATATGCAATGGTCGTTATCTCCACCGGGTCATCTACATGTACCCTTGACAGGTCACTTTCATAAACATCCGCCACTACCCAAACAGTATTCATATAGGATACCATGAAGAGGTCTGTTGCATTATCTGCCCTCACTTCCATATTTTCAGTGATGTTTTTATCAACAATGTAGCCGTCAATCGGAGCCAGAATTTTATAAGTGGCGTCATTTTCTTCAGGGCTTGCCCCATATATTTTCAATTGCTGCTTGAGCATATTCAAGTTACTTTGTGCCTTTTTATAGTCATTCTGGGCAGAAAGTACCTGATTCTGGCTATAGTAGTTGCTTTTATAGAGTTCTTCACTATTATCAAGATTCTTTTTCGCCAGCTTCAGGTCTGATGCAGCCATTTCGTACTGACTCTGAAAGCTATTTACTTCGGAGCTTCTTAAAACGGCAAGCACCTCTCCTTTATTCACCTTATCACCAAGGCTTACGTTTACCTTTAGCACATTTCCGCTTGCAATTGGGAATACACTTGAAACCTTATCCTGGTCAACCGAGATTTTGCCGGTAAGGGTCAATTCTTTTTGCCCGTAAACTTCCTTCACAGTATCAATACCAAGTGATTTGGTTTGTTGTTTTGTAATCCTTATTAATGATTTATCGGTTTCAGGTTGCTCCGGTGTTTCTTTCTTGCTGTTGCAAGAAAAGAAAACAGAAACGGAAATAACTGATAATAGAAATCGCATATAATTGATTCTTTGCATATTATTATTTAATAATGGTAGTGCCTACCTGGTAGTTAAGGTTTTGCCTGGCGTTGAAATAGTTTGTCTTAAGGTCAATCACATCTGATTTTGCAGATGTATAAGTCCTCATCTGATCCAAAAAATCAAGCAGGCTTATCAATTTTTTTTCGTAATTATTTACTGCATTTGTCTCTAATTGGTCAAGGTCTGATGCATAGTTTTTATCAGTAGCATCATATTGTTGCTTATATTTAAATAGCTTAAAATAAGCGCCTTCCACTTCGTTTTCTACTGTTGTAGCTTGAAGGGTGTCATTTACCTGTGCTTTACTTATCTCATATTTAGCTGCAGCAATCTGCCCCTGGTTGCGGTTGAAAAAAGGAATATCTGATGAAATACCTATTCCGGAATAATTATATCCAGCGCCTCCAGCCTTATCATAATCCAGGCCAATTGAAAGATCAGGAACACCAAGGGATCTTTGGAGTTTTAAGTTCTGTACCTGGTAATCAATTGTTTTATGAGAATATTTTAAGTCGCCCCGGTTCTGGTTAGCCGTATTGATCACATCAGCAAGTGCGGGCAATTGTGTCTGATCAAGTGCCTCATTGTTTTTTGTTTTGAGATAAGACTTCAGTGGGTAATGAAGTAAAATCTTTAAATCGGTTTCATTATCCTGAAGTTCACTTTCAGTGGTCAAAAGTTGGTTTTTATCATTAAGTTCTTCAGCCTGAAGCCTTACCAAATCATTTTTAGAACTCACTCCAAGAGTCAACTGTTTTTTGGTTGATGCAATAAGTGTATCCAAAGATACTATCTGTCTTTTGAAAAGACTGGCTTTTTGTTGATCCCCATTCACCGTGCTAAAGTCATTATACATTTGAAGCTTTAAAGCACGAACTACTTCTTCAAAAGTGAATTGAGCCCGTTCTACATCCAATTTGTCAAGTCTTACCTGGTTCACATGACGGCCGGCATAGCTTATCATCTGTTGTAATTGCACACTCCATTCCCCATTTGAACTTTCCGGGTTTGTATCAAAAAATTTCTTTGTGCCGTTATTGTAAAAAGTCTGGGAATAAGTGACATTCGGATTATACCACAACTTCGATTGCAAAACATTGGTTTTAGCAATATCTACATCGTATTTGGCTGCAATAATGGCAAGGTCCTGGGAAATGAACCTTTGTTCTGCATCCTGTAGCGTAATTGTTACCGTGTCTGATGGCGCCAGACTGGTTTGGGCATTAGATTTGAATGCAAATAAAAGGACAAATACCAATGACGATATGTGTAGGATAAACTTCAATTTCTTATCTATTTTGACAACATTTGCTCTTGACTGTTCATGTATTTGGCGATTGTCTGTACACATAAGGTTTAAAAAGGGTCACGAAAAATGAAAAAAATCTATAAAATTTTGAATACTAACTAGATATAACATTTTTCAGAAAGGTTCTGTTCAGTCAGGCGCTTTTATACAAATTCTATGCCTAAAGTTTGATTCTTATTATATTTTTGCATGAATTTATGAGCAATTCACACATCAGGAACCTGATTGCCAAAGGCGAGGGTCAGGAGCTTGATTTTAAATATTATATCTCCAGCGCATCCAAAATCGCCAAAACGCTGGTTGCATTTGCCAATTCAAGTGGTGGACGGCTTCTTATTGGCGTAAAGGACAACG
>Ga0207007_1259_pt2 | contig 10967 bp, 7 predicted proteins | sample Alteio_BWMinCont_85_FD_153487 | JGI IMG/M metagenome (GOLD analysis project Ga0207007, IMG submission 153487) | Enriched cells from forest soil in Barre Woods Harvard Forest LTER site, Petersham, Massachusetts, United States -... | ecosystem: Environmental > Terrestrial > Soil > Temperate forest >...
GGGGAGGGTTGGGTGGGGGTGATGCCGAGAAATAAACAAATTTCTTCCCCGCGTCACAATCACCCCCATCCCGGCCTTCCCCCATCGAGGGGGAAGGAGAAGTCACCCTTCATTCGCACAGAAACCATTTTGGTATGTGAAACGCCTGTTAAATTGGCGTTATCTTGATAATTTTGCGGGTGAGGTCTTTGAGATGCGCGCCGCAATGGCCGCAGTTGGGGTGTTTTCCGAGCACAACCCAAGCTTCGCTGGTCAGGTCTTTTTCAGAAAGGCCGGGTTCTCTTTTACAAACTTGTGTGACCGCGTCGCGCCATTGTTTTTCGGTGACACCGCCATCGCAATTGCATGCGTACATAGTGCACCAGTAACACATCGAACGCCTTAGCGTAGCATGAAACGCGGCTATTTTGCGGGTTTTAATAGTTTCGCGGCTTTTACGGCTTCGGCGAAGCTGCCGTACAACTTTACGTGGCCGTGGCCTTTGGTTACGCCCATTTGCTGGACAGTATCGTGCGGGTGGCCTTTCAGTCCTGCGATCAGCATTTCGATATTGCGTTTGCGGCAATGTTCGATGACGCTGCCCAAGGCCGCCGCGCCGGAGGAGTCGATCATCGGGACATCGGTCATGTCGAGAATATAGGCGCGGGGGCGGCCTTCGACTTCTTCGATCGTGTCAACGAGGCGCGAGACGACGCCGAAGAAAAACGGGCCGCGAAAACGGAAGACTTCGATATCTTTGGGCAGATCGTGGCGGATATCTTCGCTGTCGCGCGAGCGGCGGCTGAAATGGGTGGCATCGTCCGCGCCCATGCGGCGGTCGCTTTGGATTTCGACGACGTTTGACATGCGGTACATGAAGAGCAGTGCCGCCGTGACCATGCCGACTTCGATGGCGACCGTCAGATCGACGAGGGCGGTGAGGCCGAAGGTCAGGAGCAGGACGGCGCGGTCGCCGCGCGGGCCGCGCAGGAGCTGGGTGAAATGTTCGACCTCGGACATGTTCCAGGCGACCATGATGAGGACAGCGGCAAGGCTGGCGAGCGGAACATAGCGCGCCAATGGGGCGAGGAAGAACATGAAGGCGAGCAGGAAGACAGCGTGGAGCATGCCTGCAACAGGGGAATAAGCGCCGGAGCGGATGTTGGTTGCGGTGCGGGCGATGGCTCCGGTTGCGGGCAGGCCGCCGAACATGACCGAGGCGATGTTGGCGAGGCCTTGGGCGACGAGTTCGCAGTTGGAACGGTGACGGCTGCCGCTGAGGCCATCGGCGACTACCGCAGACAAGAGAGATTCAATCCCGGCGAGGAAGGCGATTGTGAAGGCGCTGGGGAAGAGTTCCTTGACGCGGCCTATGTCGAAATGCGGAAGGGACGGCGCGGGGAGCATGTTGGGAAGGTCGCCGAATTGCGAGCCGATTGTGTTGATGGGGAGATGGAATAGTACGGCGGCAATGGAGCCGATGACAACGGCGAAGAGGAAGGCGGGAAGTTTGGGGGCAAAGCGGCGCGTGAGATAGATGGTAGCGAAAGAGATTGCGCCGATCGCGAAAGTGGCGGGGCTGAGAGTCGAGGCGTTTTCGATATAGGACAGCCATTTCGGAATGAAGTCGGCGGGGGTCTTTTCGATCACGAGGCCGAAGAAATCTTTTATCTGGCTGGAGAAAATGATGAGCGCGATGCCGGAGGTGAAGCCGGTGACGACGGGTTGCGGCATGTATTTGATAATCGCGCCGAAGCGGGCGATGCCGGCGATGAGAAGCATGATGCCGGCCATGAGGGTTGCTTGCAGCAAACCTTCATAGCCGTGGGTGGCGATGACGTTGAAGACCACGACGACGAATGCGCCGGTTGGACCGCCGATTTGGTAGCGGCTGCCGCCCAATGCCGAGATTATAAAACCTGCTATGACGGCGGTGATAAGGCCTTTGTCAGGCGTTGCGCCGCTGGCGATAGCGAGGGCCATTGCCAAGGGGAGAGCGACGATGGCGACGGTTAGGCCTGCTATGAGGTCTTTGCCGAATTTTTTGGCGTCGTAACCTTCGCGCAGGGTTTCGATGAGTTTGGGAGTGAATTGGCGGAGGATGGAGTGAGACATGGAATCGCCTGATAAGGAGAGAGGCGGCGATTGTAGGACTTGTTTGAGGGTTGTAACAGGGGGGGAAGAGAGGGTTCTCCTCTCTTTTCGCAAGACAACGAAGAGTGCGAGGATGGGTTTACCAGCCCGTTACGGCTTTATTTTGTAAATGGGAGCAGGTTTTTAAGACGGCCTAATCCTTGCCGAAGTTTTGTGCGAGTCGGGTGCCGGTCGTATTTGCCGCAGTCGGTGTGCAGGGCGAGCATGACTTTTTCTGCTTTCTTTTTGGCAGACAAAGGGAATGAGAAAGTAATGTTCACATCACTCAGGACGGGCTCCATGGAAATTGCCAGAATTTCTACATGAGCGCGGTTAAACAAGTCTTTTATATGATCTCTCACCTGGGTCGCTTCGGCTGTACCATAAGGGATATTGAATTCAGGATTATAATAGAGAGTTTGTCCGGTGTAATGATATGTTCCGTTCAAAAAGCCTTTAACATCTGCCAGGCTGCGGTCTGAATTTACTCCGGCGTTGAATGCCCAATCTTGGGGGCTTGTGTAAGAAAAACCCTCGTATGTTTGCTGCATCAGTATTTTGGTCTCGGTCATAATTTTTTTCTCTTTAATATTAAGAATCCGTCGCCGGACGTTGTAAAACACGGGGAGTGTATATCAAAAAAGTTTGATGAAACTATATAAAAACGCTCGTATTGAGGGTGGGCGTTGGGATTAATCGCGGTTTTGGCGCGGTATGGTTAATGGATAGTGTGGCTATCGACTCTTGTCGCGCGGCCCGTCTTCGCTAAGAAGCTACGCCGGGTCTGGGATATTTGTCCGGCGGAGCCTCTTGGCGTAGACGGAACGCGCGACGCTGGATTCCCGCCTTCGCGGGAATGACAATGTTTTTTATGCAGCCATTTTCGCGAGTTCATCCAAAATCTTTTTTACGCCTTCGGGGCGGACGGCGATATCATCCCAGGCGCGCATGATGACTAGTTTTTGATCGGGACGGACCATGACGGTGCCGGATTGCTTGGTTATCCATGCCAGCAGGCGGTCGGGCCGGGCGAAGGTGTCTTTGTGGAAGGCGATGATTGCGCCACGGGCGGCGGCATCGACTTTGGACACGCCTGCTTTGCGGCAGAGTTGTTTGATGGCGACCGTTTGCAGCAGGTTTTCGACTTCGGCGGGAAGAGGACCGAAACGGTCTATGATTTCTGCGGCCAGCGGTTCGATGTCGGCATCGTTTTCTATGTCGGCGAGGCGGCGGTACAATCCCAAACGTACATTGAGATCGGTGACGTAGGTTTCGGGGATGAGGACGGAAAGGCCGAGATTGATTTGGGGTGTCCAGCGGTCTTCTGCTGCGGAGTCTGCGGTGCCCCCTGCCCTTGCGGCAGCGACGGCGTCTTCGAGCATTTGCTGGTAGAGTTCGACGCCGACTTCGCGGACATGGCCCGATTGTTCTTCGCCGAGGAGATTACCGGCACCGCGAATATCCATATCGTGACTGGCGAGCTGGAATCCGGCGCCGAGTTGTTCGAGGGTTTGGATGACTTCGAGACGTTGTTGCGCGGTTTGCGAGAGGGCAACGTCGGGCGCGTAAGTGAGATAGGCGTAGCCGCGCAGCTTGCCGCGACCGACGCGTCCGCGAAGTTGATAGAGTCCGGCGAGGCCAAAGCGGTCAGCGCGGTGAAGGATGATTGTGTTGGCGTTGGGGATGTCGAGGCCGGATTCGATGATGTTTGTGGCGAGCAGGACATCGAATTGACGGGCGTCGAATGCCGTCATGATGTCTTCAAGCTGCGTGGGAGTCATGCGGCCATGGGCCATGACAACTTTGATTTCAGGAACGAGTTCGCGCAGGGCTTCGGCGACGTGGGCGAGGTCTTCGATATGGGGGCACACATAGAAGGACTGACCGCCGCGATAATGTTCGCGCATGATGGCTTCGCGGATGACGAGGGGGTCGTAGGGCAAGACGAAAGTGCGCACGGCGAGACGGTCGAGCGGCGGAGTCGCTATGAGGCTGAGTTCGCGGACTCCGGCCAGCGCGAGTTGGAGCGTGCGCGGAATGGGCGTGGCGGTGAGCGTCAGAACATGGACTTCGGCGCGGAGTTCCTTGAGGCGTTCTTTTTGTTTGACGCCGAAATGCTGTTCTTCGTCGATGATCATGAGGCCGAGATTTTTGAAGCCGACTTCTTTGCCCAAGAGAGCATGCGTGCCGATGACGATGTCGGTGCGGAATTCTTTGAGGTCTTCCTTTGTTTGCTTGGCTTCTGCCGCCGGAACCATGCGCGAGAGTTGGGCTATACGAACCGGAAAGTGGCGGAAGCGGTTGGTGAAATTGTTGAAATGCTGGCGGGCAAGCAATGTGGTGGGCACGACCACCGCGACTTGCATGCCGGATTGGACGGCGGCGAAGGCGGCGCGCAAAGCGACTTCGGTTTTGCCGAAGCCGACATCGCCGCACACCAACCGATCCATCGGTTTGCCGCTGGAAAGATCGGACAGGACGTCGGCGATTGCGCGCTCTTGGTCTTCGGTTTCGGCGTAGGGGAAGTGGGAGGCGAATTCCTGATAGGTGCCTTCGGGGACTTCGATGACTTCGCCTTGTTTGATTTCGCGTTCGGCGGCGATTTTCATCAGGGCATCGGCCATATCCTTCAGGCGTTTTTTGACGCGCGATTTGCGGGTTTGCCAGCCGAGGCCGCCGAGTTTGTCGAGTACCGCGCCGGATTCGGCGGCGCTGTAGCGGGTGAGCAAATCGAGATTTTCGACGGGGACGAAGAGTTTATCGTTGTTGTCGTAGATTAATTTTACGCAATCGTGCGAGAGGCCGAGGACGGTGACTGTTTCCAGTCCTTCGTAGCGGCCTATGCCATGTTCGGAATGGACGACGAAATCTCCGGGGTTGAGGGAGCCAAGTTCGAGCTGGAATTGTTTGGCGGCGCGGCGTTTGCGCGTGGGGCGAACGAGGCGGTCGCCAAGGATGTCTTGTTCGGTGACGATTGTGAGGTCGGGCGAAGCGAAGCCGTGTTCAAGGCCCAGAATAATCAGGCCGACAAGTTTGGTATCGAGTTTGAGCAAGCGTTCGTAGCTCGGAACTTTTTCCTGGGCGGAGATGCCGTGGGTGCGCAGCAGGCCTGCGAGACGATCTGCGGAGCCTTGGCTGTAGCAGGCGATCGCCGTGCGGCGGTTTTGTTTTTGCTGGCCGGTGATATAGGCGTTGAGCTCGATATAAAGGTCGGATTCTTTTTGAGTCACGCGGGCGGAGGCGAAGTCGCGGCCTCGTTGGGCTTGACAGTCGATGCCGGAGGATTCCACGGCGGCGAAGGGAGAGAGGGTTGCAACGGCCCTGTTTGCCAGAATTTCGTTCAGGGCGGGTTGGGTTAGATAGAGACCTTCGACGGGTGCGGGTTTGTAGGGGACGCTGCCGTCGCGTTTCTTGGCGCGTTTGGCGGCTTGGTAGAGCGAGAGGCGCGCTTGGTAGAAATCATCGATTTGTTGCAGGCGCGATTTTATGGCCTCAAAGGATTGGTGGTCGAAGACCACCGGGGCATCGGGGATATAATCGAACAAAGTGAACAGATGCGGGTAAAAGAGGCCGAGCCAATGTTCGACGCCGGGGAATTTGTGGCCTTGGGTAACGGATTCATACAGCGCGTCGCTGTCGGTAACGGCACCGAACAGAGCGCGGTATTGCGAACGGAAATGGGCGATGGCGGATTCGCTTAGAATAGCTTCGGCAATGGGGCCGAGATGGAAATGTTCGATTTTGTCGGTGGTGGTTTGGGTCAGCGGGTCGAAAACACGGACGCTTTCGATTTCATCGCCGAAGAAGTCGAGGCGCAAGGGAGCTTCGTAGCCGGGCGGGAACAGATCGACGATGCCACCGCGAACGGCGAATTCTCCAGCCTCGCGGACGGTTCCGGCATTCACATAGCCATTTTGCGCGAGGAAGGCGCGGAGTTTTTCGACCTGGAGGGTCTCGCCGACGCCAGCATCAAGGCTCACCTGCCCCAGCACATCGGGGGGCAGCGTTTTTTGGACGATGGCATTGATTGTGGTGAGGACGATGCAAGGCTGTTTGAAGGGATGACGCAGGCGGCTCAGCGCGGTGATGCGTTGGGCGACGATGTCGGTGTGGGGGGAAACGCGGTCATAAGGCAAGCAATCCCATGCGGGGAAAGAGATGATTTCGCAATGGGGGGAGAAGAACGCGAGGGCATCGGCAAGGACGGCGGCGCGAGTGTCATCTAGCGCGACATGGATGATGGGTTTACCGGTGCAGCGCCCGGCGAGTTCGGCGAGCAGGCGCGCATCGTGGCCTTCGGGCGCTCCGGCCAAAGTTACGTGGGATTTCGGTTCCAGGGTCCAGGCGGTGGTGAACATTTTATAGAACGGTTCCTGTTAAGCGAAGCGGTATCATCCCCTCCCCCTCGCGGGGAGGGTTAGGGAGGGGGGCGTGAGACGAAAGACGTTGTTTGAATATCGAAAATAACCTTGCCGTTAGCTAGTTGGCAAAACTTCAAACATTGCACTTGCGGAACACCCCCCTCCCTAACCCTCCCCGCGAGGGGGAGGGGATTCTATCGTGTTGGCGGCAAATCTGTACCCGATTAACAATCTCATTACTTCGCTGTCATGTTCGGGGGGCACGGATTCCATGCCTGTTATCCAATTGTAAATGTCTGGATCGCTAAGCTGCAGAATGCTTTCGTATTGTTCCATCTGGTCGGGCGTGAAGGTGCCACTATGGGCATCGGCGAAGCCGCCCATCAGCAAATCCATCTCGCGCGTGCCGCGATGCCAGCTGCGGAAACGCAGTTTCCCCCGCCTGTCTGCCTCGCGGTTTGTATCTATCATTGAAAACTCCACAAATTCTGCCAAACCTTTATAATAAAACGAACAACAACACCAGACATCATGCGCCCGCCTGTTCTGTACCCCCTGTTTACCAGCCTTGCCACCTTAAAGGGCATTGGGCCGCGTATGGACGCGCTTTATAAGAAACTGTGCGGGGATTATGTCGTCGATCTGCTGTGGCATCTGCCGACCAGCGTTATTGACCGCAGCTACACGCCGCAATTGAAGGGCGCGGAAGAGAACCGGGTGGCGACTTTGACGCTGAAAATCGCCGAGCATAATCCGCCGGCAAGACCCTCCCTGCCCTATCGCATTATCGGGCGGGACGATACCGATCTGATCGGGATTACCTATTTCAATGCCAAGGGCGATTATCTGACCAAGCTTTATCCGCTTAACCACAAGGTCGTGGTGAGCGGGTTATTGGAACGTTACAAGTCGTCTTGGGTGATGAACCATCCCGATTATGCGGTGCCGGTCGAGCGTGCGGGAGAGATTCCGAAATTTGAGCCGGTTTATCCGATGACGGCGGGCATCAGCGGCAAGATGCTGCGCAAGACGATTGAGCAGGCTTTGGAGAAAACGACGGAATTGCCGGAGTGGGACGATCCACATTTGCTGGCGCGGGAAAAATGGCCGACATGGAGACAGGCATTGTTGAAGGCGCATTCGCCGACGCCGGATGCTCCTATTACCGATGTGGGGGAAAAGCCGAAGCATTTGCAGCGATTGGCTTATGATGAACTATTGGCGGATCAATTATCGCTGACGATTATTCGGGCGCATCACAAGAATAGCAGCGGCAGGACTTTTCCGGGGACCGGGGTTTTGACGGGGAAGCTGGAAGTGTCGTTGCCTTTTACGCTGACTCCGGGGCAGCGGTTGGCGATTGCGGAAATTTCGGGCGATATGAAGACGCAGAAACGCATGCTGCGCTTGCTGCAGGGCGATGTCGGATCGGGCAAGACGATTGTGGCTTTGATGGCGATGTTGCAGGCGGTGGAGTCTGGCGCTCAGGCGGCGTTGATGGCGCCTACGGAAATTCTGGCCAAGCAGCATCATGCGCGGTTGTCGAAATTTTTGCAGCCGTTGGGGATTGAGATTGGGTTGCTGATCGGGCGCGGGAGGTTTGGCGTGCGGCAGCCGACTTTGGATGCGCTGGCGAGCGGGAAGTTAAAGATGGTTGTCGGCACGCACGCCTTGTTTCAGGAAGATGTCGTGTTTCAGGATTTGGGATTGGCGGTGATCGATGAGCAGCATCGGTTTGGGGTTAATCAGCGTTTGTTGCTTTCGGATAAGGGGCGCGGCGTTGATATTCTGGCGATGACGGCGACGCCTATTCCGCGCACGCTGACGCTGACTGCATACGGCGATATGGATGTGTCGCGGCTGACGGATAAACCGACGGGGCGGCAGAAGATCGATACCAGTTTGATCAGTATGGCGAAGCTGGACGAGGTGATCGAGGGGATTAAGCGGCAGATTTCCAAGGGGGCTCAGGTTTATTGGGTTTGTCCGCTGATTGAGGAATCCGAAACCGTTGATCTGGCTGCCGTGACGGAACGGGCAGCGCTGTTGAAGCAGTTTCTCGGCAAAGATGTTGTCGGGCTTGTCCACGGGCAGATGAAAGGCGAGGAAAAAGATGCGGTTATGCGGGACTTCTCATTAGGGAAGTTAAAGATTCTGGTGGCGACCACCGTTATCGAAGTGGGCGTCGATGTGCCGCAGGCAACCGCTATGGTCATTGAGCATGCCGAGCGGTTTGGGCTCGCGCAGTTGCATCAATTGCGCGGACGCGTGGGGCGCGGGACGGAGAAGTCACACTGCCTGTTAATGTATCAATTACCTCTGGGCGCGACGGCAAAGGCGCGGTTGCAGATGCTGCGCGATACCGAAGATGGGTTTTTGATCGCCGAAGAGGATTTGCGCTTGCGCGGGGCGGGCGAAGTGCCGGGGACGCGGCAAAGCGGGTTGCGCGAGTTTCGACTGGCCGATCTGTCGCGCGACGGGCATTTGCTGGATATGGCACATGATGATGCCGCGCTGATTTTAGCGCGCGACCCGGAATTGAAAAGCGAGCGCGGACAGGCTTTGCGGACGCTGCTTTATTTGTTTAACCGGGACGCGGCGGTGCCGTTGTTACGGGCGGGGTGAGGTAGGATGAGGGTTAATACATCTCTGGTTTTTTGTGCAGAGGAGTAATCCTCAGGAAAGTGCGGCGCATTGGGGTTGGGATCATATTCTCGACGCCGCCGTGGAGAGTCGCGGCGGTGATGAGAGTGCCGAAGCCGCTTTTGCCTTCGGCGATTTGGGCGGTGCCGTTTTGGCATTCTTTTAGAACCAGGGCCTCTAGCAGGGCTGGCGATTTTTCATCGTAATCATCGGGGGTTTCTAAACCTATTTCCGCATAGGCACGGCGCGCGTTTATGCCTTTGATCGCTTTTGTGTCCATTGCGAAAGGGTCGGAGAAAAGATAAATTGCGCGGGCGAAAGCAAGAGGGTCGTTCTTGGGATCGTTTTCCGGCTCGATGATATCCCACTCATCCGGATCTCTGTGCAAAAAAGTGCCACGTTGGCTCTGCATGAATTCAACGATAGATTGATGATAAGTGAAATCGAATCCGAATATTTCCTTGCCGGGATGAGCGGCTTCCTGATGTGCCAAAGCGCCTGCGAATTCGTGAGCTATGCCCTGCATAAAGTTGGGAAGGATGAAGCAGTCTTTGCCATCGACTCTGTTGATCGGCGTTAACAGCCCGCCGATAACCAAACCGGGAACTATGCCTGGGTTCCCGGGGTTCCAGTCGACATTCAGGGAGAAGCCTTTTTGGCCTTCTTTTACGCCTTGTTGCCAGAGCAGAAGTTTGGAGGATTCTTTGGCGGCATCGGCGATGTATTTTTCGTCGAGGCAGAGGATATTTGAAAAGCTTTTGCTCTGTTCGAAGGTAGGGATGGGGAGCGTTTTCTGGAGTTCATGCGTGAGTGCGGGGTTTTCGATGCAGTTGCCCATATTGATGAGATGACGGACAAGTTCGGGATTGATCTTTTCCGACGGGAAAAGGCCGGAAGAAAGAATGAAGACATCGTCCTTGGTGGAAAGGACGCGATAATCGTCGGGGGAAGAGTCGACGAAGCTGTTTGTGAGCTTCATTTTATGCGCGCCTTTTTAAAATTATAAAAAATTATATTCTTTCTAGTCTCGCACCATACCGTTTAGCAATTCTGATATTACTTTCATGTGGGGTTTTTTGTCTTTTTTGGGCATGGAAGAGCCACCTCACCCCACATTCTGGGGGTTCAGCGGGCAATGCGGTATCTCCCCTCTCCCTCCATCTACGCCGAGAGGCTTCGTCGGACCAACATCTCAGACCCGGCGTAGCTTCTTAGCGAAGACGGGCCGTAAGGGCGGCGGAGAGGGGTTTGAGCGGCGTTCTCCTGTCTTTTCAATTGGTTATTATCGTTGTTTTAGGGGGCGGGGCTTGCTATAAAACGTTCATCCTCCGTTCAGGGAACGGGGCTTGTTTTCCACGGGTACAGATAATGAATTTCCGCATGAGCCGCCGTCGTCGCATCTACGAGGGGAAAGCCAAGATTTTGTTCGAAGGGCCGGAACCGGATACCCTCGTTCAATATTTCAAGGATGATGCCACCGCGCTGAATGGCGCGAAAAAGGGCACCGTTACCGGCAAGGGGGTGCTGAACAACCGCATCTCCGAATACCTGATGGTCAAGCTGGGCGAGATTGGGGTGCCGACGCATTTCATGAAGCGCTTGAATATGCGCGAGCAACTTATTCGCAAAGTTGAGATTATTCCGATTGAAGTCGTTGTTCGCAATATCGTCGCGGGGTCTTTGGCCAAGCGGTTGGGGATTCCGGAAGGCACTGTTTTGCCGCGCTCGATCGTCGAGTTCTATTACAAGAAAGACGAGTTGAACGACCCAATGGTTTCCGACGAGCATATCACGGCTTTCGGCTGGGCGAGCCCGCATGAGCTGGACGAGATCATGTCTTTGTCGCTGCGC
>Ga0207007_1235_pt2 | contig 10942 bp, 4 predicted proteins | sample Alteio_BWMinCont_85_FD_153487 | JGI IMG/M metagenome (GOLD analysis project Ga0207007, IMG submission 153487) | Enriched cells from forest soil in Barre Woods Harvard Forest LTER site, Petersham, Massachusetts, United States -... | ecosystem: Environmental > Terrestrial > Soil > Temperate forest >...
TCCCGCAGCTTGTTTTTGAACGCCGCCTTGTTGCGGCGGGTGGCTTCGCGGTCGGCAATGGTGGGCGCACCAAACCCTTCCCCATTCGGGAGAGAATCAATGTGAAGGCCATAGCGCTCGCGCAGGACGGCGAGCAGGCGGTCAATTTGAATCTCCTCTGAGTGGTAACGTCCCGTGCCGCTGTCGAAGCGCAGGACGGCGATCTGTAGCAGCACTTCGAGCAATCGGCTGTCGAGGATGAAGCGGCGCGGTGAGTTTTTGGAGCGCTGCTGGGCCAAAAGCGCGCCCGGCCGGTTCTTCAACAGCAGCGAATCCAGCGACTTAACGATGAAAGTCCGCTGATAATCACCCCGCAATGCCATCAAGCACTCGACGTAGGTGGTCAAATGATCCAATCCGAGATTCTTGACGGCTTGAATTTCAGGATCAAGGGCGTTGTCTTCAACGGCGGTGTCCTCCTCTAAACTCATCTGGCGGGAGCCAAAATAGTGCTCGCGCTCGGTGGTTTGGTCGTCATCCAGCAACCGCAGCACTTCATTGACACTCAATTGGCGATTTGTGCCGCCATGGAGGCGGCCGGATTGCAAAAGGTGCAGGGCGAACTCGTCTAGCTTCTTGGTGAGAAAATATGCGCGGACAAAGCCAGGGATTCGGCGATAATGCAGCTCGGCGCTGATTTCGGCAAGCTGGCTGACCCGAGTGCCGGGTTGGTTCTGAACATCGACGAACAAGGCAATCTGATACGGGCAACCGCCTTGCGGACGATCCTCATTGGCGGGCTTAACCGGACAATTGGCCGACTGGCAAATTGTTTCTGTTCCTTTCCGCTTCACCAGCTCGGGCAGCAGCTTCATGAGACGGACATGATACAGGGCGAGATGGAAGGCCAAAAGGATTTTGAGATACTCTACCATTACCGAGCGCGGAATCTTGTCGCGGTATTGGAGCAGTCGCACTAGGTCGTCGGCCATCAAATCGGCCGAACCGATGCACAGGGGCGGAGTGGGGACCCGGGAATCTCTCACCGGCGCATCCTGGGTCACTTGGTCCGTGTTCAGGCTCATCAGCGCTTGGGTTTCGACATCTACCATGACGCTCGTGTCTTCCAGTTGGGTGTTGGGATCCACGCCTTCAAAGAAAAACGACTTCATTCCGATAAGCGCCCGCTTGCCAAGGTCATTGCGCGCGTGCCAGAGGGTTTCGTAAATATGTTGGGCTGCACCGTAGTCGCGGCAGTGGGTTGGGTTGCGGAAGCGATAAGTGTATCCGTGCAGCGGGCGCGGCGCAGCGACCGCTTCTTTGCCCGCCTTGCCGCGATTTACCAGGTCCAACAGCTGCGTTTCCAGCCAGCCACGCGTGATGTTCGGATACTTGTTGAAATCCTTGAAGCGGGCAGGCTGCGACAGAAAGTGTGCTTCAAAAGTATCAAGCGTGTTGTCCTGTTTGAAGAGCCGGCTGTCCTCGCCTTTGTGGTGAATGCGCGCGAAAAGCATGGTCAAAACCCGGTCCATCTCCAGGGTTTTGAAATCCAGGTGACTAATCTTGGGCAGGCGAAAAAGTTTGTCTCTGCTTTTAAGTGCCATAGGGCTCCTGTTCTTCGGCAACCTTCATCGCCAGTTGGCCTTCTGGGCTGCGGGTGACAGAATAGAAGTCATGCCCGGTCGTCGTGAGTAATACCTCTTGATACGGCGCGGAGCCGAGGATGTTTTTGAAGACGGCAAGGGTGAGGTAGTAACCCTGCAACTCATCCACCGTTGGACGGTAGCCTTGGTTCAGGCGATCCAGCATCTCAAACACGTCGAGATTGATGACCAGCTCGGCTTGCAATCCCGTTCCATCGGAATATCGCAGCAACAACGAGGTGGGCGAGTGCTCCAGATATGGCGACGCTTGGGCCGGCTCCTGCGGCACCAACTCAAACTGTGCCGCGGGGAAGACCCGGTAGCTGCGCACGGTGGCGGCCTCGACATGGCGCACCTGCAACGCGAGTTTTCCCCGGAGACTACGGATGTCGAGGATCCCTTCCCCACGATTCACCGCACGGATGATCTTCAGTGCTTCAGTTTTGGGATCGGGCCGCGTGGTCAGGATCGCGAGCATTTTGGACGCGGTATCGTAGGGTATCAAGTTTCGCCACGATTCGTCGCGGGCTTCGAAAAAATGGCGGCGCCGCAACATCGCCACGTATTCCCGGTGACTCTTGAAGCGCGGGCCATTGTGGTGAGTGGCAACGTCCGCTGGCAATGCCTGGTATGCCGCCAGCAGCAAACTCCTGTCGTAACTGGCGCGCGGAGCGAAATCCATCAGCTCTGGGGCGAGATCGGGTGGATGAAAATCGAACGAGCGGTCGAGCTTCGGATCGCTAGTCTGGCCGACCTCCACTTCCCGCAGCAAGCGCAGCAGGCGGTCATGTTGCTCCCTGCCTGCGCCCGCCCAACTGTTGAAATAAAAGCCCTGCAAAATCGCATCACGGTCTCCTTGTGCGTAAAGCGCGTGAATCTCATCGCAATCACGGATGCCTGCGAGTGTGAAGGCGAGCGCAGAGCGCAGATCACGCAGGGTGATGTGCAGCTTGGCGCGCAAGGTCACGAGCCGATACATCAGCGCGAGGCGCTCCAAAACCTGCAGGCCGGCGGTGGGATTGGCAAAGGTCTGGGCATTGTGATGCACGTAGCACTTGTCCCGCAAATCACAGCTTTTGCACGGAGTCCAAAACTTCGGCTCGACGAGACGCTTTACCAGCCGTTCAAGAATGGACGCCATTTCGCCGTAGGGTGCGACCACGCTGCGCAGATTCAGGTTCACCACGGCGATGCCCTCCTCCGGTGAACCGGTGCGTAGGCCGCGTTGGACAATCTGCTTGAGACGCGGAAACTTCGCGCCGAACTGTTCAAGGAAATCAATCAATCGTCCTTCGTTGATGGCGATCAGCCGGGTTACGTTGCCCGTCCATCTGGAGGCGTCCGATCCGGTGAACGGCTCGAAAAATTGCAGCAACACGTCGTCGTTGATTTTTTTGCCTTCGTCCTGGCTGCCGTCGTAGTTCGTTTGAAACTTTCGTCCCTTAATTTCAAAGCGTGTCCCATTGCCAGTGCCGTAGGGGGTGACACTCGCACCTTGTTTGCGGGCCTCGTCTTCGACCTGTTGGATGAAGGCAGTTTTGCCGTCACCCGCATTGCCGCTGATGAGCACCAACTGAAAGACACCGTTCAGCGTGGCGGGTTGAAGCGCGCGATCCAGCGCAGTCGGCACATAGATCAACCGCCCCATCGCATCGAGCCCACGGGTGCCGGCGTTGGTGCTGTGGCTCTGACTGTAAAGCGTAAGCAGATACGCGACGAACGGGTTCGTGTTGGGTTTGGGCACCCCGGCAGAGGCGAGCGCCTGCAAGCTTTGGGTGGAGACTTGCAGCTCTTTCGCCGGGTTCGGGACTCGCAATGCTGTGAGAGTACGCAGCGCTTGGGAAAAATCAGCAGCGGTGATGAAACGATCTACGCGGCGTGGGGCGATGGCCTTCAGCAAAACCTTCACGAACTCGGGCGAGAGGTCTTCAAAACCGGTTAGCTCGCTGGGATTCCGCGCCGGTTTGTCTTTAGGCGGCGTCTTTTCATTCGGCCACGGATACTCGCCTGTGACGGCTTCATGCAGGGTTATACCCAAAGCATAGATATCGCGGTCAGCCCGGTCCACGTCGGTTTGTTCGGCCGCACGGTCAAGATCAGGTGGGACATATTTGAAAGTGCCTCCTCCCCGAGCGGCATGGTCCCCGGCACGCATGGACACGTTGAAGTCCACAATCTTCACTCCCTTGTTCGTCCACATGAGATTGGCCGGTTTGATGTCGCCGTGGGTTACGTGGTTGTGGTGTAAATGGGCCAGCCCATCCGCGACCTGAATCCCCACCTGTTGGGCTTCATTGATTGAGAGTTTCTTGTCGGTGATCAGTTCATTGAGATTGGCTCCCTCAACATATTCCATCACGAGGAATGGAACGGACAGTCCTTCCAGACATCCACCAGTGAATACGCGAACCACGCTGGGATGCTCCGGCAAATTGGCCAGTGTGCGATATTCTTGTTGCATGCGTGCCACGGTGGAATGGCGGTCGTTGGTGATGATCTTGAGCGCACGAGTGGCTTCGCAGTGAATGTCTATCACTTTGTAGACGCGCCCAAAGCCGCCGTTGCCCAATGGCGTCTCGACCTGATACTGGTTCACCAGCAGTTCCCCCGGTGGGAGATTCGTGTAGTCGAGTGGCGTGCCGGGAGGAGTGGCTTCCGATTCAGATTCCGAGGCGGGCGGGGGCGGCGGAGCGAACAATGCTTCGTATGCGGCCAGTGCCACTACGGCCGTGGGACGATCGGCAGGGCCAAACCTGCACAAACCTTCGAGCCACGCATCAAATCCTTCCGGCAGGCCCGTGATGAGCGAGGAAACTTTTTCGGGGAAAACCTGCGTTGCACCGAGAGCCTGGTCGAGGTTGTCGAACGTGGTCTTGCCGGTGAACAATTCGTAGATCGTCGCGCCTGCCGCATACACGTCCGACGCGGCGCTGCTTTGTTGCGGATCATCTTTCAACTCCGGTGCAAGGTAGGCGGGTTCGACGGCCTCCGCCAGTTCGTGGGCGAGCGTGCGGTCGCGGGGCGGACCAGGGCGGGCGAAATCAAAATCCACCAGGCGCGTCTGGCCATCGAGCCCAAGGACGAGCGTGTCCGGCGATAAGGCGCGATGCAGCACCCCGCTGGCGTGGCAGTGCGCCAGCGCCCCCAGCACATCGCGCGCGGCGCGTAGCTTCTGATCCATGGTGAGTTGCAGGCCGGGCTTGGAGAGATGCAACCGCAGCGAGCTTCCCGACGCGTCGTTCAGCACGAGGATATACGCATCGCCGCTGTCGGTGGGAAAAAAATCGCGCGCGAGCGGCACGCCCGGATGTGGCGCGAGTCGGCTCAGTGCCGCGTAGGCATTTGCAATGCGCTCCTGTTGAGTCTTGCGCTCGTTGGAGGGCAGATACGGGTCGGCACGATAGACGCGGGCGAGGACGCGCTCCGGGCTGGTGATGTGGATGTTCCGCGCGCGATACTCGGTGTAGAAATCATTGCCCGTGAGCCGTTCCTCACACTGCCACGAACGGCCAAGCAACGGCAACCCTTGTTGCGCGCGGGCCTTGCCGGTGATGGTGGACAGGATGTGCCCGATGTGCGGCGCGGTGGGGGCGCGGGGCGGGGTGCGAGTCGGCAACCGCGCGGCATCCATGAACTGGCGCTCGCAATCTTGTAACGGCCATGTGTGGTCGCGGTCACGGCCTTCTGGATCGCGCAGCTTGGCGCTGGGCGCGGTGAGAAGAACCACAGCTTCCACCCAGACATGGCGCAGGGCGAGGTGCGTCCCGCTGGCCACTCCCGAGAATAGGCCATGCAAAAATCGGGTGTGATGGCGGAGCTTGGCGAGCGGCGAGGCAAAGGGAGTGCGACCTTCGGGATGCCAACGGCTGCCTGCGACGTGGATTTCACCATAAGTGGATTTCACGTCAACGAGGTAAACGGCGTGGGGGGCAACGACCGCTATATCGATCTCGAACCACTGGCCGTCTTCGCTACGCAACTCGAAATTGTGGATGACGCGATAGTCTGCAGGTAGATGGTCTCGCAGATACGCGATGGCCTCCCGCTCCGGATCGTTCGCTGGCTGGCCGATGGGGATCACTTGGGCCATGGGATCACTCAGAATGGGAATTGAGGGCTGTCTCAAGAATTCCCAAGGCAGTTTGGTCGAGCTTAACAGCCCGGTCGGCTAGCTGAACTGCTTGTGTGACGGAATCAGTGATGGAATCTCGTTCAGGCTTTTGAAGAATGGGGATATGCAGATCTCCAATGAGTTGCAGATCCAAGCTGGGAATCGCAGACCCAAATGCTGTTGCGAGGACTGCGGCATATCCGGGCTTCGAGGCTAGGATCGCCCAAAGGTAGTGGGCATCGTTGGGACTCTTGCATCGAATATGAATTAGGTGATCTGAGCCCGCCTGTCCGTAGTTTGTTGGAATGGGTAAAATTGCGCGTCCGATAACGCCGCCAAGTGAGCCACTCCGCGGCAAAAGCACATCGTCCGCTGATAAAATAAATCTATCGAAATCACGGGTATCACGCGAAATCATGAAATGCGCGGTTGGTGCGACCTCGAAAACATCGGAAGAAGAAAGAAATGGAACACCATACTCAGCACTCTCGACCTTGGTGCGTGCACCTCGGTCGGGGCAATAAATTGCCGCAGCGAAGGATCGCACCGACTCGGTTTGACTGTAACTCTCCAGTGCTACGCGTCCACTCCTCGATCGATTTGCGTGGAAATGTGCATCAATGCGCCGTGAAACCTCTGAGGATTTCACCGTCTGCCAAAGGCAGTTGCCATGAGTCTTCCAAGAGATTGTTGTCTCAAGTTCTCGAATCGCGGCCTGCCGTAGTCTCGAAGCCTTGGTGCGCAACTCGGCGGCTTGCTCGACAAGGGTGTGGATTTCGTGTTCGAGGGCGTCGCCTAGACGTGGCACAGCGATGCCTGCTATGTCATCTGGATCAAGATGCTGGATGATCGCGCCCGAAGCACCTGAAGCGACCAGCGAAATGCCATATTTACTGCTTATAAAAGCGTAAAGATAACCCGGCGGGATCTTTTGAGGATCGGGGACAATGCGCAACGGATCGGAAGTAGCCATTCCATCCATTTCAGCACGCACGTAGGCTGTTTTGCCGATTGTCCCCGAGCGGGTAATCAAGGTCATTCCCTTTTTGATTAAAAAAGCTGGGTATTCTTTGACTTGATTCCGCGAGATAAATGGTGACTCCGCCAGGTCTGCCGATTGAATGTCCTTGCCGCGAAGGAATGGGATTCCGAATTCCCGCGCGTCAACCCACTGCACACTCGCTCTTCCGGCAAAGTAAATCCCGCCGTATTCCGGCGAGACGAGATCGCGGATAAAATGTTTTGGAAGGGGGAGCTGTTCAAGAAGGAACTTGGTTTCGAGCGCGCCACCGAGGTAGGGATTTGTATCCAGCCGAAAGCCGTTTGTCGCCATCCACGAACTGCGAATGATCGAGGTTTTCATACCGCCCCTCCTTCGGGTGGAAACCAGGCTTGCAAGGCGGCCCGCATGGCTACAAAAGCGGGTTCGACACACCGGTTGCAAGCGCGGTTTGAAATTTCGGAGAAAACACCTTTGAAAATCGGGCCGCCCGTTCTTTTCCCACCCAAATGGGCTGCGCGATCTCGGGCACGCTTAAGATCGTTCGGCTTGGGCTGACCGGGCGTCCAAAGCTTCTCATGCTCCAGACGACCACGAAGCTGCTCGAAATTGTCGTGGCCGAAAGCGATAGCGACGTTCTGGTTCGGTGCCCAGAGCCAGGCTTCCAGTTCCGGCTGAATCACGATAACCGCGAACCGTTCCGGTGCCCACCCAGCCTTGACCATGTCAGCGCTGATGTCAGTTCGTAACACTTCCACACCCGGATGCGGTTCAAAATCCGCGTCGAGGAGTATTACCGCATATTGATACTGGTCGCGAAAGGGGCGAAGGTTTTCGCCCGCGTGTTTCCAGATACCGCCATCGGTATGGCCGGGCACACGGTAGAGGTCGTTTTCGCCACGGGGATCAATCTCAAAGCGACTGCAACCAAGGGCAAAATGCCAGTCGTCCCGCGCGAAAAAGGCCTTGAGCCCTTTTTCCATGTGTTCATCGGCAAGATGGAAGATGACGTCGTTCATCAGAGAACTCCTGCGCTAAACAAAATATCGAGGCTAGGAATTCCCTCCCACTTTTTAAGCGTGGGATGCTCGCTCCCGCGAACGACTTTCACGCCTTCATTCTTGGTGATTGAAAGGCAGAGCAGATCTTCCGGATTGGTGACGGCTACGACGATAGGTGAATGCGTGGTCACCCACGCCTGGGAGTTTTCCATCACACGGAGCGATTCGAGGATGACCTCGATGGCCTTGGGATGGATGCCGTTCTCCGGCTCTTCGACCGCGACGAAGGCGGGGACATTGTCGAGGAAAGGCAGAATAGAGAGGGCGAGCAAAGTGAGCGTGCCGTCGGAGAGGCCGATCGAACGCACCGAATAACCAGTGTCGTAAGCGACTTCGAGGTAGGCGTGGTTGTCCGCCTCTTGGGTGCGACCGCGCACATCCTTGAGGAATGGCAGCGCGTTGCCAATATGATCCATCCACTCCTGATGGGAGGCAGGTTTCCTTTCGAGGCCGAGCACCGACCATGGGAGCGTCGTGCCATCCAGCGCAACCTTGAAGTCCGGGCCGACCGGACGCTGAGGCGCGCGCATCGCGGCCAGATTCAGATTCACCGGAAGCACATCGCGACCGAGATAATTGCGCAGCCAGTCGGACGCCGCGTAGAGGCGGAGGTCGAGGGGAGCGCCAGAAAGAGCCGGGGTAGCGATGGGGATGTTGGCCGGGGTTGCGGTGTGTTGACCAACTTCCGGCTCAATCAAACTGACGTTGTCAGAACCGCGATGAATAATGACGCGAGCGAGATCGGGATCGAAGCTGACGGAATCGCCCCACAGGCCCGCCGGCACCTCTCCGATTAGCGTACGGCTCTTGGGGAGAAGAAACAGATACTCGTGCGAGATCTCGACCGCGCCGCCCACCAAGCGGAAACCCAGTTCATAGCGCAGGCCACCGGCACAGCGACCGGGGTCGCGATCGCGGGCGGCGCGCTCACGTTTGTTCAGATGTTCGACGTTCTTGCGCTCCAGTTGTTCGGCAACAAACTCCGGCAATTGAACCTCAATGGCCAAGGAGAACCACTCGCCTTTGCGTGAGAAGACGAGGTCTTGCGCCGAAGAAGCACGTGGTGCGAGACGGTCACGTTCGCCGAAGAATGCCTTCTGAATGCTGCGCGTCTCGAGCATTTCGCCAATGAGGATCGGGATGTCGAGCAAGGTGGATTTGCCTGCGCCATTGCGGCCGACCAGCACTTGGTAACTGCCAAAATCCACTGCCAGCTTTTCAAAGCAGCGGTAGCGATAGGCTTCGATGCGAGTGATCATGTGCCAGGCTCCGGGTTTTTCTGGCGGAACGCCTCGTAAGCGTCGCCGATGATAGGAAAGTCGTCATTCAGTTCCGGTTCGATCAAGGTGCGTTTGCGGATTTCGTAGTGGCCGTTGGTTTTCACCTTCACCTCGTCAATGCGGGTTCGCATTTTTTCCGTGCCGTCTGGGTTGCGTTTATAAAGCGCGTTGCCGCGCCGATCCACGCCGGCATTTTCGGCCACGGCCATGAAGATGGGGTATTCCTTGGTGTGGCCCTGCGCCTCTGCATCCATCTCGGTCTCGGTTTTCTTTTTCAGAAACAGCAGGCTGGTGAGGATGCCGACGTTGGCCTCGACAATGAAGGCTTCGACCGGCACTTCGACGCAGGCCAGTACCCAGCAGTTCCGTAGGATCCACCGGCGGATGTATTCATCCCCAGGGTTGCCGAGAATGCCGTTGGGCAAAACGATGCCCATGCGCCCACCGGGCTTGAGCCAGCGCAGCGATTGTTCGATAAATAGGATTTCCGGGGCGACGGCGTTTTGCGAGGTCGTCTGTTCCAACCATTGGCCATTGTCTCCTCGTGACCAGCGCTTTGCCAGTTGGAGATTGTCCAGAATGGATTTTTCGGTGATAGGAATCTCCGATCCAAACGGAGGATTCGTCATCAGCACATCCACCGAGCCAAAGGGAACCTGCCTCTTGGCGAGGTCATTGCCGGGCAGGTGGCCTCGGGGAAACGCAAGCGAGTCCATGTGGAAGATGTTGCCTTCGACATTGGCGGCCATGAGCACGTTCATCGTGCTGGCGCGAACGAGGAAGGGATCGAAGTCCGCCCCAAACACATTTTTTCTAGCGTAATCGCTCAAGCGTTCGAGCAGGTTTTCCTGGGTGACGTCGCTCACCTCGCGCTTGTATTCGGCGCGCAACTGGCGCAGGCGATGGGCCAGCGTGGCTACGAGGAACCCCCCAGTGCCATCAGCCGGATCAAAAACTTTTTCGTTCTCCTTGGGATTGAGGATGCGCACGATCAGGTTCACCGCGCAGCGGGGCGTGAAGTATTGGCCCCGGTCGCCCCGCAAATTCGCGCCGACGATCTCCTGATACGCCGCGCCCTTGGCGTCAACGTCCGAGCGCGAGAAATTGTAGCGGGCCAGTTCCATGACCATGTAGGACAGCGCGCGATCGGATAGGGTGATTTCATCGGACTCCCTGAAAAAGTTGTAACGTTTTTTTGTGGCCTTGAAGAGGTCGTTGATCCGCGCCCGAATTTTCATGCGGCCTTCCTCGGTGAAGGGTTCGTCTGCCGCCGCGAAGAATTTTCGCTCTTTGCCACGATTGGTGCGCTCATCGTGCATCTTGGCGAAGATCAGATAAAGAAACTGCCAGAACGCGGCGTCCTTGGGCATGCCTTCGTTGCCATGAATGAAATTGTGACAGCGCTGAAAGGCGCGGCGGAGGGCGTTTTCCTCGCCGGGTCGAATGTAGGTCTCCGCGTGAATGTCTGGCGTGCTCATCGAGCCGTCGGCCATGGGCCAGTCGCCATGCGGTGAGAAACGGACTTCGAACCGGCGCTTCTCCTTGCGGAGGAAGAAACGTTCGAGGGCGTTGGTCCAGTGCCCCCACTCGCAGCCATCGGCGGCGGTCATGAGGCCGCGCAATTCATCGAGGTCCTTCTCGGCCTGCGCGTAATCGCGGATTTTGATGACGGACTTGCGGCCGACATTCGGCAAGGGCCGGCAGATGATGGCACGGCGTAGATTTTCCATCGTGTGCTCCTTCCCCGACTCGAAGATGGCGATGTCCACTTTCTTGCGCTTGCCGTCAACCTTGACGGGGAAATCTGCCTCCATGTTTTCCGGGGCGATCTGGTATTCACCTATGAGCTGGTGGACCACCTCCTGCCT
>Ga0207007_1302_pt1 | contig 10941 bp, 8 predicted proteins | sample Alteio_BWMinCont_85_FD_153487 | JGI IMG/M metagenome (GOLD analysis project Ga0207007, IMG submission 153487) | Enriched cells from forest soil in Barre Woods Harvard Forest LTER site, Petersham, Massachusetts, United States -... | ecosystem: Environmental > Terrestrial > Soil > Temperate forest >...
GACGGAGCTTGATGCTGCATTTGGCTTTACCGACAGCGGCAACTGCGAAATACTGGCTGCCTGGTTCGAGCATGTGATCAAGCATCAATATATTCACGGATATGCAAGTCTCGAGAAATTCATGGTTACTGTCGGACGGCGCAAATTCATCGTGCCACTATACAAACTGCTCATTCTGACTCCAGATGGAAAGAAAATGGCACAGGATATCTACAAAAAAGCCAGACCTAACTACCATGCCGTCGCTACAAGTACAATAGATGGGTTGGTGAAATAGGGATCAGGAGTAAAGGATCAGGGGTCAGGCATCAGGCGCTAGTAAGTCGGCAGTTGTGATTATTCTTGAAAGTATCTGTGAAAAAGTCTTGCGTAAGCCACTGATTCCTGACCCCTGACTCCTGATCCCTATATATGCGCAGCGATCAACAAATCCAAGTCTTTGTAAGGAATATGAAACCTTTCGGATATGTTTTTATTGGTAAGGTTGCCTTTGTAGATATAAACACCGTGGCGAACCCCTTCCCTATCCCATAGGTAGTTTTTAATGCCGCCATATTCACCGATATCAAGGAGTATAGGCGCGAAAATATTGCTCAAGGCATAAGAGGCTGTTCGCGCTACGCGACTGGCAATATTCGGCACGCAATAATGGATCACGCCGTGTTTTTCAAAAATAGGATGGGTATGGTTGGTTACTTCACTGGTTTCAAAGCAACCGCCCTGGTCTATGCTCACATCTACGATAACAGAACCCAATTTCATTTCCATTACCATCTCTTCCGATACGATCATTTTGGTGCGGCCTTCTATAGCCCTTATGGCACCTATAACCACATCAGCAGTCTTAAGTTCTCCGAGCAGGATATGTGGGTGCATGATGCTGGTATATATCCGTGTACCGAGGTCGTTTTGAAGCCGGCGAAGCTTGTACAATGAATTATCAAAAACTTTCACCTCCGCACCAAGGCCTAAAGCAGCCCTGGTTGCAAACTGGCCTACCGTTCCGGCACCAAGTATCACGACTTTAGATGGCGGAATCCCGGATATGCCCCCCAGAAGTACGCCTTTACCGTGATTGATATTACTCAGATACTCAGCGGCTATGAGGATGCAAATGCTCCCTGCCAATTCGCTCATGGATTGGATAACCGGATATATATTCGATTCGTCTTTCAGGTACTCAAAACATATTGCGGTTGCTTTTTTCTTCATGAGCAGGCGGATCTGGTCATCTTTAAGCATTGGCAGGTGCAATGCAGAAATGATCGTTTTCCCTTCAGGGATCATGTCAATTTCTTCCAGGCTTGGGAACGAAACCTTCATGATGATATCACTTTTGAAAACCTCTTCTTTGCTATAAGTTATTTTGGCGCCACAGTTTTTGTAGTCCTCGTCATAGAATTTCGCCTCACGCCCCGCCCCGGCCTCTACAATCACTTCATGACCATTGGCGATAAGAAGGTTTGCCGCCTGCGGCGAAAGGCCAACACGTGTCTCCTGAAATGTTGTCTCTTTGGGGATGCCGATCCTGACGGCATTGGCAGTTTTGCTTTTGATCATCACAGGCGCTTCTTCAGGTGCAAGCATGGCCTGTTTGGCTATTTCGTAAAATCCCGACTTCTTTCCCATTTATCCTCCTAAATTTCTGAAATTTACTCAGGTATTTTCAATTGAGCAAATTATTTCCCTCACATTTTCGTTTCTGGCCTCGAATGTAATGGAAACCCATTTTTGGGGCAATAGGTTCCCTGCCATTTCGGGCCACTCAATGAGAACGTAGGCGCCACTGTCAACATATTCTTCAAAACCAATCTGGAACAGGTCTTGTTCATTTTTCAGGCGGTACAAATCGAAATGATAGATTTTATTGTCACCAGAACCATATTCATGCACAATGGAAAAGGTGGGACTTGATACATCTTCATTGATATTCAATGCCTTGGCAAAGCCTTTTACAAAAGTGGTTTTACCAGATCCAAGGTCGCCATTTAACGTAAAAATCCGTTCATCCGGATAGATTTTGAGAATAGATTGGGCAACCGAAAGCATTTCATCAGGGTGTGAAATAGTGAATATTTGTGGATCGTTCATTTCTACGCAAATATATCAATTTCTATTCGCTGCTCGACCCCATGAAAAAATTACGAATTATGAATTACGGCTCATCTCCTACTCTCTCTAAGACGCACATCGCTCTTTCGCTCTCCGCTCTTACTTTACCTTGTCTCCTAACCCCTAATTTATTTATTCCCCATCGTTATCACCGGTACAATCATTTCTTCCATGCTCAATCCGCCATGCTGAAACGTGTTTTTGTAATAGTGAACGAAATGGTTGTAATTGTTGGGATATACAAAAAAGAAATCCTCCTTAGCAAATGCAAATGAAGAACTTACGTGTTGTGTTGGCAGGCCTATATCTTCGGGACGTTTTACGGCATATACTTCCTTATTCTCGTAGTTCAGGTTTTTGCCGGTTTTGTACCTGAGATTGGCTGTGGTGTTACGGTCGCCTATGATCTTGCTTGGTTTTTTCACCAATACTGAACCATGATCTGTAGATACTACTACGCTGCATTTTTTATCGCCAAGCCTTTTGATAATTTCGAAAAGCGGTGAGTGCTGAAACCATGATCTTGTGAGTGAACGATATGCAACCTCATCTTCAGCAAGTTCTTTGATCACTTCCATTTCCGTGCGTACATGCGACAACAAATCCACGAAATTGTAAACGATCACATTCAGTTTGTACTTCTGAAGATTGTTAATATTATCAGCCAGGTTTTTGCCCGCTTCCAGGTTGGTGATCTTGTTGTAAGAGAACTTAATATCCTTGCGTAGACGCACGAGATGGTCCCTCAGAAAATCTTCTTCATGAAGGTTTTTGCCGCCCTCTTCCTCATCATTCACCCATAATTTAGGTAATCTCTTTTCAATTTCAAACGGAAGCAATCCTGCAAAAATGGCATTACGCGCATAAGTAGTTACCGTTGGCAAAATGCTATAATAACAGGTATCTTCCTGAACCCTGAAATAGTCCGCAAAAATAGGCTGCAACACCTTCCATTGGTCATAGCGAAGATTATCCATGATGATGAAATAAACGGGATCGGGATCATCCAAAAGTGGCACTACTTTTTTGGCAAAGAGCGTATGCGACATAATCGGGGCCGAGTCCCTGTTTTTGATCCATCCGCCATAGTTCCTCTCCACAAATTTCCCGAAATTGCTGTTGGCCTCAATCTTCTGGGCATCAAGCACATTACGCATGCCTTCGGCATCCGATTTTACAAGTTCCATATCCCAGAAAACCAGTTTCTTATGAACCTCGATCCATTCGTTCTCATCCAGGTTTTCATTAATGTTCATGCTCAGTTGGCCGAAATCCTGGCGGTATTGCACCAGCACCTTGTCACTCACGAGACGCTTATTCTCTAAGAGTTTCTTGATCGAAAGCAATATCTGGTTGGGATTCACCGGTTTGATGAGATAGTCCGATATCTGGCTCCCGATGGCGTCTTCCATCACAAACTCTTCCTCGCTTTTAGTGATCATCACCACAGGCACTTCCGGCGTCATGGCTTTGATCTGTGCCAGGGCTTCGAGTCCGCTCATCCCCGGCATGTGCTCATCCAGGAAAACGATATCAAAAAAATCAGTCTGGCATTTCTCTATGGCCTCGTCGCCACTCTTTACAGGTGTGACATCATATCCCTTCTCTTTCAAAAAGAGGATATGTGGTTTTAGAAGTTCTATTTCGTCGTCGGCCCAGAGTATTTTCGGTGAAGGCATATGTGAGTTGATAAGTTATTAAGCTGTTAAATTGTTAAGTTGCTGAGTTATGGATGATTTGTGTCCATTGATAATTGATAATTGGTCATTGATCATTGGCTTTTGTCATAAACCATGCCAAACGCCAATCTAACTGCGAAGTTCGGACATTATTGTGTGATGTGGATAAACAGGGGTTAGGAGTCAGGAATCAGGGGTTAGGGATAAGTAATAAGTGGTAAGTGATAGGCGACAGATATATTCTGAGTTAAAACACAGGCGTCAGCAATTCACCTCAACGATTGTGGAGGGGTGGTCTGCTTGCGGGGGCGCCTGTCCCGATTCTTCGGGAGGGTGGATCCTCCAAAACTCCCCCCAAAACCTCATTTTTCCGCCTTCATCTGTCACAAAAAAAATAAAAAATTTCGCATGTCGCTTTAATTATATTCATATTCAATATTTTAACTCCAAAAGAGCAATAAATCCAGCAATGCTTTTGCAATACGCGAGCAATACCGGAGCAATGGCTTTGCAATGATCAATAGGTTTGCGACTCTGTGTGTTAGGTTTCATTATTTGTTATTGATAATTGATCATTTCTTACCTGAGACAGCTCGCGCGCCAGCAACTATTGCCTGTCCCCTGACTCCTTACTCCTGGTATTACTTACATATATAGCGAACTGCCCAACTGGGTGGGTATCCTAGAGAAATATTTTACAACTCATATTTTTTCAATAAGTTATAAGTGAAAATATTTTTGATTTTGTCAGACGCCGTCATTCCGGCGCAGGCCGGAATCCCGTGACTAAAAGCCGAAAGTATTAAGAGCTTCACTTTAATTCGCTTCAAACTCCTTGCAGATAAGCCCTGACCCTAAAGCCTGCCTGTGCAGACAGGGGGACTTCCGCCAGCTCTTCGGAGTTTATCCCGATGGCAACAACACGAAATAAGTGTTATAGAAAACGCAACGATAGTTCCCTTTAAGGTCAGGGCAAAGGCCGATTCCACTTAGGGTCAGGGCACTATAATTTTTGTGAGGTAAAATAACCAGCCACCTGGTTTACGGCATTTGCGCCGTCACCGATGGCCGCCGCCATTCTTTTGGCTGTACCGGCCCTTACATCACCAATGGCAAATATTCCGGGGATATTTGTTTCTAAATAAAAAGGACTCCTGGTTATGGGCCATTCTGATGAAAACCTTGCATGCTTTTCAAGATCCGGACCCGTTACAATAAAACCATTAGGGTCCCTCAAAATCCGGGAAGCCAGCCCATCCGCATAAGGCTGACCGCCGATCAACAAAAACAAGCTGTCAGCAGGATAAGTGGTGGTTTGCACTGACTGCGAATCCTTTATTTCCAATGATTCCAACCTCCCTTCACCATGTACGGCAACCACCTCGCTCCGGGCCATGACCGTGATATTCGGCCTGTTGGCTATTTCATCTACCAGGTATTGGCTCATTTTCAAGGAAATAGATTCACCCCTGACAACGAGGTTTACTTTTTTGGCAAAACGGGAAAAATACATAGCTGCCTGGCCAGCGGAATTGGCTCCGCCCACCACAAATACCTCTTTGCCTTCGTTGCGCTTTCCCTCTGTCATGGCGGAGCCGTAATAAATACCAGCACCTAAATATTTTTCAACCCCGGGCACCTGGAGCAACCTGTATAGAACGCCAACGGCAATAATTACAGATCTCCCTGTAATGGAAACGTTGCTTGATATGGAAACCGTAAAGCTATCATCTCCTTTTACGATATCAGTAATCACCACAGGAAGCACAAATTCAACACCGAATTTTTCTGCCTGTTTCCGGCTGCGCTCCGAAAACTCTTTACCTGTAATACCGTCAGGGTGTGCGATGAGGTTTTCAATAAGTGAAGTAGAACCCGCCCTGCCGCCGGGAGAATGTTTTTCAATGACCAGCGTTTTCAAACCTTCAGAACCTGCATATATAGCCGAAGCCAATCCGGCAGGTCCCATACCAACTATAATAAGATCATAAGTATCACTCTTCGGAATGCAATGGAGTCCGATGGCGCTTGCCACCAGGAACAGATCAGGGTCATCAAGCAGGTATCCATCTTCGAAAACAAGGACCGGGTACTTTGAATTTTGAAGATTGTGTTTTTCTATATAGGGTTGGGCTTCAGGGTCGTCATCCACATCAAGATATAAAAAATCGGCAAGGTTCCTGTTCAGAAACTCTTTTATTTCATAAGTTTTCGGAATACTTTCCTTTCCCAGCAAAACGACCTTTCCATGAAGCGACATGTTGAATAGATTTTATCTTATAAAGTTATGGTTGAATGTCTTAATCAGGTTAAATGACAAATAAACGGATTAGTTTGGTGCTAATTTAGACGATTTTATAGAAATAGCCAAAAACGGAGGTGGTGGAGCAGGTTGACAGATCCTTCAAATCCGTCATTCCGGACGGCTTAGCTTGTCGAAGTCCGACCCATCCTTCAAAGCCGTCATTCCGGACGGCTTGAGCTTGCCTCAGCCTGATCCGGAATCCCGTGACGAAAAGCCGAACGTATTAGGAGCTTCTATTTATTTTACTTACTTGATTATCTACTCTGATTATACCTAAGAGTCCCCGTCAACAATTGGTGGCTTCTGTTACATCCTGCATTGGGAGACAAAGGAGAAGTTAAGGGAAATAAACGGAAAGTATTCGGATTCCAAATCCTTATACTCAATATAGCCGGATTGCAAATCCGGCACAGCGGGGCATTCTCCCTCCTCAGTCTGTCTCCTGACAGACCGGAAGTTCCGCTAAACTACGGTAATCAAATAAACCCATCAATTTGCAGTTTCCAAAATGCAAAGGATATGTTTGAGAGTTAGAAATAATTGTTTATCAGCGTATTTCGGTCTGTCAGGAGACAGACCGAGGAATGCAACAAATCGGGAGGATAAAAATTTATTTGGCGAAACAAAATTTTCATAATTTTGGGGCTAAGGAGTTGTACATTTTTATTTACCGATTTAAATTCAAAAACTGATAAAATGAAAAAATTACTCTTAATATCGCTTCTTGTTTCTTTCTCGCTACGTTCATTCGGGCAAAGCGGTGAAACCATTACCGAATTGCAACAATTGTGGCAAAACAATTCGTTGCATAATTTTCAGTTGTTTACGTATTCTTACGACAGCCACGGGTATCTTGTTAATTACCAAAGTACCAGCCTATGGGACAGCACCACTAAAACCTGGGGAAATGACGCCCAATATAATAATACAAACAGCAGTAATGGCCTCACAATGCAAAGTATCGAGCAATTTTGGAACCCGACATCCAAAAGTTGGTATAATAGTCAAAGAGATACATTTACATACAATGGCTCAAATCAGGAATTGACTTACGTTGTGCAAAATGCGAATGGTACAAACTGGCAAAATTCTGCGAAATATAGTTATACATACGATGGAAATGGCTACCTGACAAATGAATTAATAACAGTATGGATCAGCAGGACTAATTCATGGAGAAATAATACACAATTCAACTATACAAACAACAGCAATGGAACTGTTAATCAGTATATTGATCAAACCTGGGATACGGTTACGAATTCCTGGAAGAATGTTGCTAATACTTCATATACGTACAATGGTTCAAAGGAAGAATTATCGTTCGTCTATCAAAACTGGGTTGGTACCAAAATGATGGGTGTGTATCAATGGCAAAATTCCGAACAAGCCTTCTATACGTATGATGGCAATGGATATTTAAAGAACCTTTCGCAAGAGAATTGGGACACCACCGGTAAATCATGGATTAATTCACTCCAGGGAAATTACACATATAATAGCGATGGAACAGAAAAACAAGATAGTATCCTGACCTGGAATTCAGGTACAAATAGCTGGACAAACGCAAACGGTGAATTAATTACATTTACATATTCAGGCACCTCTGGCATTGCGCCAACCATTGCAAATAATTTTCAGGTTTACCCTAATCCAACAAACGATCGGTTGAATATTACAGGCGGTGAAAATGAAAAGGCGACAATCAGGCTTATCAACATAACCGGTGAAACTGTTTGCTCAGAAAATGTATTTGGGGGTTCCAATACCATCAGTCTTAAAAATTTACCGGCAGGAGTTTATTCATTAATCATTGAAAGCAACGGTAAAATTGCGGCAAGAAAAATAATCAAGAATTAGGGCCGTATCGAAGCTTCGTAACAGGATGTCGGGTCAAGCTGAGCCCCGGACTTGATCCGAGGTCGAGCTGTCCGGAATGACGGCGTTGAAGGATTGTTCAAGCCAGGCAATGACGCACAATTATTGATCATTGATCATTTCCCTCAATGCCCATAAGGGTTGATCTCAATGCCTGCTGTAAATACGGAAGGTTCGGGAATATTGTATTGGCTTTTGAATATGGAGCTAACCCGGTAATTGAAAACAAAGGCAATCCAGTTCACACCGATTCTGGCAAGGACATTATAATTGACGCTGTTCATATATGGGACACCGGAATAACTGGTGGTCGCAACAGACCCGTTGCTTTTTTTGTCAACGGCAAGATATTCAGGATCAACAACCACATTGGCACCCGCTCCGAAGTCGAGATAATAGCCCAGGAAATTTCCGCGTTTGTAGTCGAGGTTGAAACGCAGGAAACCATTTACCAATAGGCCTTCGGTGGCAAACCTTTCTTTATCATGTTTTACAGGGCCGTTCCAAAACAGGGTATCTGTGATTTTGGGTTCTGTCTGGTTGACATTATAGGCTGCATAATGATATTCAGGTTCCAGCCAGACAGATAAGAGTCCATTTATTTTTCTTTTAAGTTTTATACCCACTCTTATATCGTTCGATCTCCAGTCGTTATAAGACAATTTGCTATCTCCTGTCCCTACCAGTGTTCCGAAACCCGCAGTAATCTGTGCAAACCAGGCTTTGTTCGCCCCGAAATTGCTGGTGGCAGTTGGGTCGGGCTTCTGTTCTAAAATCACATCCTGAGCAAAGGCAGAATTGAGAAACAGAAAGAGAAAGAGAAAGAGCGGGAGAAAAGTACGAACAGATTTTTTTATTGAAAGCATAGTCTTCGTTTTAAAAATGATAGGTACGGATGCAGTGGTCAAAATAAACAGTTACCGTCCAGCCTTTGGGATATATTGCCGCTTTATCTTCAGCATTTATGGATGCATTCGGGCCAAATCTGCCTACAGCAAGGTAATTGGTGATATTTACGAGTTCAAAACTCTGTGAGTTCACTTTGATCACATCATATAGTTTAAGCGTGCCGTCAGGGTCTGTTACCTTGGCGTACAAATAATTCTTTTCTAATTTTTTTGTTGTTTGACTGCTGTCTTTAAAATAGCTGGTAGATATCGAAATCTTTATCTTTCCATCTTCTTCATAGAGGGTAAAAGAAGAATCATTTTTAGGCCTTCCTTTAAACAAATACACTGCCTGTGGAATGCCATAGCCATGCGCAAAATCAAAATAAGGATAAAGACTGCTGAGTTTTTCTACCGTATCCATGATCTGCATATTGCTCCGGCCTTTCAGGTCTTGCCATACACAGGCCACAAAGCCTGCCACCAGGGGTGTAGCAAAGGAAGTACCCTGCTCAGACCCATAGGCAGCGGGCGTGGCCACCCAGGCCGTGCTTGCTGCGATCACATTTGGTTTCATCCGCCCATCTGACGTGGGTCCATACGAACTAAACCCCGAATGGAATCCTGTATTCGGATCATACCCTCCCACTGTAAGCACGCTGTCGCAATCACCGGGGGTGGTTATAAATTTCCATTGGTCTTCTCCTTCATTCCCAGCCGCTATGCAAATGAGGATGCCTTTTCTGGCTGCCATCGCAGCACCACGGGCGGCAATACTGGTACGCCCATTCATGTCTTTATAAAAATAGCGCTGGTAGGTATATCCCAATGAGCAGCTGATCATTTGTGCGCCGTGTTGTTCCGCCCATTCTGATGCAGCTACCCAGGCATCTTCTTCGTCTTTAAATTCAGAGCCTTCACGCTCCGTACGTGCCAGTAAAAATTCCGCATCGGGGGCCAGACCTATATTGAATCCTTTGTATTTGCCTGCAATGCAAGACAATACCGCAGTGCCATGGGCGCCATATCCATATACATTGTCTTTATGGTGCAGAAAATCATAGGTAAGCACAATACCGTTATGGCTTCTTAAATATTCAAAGGCAGGGTGTTTGTCCGCATTTTTAAAACCGACATCAAGTATGGCGATCCGTATTCCTTTGCCGCTCAATCCATGGGCAGCCATTTCGTTTCCTTCCAATCCGTCATACTGATCAGCTATTTTTGACCTGGGGCTCGTGTCTTTTTTAGTTTCAGAAATTCCACTGTCTTTTAGTGATGCAGTTGTAGCAAACAGGCCCATTTTTTCTGTGCTTTTTACAAAAGGCAGTGATGCTATTTGTTTTATTTCATCCTGCGTTGCAAATACTGCCATCCCGTTCAGCCAGCGCGAAGCATATCCGGTGGAGTCCGCTATTTTTCTCACTCTTTGAACAAAGGCCTCATCCACTGGCAGGTCATACCAATCTGAAATAGGTTTTCCGGCAGAAATTCTGTTTTCTAATGTTTTGGGATCGAAGAATTTGTACGGGTCGAAATTTTTGGTGGTTTTTATCGTAAAACTCACCCAGTATTTTTGCTGTGCGAATGATTTCTTACAAATCAGCCCACAAATAATTAATAATATTAACCGGGTTTTATTCTTCATGATGTGTGCCGCAAACTTAAGCATAAAGGTCGAACGGTTGAAGGTGGCAATAGGTTCTCATGGATAATTACCTTTAACCTTTTCTCCCTTTGGAGAACCCGAAGGCTCAGCGGAGCTAAATAAGAATGAGGCAAATAAAAAGCCGCCGGTTTACATCCCGGCGGCTTTCTTAACAATATTTATACAAACACTTAATTGAAGAACGGCTCATCTCAAAGTAAAGTCATAGGTTTTACTATCCCAGGTAAATGTTGCCTGGTCATCGCAGTTGAGCGGCCCATAATCAACCGTTCCTGTGCTGCTGCTTGCACTTGTGGAGATATCAAAAGAACCTGATTCTATCCAATGGCAATTTAATGCGACTATTAATGGTTTTACAATTGTAATGGTAAAAGTCTGTCCCTTGCGGTTGGTACCGCTTGCACTGCCGGT
>Ga0207007_1304_pt1 | contig 10879 bp, 15 predicted proteins | sample Alteio_BWMinCont_85_FD_153487 | JGI IMG/M metagenome (GOLD analysis project Ga0207007, IMG submission 153487) | Enriched cells from forest soil in Barre Woods Harvard Forest LTER site, Petersham, Massachusetts, United States -... | ecosystem: Environmental > Terrestrial > Soil > Temperate forest >...
CACCCCATCGCTGTGATGTAAAAACTCTCTTATTCGGATTGGACTAGAACCCTTGCTCGCTTAGCACAAAAAAGCGGTCCCATAAAATCGAGGTTTATGAGACGTGGTTCAGACAGAGTTCGTCAATCCACTCGAGCCGACGGGAGGCGAGAAGAAGCAAAAATGCCAGCTAGGGTTGCAATGGGCGAGATGTCATGGGTGGAATCTTCCGGCCGTATTACCGTGCCCGGCACAATCCCCATTGTCCCGGTCGGTAAAGCGGAGCAACATGGCCTGCACATCGCGATGAACACGGACGTTATAGTTCCGAGAGAAATTACGCTGGAGGTAGCGCGGAGAATAAACGGAATCATTGCGCCAACAATTACTTATGGATACAAGTCCATAGAAAGACGTGGCGGCGGCAATCCCTTTTCCGGCACAACAGGTTTGGATGGAAATACCCTTATCTGTCTTGTAAGAGATATTTGGAGGGAGGTCGCCCGCCGCGGGGCTAGACGCTTTTTGCTCTGCATTCACCCGCTAATTTCCTCAAGGGAGCCTTAGAGGATTTTCCGCTTGAGATTTTCATGCTCTATGCAGTGCCTCCCACGGGCGATACCCCGCTGAGCGCCAGACTTTATTATTTGCGCGCGAAGTTGGGCGCGATGGAAATGCTGAAATTGGGCGTCAACTCCGGGCATGACGACGCTTTTATCAGTCCAATGCCCCTGACCGAGTCCGTCGATTCCAACATGGCGGCATATCGTTCCCCCGCTTATTTTGTGCCGATGGTTCGGAGGCGATTCCCTGCTATCGCGGCTGTGTGCATGAAAGGGTTGGCGCGTAGCCATTCTCCGGGTCGTTGATCGAGCAAGTGAACGTGAACGTACGGGCTGCCGGCGCTGTGATCATAACCGACAGGGCCGCCTGCTCACTCGTGACCGATCCTGTGGCGTTGCTCACCTTCACCGCGAACGAGCTGCCAGTCGTCATGGCTGGCGTTGTGTAGGTCGCGCTGGTTGCGCCGCTGATTGCGACGCCGTTTTGGAGCCATTGGTAGGACAGCGGCGCCGTGCCGGTCGCCGCTACGTTAAACGTGGCAGTTTGGCCAAAGCTGATCGTTGTGCTAGCAGGTTGCGTCGCGATCGTAGGCCCGATGGAAGGTGCCCCGGATGTGAAAAAGAACTGGAGGTCTCCCTGAGTCGAAGCCTCACCCGTCTCCGACGGCCAGTCCAGCCAGCTGCTGCCAGTCGTGTATTGCGCGTGGCCGTCCGTGAAAAACGTCGAAGGCCCATAATTATATGAGACTCCTTTGCGGATAGGAAAAATTGAATATGCCGACGTCGACGGCGCCGCCACTTGCAACGCGTAGGTTGAGCCACTGCTCAGTGCGAGCGGTGATGCAAACTGGCAGGTCACCCAATTATCTCCGCCCGTCCCGGAGGGGATAATTGCGGTATGCGGCTCGGCGCAGCCAGCCAGAGAAGCGCCGGCGCCGTTCAAGACGGCGACCGTCACCGGGTCGGTTCCCGATTCGTGCTTAAGACGAACCGTAACCGACTGGGCCATCATCGTGGGGCCGCTGACAGTGAACGTCTCGCGAGCGGCATTCGACCCGCTGATCGTCTTCCGGGATGTCTCGATCCACACTTCCATATAGCCGTTGCCGTAGCTCGTTCCATCGCTGTAATCGAGCTGTAGAGTAGGCATAAAATTGCCATCATCACCCGAACTTGCCTGATTGCGCCAATGCCACACTGGCGCAGAAATCGTGCCCTCATTGTACAAGTGGGCCCAGTCCGTATTCGCGATAGTAGGCTGTGCCTCTGCAGATGCGGGAGACTGCCAATAGAGCATGTCCAGCGAGCAGTAGTTCACCCGAGGCGATGGATCGATATTTGTGTAGACAACATGGTAGAGCTGGCCCTGCGCGATGGTTGCAGGCGAAGCAAAAGTTTCGGTCACGAACAGGCCTTTGGGGTTTTTCTCCGTCGTTGTGGCTAGCACCGCTCCCGATGGAAAGTGATTCGTCGATCCATCGTCGGTTTCCAAATCGACGCGATAGGAGCCGCCGGTGCCTGCGCCGTATCCTGTAGCGCAAATAAAGAATGTCCGCACATCCTGGAGTTTGCCGGCATGCGTAGAGCGAAACCGATAGTCGCCCTGCACCGCTCCTGACCCGCCAACTACGGTATTGGCGAGCCCATCGGCACCCCATTTGCTGCCGTAGTATTGTTGCGCGTGGACACCACGAGTAACTGCAATCAGCAGTAATGCGCACAGCATCGTGCGGTGAAACATCTACGAAACCTCCCTTGTTTGAGGCTTTGGTATTTCGCAGGTCGACGGGGCAGGAGATCTAACCAACTGGAGGTTTCGCTAAAATCCGACCTGTTAAACCACATCCATCAGTCGATGGGCGACGGAGAATCTACATTAGGCATACAGGGTCGTCAAGGCCAAAACTACAAGATTTACTGTATGGACCGAACTAGTAAACTGTGGGCCTGCCCGGAGGGGGTCATCGCGAGTCGGCGAAGCGTAACCACAACGTCATGGTGTGCCTGACTTTCTTGAGCCGGTGATATTCAATTGAGAAAACAACTTTTGGTACTGCCCGCTCTGTGGTAAATATCCTTCGTGTCAACTGCGCCCCCCCAAGAACAACGACAGTACCCTCGAAGCGAGTTGTCACAAGCCGTTCGCATTCGCCCCTTCGACCCGAGCTTTCCTCCAGAATATTGCACAACGTTGAACGCATCACAGGACGGTCTGTATTTTCCCACTCAGTCAAACCATTACGCACTTGGAATGAGCGTCTATGTGACGACCGATTTCCAACCCGACAGCCCATTGCACTCTACTTTTGTGGGTGTTGTCGTACGAATTGACAAACTAGAGTCTGACCAATGGGGAGTAGCGATCCACGTACTTTCTCCGTCAGCGGCGGCGGCCAACTGATAGCAAGCGAATGGATCGAGTTGATCTTCTGGTCATGCCGGTACTGAAGCAGCGCGTCTCGCGGCTGTTACACGACAAGCCGGCGAAAAAGGCCTCCTCCCAACAACCCCGACTTGCCTTCTGGCACGCGCAGGATTCCCTGCGTAATTCTGGCAGGCCGCCTCTTTCACTTACGGGGTGCGGCGGCAGTTTTCCACGCGCCCTCGGTACCTTGCTCGAAATGTTCGTATGCCTTCTTTAATCCAGCAAGAACTTCCGCGGTTGTTTCAAATAGTGCCTGGGCCTTAGGGTCACTGACTTTGCCCACATCTTGTCTGGCATGCTCCAGTACCTCCGTCAGCATCTGCTTGAGTTTTGCAGTGTGGTGCCTTGGATCGCTTTCCGGAAATTCCATTCGGTCAGCCATCGAGTCGTGCCTCCTGCTTTCCAGTTTACAGATTGATGCGAACTAGCCCTTGCGAAGTTTGAAGAATTCCACCTGGCGCAGACGCTTCTGTGCAGCGGCTTTGCTCTTGTATGGCCCTCCCAAGTTTTTGCCCTTTTTGGACAATACTTGATAGCCGGCCTTCCCTTTTTTGATCATGGCAGCCTCCTCGGCTGATTTTCATAGAAGGGTGTCGAAAGTCAATCCATGAAGTCCCTTACTCATCTGGTACTCCCCTCGGCGATTTTGTTAGATTGCACCCCTCACGGGTTGATTATGATTTAATTTAATTGTAGATTGTTGGGCCAGAACAGGGCTTGCCTCGAAACAGAGCTAAATAAAAATTAAGGTTCACGTTAGGTCGCGATTCGGGTCAAAGGGAGAAAACTCATGCCAGCAAATAGGAAGCAATCGGTACGAGCTGTGTCACTTCTTTTGCTATTGGGATTGGCTGCCGCGCCCGTTCAACACGCTTTGGCGCAACAGGCTCCGCCTCCGCCACCACCTTCGAAGTTTAAATTGACGACCTCCGCTTATACCGAGGGCAGCATGATTCCCACCCAGTATTCCTGCGCAGACCCTAATGCGTCCTCGCCTGCGTTGAATTGGAGTAACCCTCCAGCTGCGGCGCAAAGCTTTGCTGTCATCCTGCACGATACGGATGCTGCTCCAATGAAAGGGGCGATGGATGTCACGCACTGGATCTTTTGGAACGTATCTGGTAGTTCAACTTCCGTGGCAGCGGCGGTCAAGCCGGATTCCTCGCCCGACGGCATTGTCCAGGGCAAGAACATTCGAAATGTGAACGGGTATCAACCTCCCTGCCCGCCTCCCGGCGCTACTCCGCACCACTACATTTTTGAAATTTATGCTCTGGATACAAAACTGGATCTGCCTGCTGGATCCGCTCGGACCGATTTGCTTAAGGCCATGGATGGACATGTCGTCGGGAAAGCCACATATTTCGGGCTTTTTGGCCGATAAGGGCGCAATGTTTTAGAAGTTTTCAAGGCCTCGGACGGATGTTCCGATTGGGATGAATCATTCATTTCCAATCCTACTATGCATCCGTCACGAGGCCGGATGTGACTCAATAGCTGAATGACCAACCGACTACGGTCATCGTTAGGACCAGCAACAGCAGCGCCACGCAGATGACGCTTAAGGCCTTTCCGTGGCCTAACAGGTAATCGCGCGATTCCGCGTTGATGCACAGGAGCACAATAACCACGAGCACCACACCCCACGCCAAAAGCGATGGCATGCCCGGATACTTCCCAATCATTGCCAAAAATTGCCCGGGCGGCTGTCCCGCTGGAATCCACCAAGGAAGCATTGGCGCAATCCCGGCGGCTAACGAAAATGTCAGCAGTTTCCGCGTGAACCATCCCTTTACTTTTGGCTTTGCCGCCTTCCAGACCAAATAGTCCCATGCAAGCAATGCCAGGGCGACAGGCACCCAGCCGTACAGTGCGGTCTTGTAATCGAACCACAACCAAGCTCGGAAAAGGAGGCGTTTATGGCCTGCGGCGGCGAGCCTCGGCAACAGAAGCAGGCCGACGAGCGCATTGCATAGCACAGCGAAAAGCAAAGTCACCAGGCTCATCAGCTGAAACCAGTGCCTCGTCGCTGCCACATTGCAACGAGTGCACACAGATTGTTTTGGTAGAAAATTTGAACCGCAGCGTTCGCAGAACACGTTCTCCTCCCACGGAACTGGTGTGGGCCTACGGTGCTCCACTGCTAGACTGCCCGGGCGCATGCTTAAAAACTACTGGTCAAAGGTTCAGTGAAATGTCAGCCCAATCCCTCCCGTCCTTCCGGCCAGGCGCCTTATTGGTGTGAAACAACTTGTTTCCGGGGCACCGGGGGAATCATAAAAATGCCCCTCAAATAGCATAGGGGTCGCGGTCGAAATTAGGCGATACGGGGGGATCAGGAATGGCTGTGGTTTGGTCGGCTTCGTGGGTGCCAAGCCAAGCGGTAAACGAGACTGGCAACAACCCGTAAGTCGTTTTGGCCTCTAAAGGCTGCGGTTGCGTCCGTGTAGGTCGTTCGCAAATAGTCAGCTTCCATTCGAACTGCAAAAGAGGAGGTAATCCTGCGCTCGATTCCTCCTCCCATCGCCCATGCCAAGCCCTCGGTATAGGCGGTATCAAAGCCGCCCCCGCCGGTGGGAACGACACCGGTAATTCTGGAGACGCCAGCCAAAGCCTGAACGTATACAGTCAAGCGGTCAGTGCTCACGGGATAAAAAACTGGTCCTATCATGGCGGTCAACGCGTCGCTATGGTGCCCTGTGCTAAAAACATTTGCTTGCCGGACATAATTCACGTCTATTTTCGCACCGAATCGAGAACGGAAATCTACACTGATATTCGCATCCACGCCGTTCATGTCAATGCGTGTTGCCGATGGTATCGGAAGGCTCATGTAGGAATATCCAAGACTGGCACTGATCGCGCGCCCAAAGCCGGCCGGAGGGGGCAATTGAGCAAAGGCCGACGCCGGAAAAAGTACGAGAGCCAGGGCAAGCTTCCAGCTTATTTTTTTATTCACAACGCACCAGTGTAAATCCCCCCTTATGTTAATTCACATTCTGGGCTGTAGTCTGAACCAACGATAAGACGTGAGGCGAATGAGGTACAGGGTCGCATTGCCTTTTGGAAGGCCGTGGTGGCAAAAACCGCGCTTCGGCACGTTCAAAGTTGACGACCGCATCTGCTCGGGCATACTTTACTCAAAGCGAGAGGAGGTGAATTCCATGCCTTTTCGCCCGATCCTGCTGTGGCTATTGTTCGTCGCTGGGACAATGAACCCAACCTCAGCGCATCACCTCCAATCCGTGATTGTAGGCGCGGGCAATCCCATAGCTTACAAAATTATCTCATATGAGCGGTCTACGAACGAAGAAAGTAAGGTTGTCCAAAAGCAATCGCACGCTTCCCGCAAGCATGCAAGCAAATCGGTAGTGACCCAAACATTCACAGGTACAGTGGAATGGGAATACAAACCGCTGGCGTGGGATTGCGATGTCCCGAATTGCGATCATTTCGCGCTGTATGACGATGCAACGCAAACCAATTATGAACTCGATGATGCGCGCGCGGCGCTTCCATACGAGGGTAAGAGAGCCAAGGTGACAGGAACAGTCAACGCCAAGGAAAGCATTATCCATGTTCTCTCTATCGAAGCGGTGAAATAAAAGGTAGAAGCAAGCGGCTGAGATCTTGCGCCCACCCCGGACGGGTGCAGGCGCGGGGGCCGTAGAGGATGTAGATTCTTCCCGCGGAAAAAGGTTTATGTTTTCTGGACCCGCCTTTCAGTGAAACAAAGTTGCACCCACAAACGTAAGGGAGGGCAGATCATCCGCGGGTCATGCCCAATGGATGGAATACGAAAACTCAAATCGCCGCGGATCCGGAGATTCCATTGAAAAAGCTGGCCATGTTTTTTCTAAAGGCGCTCGGAGGGTTCCTCGCGCTGATTCTCTTGGCAATCATTGCTCTCAATGTTTATCTCTCCACGCGGCCCGCCGCCAAAACGATAAAGGACGCGGGTATCGTCTCCATCCCCACACCATTTCGATTGGGCCGGCCATTTATCGACTACATGACGATTAATGGCACGCGTCTTTATGCGGGATACGCAAGCGAAGGCCTCGTCGGAGTCGTTGACACTGCCTCAAATCAGACGGTAGCTACGGTTGATGGGCTCACCAGAGTCCACGGAATTGCCGTCGTTCCCGATCGCAATCTTGGCTTCGCCTCTTCAAGCGGAGACAACGTAGTGGGCGTATTCGACCTGAATACAAGCAAACAGCTGCAAAAAATTCCGGCGGGGGAGGATCCTGACGCGATTATTTATGACGATCAGGCCCGTTTGGTCTATGTCGGCAATCACAATGGGAAAACGGGGATGCTGATCGATCCCGCAACGGAAAAAGTAGTCGCCACAATTCCGCTGGGTGGGGAACCCGAGTATCCTCAAGCCGATCCTACAACAGGACTCATCTATCAAAACCTCGAAGACACAAACGAACTTGTGGTGATCGATCCTCAGAAACAATCTGTCACCAAGCGCTACAAACTGAGCCCTGGCGAGGGGCCCACAGGCCTAGCCCTCGACGCCGCTCACCACCGTCTCTTCAGCGCCACGGGGAACAGAAAACTCATCGTCTTAGATACGGGAACGGGAACTGTTGTCGCAGTCCTCCCTATCGGGGCGGGAGTCGATGGTGCGGGATATGATCCCAAATTGCAGCGCGTCTATACGGCGAACGGCGTTGGTAGCATGACCGTCATTCAACAGGATTCCCCGGACGAGTATCATGTTGTGGAAAATGCCCCGACGCATTTTGGCGGGCACTCGCTAGTCGTCGACCCGGCCACTCACCGGGTTTACGTCGCCTACTTCGGATCGATAGCCGCGTATGATCCTCGGCCTTGATGTCCAGCGCTTCCAGCGCCTCGTCAGTATTCAATTAATAAGGTTTCTACAATCAGAAATGTCGAGTGCATCCTCACTCTTAGGGGAAGAGATTTCAGCTGGTTCAAAAACCTCACCGCGCTCCATCCCCACGCCGTATTGGACTGAATCAGCGAGTTACGCTAATCTGTCAGGGCTCTAATCTATTCCGGGGTAGTGCAATTGGTAGCACGCCAGCCTTTGGAGCTGGTTATCCTGGTTCGAGTCCAGGCCCCGGAGCCAAACCTTTAGCGGCTGTCGCCATCATGAATACACCCGACCTGGCTCTGGGCGTGATCTGGTACCTCGTCTTTCTCTTTTCGACGACGTGCCATGAAGCCGCGCACGCGCTCGTCGCCAAACTCGGCGGCGATGCGACCGCAGCTGAGGGTGGACAGGTAACGCTCAACCCGATTCCACATATTCGCCGTTCGCCCTTTGGGATGGTTGTTGTACCGATACTTTCCTTCCTTGTGGGCGGCTGGATGATTGGCTGGGCGAGCGCGCCTTTCAATTCAGCTTGGCAACGACAGTACCCGCGCCGATCGGGATGGATGGCTCTGGCCGGACCGGCCGCCAATTTCTCGCTGATGCTGCTGGCGGGAATTGCGATTCGGATCGGTTTGGCAGCGGGCGCCTTTCAGCCGCCGGGGATCATTCACAGTTATGCTAGTTTAGTGTTGCCGTCGAATACGACAGGTCCTACATTTCTCACTTCGGCGCTGAGCATCCTTTTCATTCTGAATCTCCTCTTGGGTACGTTTAATTTGCTTCCTGTGCCTCCGCTGGATGGACACGCGGGAATCATGGTTCTGATGCCGGAAGGCTTCGCCCGGCGATACATGGATTGGGTGCATCATTCCCAGAACTTTGCCCTCCTCGGATTGATTATTGCGTGGTCGATGTTTGGCAGAATTTTCCAACCCGTCTTTTTCTTCGCATTGCGGACCTTATACGCAGGTGTTCACAGCAGTTAGGCTGCGCCGGGTGATCGGCAACAACTCCGTTAGTTTGATCTTTCTTCCGTGCATGTTTCAAGGGCGCACAGGTGTCCCAATTCTCCCGTCCTCAGTCACTTGTTCCTTCGTGCATGACCACATAAATTCTTTATTTTCAATAACTAGACGATCCCCCTCTGTGGCCCCTCGACTGCATGAGCCAGGGGCAGGAGTGTGATTTCGATGAGCAAGACATTAAGTTGCCCAGACGACTTCCGGATTGAAATTTCCGGATGGGGCTTGGATAACAGTTTTTTTGCGGAAAAAACCGATCTGCTTTGGACCTCTGACGGGAAAAAGCGCGTGCAATTGCACCGCGCATTGCCGGAGGGAGCTATTGTCTTCATTCGCCTTCTGACCTTGGAACCTTCCAGTGGATCCGTTCCTATGACCTATCGAGTTCAAGACGTTTTGCCGATGGATTGCAATGGACGTTGCCAGATGACGCTTGAGCAACTTCGTCCCTGCTCGAAGGAATCTTTGAACGAGAAAAATGCATCAAATGGGCTAGACGAATCGCGAAAGGAAAGCAACGTGCGGGAACTTAAAGGGAATGTGCAACACGAAGAGGTGCTCCAATGAAACAAGATACGATGAACCTTACAAATCACGACAGGGTTGCCACTTTCGAGGAAGTGCGCTGCGCTAGTTCTTCGACTCAAGACCGCGTGCTCGAATTTTGCCAGAGCGGGGGTAGTTACTGCCAGATGGATTCTGACCTCGGCGGAATTATTCGGTATCCGGCAGAAGAATTTGAGTTCTTCGCATTCCTCAGTGAGATGGATGAGAGCGTTGCAAACTAAGTGGAAAAGAGGCCAAGAGCGATTCGCCTTTGGAACAATTACGTGGTTCTTCGTCCAAATTGGGACTCTGTTTTTGAATCGCCTAGTGAATGACTAGCTGGAATGGAATCGCCCTGTTTCGCCTGCCAAAGTAGCATTCGTCATTACCATCCTGATGGATTGCCCACAATAGGCTTACAGGAACCTGCGTCTCGAACTAAAAACCTAAAAGTTGAATTCCTGAGACATGACATTTGAAGTGCGATTTAGGCACTGGCCGTGCAAATGATTTGTCATGAATACGTTGCCTGCACCCTCCACGGCAAGCCATTTTGTCAGCGGCAGGTTGGAAGCTTCCATGACGGTTTGTGATTTGGATGAGGAAGCCGCCAGGGTTGAAATGTTGCAAGACGCGCTCGGTTGCCTCGGTTACCACTCCGTCGGCACAAGCGACTCGGAGTACGCGCTCACATGGATTGATCCGGAGCGAGTGCGCGTCTTGTTGTCAGGCATCAAAATGCCAGGGATGGACGGTCTGCACGTCCTTGCGCAGGCAATTCTCCGCGACCAAGCAATGTGTTCTGAGAGTTGACACATCACCTTCCTTCTTTTTTTTGAAGAGAACGCTGTGCTAGACTCCCACCCGGTACCCCGCCGGTCGCGAAACCAAGACCTACTTCCCTTTTCAGGAGGATTTGAAATGGAATCCAATCCCGCGATGAAATTCTTCACGCGACGCGAACTCATGCTGACGGCTGCCGGCTTGACAGCAGGAGCAATTGCGGCTCGCTTATTTCCTGAGACCATTGTCGACGCCGCAGCGGCAGGGTTTCCTCAGCAGCCGCCGTCGAGTGACCAGGCCGCAGCAATGCGAGCGGAATTTGGGGGTATGCCGATTCAGGCGCAGCCGCTCACAGACAGCATCACGCTGCTTTCCGGGCCGGGCGGAAATGTGGTGGTATTAAATGGCACGGACGGGAAATTGATGGCAGACACATTCGTGCAGCCTGCATGGCCGCATCTGAGAGACGCGCTTGCAGCAATCGGCAAAGAGCCTGTCAAAACCGTGATCGACACGCACTGGCATTTCGACCACTCCGACAACAATGCATCGCTGCACGCCGCGGGCGCGACGCTGGTGGCGCATGAGAACACGAAAAAGCGCATGTCCGAAACGCACACGCTCGCCGTGTTGAATTTGACCTTTCCGCCGTCTCCGGCTGAGGCATTGCCTCAGCAAACGTTTCAACAGAATCATAAGATCA
>Ga0207007_1173_pt2 | contig 10858 bp, 2 predicted proteins | sample Alteio_BWMinCont_85_FD_153487 | JGI IMG/M metagenome (GOLD analysis project Ga0207007, IMG submission 153487) | Enriched cells from forest soil in Barre Woods Harvard Forest LTER site, Petersham, Massachusetts, United States -... | ecosystem: Environmental > Terrestrial > Soil > Temperate forest >...
TTAGAATTGGCACCACAAGTGGCAGCATTCGTTTCTGTTATTGTATATGTAGTAGTACCTGCAGGGTTTACTTCAGCGGCTGCTAATCCTGGAGTAGGTCCAGCGACAACCACTTCTTATACGGTGACTGAAACAAATCCCCTTACAGGTTGCGTGAATTCAGGCGCTGTGACTATTACTGTGAACACTGCACCCGTCGCTACTATTTCGGGTACAGGATTTGCCGCCAATACTTTGTCAGATTCAGCTTGCGGCGGAACCGTTTATAATCTTTCAGGTCCCACAGCTCCTGTAGGATCGACATATACCTATTTTTGGATAATAGAGCCGGAGACGAATAGCGGTTCGTTTCCCCTTTCAGAACCTACGACGCAAACTACCAGTATATCGCTGGCTACAGGGCCAAAGCGTGAAAATATTATAGAATTGGAGGTGACATCCAATGGATGCACTAGTCCTTTTAATGAAATGGTCATTTATACCTATAACAATCCTGCAGTTGCAAATACCAGCCCAGCGCAAACGATTTGTTCGGGATCATCAACCTCGATTGGCGCTCCAGCGCTTGCCGGATACAGCTACTCATGGGTAAGTTCTCCGGTAGGGTTTGCATCAACATTAGCGAACCCAAGCGTAGCGCCAACTGCAAATACTACTTATGCATTAACTGCGACAACTGCAAATGGTTGCACGGCTTCAAGTGCTGTAGCCATAACCGCGGGAATACCACCTGCCGCCGCTGCCGGTTCCTCGTCTTCTATATGTGCCGGAACGGGTACTGCCATTGGCGCTGCCCCTGTAAGTGGAAGCACTTATGCATGGGTTAGTTCACCAGCAGGGTTTACTTCTACTGCTTCTGAAGCGGCAGTGAAACCTTCGGTTACCACTACTTATACAGTGACCGAAACAAATGCCGGTGGTTGTTCAGCCTCAAATTCAGTAACGGTAACAGTAGTACCAATCCCCGCTGCTGCAGCAGGCGCTAACACTGCTATATGCGGTGCACTTTCTGCCAGCATAGGTGCAGCTTCTGTAGTTGGAAGTACTTATTCATGGTCACCTGCTACTGGTTTGAGCAGTGCAACTGTTTCTAATCCTGTAGCAACACCATCCAGTACTACTACTTATACATTGACCGAAACGACCACATTGGGTTGTACCAATTCAAATTCTGTAACAGTAGCTGTTAAATCCAGTACTACTGCTGCCAATCCAGGCTTACCTGCAACCATTTGCGCAGGAGCTTCAACAGCTCTTGGTGTGGCTGCAGTATCCGGAAGTACTTATTCATGGAGCCCTTCCACAGGATTAAGTTCTTCAACTGTTGCTAATCCAACCGCAACACCTTCAGGTACTACTACATATACAATAACAGAAACGAATGCTGCCACTTGTGGTGCCAATTCTAATACTGTGACCATAACTGTAAATCCGCTTCCTGTACCGAATGCAGGTTCAGCAGGTACTGCATGTGCAGGTACTGCATTAACCATCGGGGCAGGTTCAACAGCTGGAAATACCTATTCATGGGCACCTTCAACAGGATTAAGTTCAGCAACGGTTTCTAATCCAACATTAACTGTGGGTTCTACAACCAGCTATACGGTAACCCAGAAAATAACGGCTACCGGATGTACCGCATCTACTTCTGTTGCTATTACTGCCCTGCCAGCTCCGGCTGCCGCAGCAGGAGCAAATGCTTCAATATGTACAGGTGGGTCAGTTGGCATAGGTGGCGCTCCTGTAACTGGTAGCACATATCTATGGTCGCCTGTATTCGGATTGACGTCTGACAAGGCTGCTAATCCGGTTGCAACACCGACTTCTACGACTAGTTATACTGTAACAGAAACAAATTCATTAGGATGCGTTGCATCGAATTCTGTAACCGTGAAGATAAACACTCCTGCAGCCGCTACGGCTTCGCCACAAACTATATGCGGTGGTACCGCTGTCAGTGTTGGCGCTGCATCAGTTACAGGAAGCTCCTATTCATGGGTCAGCGCTCCTGCCGGGTTTACTTCTACAGCATTCAACCCAACAGCTGCACCATTTGTAACTACTACTTATACCGTAACTGAAACAAACGTTACAGGTTGCACCGCTTCGCATTCAGTGACGATGACCGTGAAAGCAGCCCCTGCAGCTTCGGTTGGTCCTCCGGTATCTATTTGCAACGGGTCTTCAGCTTCTATCGGCGCAGCATCAGTTGTAGGTAGTACCTATTTATGGACACCATCTACCGGTTTGAGCAGTGCAATTGTTTCAAATCCGGTTGCATCGCCATCTACGACCACTACTTATATATTGACAGAAACAAACAGTCTGGGTTGCAGTGCATCACATTCTGTCATTGTGACTGTAAATGTTGTTGCCGCTAATGCAGGATCAAACGCATCTGTCTGTTCAGGTACTTCTGCCACGATTGGTGCAACTGCAGTTTCAGGAAGCACTTATTCATGGGTTAGCTCACCAGTAGGTTTCACCTCTGCATTGGCTACCACATCGGTAACGCCACTTAGCACTACAACATATACGTTAACTGAAACAAACGGTACCTGCTCAGCTTCGCATTCAGTAACGGTGACCGTAAATGCCTTGCCTCTGGCAGTCGCCGGTTCTTCCTCTACGATTTGTACAGGGAATTCAGTACAAATTGGTACCACTGCTGTAGGCGGAAGTACTTATGTATGGAGCCCTGCAACAGGATTAAGCTCATCAATAAGCTCACAACCATTTGCAGCCCCTGCAACTACTACTACGTATGCTGTAACAGAAACCAATACTAATGGATGTATCGCATCACACTCTGTAACGATAACTGTAAATGCACTTCCAGCGGCTGCAGCGGGTTCAAGCGCCTCTATTTGTCTTGGTTCTTCCACGGTCATTGGTTCAACAGCCGTGACAGGAAGTACCTACACTTGGAGTCCTTCAACTAACCTGAGCTCCTCAACAGCATCTAATCCTACAGCAACTCCTGCCGTAACGACCATCTATACGGTAACTGAGAGAAATGCAAATAACTGTGTAGCATCAAACGCTGTAACAGTAACGGTTAATCCGCTGCCAGTAGCAGCATCCGGTTCTGCTCAAACCATTTGCCCTGGATCTTCTACGGCCATTGGTGCAGCAGCAGTTACAGGAAGCACTTATGCATGGATTGGTTCAGATGCTTCCACTTATACGGTTGCAAACCCAACTGTGACGCCTGCTGCTAATACTTCTTATACTGTGACAGAAACAAACGTGAACGGATGTGTATCATCACATAGTACGACTGTAAGTATAGGAACCTTACCTGTAGCTGCCGCCGGTTCTCCAGCAACAGTATGTGCCGGTACAGGTATCCTGATAGGAGCCACGGCAGTACCCGGAAGCTCTTATGCATGGACAAGCAATCCTCCAGGCTTTACTTCTGTTTCTGCAAATCCATCGGTTGCGCCTTTGGTAACCACTACTTATACGGTGACTGAAACCAATGCACTTGGTTGCAAGACTTCAAATTCAGTTAAGATCAGTGTATCTATTCCAGTTGCTGCCGCAGGCATTAATATGGGTATATGTACCGGAGGTTCTACCACCATTGGTGCCGCTCCTGTAACAGGTAGTACTTATTCATGGTCAAGTACACCGTCAGGGTTCAGCTCTACAGCTTCCAACCCAACGGTATCACCTTCTGTGAATACTACTTATACGGTAACGGAAACAAATTCATTTGGATGTGTCAATTCAAATTCAATGAAGGTGACTATAAACAATACCAAGACTGCGGCCAATCCAGGTGTGCCTTCTACTGTTTGTGCAGGAACTTCCGTTTCAATCGGAGCTCTTGCTGTAGCCGGTAGTTCTTATGCTTGGACAAGTTCACCAGCAGGGTTCACTTCAACGGTTTCTGATCCAGTGGTAGCACCAACAACAACTACTACTTATACCGTAGTTGAGTCAAACGTTTCTGAATGTTCAAATTCTAATACAGTGACGATTACCGTTCTTCCTTTCCCAGCTGCTAATGCAGGCACATCATCACTTATCTGTTCAGGAAGTACTGCTATCCTCGGTGCCCCTGCAGTAACAGGAAGCACTTATGCATGGACAAGTTCACCATCAGGGTTTACTTCAAATTCTGCAAATCCATCGGTTGCTCCAACGGCTACCACCACCTATACATTGACTGAAACCAATGCTGCCGGTTGTTCTGCAACACACTCTGTGACTGTAACAGTGAATACCCCTGCAGCGGTGGCCGGTTCCGCCGGTTCATTTGTTTGCCCGGGAACATCATTCTCAATTGGAGGCGCTGCAGTACCAGGAAGTACCTATTCATGGACTAATTCAGGAACTTTAAGTTCTTCAACAGCAGCCAATCCAACGGCATCACCAACGGTGACAACTACCTATACGGTAACTGAAACCAATATTACCGGTTGTACAGCTTCACATTCTGTGACTTTAACCTATACGGCAGTTGTTTCAGGGTCAAACAGGTCTATATGTACAGGAGGTTCTACGATACTTGGAGGAACTGCAGTTGCGGGAAGCACCTATACGTGGTCACCAGTAACAGCATTAAGTTCTTCTACTGCATCGAACCCGACGGCAAATCCAACGGCAACGACCACTTATACGTTGACAGAAGTATATTCCGGAACGTCATCATGTACCCAAACAAATACAGTGACGGTAACGGTGAATCCATTGCCAGCTGCTGCCGCAGGTGCCGCACGTAACATTTGCCCAGGTTCCACAACAACTATAGGCGCTACCGCAGTTTCAGGAAGTACATATACCTGGAGCCCAACAACAGGTTTAAGCTCATCAACATTAGCTAATCCTGTGGCTGCCATTACTGCAACAACTACCTATACGGTAACTGAAACCAATTCTAATGGCTGTGTTAACTCAAATTCAGTGAAACTTACTCTGATAGTGCCACCAGTGGCCAATGCGGGTAACAATGCAACTGTATGTTCAGGTAACTCTATTCAACTTGGAACAGCTGCTTTGTCAGGTATTACATACTCATGGCTGCCTACTACAGGATTGACTTCTGCATCAATAGCTCAGCCTTATGCTACACCAACTAGTACAACAACTTACACAGTGACAGCTGCAAACTTCTGTCCTACTACAAGTACTGTTACAGTCGTTGTAAATCCATTGCCAGCTGCTAATGCAGGTGTCAGCAATGCAATTTGTATCGGAGGAACGGATAGTATAGGGTCTAAGGCTGTAGCAGGGGATACTTATTCATGGTTCCCATCAACAGGCTTGAGTTCAGGATCTGCTGCAAGGGTTAATGCTACTCCTAAAGTGACGACCACTTATACATTGACTGAAAGGATCACGGCTACGGGTTGTAGCAATACCGGTGTCAATATTGTAACTGTAAATCCATTGCCAGGAGCCAACACAGGTACTGGAGGGTCAATATGTCTGGGTGGGTCAACTGTAATTGGAGCAGCTCCAGTATTGGGAAGCCTTTATTCATGGACCAGTGTTCCTAAAGGGTTCACTTCAACAAGCTCAAGCGTTACAGTAAGTCCTGTGGATACCACAACTTATAATCTGGTTGAAACAGACGCTATAACAGGATGTGTTAACTCTGGTTCTACCGTTGTGGATGTGCTCAATCTGCCGGTTGCAAATATCTCCACTACCCCGGTTTGTTTTGGAACCAACGGTGTTGTGGTTGTTAACAGTGCAGCGGCAAATCAGAGCTATAAATGGTATTTGGGTGGAACTTTGCTTCCTACACAAACCAGCTTCCAAACGATTACCAATGTTGCCGGTGCCTATACAGCCCAGGTTACAAATACCATTACAGGTTGCTCAGCAATATCGAATGTAGCTACACTGGTTATTAATCCACTACCTATCAATATTGTTAAAACAATCGGGTCAAGTGTGGGTTGCCAGGGAGACAGTTTCGTGATGATTGCACCACTGGATTCTAATGATACATACCAATGGAAAATAAACGGTACACCGATAAGCGGGGCAACCGATTATATCTATGTGGCTAAAACATCTGGTGTTTACAATGTAGTGATCACATCAACTCAAACATCATGTACCGATTCATCCAGTTCGTTCCCTGTAACGATTAACCCACTGCCTGCAGTGCCACTCAATATTACAGGTTCTACAACATTCTGCGATGGAAAGAGTACCGGATTACATACTGCATCGTATTCAGGTGTTAGTTATAACTGGTATGAAAACAACAATGTGATTTCAGGTGCAAATTCACAGGATTACAATGCAACGGCGTCGGGAAGTTACTATGCACAGATCACCATTACGGCTACGGGATGTACCAACACTTCATCACCTGTTTCTGTGACTGTGAATCCAGTGCCTCTTGCAACAGCAACAGCCAGTGGTAATACCAATCTTTGTCCTGGAGCCAGCGTGGTACTCATCGCTAATCCGGATCCTTCATATAACTACAGGTGGTACAATACCTCCGGTTATATAGCAGGTGCTACCTTTGACACCTTTACGGTGACACAGGCTGACAAATATGCTGTAACTGTTACAAATAGTTTTGGATGTAGCGCTAACTCAAATTCAACTGCGGTGACTGCTGCTTCATATCCTAAAGTAAGTATCGTAAGGCCTTCAAGTACCACGTTCTGTCAGAATGCGATTACCTTGACAGTTCAGGATTCTAACGTAGGAGCATATCAATGGTATATGAACGGGAATATCATTCCTGGCGCTACTGACAGCACATTGCTTGTTGGCCAGACAGGATTATATACCGTATCTGTAAACGGTACTGTTACTTGTGTTGCACATGATACGATCGGCATAACTATTAATCCTGCACCGGTTGCTGCATTCTTTGCTTCGACAAAAAGCATTTGCGACGGCAATGATGTTAATTTTGTGAATCAGTCCAGCGTTTCAGCAGGTACCCTCAATTATGTATGGACCTTTGGAGACGGTAACGGTTCAACAAACACCAGCCCATCCTATGCATATTCTAAACCGGGTGTAAATATTGTGAAACTTGTTGCCACATCATCAGCTGGCTGTACAAGCTCTATGGTTGATACCATCACTTCATTATCTGTTACCTCAAGTGCCTTTACAACAAACTTTGAAGGCTACAGGCATTATGGATTCCAGGCTTCTGACCTTACCGGAACCACTTATACCTGGGACTTTGGTGATAGCACTCTTGGTTATGGCAAAACACCATATCATGCTTACGCAAACGATGGTAAATACAAAGTGACACTTGTAGTAACCAATGCAAATGGTTGCAGCTCTACAACAACAGAAACTGTAAATGTAGTACTGAGTGGAGTTGAGCAAACAACAACTGAAAACTTGTCCATAAGCGTATTCCCGAATCCGTTCAAAACTCAGACAAACGTAGTTTACACGTTGAAACAAGAGTCTGCAGTTAGAATAGATGCATTCGATGTTACCGGAAGACGCGTAGCACATGTTGATAATACATTACAACCTGCAGGTGAACATACCTATATCTTTAACGGATCGGTACCTGGCACCTACTTCATCAAGATGACAATCGACGGTCAGTCTTATATGAGCAAGGTCGTACAACAATAAACAACACAAACAAACCTTTTTAATTGATGAAAAGCCCCGCTGAAAAGCGGGGCTTTTTTTATTTGTCAGGAATCAGGAGACAGGAATCAGGGGATAGGAAACAGGGGTCAGGAATCAGAGGTCAGGAATCGGGAGTCAGGAATCAGGGGTTAGGAATTGGGGGTTAAGAATCGGGAGACAGGAATCGGGGCTCATGAATAAGGAGTCAGGGGTTAGGAATCAGTAGGCAAGATCATGGGTCAGGAATCGGGGGTCAGGAATCAGGGGTCAGGGATCAGGGGGTCAGGAATCAGGGATCAGAAATCGGGGGGACAGGGATCAGAGGATAGGAATTAAGGGAGGAATCAAGAGTCAGGAATCAGGGGTCAGGAATCAGAAGGAATCGTTGTTGGCGAATGTAATCAACGTCAGGAGTCAGGAATGCTATATGAAGGAATCATGTGTCAGGAGAATGGAACAAGCAGAGGAAAGGTATATCATTATACAGGGGTAATAGGGACGCTGGATACATTTTACTAACACCTGATCCCTGACTCTTGACTCCTGTTTAAAACGGATAGCCGATCCCGATATTCAATACCAGGTTGTTTGTGCGCCACGAGGGGCTTCCAGGCTCTATTTTATCAACGATCCAATAGTTGCCATTGGTTGGGTATGCCTTCCTGAAAGGTACGCCAATATCAAAGCGCAATACAAAATATGATGCATCTACCCTTAGGCCAATTCCACTGCCAACGGCAATTTGCTTGTAAAAAGTGTGGATATCGAATTTCCCTCCGGGACGGGAAGTATCGTTGTTCACGAGCCAGATATTGCCCGCATCGGTAAAAATGGCCCCCTTGAGGATGCCCGCTATAGGGAAGCGGTACTCAATGTTGCCTTCGAGTTTTATATCGCCTACCTGGTCAATAAACAGGCTGCTGTTGTTTGCCGGTAATTGATAACTGCCCGGTCCGAGAAAGCCCGGCAAAAAGGCACGGACACTGTTGTTTCCACCTGCAAAGAACTCTTTAATGTATGGTAGTGAGCTTGAATTGCCATAGGGAAGGCCAGCCCCAGCGAATAACCTGGTGACAAGGCGTTTTTCTTTACCATCTATATTAAGGTAATGGCGTAGTTCCAGTGTTCCCAGGATATATTGAGAATAAGGTACGCCAAAGATCTCATTAGGATTTTCAGGCGATGGTTCATGGTTAATGGCGGTAGATTGTACCAGGCCCAATAGGTTCCCGGATACATCAGCCGCCCCTTTAAAGAATATATCATATTTCCGGTTGGGCAATACCTGGGTATTGTAGGTGTAGGAGTAATAGCTCCCCACTACAAACTGGGTTGCAAAGCTTCTTTGCAAAGAGGTGAATACCCTTTCAAGACTGTCAAAAGCTTTGGATGTCTGACCAAGTTTGAGATAATCAATAACAATGGGATTGAAAACGTGTTCAACCGTTTCGGATTGATTCCATTTGTATCCTGCGGTAAGATTGAAAGTATTAAGATTGTAGTAGTTGATCTCCGCAACTTTTTGATAACCGATTTTAAATTCCGTTATAGGCACATAGCGGGTAGGAGGGTTCAAAATCATGAATGGGGTAATAAAGCGAGGGATGTCAAGGGTCACATCGCCGCCAAAAGTTACCGTTGTCTGGCCATGTGCCAGCCCGGTGAACTGTGCCAGTAAAGAGGTATTTGCATTAAACGTAAGAGACTCAGCACCCCTGAAAACATTGCGGTCTTTTAAACTGAGATTAATAAGAGGCCCATCATAACCATCAGACTCTGATACTAATTTTAATTCTGGTCTGATTGAGTTTTGGGGCAGGGGGGTTAAGTAGATATAAGTATCAAGTTTGCCTGTCTTTTTTAAAGTATCGAGCGCTTTGAATTTGATATTTACAAATTTATACGCCCCAAGCCGCATCAACCTGTTTAGAGTGATGTCATAATCAGAAAATGCATAAGCAGAATCCTTTTCGAGATAGATAGATTTCACAATGATCTCAGGGCGGTAGGTTTCCAGGTTCCCGATGTATATATACCCATCTACAATAGCGGTATCTGTCCTATATATGGCAGTGTCCTGGAACAAGGCATGGTTGGCGTACACATAAATATTGTTAAGGGTATAAATCCTGGTTGCCTGTTTGGGTATCCTCTTTTTAATCTGGACATATACATCTACCTGGTGGTCGCCCGCGGTAGTATCTACCTTGAAGATGATGTCTTCCGCTGTGAAATAATAGAGACCCTGCTCTTTCATGGCTGTATTGATACGCTCCCGTTCCTTTTTGAGAGAATCAAGGTTATACTGCATATCCGGCTTTATGATTGATTCGTCTTTTGTGTTGTAAAGCAGCTTATTGATGGAGCTGTCTTTTGTAGGAAAGATAACTTTGCGAAAAGCATAGGGCCGGCCTATTTTAACGAAGTATTGCATTCTCACTTTGCGGTCTTTCAATTCCGCTATTTTAGAATAAACCTCAGGATTAAAATAACCCCTGTTTTCAAGGTGGTTTTTAAGAATGTCTTCGTTGGTTTTGGGAGAAACCCGACTAAAAAGAACAGGCGGTTCACCAAGGGATGTTCTGATGAGATGTTTTAATCCTTTTTCCTTTTTTGTTGCCGCAATATTGTAAAACCAGAGTTTTACCCTTGCCGTGCCGAGCAATCTCGTATTCGGCTTTGGCCTTGTTATCAGAACAAGTTCATTTTGTAATGCCTTCTGTTTTCTAAGGGTCATCGCGCCGCTATCAGGCAATACATGCACTTCTGCGCCAACATAAAGCTGTTCTCCCGCCGGGAGATACTTACTGCCGCTGCATGACACCAAAAGCAGTGAACAAGCTATAGCAAAGCTTATATTGAACACATGAGGTATATTTTTGGTGTATCTATAGAATGGCATGGCTTGTTCTACTTTGGACCTTCAATAATCACAGGTTGATCAGGATTGGTTTTAGCAGCAATTTTTGGTTTGTCAAACAAAGTGTTAAAACTATCAAAGTCCTTAACAAAAATGAACCCGGCCCCCGTTTGCACAATCTGGCCCTCAATTAGTCCGGCATAGGTATTGTCCCGGAAAACCGTGACCCTGTACCGGCCGTCTTTGGTGAGCATATATTCAATGGATACATCACTGACTGCCTGGTTTGACGGCGTAGATTCCGGGTGCAATTTATCAACCCCTACCACATCCAGCTGACCACCAAGGTTCACTGCAAGACGGTCTTTGAGAAATTGTTGCTGTAAGGTTGCTTTGAACTCGTTTGTCAAA
>Ga0207007_1305_pt1 | contig 10789 bp, 9 predicted proteins | sample Alteio_BWMinCont_85_FD_153487 | JGI IMG/M metagenome (GOLD analysis project Ga0207007, IMG submission 153487) | Enriched cells from forest soil in Barre Woods Harvard Forest LTER site, Petersham, Massachusetts, United States -... | ecosystem: Environmental > Terrestrial > Soil > Temperate forest >...
GATCAGGTTTTTTTCATTTTTTAATTCCTCATGCGAACCAAACCAGACCGCACGCTGTTCTGCCTGCATGGTCACGATTTTGCACTGGTTTGCACAGGCCGCCGCTATCGGATGACTGGCGTCGTTAATCGGTATGGCCTTAAAATCTGCCGTGCTCAACTGCGACGACAGGCTGGATTTGTAATAAGCCGGTTGCAGACTTTGCTGTTGCGGTTGATATAGATATAAAATCCCTTTTTTTGAACCGACTACCGAACTTAACTCGTTCAGTACACGCGCCAGCAAGTCGTCTATGTTTGATTCCGACGCCAGACTGACCGACAGCTCCAGAAAGGACCGGATAGTCGATTTCATGCGCTCCATCGCTGACGCCAGATCGTCTATTTCGGTGATATTGGATTGAATATTGATCGGCTGACTAAAATCAAAATGGGCTATGGCTGCGGCGGCATCGGCCAGACGCTTTAACGGTTTCGACGCAAAACGTGAAAAATAAACCGTGAGTGCAATGCCGAGCAGGCCCACCAGCAGCGACAGCAGCAATGTTTGATGACGTAACCGCGTAATATTGGCAAGCAGTTCGCTGTGTGGACTGGTAATCAGCAAATGCAGGGGATTACCGTTAGGGATCTGGATTTCGGCATTAAATGATTCCCAGTCGCCGCCGCGCTGGTGTACCAGATGGCTGCCCAGAATAGTGATCTGGTCTTTTTGAAACAGCTGGAACAGGACCGGTGCGTTTTGTGATTTCAGCTTGGGTAATGAATAGTCACCATCGCTATTGATTACCGGTGCGGGTATATACGGTTCGCCATTCCCGGACTGGAGCGCGAGCACCCCGCCATCGTGCGTCAGTAGCGCAATGCGACTGGACGGTGTCCCTTTGCCGTGCTCCAGAATGTCCGCCAGCTCGGAAATTTCTATATCTACCCCGACTATCGCTGTATCAGCCTGATCGGTCGCTCTGGTGGCATAACTGAAACCCAGCATGCCGTCGGCTTTAAAATAATAGGGATCGGTACCGGCCACTTCATCCGCCTTGTGTTGCATGGCCAGTTGATACCAGGCACGTGTGCGGGCATCAAACGCGATGTCGGTTCTGCTCACCCGCGCCAGCTCATTGCGCATCTCATCCAAAAACAGAATGGTGGCAGTCCAGCCTTTAGAATTTTTATCGCTGTCTTTGCTGATGCTTTCTACCAGCCATGCTGTTTTGGGTGGCGCATTGAACCGTTTGCGCATGATCTCGGTTTCGGTCCATTCCCGAACTGCAAAATAATCGCCATTGGGATACGCCACATAGGCGGCAATGGTCGCGTCGCTGCTGTCGATAGCGGTGGTCAAATAAGGCAGGAAATTCAATCGCTGGTGCAGAGTGTTTGCGTGGGTCAGATCGTCGTGACGCGCCAACAACTGGGTTTGTACTTTGGCGCGTTCATACACGCTTATGACACTGTTGACTACTTTTTGACCGATCAATTCATATTGAGCGTCGATTTCAACCAATAAAATCTGCCGCATTTTTTCGAATAGCAGCGTATCCAGCGCTAACCCGAAAACAATAATCAAGGCCGCAAATAAATACGACAGCTGGATATGAAACGGGGTTTTTTTATTTTTTAACATTGCCGGATTGTTAAATTAAAGAGGCCCTTCTACTCTCGCGATTTTAATGCACATTCAACCGGTATTGCGTGTAACGTCGTAATTAATACCTGCGGAGCTATGCCGACTAAAAAACCACGTCGACCGCCATTGATATAGATAGCGGGTAACGACAGAATTTCCTTTTCCACATAGATCGGCAAGTCCTTTTTGGTACCAAACGGCGAAGTGCCACCTATCTGGTAACCGCTATGACGTTGCGCAACGTCGGGACTGCAGGGAGTCACACTTTTGCATCCGATCTGGCGCGCCAGATTTTTGGTTGAGACGGTACAGTCACCGTGCATTAGGACGATGAGTGGTTTGCCTGCGTCATTTTGCATCACCAGCGTCTTTACTACGCTATGTTCGTCCACACCCAATTCGCGTGACGAAACGCTGGTGCCGCCATTCTCTTCGTAATTGTAGGGATGCTCTGAAAAGCTGATTGCATGCTGTCGTAGAAAATGCGTGGCAGGTGTTTCTGATATATGTTTTTGATGGCCCATGAAATTATCCGCGTGGATGGTGTTCCTTGTGTAATCGCTTTAAGCGCTCTCGGGCAACGTGGGTATAAATCTGCGTGGTAGAAATATCCGAATGACCGAGCAGCAATTGTACAACGCGTAAATCGGCACCGTGATTAATTAGGTGGGTGGCAAATGCATGGCGCAATGTATGTGGCGACAGCGGTGCATTGATGTCGGCCAGCTGGCTATATTTCTTAATCAGTATCCAAAACATCTGACGCGTCATGGCACTGCCGCGCGCGGTGACAAATAACGCATCGTCGATTTTTCCTTTCATGATGACCGGACGGGATTCATTGACGTAGCGTGTGATCCAGCTGCTGGCGATTTCGCCGAACGGCACCAGTCTGGTTTTGTCGCCCTTGCCGGTAATCCGCAATACGTGGTCGTTCATGCTGACTTCCTGAATTTTAACCAGCACCAGTTCGGTAACGCGCAAGCCGCTTGCATACATTAGTTCCAGCATGCAGCGATCGCGTAATCCGAGTTCGGTATTTACATCAGGCGCAGCCAGCAGCGCCTCAACCTGCGCTTCGCTCAGTGTTTGAATATTGCGTGACGGTGTTTTTGCCGAGGCAAGTTTGAGAGTAGGATCAATGGTGATTTTATGTTCGCGCAATGCGTGCTGATAAAACCGTTTGAACACGGTCAACCGACGGTTGGCGCTGGTCGCCTTGCTGTCTTTCAGGTAGTGCATGTATTGCTGTATCGTTGCTGCAGTTGCGCCGCTTAGCGCTTCATGTAAATTGGCATGCAAATTTACACTAAGCCATTTCGCAAACAACGTCAGGTCGCGCCGATAGGCTTCCAGCGTATTTTTTGACAGGCCGTCTTCCAGCCACAGCGCGTCGCAAAATTCGTCTATTTCAGATTGGTGTTGTGCGCTAATAGCCATGCACACCTTCGTGTCTGAGCAGCCATCGTTTGATCTGCAGCTGATAACTGGTGCTTGCATCCTGATTGGCAAATCCACCCAGCCCATTGGCGGCAGTGACTCGGTGGCAGGGAATGATGAGCGGGTAAAAATTCGCGCCGCAGGCCTGCCCTACGGCACGAGGAGCGGAGGCGATCAGTTTGGCGATCTGTCCGTAAGTCGCCACCTGTCCTAATGGAATTGACGAGATCGCTTTCCACACTTTTTGCTGATGCGCGGTTCCGAGCTGTGCGATTGGCAAATCAAATTGGAATGCCGGATCGTCAAAATAATTTTGCATTTGCTGCGCAACTTTTTTTGCCAACGCCGATGTTGGCGGCACCAACTCGTAGTTGGACGGAAGGTAAACCAATTCTCGTAACATGCCCGACTCGGTACGGATTCCCATGCGGCCAAACGGTGCCTGAACGACAGCGCAAAAACGAATGTGATTATTCATTTGGTGAAGTAAGAATTAGTTAGGAATATCGTAGTATGAATGTTGAATCGCACATTGCGCAGGAATTGGAAATAAAAAGTAAAAATGTAAAACGTGGCAGAAAATTAAGGAGGAAAAATTCAGAAAAAATATCGAAGAAAGCGTTAGATAAAAATCGCAGCGGAAAAAGAAAAAGGCGCATCTGAAAGATACGCCTTTAAAACTACGTTCGCGCTTTTTGCTAATATCATGCTTTTTTTATTGGCATCCTTAGCTATATTGAAACGCGGTCTCCTCGATGTTATTTCGGATTGCTCCGGTTTTTATAATCACCTGCTAAATCAACATTGGGAGCAAAGATATCACAGCGCATTTGGATAAGCAATTTCAAGTTGCTCTGGCCACAAACCATTTTCTATTTTGTGGTAAATATGTGAAAGATTATTAGTCTGGCATTGAAGCAAAGCGAGCCCAACTGCAGACGCAACCACGATTTGTGCAGTCGCACAAAATACCATTTTTATTGAACTGGTAACTCCTGTCTGATCTCGTTAAGCAGCTCTTTTCGGAAGCGGCTACCCATCTGATTTCTGACGGGCAGCAAGGCACTGCGCCACTGTTTTTTTTCTTCTTCAGTCAATTCGATGACAGTAGTTTTTCCTGAATTTTTTATGGCTGCCAGATCCGCATCGTTCTGTTGTTGCGCAACTATGTTGGCATATTTTGTCGTCTCACTCATTGCTGCAGTTAGCTGTATTTGAATTTCGCCAGGTAGTGAATCCCAAAACTTTTTATTGATAATAACTACGTAACCCAAATACCCATGATTGGTCATGCTTAAATATTTTTGTGACCTGGTCAAATCCAATGTGTAGAACAAGGCCGGCGTGGTTTCGGTGCCATCTATTAAGCCGTTATTGAGAAATTTGTAGGACTCAAAAAACGGCATGGAGAATGGAATTGCGCCAAGAGCGGACATTTGGAGAGCGATGACTTTTGACGGCGGAACGCGCATTTTCAATCCGCGCATATCGTTGGGGACATGGATCGGTATATTGGCCGACATATTTTTAAAACCGTTGTCCCAATACCCGAGTCCGACGATGCCTTGTGGTTCGAGTATGCTTAGCAATTTGCGGCCGATAGGGCCGTGTGTGATCCGGTGCAAATCGTCCTGATTTCGAAATAAATAAGGTACATCAAAAACTTCAAAATCATGTATGCCCAGGGAAGAGAACTTCGAGAAGGAAGGTGCCAGCATCTGCACGGAATTCAATTGCAGCGCTTCCATTTCTTCATTATCTTGGAAGAGTTCGCTATTAGGGTAAACAACTACTCTGACTTTGCCACTTGTGAGCTTCTCGGCAACCTGTTTAAAGTGCGTCGCTGCCAGGCCTTTTGGGGAGTCGGCCGTTGCTATATGACTAAATTTGATGACAATTTGCGCTATCGCATTTTGCTGATAACAATTGAATACAAAAATAATCAAAAAAAAGTATCTAAAAGATAACATAATTTATCAACCTTGCTATAGAATTAACCGCCATTTAAAAAGCAGACTGTTATTTTGGAAAATCCTGACACTATCAACCGCATACCATTTTTTAAACAACACTGGGTAATACCTATTTTGTTGGCGATATTGGTATTGCCGATTTTGATTTTACTGCCCTGGCATAATCAAAAAATGGAATTCGAAGAAAGACAGGACCAATTAATCGCCGATACGTTATGGGTGGGACAAGGTATTCAGTCTCGCATGTCAAAAGATGAGGATTACATTAAATTTCTGGGTGAAGATGTTGCAACTGGCCGGTTTACCACTGAACAGATCGAAAGGCGCTTTTCAACATTTCTTGAAACTCACAATGAATTTCAGCAGTTAATCTGGTTGAATGCGCAGGGCCAGATTCTATACGCTTCCCAACCGATTTCGTTAGACGATTTTTCACCGGATTCGCGCCAGACAATTTCCGACGCGCGCACCAGCTCCATGCCGCAGTATTCCGATCCGGCTGTTATGCGAGGTCATGGGACAGATGTATTGATGGACTACCATTTTCCCTTATTCAGCGATCAGTCAGGTGAGCAAAACGGCGAGAAAAAAGGCGAGAAAAAAGGCGAACCAGAGAAAAAAGGCGAGAAAAAAGGCGAACCAAAATACCTGGGCAGCATCGTTGTCAGCTACAAACTGTCTGCAATTTTGCAGGATGCCGTGCCGTGGTGGTTTGCCAAAGATAATGAAATCAGCATAGTTGACATTGACGACCGCGTCGTCGCTGTGCGCGCAGACGGAGGGCCAGGGCTTAACGTTTTCACTCATTCCAGAAGTTTGGATTTGCCAGGTGTGAGCCTGATGTTGAAAACAAACAGCATTAATAATTCTCCCAAATTATTGTCGAATGTTTTGGTGCTGACAGTGATTGTCCTGGCCTTGGGTTTGTCCTGGAGTTTATGGGAACTCTGGCGCGATGTCCTGCGTCGACAGGCGGTCGAAACCGCGCTACAGGCACAAGTTGCATTTCGTAAGGCGATGGAGAAATCGCTGGTCACCGGGTTGCGGGTTCGCAGTATGGATGGCCATCTGGTTTATGTGAACCCTGCATTCTGCGCCATGGTGGGGTTGACAGAGCAAGAGTTAATTGGGCAGAAAATGCCGTTTTCTTTTTGGACGCAGGCGGCCTATGAGGCATTTGGAGCGGACTTGCCCATGGCTGAAATACCGGTAGTGCACAATGGTTTCGAAACGGTCTATCAGCACGCGGCGGGGCATGAGTTTCCCGTGTCGATTTATGAGTCACCACTGGTGGATGAAAACGGACTTCAGACTGGATGGATGGGTTCCATCCTTGATATCAGCGAAAGAAAGAAAACCGAACTGACATTGCGCCAAAGTGAAGACAAACTGCAAAGAAGCGCGCGGCTTGCTACGATGGGCGAATTGGCCTCGATGATGGCGCATGAATTAAACCAGCCGCTGACTGCCATCAACACCTATGCATCCGGCATACTGAATATGATGAAATCCGGCAAAGTGGAATCCGATGAATTGATTCCGGCATTAGATCAAATGCAAAAGCAGGCAGTGCGCGCTGCGACAATCATCCGCAGCGTTCACGATTTCGTGGTCAAGCGCGGCCCGAATCGTACACAGCGTCAATTTAGTGAAGTATTCAACGCTGTCTTGCCACTCATTCAGATGCAGGCAAAAACATATTTAATATCTTTGAAATTCGACGTCGAGACCGCATTGCCAGACGTGTTGATTGACCCTATTTCGATAGAGCAGGTCATACTCAATCTGACGCGCAACGCATTGCACGCAATGCACGACCTGCCGATGAAACAACGGGTATTACATATCACCGCGAGCCGAAAAGGAAATCAGGTTCAAGTAGAAGTGATAGATAACGGAGCAGGAATTACCGAGGAAGTTGCGGAGCGGCTGTTTTCGCCGTTCTTCTCTACCAAGGCAGAGGGCATGGGGATGGGCCTCAATATTTGTCGCACGATCATTGAATTTCATGGTGGTCAGCTTAACTATCTTCCCAATCCATCGGGTGGAACCATTTTCAGTTTTACAGTACCAGTCGCAAGCCATGGATCTGTCCAAACTGAATTAATTTAAATTAACTTTTTTTAAGAAGAAAATATGCTGCATGTCGTTGATGATGAAATTGATATTCAAGAAGCGTTGAGTTGGGTAGCCAAGTCAAAAAAATTGAGATGTACCACGTATTCAAGTGGCGAAGAATTGCTTGAGGCACTCAATATTCCAGAAAGAGAAGTTGTGGATGTTTCGCCCGAGCAATTGGCGGCGGTAAAGCTTGATCCTGACGGTGATTGCATTATTTTAGATATACGCATGGGCGGCCTCAGTGGGATTGCCACCTTCGATATTCTGGTCAATCGAAAATTAACCAAGCGACTTCCCGTGATTTTTATTACCGGTCATGGTGAAGTTTCAATGGCGGTGGAATCGTTAAAACGAGGCGCTTTCGATTTTTTTGAAAAACCGTTTAACGACAATATCCTGTTTAGTCAGGTTGATCTGGCGTTTAAGCTGTCACGCAAAGAAGCGGAATTTTCGCTGGTCCAAAAACGGTTTAACAAATTGACTAACCGTGAAAAAGAGATACTCAATCTGATTCTGGTCGGGAAAATGAATAAGGTCATTGCAGATAACCTGGGTATCAGCATGCGTACTGTTGAAGTACATCGGGCAAATATTCTGGATAAAATGGAAGTGAAAACCGCAATCGAATTGGCAACCGTGATCCGGTGACGATCTGGCAGGCTACTGCTGCAGTGCCCACAGAACGTGCTCGCGCACCAGTTCAGATGGATCTGCAGAACGTTTTTTCAATGCGACATCAAGCTCGCCAGTAGATAGTCCGGATAACCTTAACGTCCGTTTTGCATTACCTAATCCAACCGCCAAATTCCTCAGCCATCTCAGGTAGCCGATACGTCGTATCGGACTGCCTGCCATTTTTTCTAGGAACTCCGCTTCATCCCAACTGAACAACGCTATCATGCTGACGTGATCAAGCCCGTGCCTGACCGCGAAATCCGGCTGGTCGCTGGGCTGCGCAAATTTATTCCATGGGCAATATAACTGGCAATCATCGCAACCGTAGACCCGATTTCCGATCAGCGGTCTTAGATCCAGAGGAATACTGCCTTTGAGTTCGATGGTCAGATAGGATATGCAGCGCCGCGCGTCAACTTCATAGGGTGCCACAATCGCCTGGGTCGGGCAGCAAGTCATGCAGGCGCTGCAGCTGCCGCAGTGTTCGGTAACGGGCGCATCAACCGGCAAAGGCAGATCGGTGATAATTTCTCCGATAAAGAAAATCGATCCGGCATGTTGGTTCAACAGTAAAGTGTGTTTGCCACGCCATCCCAGGCCGGCCTTTTCCGCCAGAGCGACTTCCATCACCGGTGCGGAATCAGTAAATACGCGATATCCAAATTGACCGGTTTCAGACTCGATGCGATCAGCCAACTGCTGCAAACGGCCTTTCATCACTTTGTGATAATCGCGCCCACGCGCATAAATCGAGATGACAGCCTGTTGCGGCTGTGCACTGGCCTGCTTTTCAATATCACGCCAATCTGATCGGGTGTGTTGTGGCAGGTAATCCATACGTACCATGATTGCACGCTGCGCTCCTGGTACCAGTTCTGCGGGTCTGGCGCGCTTTAAGCCGTGCGTTTCCATATACGTCATTTCGCCGTGATGCCCGGCCGCCAGCCACGCCGTAAATCCGGCTTCCTGTTCGGATAAATCGATATCTGCAATGCGGACTTCAGAGAATCCTAATTCTTTTCCCCAAGCTTTAATGCGCATTGCCAGGTCATTGTCGTTTATCATGTGAATAATTCATTAAAGCAATTGTCCGAATTCTACTATCTTAAGAGATACAGCAATACGATGCAGCAAAATACCGCCCAATTTAAAACGCGTTTGAAAAACGAAGCCGCAACAGATGCGCTGGGACGCTGTCTGGCTCATCGCTTGGTGCCTGGCCTGGTCATTTATCTGTATGGCGATTTGGGCGCAGGGAAGACCGCATTAACGCGCGCGCTATTGCATGCTGCAGGTGTTGTTGGGCATGTAAAAAGTCCAACCTATACATTGGCAGAACCTTATCAAATTCAGTTGGCAGGTCAGCAAACTACTGTGATGCATTTTGATTTGTATCGGATGAGTAGTCCGGACGAATTTTTGGAAGCCGGGTTTAGGGATGTATTTAATCACAGCACAATATGTATCGTCGAATGGCCGGAAAAAGGAGCGAAGGTATTGCCGCTGCCTGACCTTGAGGTGCATTTGACTGTTGCCGGTACCGGGCGTCATGTAGAATTACGTGCCATATCGGATAAAGGAAGTGCATGTCTGAATCAATTAAACTTTGCTCCCAATCTGTGAATACGTCAAAAAAAATAGTTAAAAAAAAATCGCGCCGCATTTTCCTGAAAACTGGTGCCACGCTGCTACTGTCCGTTCTGGTTCCCAAATTATCTTATGCGTCGCAAATTCTGGCGGTTCGAGTATGGCCGGCGGAGGAATATACGCGCGTTACGTTGGAAGGCGATGTTGAATTAAAGGCAACTCAATTTTTGGTCAAAGATCCGCTGCGCATGGTGGTCGATGTAGACGGTTTGGAGTTGAATTCCACCTTGAAAGAAATCATCGCAAAAATTCAACCCAACGATCCGTATATCAAACAGGTCAGGGTCGGGCAAAATCGACCGAATGTGGTGAGGCTGGTTTTTGATCTTAAAGAAGAAATTAATCCGCAGGTGTTTTCCTTGCAGCCGGTCGGTGAATATCAATATCGTCTGGTATTTGACTTGTATCCGGTGCATCCGGTAGATCCGATAGAGGCGTTGATAGAAAAAGGACAGTGGCTGCAGGACCAGCCGGTGGCCAAAGCTGATCCGACGCCGCAAGCGCCGATAGAGCAGCAAGTCGCACCGCAGCCCATTCCTCAACCTATACCGCAACCGAAATTAAATCCCAATCCCGAACAGTCGCTTGCATCGCCGGATTTAAAAAATGTGCCGCAACTGACTCGCATGGTCACTATCGCGCTGGATCCGGGTCATGGCGGAGAAGATCCCGGTGCAATCGGGCGAGGCGGCAATCGTGAAAAAGATGTCGTTCTGGCTATCGCCAAACGGCTCAAGGCAAAAATTGAAATGCAACCGAATATGCGTGTATTTTTGACGCGCGACGCGGACTTTTTTGTACCGCTCAATGTCCGGGTTGAAAAGGCGCGCAAGGTTCAGGCAGATTTATTCATGTCAATACATGCGGATGCGTTTATCGAACCCACGGCGCGCGGTTCTTCGGTTTTTGCCTTGTCGGATAAAGGCGCCAGTTCGACTGCGGCGCGCTGGTTGGCGAATAAGGAAAACTCGGCGGATTTGATAGGCGGCGTTAACATTAAAAATCATGACCGACAGCTAGCTAGCGTCCTGCTTGATCTCTCCACCACGGCGCAAATCAGCGATAGCCTGAAACTGGGCGGTGCAATCCTAAGTGAAATAGGCGGTATCAATCGACTGCACAAAGGCTCGGTGGAGCAGGCTGGCTTTGCCGTGTTAAAAGCACCGGATATCCCCAGCGTATTAATTGAAACGGCGTTTATCTCCAATCCTGAAGAAGAAGCGAAATTATTGGATGATAATTACCAGGATCAGATGGCCGAGGCGATTTTAAAGGGTATCAATCGCTATTTTTCCAAGAAGCCG
>Ga0207007_1307_pt1 | contig 10749 bp, 13 predicted proteins | sample Alteio_BWMinCont_85_FD_153487 | JGI IMG/M metagenome (GOLD analysis project Ga0207007, IMG submission 153487) | Enriched cells from forest soil in Barre Woods Harvard Forest LTER site, Petersham, Massachusetts, United States -... | ecosystem: Environmental > Terrestrial > Soil > Temperate forest >...
TACTTAGACAATATTGATTTTATAAAGGAGATTCTCAAAAAGGATAATGTGGAGATTCTTTAGAATTAGTAAACTTTTCTTTCTTTACTTTTGTAATCTCTATTCTAAAACACAAACAAAAAAATGGCAGTAGAAATAACCGATAGCAACTTTGAATCCATGTTGAATTCAGGCAAACCTTTAATGGTGGACTTTTGGGCACAATGGCTTCACAATCCTTTACAAAAGATTTGGCTGTGTTTATTGCAATTTCTCTGTTAACCATGTCTTTAATTCATTTGCTTGATCTATAACACCCTTTGTAAATTCTTCGTTGCAAATTTTATACAATTGATCGAGATATTCCTGATAACGGCCTTCAATTTGAAACGGTTTAGACTTAAAAGGAATTCATTTGTTTTATCATCCAGAGCAACAGGAGTTTGTGAAATGATGTATATTGCATTATGAGTTTTAGGAGGTATATTGCTCTCATTATACTTAATCCACAAAGCTTTGGCTAACTTTTCGATAACAAGATGCGTGAAAAATAAAGATTGAAGATATTTCCTGCCTTGGAATAAAATTCCAACTGCTTCCCAGTCATCTTCAGCCTGGGTAATCCAATGTGCTACATGCTCTTCTTTGCTTATCACATTTCAAAGATAACTATGATATGATTACCTTCCCATAATATGCGCCATTTTTGGTGCTTAGGTGAAATAAATACATGCCGGGTGATAAATCAATGGAATTTAACCGGATTTGCTTCCCTTCAAAGGATTCTTTTTTCAATATTTTCCCCGATACATCCAGGATTTCCACTGATCCGGACTCATCTTCAGGCAAATTGATCGAAAATGCTCCTTTAGTCGGATTTGGGAAAATTGAAATAGTTGAATTTTGATTAATTACGCTCTTTAATCCCGCAAATCCCCCATTGAATGTTCTTAAAAATGTGCCACTGTCACCAACAGCATAACCCGTGTCTTTACTGACAAAATGAATGCTATTGAGAGTACGGGATGTACCTGATTGTTGCAAAACCCAATTTTTGCCCCCGTCTGCAGTATGATATATTGCGCCTTCTATACCACTTGCGTATCCGCTGGTATCGTTAAGAAAATAAACCGAAAATAACGTATTGGTATTTATGCCATTGTTCTCTGGAAACCAGGTTTTACCGCTATCAATAGTCTTGTACATCAATTTGGGGCTACCGCAAGCGTAGCCAATGGCGGGCGAAGGGAAGCACATATCAAAACATAAATTGTATTCATTAAAAACTGAATCGCAGGAGAAAGTCTTACCACTGTCACGCGTTACAGGAATAAAAGGGTCGTTTGCCCAGTATATAAACCCAGTACCGGGAGTTGAAAAAACTATTAAATGAGGATTAACAATTTCATTGACACAGCCCTTCGAGAGAATTTCATTCCAGGTTTTACCGCTGTCTACTGACGCATATAAAAAATCACCTCCGGTTGAAACGTAGCCGACAGCAGGATTAGGAAATGAAACGGAGGTTAGGTTTATATTTCTAAGAAATACGGAATCCCAGGTCACCCCATCATTTTTGGTGTAGTAAATATATCCACTATTGTATCCGTTTACAAAAAAAGTGTGCGGCTTTGTTGTTATTACCTTAGTATGAATTACCATGCCTGTGTTTTCCCTTGTCCAATTCAAGCCAAAGTCGGTTGATCTATAAAGCGCATAATCATCATCAGATGAAATAATTCCTACATTATTTGAGAAGACAACTGATGTGAAATGTCTTGTTGAATTTAAAGGAAGTGATTGCCATTGTGCTGCTGATTTTTCTGAGTGGAGAATCAGGAAAACACCTATTAGCAGGTATATGATGGAATAAAGTCTGGGTTTATTTAATCTGGTCATAAATCTTACAGGTTGATCTATGCAAATTTATAAAAAAAGAGTTTCCCGTTTCAACCCCCAAAATCCCCGCAAAACACCTTGGTCACATATTTCATCACCACCTTGCCATCCTCTTCATATTTTTCAAACAATTCTATTAATACCTCAATAGCGTCCTTATATCCCGGATCTGAGAAGGGAATAGCATAAGAAGCAGAATCATATCTTCCTTTTAATCCTTCAAAATCAAATACCTGTTGGTTATCAAAATGTTCTTCATGGAAAACACCTGGTGAAAAGAAAGCAGCGATTTTGTTTTCATCTACATTCCGATGGTCAATTTCCTTGTAGTCTGTAGAGTATTTGTACAAAAAAGCATCATATTCTCCCATGAAGCCTGTCTGGTTGGGTTCTCTTTCGTTCCAGATCAAAACAACCTTTCCGACTGCTTTCAGGATACGTTTAAATTCCTTTTTGGTTTCGGTGAGATCAAACCAATGAAAAGCCTGTCCGGCGACTATAAAATCAATGCATTTATCTGGCAATCCGGTTTCTTCGCTGCGGGCATTAATGCTTATAAAATCGGGATTCCCCATAAATAGATATTCTGCGGCAAGCCGCATGTCTTCGTTAGGCTCAACCCCGTAAACCTTGTTACCGTTATTAAGGAACATTTCGGTAGATTTTCCGGTGCCAGAGCCAATATCTGCAATAATTGAAGAAGGTGTTAAGCCGTAATCGTTTTTCAGATAATCAATGATTCCCGAAGGATAGCCTGGACGGTATAAAACATAGTCTTTAACCCGGGAAGAGAATCTTGTTGTGGGGTTTGTATTCATAATTGTTTTTTCATTTTATGCCCATTATTCCCAGCCAGCCTTCTGCCCAATATCAATTTAAAAATCAAACCATCGGTACTTTTTGTAAACCCTTCTCCAACTCCAAAATTGAATTCCCAATCAGGGGATAAATTCAGATCAATGGCTGGGAAAATCTGTTGCTCCTGTTGCTGATAAGGGAAAAAACCACCGACCGGTCCTAAAGAGCCATAATACTCAACCCCAAGGGCTACTTCTTTTGTAATGTCAAAACTGAATTTGAAATCCGGTGAAAACTCACCGCCCTTTCCCGCATCATATCCTTTAAAGGCATAATCTATAACCGGATTCAATGAAAAATACCAGCGTTTTATTTTCTTATCAATAATTGGCCTGAGTTCCAGGGTATATTCATCGTTGCAATATTCTTGTCTTTGATACCCGAATTCGGTTGACAGACTTAAACCGACAGGCCATTTGAGGCTTTCAGGTACTGCAAAACGTGGTCTGATATGATCGCCGACCCAGTCATATCCGTACTTTGGGTTGAGGCTGCTGAAATAATAAAAACCTACTTCAAACCAGGGCGTGAATCCATGCGTGATCTCAATGGTTTCGTGTTCCGCGCCTTGTGTTGGTCTTACACCATCTGTGATCATTGTCGAGCCGATAGCAGTATAGTTGCTGTGCAGCTCGATCATGGTATAACCTGCAGGAACAAGATCCGAACCATAAACCTGTATTTCATAATTGTCCTGTCCGTAACAAAGCGAGGCTCCAACTATAGCGAAAAGGCAAGTGAAAGAAAATCTGAGCTTGGTTATCAATTCCGGGCTGAGCATGGCACCAATAGGTATTCATGCAAAAATAGCTCATAAATAAATGTGGGCAATGCTTTCAGTGTTAAGATTTAGGAATCAATAACTCCCGACAGCCTCAACTACCACACCTTTTGTGTTTTCTGCCCTGAAAGGGCGGATATCTTTTACGATTCCTACCCATGACAAAATTGTAAGCAGGTAAAAAGTCATATCAATCTCCCACCACTTGTATCCTTGACGGCAAGAGCTTTTGCAATGATGATGGTTGTTATGCCACCCTTCACCCAGGGTAATAATAGCCAGGAATACATTATTTCTGCTATGATCGTCCGTTTCAAATCTGCGCGTGCCATATACATGTGCCAATGAGTTTACACAATACGAAGCCTGGTACAGGCAGATAATGGTAAGCAGATATCCCCATACAAAGGCGGAAATGCCTCCAATGGCAAATATCAAAATAGCAAACGACAACGTGGGAAGCCAGTAGTATTTATCCAGAAAACGCAGCTCAGGGTATTTACCAAAATCGGCTATTTTTTTAGGATTATATCCTTGTGTTGCCGGGTCAAAAATCCAGCCGATATGGGAATACCAGAACCCTTTAAGTACCGGGGAATGCAGGTCTTCTTCTTCATCAGAATGGATATGATGGTCACGGTGATTGGCCGCCCACCACAATATTCCCTTTTGTGCCGATGCCATGGTCATCCAGGCCATAATGAATTGTGGTATCCTGTCGAGTTTATAAGATCTGTGGCTGAAATAGCGATGGTATCCGGCTGTTATGAAGAACATCCCAAAGAAATAATTGATGCCAAACAAGGCAACATATTTCCAGCTGAAAGGCACCATAAAAAGGGCTGCGATGCCTACAATATGGATAAGAATATAAGTATAAAAGGTGATTCCGCGGTTTTTGAGCATATTTGAGGAAGAAATAATTAGGCCGCAAAGATAAGATAATAAAAAAAACTGGCAAAATATGATGGAAGAAGTTTACCAGCCGGCATATCATAAAATAATATTGCCATTCCAAATATCAGGGTTAACTTTGACCTGAAAGTCCGGGGGGATTTAAAAAACAAGTTTGATTTCAGCTAAACTGGATTTGCATATTCAAAAATGTGCGGCTGTGTTTTCTTTGCCATTTCTGCTTAATTTGGTCAATTCCAAAAACCGAACTCAGTTACAATACTATGATGGGGATATCAGATAGCGACAAAAAAAAAGCTGTTAAAAACATAGCAAAGATTGAAAACCAGATTTCTGATCTTAAAAAACTCCTTGAGAAGTTTAGTCCGACAAAACAAACCAGTGAGGAAAAGGAAGAAATCTATGGAATTATGTCGGAGATTGAAGAGTTAAGTGCCATGATAAGCATTTAACAGCCTCGAAAAGAGGCGGCATTTGATTGCAAATAGGATTATAGTGTTTTTTGGCTGTGTGCCAATTTTAATCTTTGCGTTCTTTGCAAAAAACTTTGCGTTCTTTGCGTGAGATTTTTTCTTACAAACCTGGAAAGAAAAGATAATCATTAAGAAGGCGATAACTCATGATATACAGCTCCGAAAATTCTGCCAATCCAGTCACAAAACTATTCGGTATCCAATATCCCATCATCCAGGCTGGCATGATCTGGTGTGCCGGATGGGAGCTTGCTTCTGCCGTAAGCAATGCAGGTGGATTGGGTTTGATCGGCTCCGGGTCTATGTATCCTGAAATTCTTCGTGAACATATCCGTAAATGTAAAGATGCTACGAACAAACCTTTCGGTGTAAATGTGCCGCTCATCTATCCTGATATCGAAAAACATATCGAGATCAGCATTGAAGAAGGCGTCAAAATCGTTTTTACCTCGGCAGGCAATCCCAAAACATGGACTTCCCTCTTGAAATCGCATGGAATTACTGTAGTGCATGTGGTATCCAGCGTTAAGTTCGCCATAAAAAGTGAAGATGCGGGAGTGGACGCCGTGGTGGCGGAAGGTTTTGAGGCGGGAGGACATAACGGCCGCGAAGAAACGACAACTATGGTGTTGATCCCGGCCGTAAGAGATGCCGTTAAAATCCCATTGATTGCCGCAGGTGGTATTGGGTCAGGTCGCTCTATGCTTGCTGCAATGGCCCTTGGTGCCGATGGGGTGCAAATGGGAACACGCTTTGCGCTGAGCTATGAATCTTCAGGGCATCCGGCATTCAAAAAAGCTATTTTAGATTCAGGTGAAGGGGATACTACCCTTACCTTAAAAAAACTGACGCCGGTAAGAATGCTTCATAACAGGTTTTTTGACGAAATCTCGGCCGCTGAAAAAGCCGGTGCAGATGCAGATACCCTTGCATCCATGCTTGGCAAGGGCAGGGCCAAAAAAGGGATGTTTGAGGGGAACCTGGATGAAGGAGAACTGGAAATCGGCCAGGTGGGAGGATATATCAGGGATATTCAGCCTGCCGCAGAGATCGTTAAAAATGTCTGGGATGAATTTTTAGCGGCAGAAAAAGAGCTTTCAGTACGAAACAGATTTTTTTTGGAACAAAACCCGGGCAAAAGTTCTTATTAATATTATATAGTATCTTAACTTTGCAGCTGTTAACAAAGTATAAGGGTATTGTATTAATAACCCGATGAAAAAAGAAATGACACAACCTTCTTCCGCGCAGAACAAATCGAATAATCTTGTGTTACCTGTAGCAATGGCTGTTATTGGCGCAAGTGTTGTGCTAATGGCAGTAATGCTGTTGGTAAACGATAAAAAAAGCGGAAGGGATAATTATGGCAGCTATGATGTCGAAAATTATGATATTGTAGGAAACATGCCGTTTATCTTTGGCGCAGGCGAATAACTGGTTTGGACTCGTCTCCGAAAAGTATTTTATCAGCCCGCGGCATCTTCCAGTTTCATTGATATGAGGTGCCTTTAAAAAATTTTAATCAGGAAAATTTGTCCGTCATGCGAAAATTACCTTTATTGCCGCCCGATAATAATATTGTTGAGGAGCTAATGGCAGAAAGAAAGAAATATCAACTAGAATATCAGATCAATTCCAGCCCGGAATTCCTTTATACTTACATAAGTACGCCATCAGGCCTTTGCGAATGGTTTGCCGATGATGTAAAAGTTGACGGAGATAACTATACTTTTCAATGGGAAGGCAGTGAAGAAAAAGCCAGGTTGCTAAGCAAAAGGGCAAGTAAGTTTGCCAAATTTCAGTGGATTGATAAACCGGAGAGCGAATATTTTCTTTTTGAGATCGAAAAAGATGAATTGACAGGTGATGTGGCACTCATTATTACAGATTTTGAGGAAGCCGATGAAATAAAAGGTGCCACAATGATCTATAACGTGAGCATAGACCGCCTGCGTGAAATTATCGGAGGGTGAAAAAGAGTGATAAGTGAAAAGTAAGAAGTGAAAAGTGGGTTGACACCCAAATGGACACTTCATGACATTTTAACCCTGAAATTCCAATTTTGACAAATTCTTAACTTATTTTCGCCCCAAATGGAGCATAGCATACGTATATATAATTCCTTAAGCAGAGAAAAGGAGCAATTTATTCCTTTAAAGCCACCTTTTGTGGGGATGTATCTCTGCGGTCCAACCGTTTATGGCGATGCTCACCTGGGTCATGCGAGACCAGCCATTACCTTTGATTTGATAACCCGCTATCTGAGGCATAAAGGCTATAAAGTTCGTTTTGTGCGCAATATCACTGATGTAGGTCACCTTGAGAACGATGCTGATGAAGGGGAGGACAAAATTGAAAAGAAAGCGAAGTTAGAGCAATTGGAGCCAATGGAAATAGCGCAGCACTATACCTGGGCTTACGAAACCAATATGGGCATACTGAATGTGTTGCCGCCAAGTATCGAACCAAGGGCATCCGGGCATATCATTGAGCAGATAGAACTGATCAAAAAGATAATTGACCACGGTTTTGCCTATGTAGTTGATGGCTCTGTATATTTTGACATAGAGAAGTACAGTAAGCACCATCATTATGGAATTCTTTCAGGACGTGTGCTTGAAGAACTCCAGGCTGGTGCCGGGGTCAGAACCCTGGAAGGCCAGGAAGAAAAAAGGAACAAAGCCGATTTTGCCCTTTGGAAAAACGCCAGTCCTGAGCATATCATGCGCTGGCCATCACCTTGGGGTGATGGATTTCCAGGATGGCATATAGAATGCTCGGCCATGAGCGCCAAATATCTTGGTGAAGAATTTGACATACATGGTGGTGGCATGGATCTTTTGTTTCCGCACCATGAGTGCGAAATAGCACAATCTGTAGCCGGAAACGGAAAGCAACCTGCCAAATATTGGGTACATAATAATATGCTAACCATCAATGGGCAAAAAATGGGCAAATCGCTGGGCAATTTTATCACTTTAGATGAGCTGTTTTCAGGTAGCCGCAAGGAAGTGCTCGACCAGGCTTATACACCTATGACCATCCGTTTTTTTACACTACAGGCACACTACCGCAGCACCCTTGATTTTTCAAATACTGCGCTTAAGGCCGCAGAGAAAGGTCTGGCACGGTTAATGCAAGCTTTTCAGGAGTTGGATAAGATAAAGCCGGGGGCTATTTCATCCAAAGATTTAAAGCCCTGGGTGGATGCCTGCTATGAGGCAATGGATGATGATTTTAATTCGGCAATATTGATTGCCGAATTGTTCGAAGCTGCCAGTTGGATCAACAAAATAAATTCCGGAGAGGAGACAATTACTGAAGCTGACCTGGAACTTCTAAAAACGACCTACAGGACTTTTGTTTCTGATATTCTTGGATTACAGGCAGATGCAGTAGAGACTGGCGATAAAATAGATGGGTTGATGGAACTGATCATTGAGCTTAGAAAGAGAAGCCGTGAAACTAAAGATTTCCAGACTTCTGATAAGATCAGGGATGGATTGGAGAACCTTGGTTTTGTAATAAAAGACGGGAAAGACGGTGCGGAATGGAGCGCGAAAAATTAGTCAATGTGATAATGTGTTGATACGATAATGTGCTAATTACTTCGTCCGCCACAGCTTTAGCGAAGGCAGGACTGATGTATTGATCGTTTCGGCTCTCTTGTCATTTCGACGGTAGGAGAAATCTTCACTTTGTCATTTCGAGCGCAGCGAGAAATCTGATAAAGGAGGATATGATGTTTGTTAGTTCTTGATTGATAATATATTTTGAAAAATACACATTACATATTCCTGTTTCTTGGATTGGTGATTGCCTCCTGCAACAACAATGAAAAAACACCTGAAAACCAGGGAAATCAAAATCAATCCGGACAAGATCAGGCAGGCCAAAAATATGCCCCGCAGTTCAATGCCGATTCCGCTTATAAGTTCACCCAACAGCAGGTAGATTTCGGGCCAAGGGTTCCAAATACAAGCGCCCATAATGCCTGTGCCAAATACCTCGAAACCAAACTTCGTGAATTCACCCCTGATGTAGAAGTACAAACCGGCGATGTAAAGGCACACGATGGTACCATTCTTCACATTAAAAACATCATTGGTATAGTTCACCCGGAAAAGCACAAGAGAATATTGCTTTGTGCGCATTGGGACAGCCGTCCCTGGGCTGATGAAGACTCTGTAGATACCCGCAAACCTATTGATGCCGCAAATGATGCCGCAAGTGGTATCGCAGTGATGCTCGAAATAGCACGTGACCTGCAGTCTAAAGCCCCCGATATTGGTGTGGTGATATTGATGGAAGATGCCGAAGACTATGGCGTGAGCGAGGATGCAGATTCCTATGCCCTGGGCACCCAGTTCTGGGCAAAAAGCCTCGACAAAACCAAATATATAGCAGATTATGGCATTTTGCTGGATATGGTAGGAGCTTCAAACGCCCATTTTCTGGAAGAAGAATTTTCGATGAAATATGCCCCGAATGTCGTTGATAAAGTCTGGCAGCAAGCTAAGCTAAGCGGCACTTCCAGCTATTTTATCATGCAACCAGGGGCTGGTATTACAGACGATCATTTGCCTATCAATTCTATTGCATCCATCCCAACTATTGATATTTTGGATTATGATCCGTCCCGTCCGAAGGGATTTGGATACTATTGGCACACCCATGCCGACAACATGAAGATCATTGACAAAAACACCCTGAAAGCAGTAGGACAAACCCTTTTGGATGTGATCTTCAACGAAAAAGGGAGTTGAGAGAATTATTTGGGAATTTGGGGATTTGAGAATTGGCTGGCGCAAGCTACTTACCCCTTATCACTTACCCCTTACCCCTATTTTCCTTATCTTTGCACGATGGAAACGAAAAGACAGGCCAAATTTGCCAGGCAGATTCAGAAAGACTTCGGAGATATATTCCTGAGGGAAGGCCAGAGCCTCACAGGCATCAAATTTATTAATGTTACCCAGGTACGTGTGTCCCCAGACTTGGGTTATGCCAAAATATATATCACATTCTTAAATGAAAAAGACCCGCAGCGCGCTTTAAGCGTTGTCAGGATCCATAATAAAGAATTGCGTAAAATGCTTGGTGCGAAGATCAAAGATACCGTCCGGAAAATCCCTGAAATAGAATTCTTCTACGACGATACGATGGATTTTGTAGAATCTATTGACAAACTGTTTGAGCAGATCCACGAGTCGGAGCATAAGGAAGGGAAGGCGGAATAATTCATGTGATTTGGGATTAAATTTATTCCCTAAATTTGTCTTTAGTAAAGACATACCCATGAAATACAGTTTATTTTTAATCTCATTTGGCCTCTCATTATTCCTTGTTGCCAATAACGCCAAAGCCCAGACGGTTTTTTTCGCCAAAGATGTGAAACCAAGTGGTGAAATGATCGGCCAAAATACCAAGTTCTATTTTCCAAAAGGGGAGAATGACCTTAAAATGCTGGTAAAACTTGGCCATAAGGTAAATGCAGATACGGCTATTTTTAAAGTGTACCGGATGGCAAAAGGAGAAAGATACCTGGATCAGAGTATAAAAAGCCCTGTGAAACCTGATTGGTTCTGGTTTCCTGAGGATGTATTAATCAGGGGGCAAGGGAAATACCTGGTGGAAGTATATGTGAAAGGAGCAGATGCAATAATTGCAACGGGTAACTTTACATTGGAGTGGACAAAGTAGATCCGAAATTGATAATTGATAATTGGTTATTGATCATTGATCATTCTCCTCAATCAACTCTATCAAATGCATATCAGGGCTATAAAGAAACGCGCATCTTTTACCTCCAAATGCCTCTGAATTGAAAATATTATCGAAGTA